>Ga0308165_1002392_pt1 | contig 22529 bp, 16 predicted proteins | sample PhyWR2_FD_201032 | JGI IMG/M metagenome (GOLD analysis project Ga0308165, IMG submission 201032) | Phyllosphere microbial communities from UC Gill Tract Community Farm, Albany, California, United States - DLSLW.R2 | ecosystem: Host-associated > Plants > Phyllosphere > Unclassified | place: USA... | reverse complement strand
GTCGAATCGTCGCACCGCCGCTCCCACATTGGAACTAAGTCATTAATAAAAAGGATCAGGCCATGCGTGCACTGGCTGCATTGAGTCGCTTTGTCGGCAACACCTTCGCTTACTGGGTTCTGATTTTCGCCGTGGTGGCGTTCCTGCTACCGGCGTGGTTCATCGGCCTGAAAGGCGCCATAGTTCCCCTGTTGGGATTGGTGATGTTCGGCATGGGCCTGACCCTCAAGCTCGAAGACTTCGCCGAAGTCGCCCGCCATCCGTGGCGTGTGGCCCTGGGCGTGGTCGCTCATTTCGTGATCATGCCCGGTGTGGCGTGGTTGCTCTGCCAGGCGTTTCATCTGCCACCCGAGATCGCCGTCGGTGTGATTCTGGTTGGCTGCTGCCCTAGCGGCACTTCGTCCAACGTGATGACCTGGCTGGCCCGTGGGGATCTGGCACTGTCGGTGGCCATCGCCGCCGTCACCACCCTGCTCGCTCCGCTGTTGACCCCCGCACTCATCTGGTTGCTGGCCTCTGCCTGGTTGCCGGTCTCGTTCATGGAGCTGTTCTGGTCGATCCTGCAAGTGGTGCTCCTGCCGATCGTGCTCGGCGTCGTCGCCCAGCGTGTGCTCGGTGACCGGGTGCGTCATGCGGTGGATGTGCTACCGCTGGTGTCGGTGGTGAGCATCGTGATCATCGTCGCGGCCGTCGTTGCAGCCAGCCAGGCGAAGATCGCCGAGTCCGGCCTGCTGATCATGGCCGTGGTGATGCTGCACAACAGCTTCGGTTACCTGCTGGGTTACTTCACCGGACGCCTGTTCAAATTGCCGCTGGCCCAACGCAAGTCCCTGGCCCTGGAAGTCGGCATGCAGAACTCCGGCCTGGGCGCGGCGCTGGCGAGTGCGCACTTCTCGCCACTGGCTGCGGTGCCGAGTGCACTGTTCAGTGTCTGGCACAATATTTCCGGGGCGCTGCTCTCGACATATTTCCGCCGGATGAGCGAGAAACAGGATCGGCACGAGGCGGCGAATCGCGTTGTGCACTGATGCACCAACTTGATCCACGCCCTCATAATGGGCACTATATTGCGCAACGCGAGGACGACCTCGCGACTCGATCGAGTCATTACCCTGGGGACGACCCCGTCTTCGATGGAGGTCTGTCATGTCCTGGATCATTCTGTTTTTCGCCGGCCTGTTTGAAGTGGGTTGGGCTGTCGGACTGAAATACACCGACGGCTTCAGCAGCCCTCTTCCCACGGCCCTGACCGTCGCCGCCATGGCGATCAGCCTTGGCCTGCTGGGCCTGGCCATGAAGGAATTGCCGCTGGGCACCGCCTATGCAATCTGGACCGGCGTGGGTGCGGTCGGTACGGTCATCGCGGGGATCATTCTGTTCGGCGAGTCGATGGCACTGTTCCGGCTCGCCAGCGTGGCGCTGATCATCGCCGGGTTGATCGGGTTGAAGATCAGTACCTGAAACCAGTCGACCATGAAAAAGCCCGCCCCTCTATCCATAGAGGGGCGGGCTTTTTTGTGTCTCGACCTGTAGGAGCGAGCATGCTCGCGATGGTAGATCAGGCACCGCTGGGTATCAGATAGCCAACGTTATCGTTGACGACCATCGCGAGCTTGCTCGCTCCTACAGTTACACGTGAGTGACACCTGTATCAGCTTTCGGCCAGCGCCATGCGTTCACGGGCTACCGTGGTTTTTTCCGCGTGCTCCAGCTGCATGCACCGTTCCAGGAACAGGAACATGTAGTCGTAGCTCTTGCACACCGCCTGACGCAACTCCGATTGCAGGGATTTGCTCGGGTTCATCCCGGCCAGCGTGCAGATGATTTCCAGTGCCTCCCACGGGTGGGCATCGTCGTACTGGGCATGCATCTTCAGCCACTTCATGGCCCGCTTGCGATCTTCCTCGGGAAACGCTGCCGCGTAGACACCGGTGGAACACACCAAAGCCGACCATTCGCCGGTCGCGCCTTCGATGGCGTAGTTGGTGGCGGCAATGGCAACGATCAGCGAGTCCGAAGAGCTGGTGTGCCAGCACCAATGGCTCAGGGCGTGAAGCTCGGGGGCCACCTGCTGCTCTTGCAGATCTTCCAGGCTGACACCGTGCGCACGGCTCCAGTGCACCCAGTAGTCGGCGTGGTTGAGTTCCACACGAATGTTGCGCATCAACCAGCGGCGCGCCATGTCCTCGCCGGGATGGCGGGCAAAGCGCGTCTTGGTCAGGTTCTGTGCCATGTAGAGCGCGAACTGTTCGACGACCGGCCAGCCACCAATCAGGTAGTGACGCATGGTCCTGGCGCTGAGCTTGTTATCGCGCATGCGCTTGTACAATTCGTGTTCGACAACCCGGCGCTTACTCTCGCTGCAATCCTGGATCAGTTTCTGAGCCCAGGCGGGGTAACTTGCAGCTTCCATGAGGGGTCCGGTTCGGTTGAATGAGTCGATCACTGTCGGGTTCCTTTTGATTGTGATTGTTGACGATCAGCAAGAATTTCAACGGAACGTGCCGGGCGCCTTGAACAGCAAGGGTTGGGGCCTGGCAGGACGACTTTGCAGACTATCGCAGGTAAACAGATGCGGGCGCTCAATCACATACCCTTGAGCGTAATCGACCCCAATTTCAAGCAATGCCTGTTCGATCTGGGGCGTTTCAACAAACTCGGCAATCGTACGCTTACCCATGACATGACCGATGTGATTGATCACTTCGACCATGGCGCGGTTAATCGGGTCGTCCAGCATATCCTTTACGAAACTCCCGTCGATCTTCAGGAAGTCTACAGGCAAATGTTTCAGGTACGCGAATGAGGACATTCCGGCACAAAAGTCATCAAGGGAAAAATGGCAGCCTAAGCCTTTGAGCTCATTGATAAATCTGATTGCACTACCAAGATTGGAGATTGCGCTGGTTTCAGTGATTTCAAAACAAATCATTTCAGGCGGAATGGAGTACGCCACGAACTGCTCGCGCAGGAAGTCCAGAAACGCCTCGTCCCCGATGGTACTGCCTGACAGATTGATCGCACACGTGGCCAACGGCCCCTTGTGTGGCTCGGCCATGCACTGGGCAATGATCTTGAACACGTTCTGCACAACCCAGCGATCGAGCGACGTCATCAGGCCATAACGTTCGGCGGCGGGAATGAAGCTGTCGGGCAGGATCATGCGCCCGGCTTCGTCGTGAAGGCGCAACAGGATTTCAATGTGCCCACTGCCCTGCTCGGTCTGGCCCAGCGCCGCGATCTCCTGGGCATACAGGCAGAATCGGTCTTCCTCCAGCGCCATGTGCAAGCGCTGTACCCAGGCCATCTCGCCAAACCGCATGGACAGCTCCGAGTCATCGGCGTGATACACCTGAACCCGGTTGCGGCCTTTTTCCTTGGCCATGTAGCAAGCCATATCGGCTGCGCGCAAGGAGGTTTCCAGCGTGGTCGGGTGATGGTTGACGTGCACCAGGCCGACGCTGACCGTGGTCACGAATGGTCGGCCCTTCCAGACGAAATGCAGGTTCTGAACGGTCTGGCGCAAGCCTTCGGCGATTTTCTCCGCCGCTTCCGGTGCGCAGTTCTCCAACAGGATGCCGAACTCGTCACCGCCGAGCCTGGCCAGCGTATCGCCCTCGCGCAGACCCGACTGCAACAGCGCGCAGATATGCCGCAGCAACTCGTCCCCCGCGGCATGACCACAGGTATCGTTGACCAGCTTGAACTGGTCGAGGTCGAGGAACATCAGGGCATGGCGTGCCGGCTGCCGGTTCAGGCTGTGCAGCACCTGCTCCAGGCGATACTCGAATTCGCGCCGGTTGGCCAGGCCGGTCAAGGCGTCATGGGTCGCCTGCCAGGACAGATTGGCGATGTATTGCCGCTCCTGGGTCATGTCGTGCAAGACCAGTACGGTGCCGCTGACCTTGCCGGCATTACGGATCGGCGCGCCCACCAGCGTGACCGATACCGTGCTGCCATCCAGGCGCTGGATCAGCTTGGAATGCTCACTGCCGCTGGTGAGCTGGCCGCTCTGGATGCGCTCGATCAGCGTGAAGCCTTCGGCCTGAGCGTTCTCGTCCAGCACATTGAACAGGGCGGCGAGCGGCAGACCCGTCGCTTGCTCGGCCTTCCAGTGGGTCAACGCTTCGGCGGCCGGGTTCATATAGGTAATGGCGCCCGCCACGTCGGTTGTGATTACGCCGTCGCCAATCGATTGCAGCGTGATCTGCGCCCGGTCTTTCTCCAGTTGCAAGGCGTCGGCAAACTCGTGGCGTTGCTTGAGCAGTTTATGGGTGCGCATCAGGGCCAGGGCGATCAGGCCCAGGGCGGTGGCCAAATTGGTCACCAGCAACAGCCGAAGTATGACCCGCGAGCCTTCTCCCAGCGCATCGCTGAAGGCTTTCGCCGGAGGGGTCACTTCGTCATTGATCGCAAAGATCTGCGCCTTCCAGCGCTGGATATCAGCCTCCGACGCGCGCCCCGTGGTGATGTGCTGGTGCATCTCCCGGGCAACATCATCGAGCTTGGCCAGGTACGCATCCCCCACCGTCCACAGGTCGATGGCTTTTTCCAGGTAGCTGAAGTGGCGGAAATTGAGGTACAGCCAGATCAGGCTGGACACGTCGTCGGGGTGGTTACCTCCCTTGAGGATCGCCACCCGTGCCGCCGCAATGTCCGGAGGCTGACTATCCAGGGCTACGCGCAGCTCATGCCCGCCCTGAGGCACCAGGATCGCGTCCTGATACTTTCTGAAAGTCGTCTCGTCCCGGCTGTCGGCGTAGAGGTTCAGGTAGTAGATGGCGTCCTTCTGGCCCTTCGACCAAAGGCTTTCGCCGGCGACATAGCCGCGCACAGCCGACAACACATAAAGACTGACGCCGCCCAGCAGCGCCTGGAACAACACCACGGCAATAAAGGGCCAAACGATGCCCAACAACCGTGGCGTTCCGAGAGTCCGCGTTTGATTCATGAGGTCCCTTGTTTTTAGCACCGCTTGCTCGTCTTCCGGACGAAATCGCTACCGCAAGACTAGGGCGCGTTCTCGATTACGGCAAGCGGCTGATCGGCCGTATATATGTACCACCCGCACAGGTGCCGGCAGCGATGTACTGCACTCCCGGTTTTCCCTGCTCACAAGGGGGATAACGTTGACAAGGAATGCGACATGCAAGCGACCACTTTTGCTGCATCTGAGTTACAGACCACCGAAGAAAACCGTGCCAGGCAAGCGCTTGGCCTGGAGAACGGCCCCGATATTGACAGGTTCAACCGCCTCCCGACTGCGCGGGACCGAAGACGATACAAGGCCCTGATGCGCGACTCACCCGGCCAGGACACCCTGTCGATCGACGACTACATGGGGCAGACCCTCAATGCCCGGATCGTCGAGACGGTGAAGAGCCTGCTGGCTGGCAAGCCCTCTTTGATCAAGTACCTGTTCGACGACGTGCTGCAATCTGCCTCGACCGAGGAGCTGCGCGCCACACCGTCCATTTACCTGCGCCAGATACTCGAATCGCCGCACGCCCAGGACCTGGCAGACCGCCTGCTGAGAACGCTCAAGTGGTATGGAGCGCGCCCTGGCGAACAAACCCCGGCAGCCGTGCGTTATCAACTGGTGTGCAAAGCCATATACGTTTACCTGCACTCAACGGCGGTCGACAAAACACATGAATTTGCCGGCTTCAACTGGCACGACCCGGCGCATTGGGGCAAAAGCTACCCGGCGTTGCGCACGGCATTCGAACAGCACCTCTTGCTGAAGCGGTGGGCTCATTCGACCAAAGGCTCGATCATGCTGGCTCACGTGCTCCAGCCCTGGCTCTCGAAAGACTTCGCGGTACGCGATATCCCCGCCGATCTGCGCTACAAGAGTTCGCTGGTCTGGGTGAACTTCATGCACGGTGTGTCACTGGCCGATGAACTGGGCCTCAACCGCCCAACGCCGCTGTCCTTCCAACAGCTGATCGATCTGCCGCTGCAACGCAGCGCCACGGCCTCCCCTGAAGCACTGCAAGTCATCGCCCGCTTGAGAATGAGCCCTGCCCTGCAATGGGCAATCTGTGTGGGGGTCGTTGCGTCGAAAACTGATGCAGCGTATGACGCGCACGATATCGAGCGCGCCCTGACGGCCCTGGAAAGCCACGGCACAAGCCTGTACAACGCCGTGCAGACACTGGATACCGTGCCACCCGATCGATTGAAAATGGCCAAGCGGATAAAGGATGAGCAGTTCGGCGCCTACGCGCTCGAAGCCGACGGGTACAGGTTCTTCCCGCTCGACTCATCCGGCCGCCAGGGTGCCAGAGACGTTCCGACGCTCAAACTTGCCGGGCGCGCGTTCCTCGATCTTTATGCGGACGGCCAGTTCGATAACGGCAAGCGATGGGGCGTGACCCAGGCCGATGGCAAGACGCCCACCCGCCAGACCTTCCGGATCGATGAGCAGCGAGTGTGCCACTCGGAACGCAAGGATCCCCAGGGAGAATACCGCCAGGTGTTTCAAGGCGAAGTGCCCATTCCCTCAATGAGAACCCTGCCGGACGTCAATGCGTTGTTTCAGACCGACTTCGATCACTACCTCTCGACCATCCGCTCGGCCTATCAAACACTGATCGCCAGCCTCTTGACCTCCCTGCCACTCACTGAGCGTCGAGCGCTGGAAGACGGTGATGTCCGGATACTGGGGCTACGGAGCAAAGTCAGGAAGAATGGAACACCCACTGATATCCACGCGCGCAAGGGCTTCGTATTGAAGGTCACCCATGCCGAACAGATCACCTATTACGAACTGATTCCAAGTGCAGGCTTCATTCGCCTGCGCACCGGCTTGCGGTTTTCAACCATTAACGGCGTCTATACCGAGTTCCCGCTGCACGCCGTTATTCCCAACCAGACCTATGCGCCAGAGCGCGACCTCGACACTTCGCTGCGCCTGGATTGGTCCGCACATGTTCGTGGAACCGTGCCGACCCACCGTGGGTACATCGGTTTTCTGGATGAGGTGGGAAAAATGCCGGCCGCGAAGAAAGCGACCGAAGCGGCTGAGCCAAGGTCAAGGCTCAACGACATTGCCCAATATATTGCCTCGACTCACCTGTTCGTCGACGAACAGCATTTGCGCCTCCAGGCTCGAGGAATGACCGAATTCGACACGCTCAGGGTCGAAAGCGCGCAACGCCGAGCAGTACTTCTGGAAATCGTCAAAGGGTTCGTGCCCTTCTGGGGCAGTATCGAAGACCTTTCATCCGACAATACCGAGCGCAAAATCCTCGGCGCGGGTGGGTTGTTCCTGGACCTGGCGTCATTTCTGCTTCCCATCGGCAAATTCATTTCCGGGTCGGTCCGTCTGGCCAGAGTTGCCAGCAGTGCATCGCGCCTGGTCGCCAAGGCAAGCCTGCCCACCTATTCAGGGTTGGCTCGCCAGTTGCTCACCGCTTCGCTGCAAAACCTCAACCCGTTGGACGGCCTGCCTTCACTCTTGAAATCGACGTTGAGCGGCGCGGGCAAAACGCTTCACACCGCTGCGAGCCTGGGAACAGAGGGCGTCAGGAGGCTGATCGGAAAAACCGGCAGTTTGCGCCAGACCACCCACCTGCCTCAGGTCGTCGACCCCGGACGCTGGAAACCGCTGACCCCGGGCGACGAACTGGCAACACTCAGCGGCATCAATGACGTGGTCATTCGCAATACCGGAACCTCAAGCAGCAGACGCGTGCACCTTGTCGACCCCCTGACGTCCCTTCCCTACGGCCCGCACCAACCCAACAATCGCCGACAGTTCATACCTGGCCGGTCGACCTTCACGATGCTGCCCGCGACCGAGTCCCACGCCCTGGCGCTGGTGCCGGCGCACGCCAATGTCCATGAACTATTGGAGACCGATGGCCGAATCACGCTGCTGATCGATGACATCCCCTATCGACTGGATGGCGATCAACTTCGCCGTGCCGACCTGATAAACGAGTCGTCCACCTTAAAATCCATCCCCTGTCGACTGCCGCGTATGGATGGCCTCGATGCCGTGTGCAAAACCCGCTATGTCACAGGCCTTGCGGCGCCAACGCCGAGCATGGGCAGCCATGATCCGGACAAGGGTTTCGCCGAGTGGTTTGGCGATATGGTCTACACACCGGCTTTTTCCAACCAGCCTCTTAGGCTCAATGCCCTGCGCACCTACAGGAAAATCGACGCCAGCCTGCTCTTCCAAAAAGGACTCTACGCCCGCATCAAGGCAAACCTGCCCTACCGAAACCGCTTCGATACCCTGGAGACGGGCGCTGTCATCGTCCCCGCCATCGATGATTCCAAACACTATGTTTTTACCCGCCTGGGCCCCGGCGATTTCTACGTTGCAGAGCGCCAAGCGGGGCAAGACCTGCCCACCCCGTTGACGTTGCTGCCTGCAGACAACCTGCCCGCCGACCTGGCAGAGGAACTGAAGACGGTTTACGTAGGGTCCCTGAACGCCAACAACATGGCTCGGATTTATGGCGCAGACGCCGTGGAACGGGCGATGAAAACCATGGATGAGATTGCCATTCCAATTGGCGGCCATGCGAACCCTCCCGAGGGGCTCAAACGGCTCAAAGTCGATACCAGCCCAGGCGAGGCGGTACTGTTCGACCATTCCACGCGCATGATCGTGACCCAACTGGCGAACGGCGCGGCGTCCTGGTCACGCAGCCGAAACGCATCGGACACGTTTCGCCAGAGGACCGCACAGATTTTCGACACCTTGTTCGCCGAGAAGACCATCACCGTCGAGTTGAACAGCGACTTGAAGATCAACAAGGCCATGCAGACATTCCAGAAACTGCTGCCTGTCGAGCTTCAATCCCACAACCCCAGGAACATTGCGTTCGCCGATGTGGTGACGGCGCAGGGAAAACGCGAGGTTTACGTCAGCGTTTCGGGGGCTCTGGGCCTGACAGGGGAGTTGCCGCTGTTCAAGCCGCCGTTTGCCTCCAATGGTGTGGTGGTCAATGGCACCACGTACTTCAACGTCGATTTCGACCAGACCTTCACGCGCACCTCCTTGAACGTTTCCAGCGACGGCAAGCTGCTGGCTATTCCGCACACCATCAAGGATATCGAGTCCTATACACCGCAATTGACTCGCAGGCCGACGTCCCTGGACAGCGAAGCCAAGCTGATCAGCACCCTCAGGGAGAAGTATCCGCAGGACAGCCTGCTGGCATCCGTCGACGTGGCGACCACCCTGCCGCCATGCAACAGCTGTGCGGTGGTGATCAAGGAGTTCGGCCATGACGGCGCAGCCGATGCCCTGCAGGTGTTGTGGAAGTGACTTACAACTGCTGCAGGTGCCCGTAGAGCTTGGCGTACAAACCACCCTCGGCGATCAGTTGCTGGTGATCGCCATCCTCGGCAATCTGCCCGCCATCGAACACGAGTACACGGTCAGCCTGTTTCACCGCTGACAAGCGGTGGGCGATGATCAGTGTGGTGCGCTGGCTGAGAAATCTCGCCAGCGCCTGGTGCAGGTTGTACTCGGTGGCGGCATCCAGTGCCGAGGTGGCTTCGTCAAGAATGACCACTTTCGGCTCGGCCAGCACCATGCGCGCAATCGCCAGTCGTTGCCGTTGACCGCCAGACAAGCGCACGCCGGAACGCCCGACCACGCTATCCAGGCCCTTGGGCAATTCACGGATGGTGGCATGCAACTGGGCGATTTCCAGGGCTTGCCAGCAGGCCTCGTCGCTGCGTTCGCGGCCCATGGTCAGGTTGGCCCGGACGGTGTCATTGAACAACGCCGGGTGTTGCAGGACCACGGCAACATTTTCCCGCACGGTTTCCAGGCCGATCTCCTGTTGGGTCGAACCACCGAAGCGGATCGTTCCAGCCAGTGGCGTATACAAGCCCAGCAGCAACTGCACCAGGGTGCTTTTGCCACCACCACTGGCACCGACGATCGCGACCTTTTCACCCGGCGCAATCGACAGGTTCATCTGGTTCAGCACCAGCTCGTCGCCGTAGCCGAAGCTCAAGCCCTGGACTTCGATGCCGACCGTCTGGCGACCGTTGAATGGATCGACACCACCTGGATATTCCGGCTCGTCGGCCCTGGCCAGCAGTTCGTTGATGCGCGACAACGCGCCACCGGCCGCGTAGTAGGCGTATTGCAGATTGAGCAGTTGCTCCACCGGGCCGATCATGAACCACAGGTAGCTGAACACCGCGAGCATCTGGCCGATGGACAAGTCCGAGAACAACACGGTGAGCATCGCAGCGGCGCGAAAAATGTCGATGCCGAACTGGAACAGCAACCCGCTGGCCCGGTTGGAGGCATCGGTTTTCCACTGTGAGTTCACGGCATAATCGCGCACCTCCCGGGCACGCTGGCCAAGCCGCCCAAGAAAAAAGCCCTGGCGGTTGCCGGCACGAACTTCCTGGATAGCGTCGAGGGTTTCGGTCAATGCCTGGGTGAAGCGCGAGGTACTGTCGTTCTCGAGCTTCTTGAGGTGCTTGACCCGCTTGCCCAGCAATACCGTGGCGTAGATCACCAGCGGATTGAACAGCATGATCAGGAGTGCCAGCTTCCAGTGCATCCAGATCAGGATGCTCGCAGTGCCGACCAGAGTCAGCATCGCCACGAGAAAACGGCTGAGTGTCTCGCCGACAAATTTGTCCAGGGTGTCGAGGTCGGTTACCAGATGGGTGGTGACCGTGCCGCTGCCCAGGCTTTCGTATTCGCCCAGGGAGATACGCTTGAGCCGTTCGATCAAGCGGATACGAATGCGATACACGATGTCCTTGGCCAGCGCCGCAAACAACCTGGCCTGCACCACGTTGAACAGCAGGGCCGAGCAACGCAGCAACAGCGTGACCGCCAGCATCAGGCCAATGTAGCCCGCTGCTTTCTGCCACGGTTGCGGCAATACGTGATTCATGACTTTCAGCGCAGAATCGCCGTGTCCCAGCAACACTTCGTCCACCAGCAGCGGCAAGAGCAAGGGAATTGGCACGCTGCACAGCGTTGCCAGCAGCGCGACGCCATTGGCAACCCACAGGGCTTTTTTATGGTGCAGGGCCAGGCGACGGATTTCCGCCCAACTCAGTCGATCAACAGGTCTGGAGGCAGGTGCATCGTTGTGCAGGTCATGCACAGGCAGCACGCTCCAGCCAGCGGCCGAGCAGCGATGACAGCACATCAAGAGGCTGGTAGCCGTTGGTCAGCAAAGCCAACTGACCATCACGCTCGGCCAGCAGGGTCGGGAAACCGGCAATGCCGAGGTCCTGGACCCAGGTGAAATCGGCTGCCGTCGCCGTGTGCATGTCGGCGCGATCGAACGCTGCGGCAAACTCGATACGCGGCACGCCCGCCTGTTCCGCCAGCTCCACCAACACGCTGGCGTGAGTGACGTCGCGACCTTCGACATAGAACGCATGCTGGATCAGCCCCAGCAGCGTCCACGCGCAATCCGGTGCCAGGCTGCGCGCAGTGACCAGCGCGCGGCAGGCGGGCTCGGTGTCGTAGACGAAGCCTTCGGGCAGAGCACCTTGAGTCTTGAACGGTTGGCCCGTGGCCTCGGTGACCGCTTGCCAATGCTCAAGGATGTAACGCCGGGTACTCGGTTCCAGTGCCGAACCGCTGCCGGTGCGCAAGCCACCCACTACCAGGTGCACATCCACTCCCGCCGCCTGCGCCTGCTCGACCAGCGCCTTGGCCACCGGCGCGAAGCCCCAGCACCAGGAACACATCGGGTCCATCACATAGAGCAGGCGGCATTCAGACATGGATCAAGCCTCGGAAGGGGTTTGCTTGTAGTTGTAGCCGATCGGGTGCGGCATGTTGCGGGCCTTGGCCAACTCGATCTGCTTCTGGCGGTCGATCGCGCTGCGACGGGTTTTCTCGCTCAGGGTATCCCAGCAATGCGGGCAGCTGATACCGGCCACATAGTGCTCGGATGCGCGGTCCTCGACACTAACCGGAGTACGGCAGGCGTGGCATTGATCGTAGTCACCTTCGGTGAGGTCATGACGCACGGTCACGCGGTTATCGAACACGAAGCAGTCGCCCTGCCATTTTGTTTCTTCCTGCGGCACCTCTTCGAGGTACTTCAGGATGCCACCCTTGAGGTGATAGACCTCGTCAAAGCCCTCGCTGAGCATGTAGCTCGAAGCCTTCTCGCAGCGAATGCCACCGGTGCAGAACATTGCGACCTTCTTGTGCACGGCCGGGTCGAAGTTGGCTTTGATGTAGTCGGGAAATTCGCGAAAACTGGTGGTCTTCGGGTCGATGGCGCCTTCAAACGTGCCAATCGACACTTCGTAGTCGTTGCGGGTGTCGATCAGCAACACTTCCGGATCGCTGATCAGCGCATTCCAGTCCCGTGGCTCGACATAGGTGCCGACCTTCTTGTTCGGATCGACGCCTTCGACACCCAGGGTAACGATTTCTTTTTTCAGTTTGACCTTGGTGCGATAGAACGGCTGCTCGTCGCAATACGATTCCTTGTGATCGATGTCGATCATGCGCGGATCGTTGCGCAGCCAGGCCAGCAGGCCATCGATGCCTTCGCGGGTGCCGGAAACGGTGCCGTTGATGCCTTCTTCGGCAATCAGCAGCGTGCCCTTGATGCCGTTGTCGACCATGGCCTGCAGCAGCGGCTCGCGCAGGTCGACGTAGTTTTCCAGAGTGACGAACTTATACAGTGCCGCCACGACAATCTGTTGTGTCATGGGTGATTCTCCAGGTGGCTACCCTCGTAAGGGGTGAACCGGACTCAAAAAAAAACGCGCCCCTTGGGGCGCGTTGCGGATTGTAGCAAAAAGGCAGCTTTGAGCGGCAAGCTTCAAGCTGCAAGCTCAAGACGGACCGAGTTCGGCTTTCGGCTTTCGGCTTTCGGCTTTCGACTTGAAGCTTGAAGCTTGAAGCTGCTCCTAACTGCCACTACCGCCAGCACAGGTCGGCGAGGCCGGAGCCGCTTCGATCTCTGCCCATTCCTGCGGGGTGTAGGTGTGCAGCGCCAACGCATGGAACTCGCCCATCAGCTCGCCGAGCGTTCCGTAGACTTTCTGGTGGCGCTTGACGCGATTGAGCCCTTCGAACTGCTGGCTGACCACCACGGCCTTGTAATGGGTCTGTGTCCCACGACTGTGCATGTGGCTTTCATCCAGCACCTGCAGGTGCTCGGGCTGCAACAGCCCCAGCGTCGATTCAATGCGTTGTTGCATGGTCATACCGGGCTCCGATCAAGGCTTTTTCTTGGCGGGAGCGGCCGCTTTTGGCTCAAGCTCGGCGGTCATGTCAGCCAGCAGCTTGTTGACCACAGGCACCGCGCTCTCGAGCTTGGCCTGGGTCATCTGGGCCGATTGCTGGGTCAGCTGCGGCATTTTTTCCAGGACCTTCTTGCCCAGTGGCGACTGGTAGAACGCTACCAGGTCCTTGAGCTCGGATTCGCTGAAGTTGGTGGTGTAGAGCTTGACCATGTCCGGCTTGAGCTTGTTCCAGCCAATGGCCTGGTCCAGCGCGGCGTTGGCTTTGGCCTGGTAGGTCTCCAGCAAGGCTTTTTTCGACTCGGGCGCTTTGGTCTGGGCAAAGCGTTGAGCGAACATCTGCTGCACTTGCGCGTACACCGGAGTACCCAGTTTGTCAGCATGCGCCAGGGTCAGGAAGGCCTCGGCACTGGCATTGTGGCTGGCGGTATCGGCAAAGACAGGGCCGCTGGCGCAAGCCAGTGCAACCGCGGTACAGATGGCACGAAGACGAGTCATCGAGTTTCCTTTTCTAGCAGGCGAGGTAAAACCCCAAGGGCGACCATTCTGCGCCTAAAAAAGTGTGTCACTCAACCCCAACCCTTGCCGCGCTTGATTTAGGGGGGTTGAATGGTCGAAAACCAGACCGATGGAACCACGGCCGGCGAGCACGGCCTAAACTGCGCAATTGGACCTACAGGAGTGTGCACGATGAGCCGTATCGAAACCGACAGCCTTGGCCAGGTTGATGTCCCGGATGAGGCCTATTGGGGCGCTCAGACGCAACGCTCGCTGATTAACTTCGCCATCGGCAACGAACGCATGCCGTTGGCCGTGCTGCATGCACTGGCGCTGATCAAGAAAGCCGCGGCGCGGGTCAACGACCGAAATGGCGACTTGCCTGCCGATATCGCCCGGCTGATCGAACAAGCTGCCGATGAAGTGCTCGACGGCAAACACGACGACCAGTTCCCGCTGGTGGTCTGGCAGACGGGCAGCGGCACCCAGAGCAACATGAACGTCAACGAGGTGATCGCCGGCCGTGCCAATGAACTGGCGGGCAACCCCCGTGGCGGCAAGTCGCCGGTACACCCCAACGATCACGTCAATCGCTCGCAAAGCTCCAACGACTGCTTCCCGACGGCCATGCACATCGCCGCCGTCCAGGCGGTGCAGCACCAGTTGCTGCCGGCGATCAGCGAACTGTCCGGCGGGCTGGCAGAGTTGTCCGCGCGCCACATGAAACTGGTCAAGACCGGGCGTACCCATATGATGGACGCGACCCCCATCACCTTTGGCCAGGAAGTCTCGGGGTTTATTGCACAACTGGACTACGCCGAACGGGCGATCCGGGCTGCATTGCCGGCCGTATGCGAGCTGGCCCAGGGCGGCACCGCCGTTGGCACCGGGTTGAACTCGCCTCACGGTTTTGCCGAAGCCATTGCCTCGGAGCTTGCCGCATTGTCGGGCCTGCCGTTCGTCACCGCACCAAACAAATTTGCAGCGCTGGCCGGCCATGAACCGCTGACCACACTGTCCGGCGCGCTGAAAACCCTCGCCGTGACCCTGATGAAAATCGCCAACGACCTGCGTCTGCTGGGTTCCGGCCCGCGCGCCGGTTTCGCCGAGGTCAAACTGCCGGCCAACGAACCCGGCAGCTCGATCATGCCCGGCAAGGTCAATCCGACCCAATGTGAAGCGCTTTCGATGCTGGCGTGCCAGGTGCTGGGCAACGACGTCGCCATCGGTTTCGCGGCGAGTCAGGGCCACCTGCAATTGAATGTGTTCAAACCGGTGATCATCCACAACCTGCTGCAATCGATCCGCCTGCTGGGCGACGGCTGCAGCAACTTCCAGCAGCATTGCATCGCGGGCCTGGAACCGGATGCCGAGAAAATGGCTGAGCATCTGGAACGTGGATTAATGCTGGTGACGGCGCTCAATCCGCATATCGGTTACGACAAATCAGCGGAAATTGCCAAGAAGGCTTATGCCGAAGGGCTGACCTTGCGCGAGGCGGCGTTACAGCTGGGGTATCTGACCGATGAGGAGTTCGATGCCTGGGTGAGGCCGGAGAATATGCTGGAGGCTGGGGCCAAGGGCTGAGTTTTCCAGCACTCGTTAAACCATCGCGAGCAGGCTCGCTCCCACAGGTTTTGTGAACGCCACAGATCTGTGTGGGAGCGGGCTTGGTCCGGGCGGCGTTCCGACGATGAACGATAACGCGGTCTAACTGGCCGCCACCCTGGCCCGCCGCGCCCGCAGCCCCGCCACCAGCGAAGGCCCCAACGCCACCAGCGCCGAGCCCAGCACCACCAGGATCGCCCCGCCATAACCCAGGCCATTGATGGTCTCGGCATGCACGAATTCAGGCCATATCCAGGCCGCAATAGCCACCGCTCCGAACGTCACCAACGGGGTGATCGCCAGCGTCGCGCTCACCCGTGACGCCTCCCAATGCGCCAGCGCTTCGGCGAAGGCGCCGTAGGCAATCAGCGTATTCATGCAACACGCCAGCAACAGCCAGCCTTGCAGGGGATTGAGTTGCAGCGCCTCCAGCGGATGCACCCAGGGCGTCAGCAGCAGCCCGCAGAACAGGTAGATCACCATCATCACCTGCAATGAGTTCCACACCGTCAGCAACTGCTTCTGTCCCAGCGCGTAGAACGTCCAGACCGTGGACGCCAGCAACACCAGCAACACACCGGCGGTGTAATCGCTCAGCGACGTGAGCAACTCCATCAGGCGCTGGTTGAAAAACAGTCCGAAGCCGATCAGCAGCACCAGAAGTCCAATCCCCTGTCCGAGGCTGAAGCGTTCCTTGAACACGAACACGCTGGCGATGAGCAGCATGATCGGCCCCATCTGCACCACCAGTTGCGCGGTGCCGGGGCTGAGCAGGTTCAGGCCCATCAGATACAGCACGTAGTTGCCCACCAGACCACAGACGGCCATCAACACCAGCCAGCCGCCACGCGGGCCGAGTACTTTGCGACTCGGCAGACGTCGGGTGGCTGCCAGGTAGATGAACAGGCAAGTGCCGGACACCATCAGGCGAAACCAGGTGACGGTCACCGGGTCCATCACCTGCAGTACCTGTTTGAGCTTGATCGGCAGAATTCCCCACAACAGCGCGGTCAACAGGGCCAGGAACAGACCATAAACCCAGCGACCGGATGAAATGTGCATGCGAACCTCAAGAGCCAGATGGCAGGGACCGCCATTCTAGGCGCAGCGGCACTTGGCACACAGGGACAGTTTGTGGGCGGACGCAAATAAAACTGTGCGGGTCGCAACCATTAATTGGCGATGGCCGTCGATCGGATCAACAGGCAGTGCAAGTCATTCATGCATAAGCTGATTGCAGCTACCCACCTTCAGGAGACCGCCATGTACGGCATGCGCGCCCAGGACAACACCCCTGCCATGCACTTTCGCAGCGACCGCGTCAGTCGGGTCAACGGGGAGTTGTACTTCAGCACCCGGGAAAACACCCTGGAGGGGCCGTTCGACAGCATGGAGAAGGCTGTGCGGGAGATCGAAGCTTATATTGGGCGGATGCAGGGTTCGGGTGCTCGGCCATAGACCGAGCCGCTGCCATCGCGGGCAAGCCCGCTCCTACCAGGGCGACATAGATCCCCTGTAGCAGCGGGCTTGTCGAGGCGTCGAACCGTCGCGATAGCTATTTAAATGTCACCACACATTCAACGCACCGCCTCAAACAACCCGCTCGCCCCCATCCCGCCCCCCACACACATGGTGACGATGCCGTATCGCAAGTTACGCCGTTGCAACTCGCGCACCAGGTGCCCAACCTGACGCGAGCCGGTCATGCCGAACGGGTGGCCGATGGAGATCGAGCCGCCGTTGACGTTGTATTTCGCGTTGTCGATACCCAAACGGTCGCGGCTGTACAGGCATTGCGAGGCGAACGCTTCGTTGAGCTCCCATAAATCGATGTCGGCGATCTGCAAGCCCTTGGCCTTGAGCAGTTTTGGCACCGAGAACACCGGACCGATACCCATTTCGTCCGGTTCGCAACCGGCCACGGTAAAACCGCGGAAGAACGCCTTGGGCTTCAAGCCCAGCGCCAGCGCTTTTTCCAGGCTCATCACCAAGGTCATCGATGCACCGTCGGACAGCTGCGAAGAGTTGCCCGCCGTGACCGAACCGTCTTCGGCGAACACCGGTTTCAAGCCGGCCAGGCTCTCCAGAGTAGTGTCCGGGCGGTTGCAGTCATCGCGATCGACCACTCCGTCGAGAATCTTCACCTCGCCGGTTGCCTTGTCCTCCGCGCGGTACTTCACCGACATCGGCACGATTTCGTCATCGAACAGGCCGGCCGTCTGCGCCTGGGCGGTGCGTTGCTGGCTTTGCAGGGCATACAGGTCCTGGGCTTCGCGGCTGACGCCGTATCGACGGGCGACCACTTCGGCAGTCTGGCCCATGGGAAAGTAGATGCCCGGCACCTGCTCCTTGAGCAAAGGGTTGATCAGGTTGTCGGTGTTGACGCTTTTCATGGTCAGGCTGATGGACTCGACGCCCCCGGCGACGATGATGTCGCTGCAACCCGAGGCGATCTGGTTGGCGGCAATGGCAATAGCCTGCAAACCCGATGAGCAGAAGCGGTTGAGGGTCATGCCGGCGGTGCCGGTGCCCAGGCGCGACAACACGGCAACGTTGCGTCCGATGTTGTAGCCCTGGGCGCCTTCGTTGGAGCCGGCGCCGACGATGCAGTCCTCGACGCTGGCCGGGTCGATGCCGCTGCGCGCCAGCAGTGCGTTCACGCAATGGGCCGCCATGTCGTCCGGCCGGGTCTGGTTGAACTTGCCGCGAAAGGACTTGGCCAGGCCAGTCCGCACGCTGTCGACGATCACCACTTCACGCATGGCATACCTCATTGTTATTGGCGGTTAAGAGTGGACCGAGCATAAGTCCGGCCCTCAGTGCCCGCGACAATCATTCACCTTGCGTATGCGTCGCCATCGGGTTACTTGTGTTTTTTCCCGTGTCGGTCGGACCTTTCGAAGGCCGCTTCCAGGGCTTCGTTGAGGGTGCGCAACACCTTGATCCGTGCCCATCGCTTGTCGTTGGCCTCCACAAGCGTCCAATTGGAGATCTCGGTGCTGGTGCGATCAACCATGTCGCCGACTGCAGTCCGATAGGCATCCCATTTCTCGCGATTGCGCCAGTCGTCCTCGGTGATCTTGAAGCGCTTGAATGGCGTTTCCTCGCGTTCCTGAAAGCGCTCCATCTGGGTGTCCTTGTCGATGGCCAACCAAAACTTGACCACCACAACGCCGGCGTCGGCGAGCTGTTCTTCAAAGTCATTGATTTCGCCGTAGGCACGCAACCAGTCAGCGGGGCTGCAAAAGCCTTCGATGCGCTCCACCAACACCCGGCCATACCAGGAACGGTCAAACACGGTGAATTTGGTCCGTGCCGGAATATGCCGCCAGAAACGCCACAAATACGGATGCGCGCGCTCCTCTTCGGTGGGGGCGGCGATGGGCACGATGCTGTATTGCCGCGGGTCGAGCGCCGCCGCTACCCGCCGGATCGCCCCGCCCTTGCCCGCAGCATCGTTGCCTTCGAATACCGCCACCAGGGCATGACGGCGCATGCGTTTGTCGCGCATCAGCCCGGAGAGTCGTGCCTGTTCGGTGATCAGTTGCTCTTCGTACTCATCCTTGTCCAGGCGCTGGCTCAGGTCGAGGCTGTCGAGCAGGCTGATCTGATCGACGCTGCTGACCAGCGGCGCAGCGCTGACCTTGTCGGGGTGAATATCAGGCCGTTGCAAGGCGTCTTGCAGGCCTTTGAGCAGTATCTTGCCGACCGCCAGGCTGCGATAGCGCGGGTCCACGCCGGCGATCACGTGCCATGGCGCATAGTCACGGCTGGTGCGGCGAAGGACGCGCTCGCCGTATTTGACGAACTTGTCATAGGTCTGCGATTGCTGCCAGTCCAGCGGGCTGATGCGCCAACTGTGCAGCGGGTCGTCTGCCAGGGACTTGAGCCGTGCCTTCATCTGTTTCTTGGACAGGTGGAACCAGAACTTGAAGATCAGCGCGCCTTCGTCGCAGAGCATTTTCTCCAGACGTTCGGCGCCATTGATGGCCTGATCCAGTCGCGGATCCTTGAACTCGCCATGCACGCGCCCCTGCAACATCTGGCTGTACCAGTTGCCGAAGAAAACCCCCATGCGCCCCTTGGCCGGCAGCATCCGCCAGTAACGCCAGGCCGGGGGTCGCGCCAGCTCTTCGTCGGTCTGCTGGTCGAACGTGCGCACCTCGATCAGTCGCGGGTCCATCCATTCGTTGAGCAACTTCACCGTTTCGCCCTTGCCGGCGCCTTCGATGCCGTTGATGAGGATGATCACCGGAAATCGCTTCTGCTGCTGAAGTTCGAACTGCGCCTCGAGCAAGGCTTCGCGCAGCGCCGGTACTTCAGCGTCGTAGGTTTCTTTGTCGATGACGTGACCGATTTCGGCAGATTCGAACATGGACCGCTCCCATTCAAGATTGCACAAGCCTAGCGGAAAAACCTGCGGCTATCTGGACCGGGGTCAATGCAGAAGGTTGCGGACAACACCGCCCACCTGTAGGAGCGAGCATGCTCGCGATGGACGCCTGAACACCGCGGGGTGTCAGGCAGCCAGCGTCATCGTTGACGACCATCGCGACGGTTCGACATGCTCGCTCCTACAGGTGGGCGGGCTCAATGTGCTTGCTTTGGATCATGGTTCAACCCCATCGATCAGCTAGAATGGCCCCCTAGCCGTGATCGAGCCTGCCATGAAACCTGTTCTGCCCCACGCCCAGCTCGACTGGGATGACCAAGGCCTCCCGCGTTCGCGGGTGTTCGACGATGTGTATTTTTCCGACCTGTCCGGCTTGGACGAAACCCGCTATGTGTTCCTCGAACAGAACGCGTTGCGCGAGCGTTTTGCGGCGTTGCCGGTGGGTGGACGGCTGGTGATTGGCGAGACCGGTTTTGGCACTGGCTTGAACTTCCTGTGCGCTTGGCAGTTGTTCGAACAACACGCGCAACCTGGCGCACGCCTGCACTTTGTCAGCGTTGAAAAATACCCGCTGAATGCCGCCGATCTGCAACGGGCGCTTGCCTTGTGGCCGGAACTCAAGCCGTTCGCCGATCAATTGCTCGCGCAGTATGTAGCGATCCATCCAGGCTTCCAGCGGCTGGTGCTGGCCGAGGGTCGCGTGACGCTGACCCTGTTGATCGGTGATGCGCTGGATCAGTTGGCGCAACTGGACGCACAGGTCGATGCCTGGTTCCTCGATGGTTTCGCGCCGGCAAAGAACCCGGACATGTGGACCGCCGAATTGTTTGTCGAACTGGCGCGGCTCGCCGCCCCCGACTCGACCATCAGCACGTTTACCAGCACCGGTTGGGTTCGCCGACTGCTGAACGCGGCGGGGTTCAAGATGAAGCGCACCCCGGGCATCGGTCATAAATGGGAAATCCTGCGCGGCTCGTTCCTCGGCTGGCCGCAGGAAGTCCCCGCGCCCGCGGCGACCAGCCCATGGTTCGCCCGCCCTCAACCTTTCGCCGGCGAACGTCGCGCGCTGGTGATCGGCGGCGGCATGGCCGGTTGCGCGACCGCTGCCAGTCTGGCGGCACGGGGCTGGCAAGTCAGTGTGCTGGAGCGTCGTGATGCTCTGGCGCAAGAAGCCTCGGGCAACCCTCAAGGTGTGCTGTACCTGAAGTTATCGGCGCACGGCACAGCGTTGTCGCAACTGATCCTCAGCGGATTCGGCTACACCCGTCGCCTGCTGGAGCACCTGCAACGCGGCCTCGACTGGGACGGTTGCGGCGTGCTGCAACTGGCGTTCAATGCCAAGGAAGCCGAACGTCAGGCGCATCTGGCGCAGGCATTCCCCCATGATTTGCTGCACAACCTGGATAAGGAGCAGGCCGAGGCACGCGCCGGTATCAGCCTGGCGTCGGGCGGTCTGTTTTTCCCGGAAGGCGGCTGGGCGCATCCCCCGGCGTTGTGCCAATGGCAAGCCAACCACCCCGGAATTCGGGTGCTGCCCCATCACGATGTGCTGCAACTGCGTCGAGACCAGGGCCGCTGGCAAGCCTGGGATGGCGAACACCTGCTGGCCGAAGCCCCCGTGGTGGTGCTGGCCGGCGCTGGCGAAATCCAGCGTTTCCCAGAGACCAGCCATCTGCCACTCAAGCGAATTCGCGGCCAGATCACCCGCCTGCCGCAGACGCCTCAGAGCCAGGCGCTGAGCACCGTGGTCTGCGCTGAAGGTTATGTCGCGCCGGTGCGCTTGGGTGAACATACCCTGGGCGCCAGTTTCGACTTCAACAGCCAGGACCTGGAACCCACCACCGCAGAGCACGCCGGTAATCTACAGATGCTGGAAGACATTTCCGCAGACCTGACGGTTCGCCTGCGTGCCGATACCTTGCAGCCCGAAACGCTCCAGGGCCGCGCCGCGTTTCGCTGCACCAGCCCGGATTACCTGCCGATTATCGGGCCCCTGGCGGACGCCGATGCGTTTGCCGACGCCTACAGCGCGTTGAGCAAGGATGCCCGGCAAATACCCGACGTCGCCTGCCCTTGGCTGGAAGGTTTGTACGTCAACAGCGGTCACGGCTCCCGGGGGCTGGTCACCGCGCCGCTGTCCGGCGAGTTGCTCGCGGCGTGGATCGAAAATGAGCCGATGCCGCTGCCACGCGCCGTGGCGCAAGCCTGCCACCCGAACCGCTTTGCCTTGCGTCGGTTGATCCGGGGCAAGGGTTGAACCTCAATCAAGAGCGAAGCAGGTCTTTGACTCTTCGGCGGTGAGCGCCGCCTGGGTCAAACGTGCCATCAAGGCGCGCTCGGCCTGCTGCAACTCGTCCATGATGCCATCGGCCTTTGTCCGGTAACCTGCGCCCAGCGTGTCCTGACTGTCGAAGGCAGATTGCATGCGTGCGTGGAAAGGTTCGACAAGGTCGGCGAACTGTTTGCCATGGTGCTCACGCAAAAAATCGGTCCAGAAACCGCGCGCATCCAGGTATTCCTGCAATTGGGATGACAGTTGCGCGTTGACCACCCGGCTGTACGCCACATCCAGATCAGCAGGCTTCACCCCGCCCAGCGAGGCATAACGCATGTGTCGCGGCTGCCCGATCAGCTCGAGCCTGTCCGCCAACCCGGTTCGGTAGGCCAGCCCCACCTCGACCGGATCGAGCGTGGGGTCAGCTGTGACCTTCTCCCGGGCAATCTTGTCCAGGTAATCCAGGTTGAACAGTGACCTTCCCAGGTTGATCAAGCGGGCGGCGCGATCATGGGTATTGATGGCCTGTCCTAC
>Ga0308165_1002391_pt1 | contig 22534 bp, 20 predicted proteins | sample PhyWR2_FD_201032 | JGI IMG/M metagenome (GOLD analysis project Ga0308165, IMG submission 201032) | Phyllosphere microbial communities from UC Gill Tract Community Farm, Albany, California, United States - DLSLW.R2 | ecosystem: Host-associated > Plants > Phyllosphere > Unclassified | place: USA... | reverse complement strand
TTCTGCTTTTTCCAGCCTGCCTTTTGTAGCTCTCGGGCTATCAGCAGATTCATAAAACCATGCCCGACACTGACTACCCGCCCATGTGCATCTGTCAGATTAGCTAACTCATCAGACACCTGTTTGGCTCTTCTTTTAGCAGACGAAAAAGACTCCACGCCACCGCTGGCACCTGCCATCCATAACAAACGGAACGCTGTTGCCCAGGTAAGCGGAGTTAACTTTAACAGGGGGAGATTAAAGGCGGGCAACGGAGCTTCATAGAGTGCATCCATTATCATATCGGGTTGCAGCCCGAGCGCCGTAACAGATTCCAGCGCCCGTTTCATCGGGCTTGCGACGACAAACTGTCCATGACAAGCAGCAACGACTGAAGTATCGGGCATATCCATAATGCCCGATGCATCATAATCCGCTATCCAGGCTTTCATCGCTACCGACCTGATAGCGGTTGAACTTTCGATATCGGGTTTGCCATGACGCAATAGTATTAATTCCATAAAACAGAGTCTCAGGTTAAAACTCGAGCCCGCATACACCCGCTCAAGCCAATTACCGCTTGAATTGCCGGTGAATATGATTTACTGATGGTAGTTACCTGCCAAGCGACTATACAGCCACTCACTTATGTCTGATAACGATGCGTTACTCCCTCCAGAAGAAATTCCCGTAACACGCTCATTTAATCATCGTATCAGGCATATTTTGCCGTCTCTGCCGCCTTCAGAAAAGCGCTTAGGTGAGTTTGTGCTGCGTTTCTCTGGTGATTTTGCCGCTTATTCAGCATCAGAGCTCGCAGAGATGGTGGGTGTCTCTAATGCTACAGTCAGCCGCTTTATTCGTCGCTTAGGCTATGAAAATTACGAAGCCGCTCGTCTGCATGTCCGAAGCGAAAACCAGGTTGCAGATACCGCTGCTGAAAACGAATCAACGGGGAATAATGGCTGGGACGCTGCCCTGTCACTGGCGGAAAGTAACTTGCGCCAGACCTTGTCAGGTTTGTCTGAAGAAGAGGTCAGTCATATTGCTGACGCGATTATTCAGGCCCGACGCGTGTGCTTTTTCGGCACCCGCAATAATCATAACTTCGCCTCTTATCTACGCTGGCAGCTTCTTCAGGTTATCCCTTGCGCCGATGTTTTGCCGGGAGCGGGTGAGACTCTTGGGGAGTATTTACCGGGCTTTAATCAAGACGATATGCTGGTGGTGTTCGACTTGCGTCGTAGTCAGCCTGTTACCGGGCAATTTGCCAGATTGGCCCATCAGCAAGGGGTAAAGATCCTCTATATCACCGATAATTACAGTAATCCTCCTCTCTCTGCGCACTGGGTTTTACGCTGTGAAACCAAATCTACCGGGCCCATCGATAATCATATTTCAGCCATGATGCTCTGCCATATCCTCGCCAGTCGGGTGATACAACGGGTTTCAGCCTCAGGAAAACAACGCCTGGCGTTAATCGAACAGGCTCATGACCATCTAAAAGAGCTGCTATAGGTGCTCTGCTGGAAAGCGCAATAGCGCGCTGAAAGTGCACTCTCTGCTCTGAGGTTGTGCATCCCTGGTATCATCAGGCTTGCAGCTCTCTTCTCTTCTGGCTCAGAGCGGCTCTTTTTCACTCTTGAATGAAAATATATTTTCTTTTTAATTACTGGCATGAAAAATGCTTTTCATAAACAGCGATATCACACTCTACTGGTGGCGACAGGAGCCGTTTATGACACATCTGGTACCAGAAACAACAACACAGCATCATGATTCCTCAATGGGACAGTTAGAAACCGCCCTCGATAAAATCGGCACGACCCGCTCACATCGCATGATAATCCTGATGGTGGTGATTGGCGTCATGTTTGATGTCTTTGAACAGAATGCGATTGGACTTATTGCCCCCCTGCTACAAATGTCATGGGGATTAACGGCAACAGATATTGGTTTTCTGAACACCATTACCTTTATTTCAGCGGCTTCAGGGCGTTTATTATCAGGCTACTTTGCCGACCGTTTCGGGCGTCGGTTTATGCTGAACGTCAATTTATTACTCTTTACGCTGGGCGCTATTCTTTGTGCTCTGGCGCCTAATTATGCCACCCTGGCTATTGGACGTCTGATTGTCGGTTTTGGCCTGGGCGGAGAGATAACCACTGCCGTAACTCTGTTGGCTGAATTTTGCTCGTCCCGCTTCCGGGGTACTGCTGTCGGAATTATCAACGTCGGCGGAGGTGGGTTAGGCAATATGCTCGCTCCTGCGTTTGCTTTACTGGTGTTCTATCTGTTTCCTGGTGAAAATAGCTGGCGCTGGTTATTTGCCTGCCTGGTGCTCCCTGCTCTGCTGCTGATCCTCTACCGTCGTTTTATACCAGAGACTCCACGCTACCTGGTGAGCCAGGGCGAGATAAAACAGGCTAACCATGTCCTCTCTATGCTGGCCGCCGGTAAGTTGCTGCATCAGACTTTCCCGGTCTCGCAGTATATTAATGAAAAATCGGCCACTGGCCAGGCGGTTAAGCAGCGTGGCGGTTCATGGCGTATGATATTTTCTGGTCCTTATCGTAAAACGACGATATCGATGGGTATCGCTTCATGGATGACCTTTGGCGCTCAGCTGGCACTACTCACCTTAATGCCCACCATTCTGGTTTCACAGGGCTATTCCATTAATAAAAGCTTTCTGTTTACCATTATTATGCAGAGCGGAAGTTTGCTCGGCGCGCTGACCGCATCCTCTTTAGCCTTTTATTTCCCGAGAAAAGTCATTCTGACCTGCGGCTCTGTTGCAGCCTGCGCTTCGGCGATTGCCTTTGGTTCCTTCACTGACAGCGTGGCGACCATTTTACTGACCGGGGCAATCTTTCAGTTTTGTGTCTTGTTACTTAATACCACCGTCTGGGTCTATGCCCCGGAGTTATTCCCGACAAAAATGCGTGGATTTGGTACCTCCTTTATTCTGGCAATGGGTACCATCGGCGGAGCACTGATGCAGATCCCTGCGGGTAAGATGTTTGACCTGATGGGAACAACCGGGCTTTTTGCTATGATTGCTGGCATGTATGTTATTTTTCTTATCGCTATCCAGTTCTCATCTGAGACCTTTAAGCGTTCAATCGATAGAACCGTATAATGACAGATTATAAAATTGCGCTGATCAACCCGAATAGCTCGGTGTCGACTAGTGAAATGATGGCTGGACTGGCAGAAGCCTGTCTGCCCGATGGATTCACGCTTCAGGTGATTACCGCAGAAAAAACGCCTGAAATGCTCGTCTCGGCTCAAGATATTACGCTCGCTAATCTTGAGGTCGAGCGCCTTGGTATGGATGTTGCAAAGTCGGTGGATGCTATCGTAGTGGGGGCTTTCGGCGATCCGGCACTCTCGCAATTACGGGAGGTAATTTCCGTGCCAACCATTGGTATCGGCGAAGCTTCACTGCTGACAGCAAGCCAGGGACAACGTCCTTTTGCGGTCGTTACCGTAACCCCAGGCTTAAAAGATTCGATATCTGGCTATATCGACCGTCTGGAGCTGGCTCACCTTTGCCGTGGAGTCTTTATTACGGAGGATGCCGCAAGCCAGCTGATGGATGATGTGCAGCGTCTGGAACAGCAGCTGTATCAAGCCTCTTTGTTAGCGATTGATCGAGGCGCGGAGGCTATTGTTATTGGTGGCGGCCCCTTAGCTCCCGTGGCTGAACGTTTGAAGGACAGACTTCCTGTTCCGGTTATTTCACCGCTTATTGCCGGTATCTGTAGTGCTGTGGAACAGGTCAGTAAAAAACCGAAGGGTTAAACCAGGTGCAGCCCTGTTCTCAGGGCAAAAAAAACCCACAGTAATCACACTGTGGGTCTGAGCGGGACCGCATAACGATTAACCCTCGTTATGCATTTCCAAATTTTCAACTTCATTCTGGCGGGCAACCGCCTGAGAGTCGTCGTTGCGCAGTGACTCAAGGTATTCGAGATATTTATGGTCCACGTCTTTAGTGACGTAAATACCGTTAAATACCGAGCACTCAAATTCAGTGATATCCGGATTTTCCATACGAACCGCTTCGATAAGATCGTCCAGGTCCTGGAACAACAGACCATCAGCGCCGATTATCTGACGAATTTCGTCCACTTCACGGCCATGCGCGATCAGTTCATTCGCGCTCGGCATATCAATGCCATAGACGTTAGGGAAACGGACTTCCGGTGCCGCTGAAACGAGGTAAACTTTTTTCGCCCCGGCTTCACGCGCCATTTCGATGATTTGCTCTGAGGTGGTACCGCGAACAATAGAGTCATCCACCAGCAAGACGTTCTTATCGCGGAACTCAGCCCGGTTAGCATTCAGTTTACGGCGCACAGATTTACGACGTAACTGCTGGCCTGGCATGATAAAGGTACGGCCAACGTAGCGGTTTTTCACAAAACCCTGGCGGTAAGGTTTATCAAGAATGTGGGCGATTTCCAGGGCGATATCGCAAGAGGTTTCCGGAATAGGAATGACGACATCAATATCGAGGTCTTCCCACTCGCGCGCTATCTTCGCCCCTAGTTTTTTACCCATTTCAACGCGGGCGCTATAGACAGATATTTTGTCAATAAACGAGTCCGGGCGGGCAAAATAGACGTATTCAAACAGGCAAGGATTGCTGACCGGATTATCGGCACACAGGCGGCTAAACAGTTCACCTTTTTCAGTGATATAGACTGCTTCACCTGGCGCAATATCACGCAGGAACTCAAAGCCGAGAGTATTTAAGGCTACGCTTTCAGAGGCAACCATATACTCAGTACGGCCATCCCCCAGCTCGCGCTTGCCGATAACCAGCGGACGAATACCGTGGGCGTCGCGGAATGCAACCATGCCATGACCGATGATCATCGCTACACAGGCATAGGCACCACGGATCTGGCGATTAGTCGCAGCAATCGCAGAAAAAATGTTGTCTGCTTCCAGCGGATAATGACGATAGTTGTCGAGTTCGCTGGCAAAGATATTCAGCAGTATTTCAGAGTCAGAGGTCGTATTGATATGACGACGCTTCTCTTCAAACAGCTTCTTACGCAGCTCATGTGCATTGGTTAGATTACCATTATGCGCAAGGGTTATGCCGTAAGGAGAGTTAACATAAAAAGGCTGTGCTTCTGAAGCGCTGGAACTACCTGCTGTCGGATAGCGTACATGGCCTATTCCCATATTCCCTTGCAGGCGCTGCATGTGACGGGCTTCAAATACATCGCTCACCAAACCGTTTGCTTTACGCAGTCGGAAGCAATTTAAGGAATCAATGGTGACGATGCCTGCGGCATCCTGGCCCCGATGCTGAAGCACCGTTAAGGCGTCATAAATAGACTGGTTGACCGGTGTAAAACCGGCGATCCCAACAATACCGCACATGTTGTCTTTTCCTCATTAAGCCACAACTCCCACGCTACGATTAGCGGGGTAAGAAACTTGACGAGCCTTGCAGGTAATCAAAAAACCACCTGATGATAAAACTGAATTGTGGGATAAGCTGCGACTTCTGCCACTCTTCGCTTTTCGAAAAGCCGGTAAATGAGTCAAGAAAGAACAGAATGGCGGAGACGATCAGCACACCACGTAACGCACCAAAACAGATTCCTAACACCCTGTCTGTACCCGACAGGCCGGTTTTTTCTACCAGTGCACTAATGACATAATTCACTATGGCACCGACGATAAGCGTCGTAATAAACAATAGCGCAATAGCTATTCCATTTCGTATCAGTTCATCTTCAAAGCCAGTGAACCAGACTGACAGATAAGGATAATATTGGCTGGCAACGAAGAAGGCACATCCCCACGTTACAAGCGATAACGCTTCCCTGACAAAGCCACGAACGACACTTACCAGGCAAGAAAAGCCGATAACTGCAATGATGGCGTAATCTATCCAGACCATGAAATATTCTCGCGATAAATCGCCCTGACATCCGGTTCGGGCGCATTCTAACAGAAAAAGAAAACGTTTGCGTAGGGATTTCCTTCCCCTGCATAAATAAATAATGGCGTTGAAAAAAGCCTCAACGCCATTCCAAAAACACCCTGCATTCACGCATGCAGGTCTTAACTTAAGGCGTATATCTCATCACATAAGCCCCTGGTAAACCGGACAAAGATTTGAGCTCATTCAGAGAAGAATTAAGCTTTTCTTTAGAGGTATCCGGCCCCACCATGATGCGTGTGACTGAGTTTTGTACCGGCGTTGATGGCAGGGTATAAGCCTTATAGCCCGCCAGACGCAACTTCGCGACAATCTCATTCACCTTATCGGCATTTTTCAACGCCCCTACCTGCACCACAAACGCCTGCCCGACCGGCGGTTTTTCCACAGCAGGTTCAGTTTTCACCGGCTCAGCAACTCGTGCTTCGGGTTTATTTTCAACCGGTTTTGGCTGCGGTTTTTCAACCGGTTTCGGACGATCGCGGGAGACAGGGACATCATTGTTGGCTATGGCCAGTTCAGGTTGCATGACCGCATCTCTTAGCCCGGAAGGTGTCGCACTCCCCGCCTGAACTTCAGCGCCAGCGCCTTCCGGTGGTTGTGCAGGCAACGCCTGATTCACTTGCGGCAACATATCGGGTTCATCATTATCGCCGGGCTTTGGCACTAACGGAATCGCAGCAAACTCATCCTGATAATACTTTTTTTGCCCGTCAAGCAGCCCGGGCAGCACAATGACGCCCAGAGCAACCAGAATAATGGTGCCAACTAATCGATTTTGAAACTTACTCGCCACCCGTTTTCCTCGTATCCAGTTCTTCCATTACGTGGGCTACTGTGTGAAACGAACCACAGACCAAGATGGTATCTTCTGCTGCGGCCTCAGCCAGCGCCGCGTACCATGCATCAGCGACACGGTTAAATTGACGCCCTTGCCCCAGGTGATGTATCAGCTGTTCTGCACTGGCACCACGAGGCCCTTCCAGAGGCGCACAGTACCAGCTGTTTACCACGGGAGCTAAACAGTCTAGCGTACCGGCGATATCTTTATCATGCAGCATGCCAATAACTGCTAATACGCGCCCTTTCTGAGGCAATGTAGCAAGCCGTCCGGCCAGGTAACTGGCCGCATGCGGGTTATGCGCGACGTCAAGAATAACACGAGGCGACTCAGAAACTATCTGAAAACGTCCGGGTAATGTGGCCCGTTCAAGCGCGATGCGCAGGGCCTCTTCGCTCACCTCTAACGGGCAGGCCCGCAAGGCTGCAATGGCCGTCGCCGCATTAGGCTGTGGCACCATCGGAAGAGGTAACTCAGAAAGCTCTCCGTCAGCATCACGAAAGGTCCAGTGCGACCCCGTCAGCTGATAATCCCAGTCTACGCCCCGACGTAACAAATTAGCCCCTTTTTCAGCGGCAACATCGGCAATAGATTGTGGCATGTCGGGTTCGCCCACTATCGCGGGCTTACCGCCGCGAAACACACCGGCTTTCTCACGACCAATGCTTTCCCGGTCAGGACCTAGCCAGTCAGTATGATCGAGCGCGATACTGGTGATAACAGCGACATCCGCATCGACAATATTAGTCGCATCCAGCCGTCCACCTAGCCCAACCTCCAGTATCACTACGTCCACATCTTGTTGTTTAAACAAGAACAGCGCGGACAGAGTACCGAATTCAAAATAGGTCAATGACGTCTCTTCACGGGCAGTTTCGATTGCCGCAAAAGAAGCCGTATGGCAGGCTTCAGGGAGCTCTTCGCCCTGAATACGAACCCGCTCGGTGTAACGCACCAGATGAGGTGAGCTATAAACGCCGACCTTAAATCCTGCTGCCATCAGCGCCGTTTCAAGCACCCGGCAAGTGGTGCCTTTGCCATTGGTTCCCGCCACGGTAAAAACGATTGGCGCTGGCTTTAAGACATCCATAGCGGCGGCGACTTTATGCACCCGGGAAAGACCCAGTTCAATCGCCGCAGAGTGAAGATTTTCGAGATAGTGAAGCCACGTAGCTAAAGGCGACGTGGCCTGAGGAATCGGATGTTTTTCCATGATAAGCGCTTTAACTCAATCTCCTGAAGGTATCCGTTGCTGTTCGGTAACTTAAATTATTTTGGATATGTTTAAATGAATACCACCAGGAAGGGTTCAAGAAAAAGGGCAGAACCCGAAGGCCTGCCCTTGTATTCAATCAGGCCTCTGGACCCTGTTCCGGCTCTGGCGGAACCTCTATCGGCTCGCGCGGAGCGTCAAGATTAGGCGCAGGCAGATTCATAAACTTAGCCAGCAGGCAGCCCAGTTTGTGACGCATTTCAGGGCGACGGATTATCATATCGATAGCGCCCTTCTCAATCAGGAATTCACTACGCTGGAAGCCCGGCGGTAACTTTTCTCTGACCGTTTGTTCAATAACACGCGGACCGGCAAAACCGATTAATGCTTTAGGCTCTGCAATATTCAAGTCACCCAGCATGGCGAAACTTGCTGAAACACCGCCCATCGTTGGGTCAGTTAACACCGAAATATAAGGCAGACCCTGTTCTTGCATTTTTGCCAGAGCAGCACTGGTTTTTGCCATCTGCATCAGTGACATCAGCGCTTCTTGCATACGCGCGCCGCCGGAGGCGGAAAAACAGATCAGCGGACAGTTATCTTCCAGCGCTTGTTCAGCAGCACGCACAAAACGCGCACCCACGACGGAGCCCATTGAACCGCCCATGAAGGCAAATTCAAAAGCAACGGCGACGACGGGCATGTTATACAAGGTGCCTTTCATGGCAACCAGCGCGTCTTTTTCACCGGTTTCTTTCTGCGCGGACAGCAGTCTGTCTTTATATTTTTTAGAGTCCTTGAACTTCAGCACATCTTTTGGCTCAAGCTCACTACCCAGTTCTACCATTGAACCTTGATCAAACAGGCTGGTAAGACGAGCCCGGGACGCCATACGCATATGGTGGTCACACTTAGGGCAGACACCAAGATTACGCTCCAGCTCAGCACGGTATAACACCTGCCCACAGCTATCGCACTTGGTCCACACCCCTTCAGGGATGTTCGCTCTACGGGTTGGAGTAATGTTACTTTTATTAAGAATTCGTTCAATCCAGCTCATTGATGACCTTCTGCTCGCACCTGGTCGATGCCAGTTTTTCTAAGACAGCACTCTGTCTCAGACCATAAATGGGATTCATTAAAACACAACGGCACGAGACTTTGGATAAAAAAGTGCTCGGACCGCTGTCGTCTAAGATTTTGATTGCTTAGCGGCTGCGCGTTTATGGCGAATAATTTCAATTACGCCAGGCATAATCGACAGCACAATAATTCCGACAATCAGGAGTTTCAGGTTTTCCTGTATAACAGGCAAGTTTCCAAACAGATAACCTGCATAAGTGAACAGTAAAACCCAGATAACTGCGCCTGTCACGTTATAGAACGCAAAACGACGATAACTCATATGTCCCATACCGGCGACAAAAGGCGCAAAGGTTCGCACTATTGGCACGAAGCGGGCAAGAATAATCGTTTTTCCGCCGTGACGCTCGTAAAATGCATGCGTTTTATCAAGATAGCTACGACGGAAGATTTTTGAGTTCGGATTACTGAATAATCGTTCACCAAAGAGTCGACCGATAGTGTAGTTAACCGCATCCCCGATTATCGCCGCCGTTATCATCACGGCAACCATCAAGTGTACATTTAAATCATTCGTCGGTAATGCCGCGAGGGCACCGGCAACAAAGAGTAACGAATCACCTGGTAAAAATGGCGTGACGATCAGTCCCGTCTCACAGAATAAGATCAGGAATAATATCGCGTAAACCCAAATACCGTATTCTGCGACTAGCTCAGCTAAATGTGCATCGATATGTAAAATAAAATCTATAACAAGATAAATAAAATCCATCATCGGGTCGGTTCCAGGATTACATTAGTCGGTTAAAAAAAGAGGCCCAGCGGGTAGCTGTGGCAAAGCAAAACGTTCCGGATAATCCACCGACACTAAGTACAGCCCCTCTGCTTTTGCAGTGGCTGCTGCTTTAGTGCGATCTTTCATCGCCAGTAATTCAGCCATCCAGGTTTCATCCTGATGACCACAACCAATTTCCAGCAAACTACCGACAATATTGCGCACCATATGATGCACAAAAGCGTTGGCTTTAATTTCCACGACGATATAAGCACCGTAACGCGTCACTGTAATATGTGACAGGTTACGCCAGGGCGTACGTGACTGGCACTGTACCGCACGGAACGAGGTAAAATCATTTTCCCCTAACAGGCTCTGGGCAGCACGGTGCATTTTATCTGCGTCCAGAGGGAAGTGAAAATGAGTGACACCTTGTTGCAAAATGGCCGGGCGCAAACGGTGGTTAAAAATCACATAGCGATAGCGCCGGGCTGTGGCACTAAAGCGAGCGTGAAAGTCCTGATCCACATGCTTTACCCAACGAACGGCAATATCACTCGGTAAGTTGGTATTGACACCCATGGTCCAGGCCGCATCTTTACGGTCTGCATGGGTTTCAAAATGCACCACCTGCCCCGTGGCATGCACCCCGGCATCAGTACGACCCGCACAAAACACCGTTACCGGCTCATTCGCTACCTGTGACAGCGCTTTCTCGAGTTTTTCCTGAACACTACGTACTTCATTCTGGCGCTGCCAGCCATAATATTTACTGCCGTCGTACTCAATGCCGAGCGCGATTTTATACAGCGGACTGTCGCTTAGCACATCGGACATTAGTACATATACTCCTGGATCAGTTTCTCTGCCGTTTTTATCGCCATAAGCGCACCACCAAAACGGACATTATCAGCCACTGACCAGAACTGAATCTGGGACGGTATGCCATAGTCATTCTGCACACAGCCCACAGAAAGATGAACCTGCCCTGAAGCATCAGCCACTTGAGTCGGAAACTCGCTCGCCTCAGAAAGCTCTACATCATCAGTCTGGGTAAAGGCATCACGGGCCTCTTCTTCAGCCAAGGGACGCATCGCCTCAAAGCTCACCATCTGCGCATGACCGTAGAATACCGGGGAGCGAATCATACTGGCCGAGACCGGTAATCCTTCATCCTGGAGTACTTTACGCACTTCGTTAACCAGACGGCGCTCTTCGCTCACACTCCCTTCAGCGTCAGGCACCTTGGGTAACATGTTGAAAGCCAACTGACGACCGAAGTAGTCACCCTCTTCATCAACCGGAATACCATTAAGCAGACGCGCACTTTGCCCGGCCAAAGCATCTACTGCGGCTTTACCGTCTGCGGACACAGATAGCAAACTGGTGACCTGGATGCGTGACAGACCTCCCCTTTCAATCAGCGGTTTCAAGGCATTCAAGAGCTGACTGGTCAGGCTACCGGCAACCGCTACCAGATAGCGATTACGGTACTCACTGAGCACGAATGGGTTTACATCTGGCACCACGAGCGGCACATCAGGTTCCATCGCAAACAGGCCGCTGGAGTCGATAACCAGGCAACCGGCATTGGTGGCTTCTTCAACATAGCTAGCTGAGGCTTGCGCACCGGCGACGAAAAAAGCTAGCTGGACCTGAGTCCAGTCAAATTCTGCGGCGTCCTGAACCTTGATGGTTTTACCTTCATAACGCAGATTCTCACCTGCGCTTTCACTGCGTGCCAGGGCGTATAACTCACCGACCGGGAACTGACGTTCAGCCAGTAGTTCAAGCAACGCAGAGCCAACGGCACCGGTGGCACCTAAAATGGCAATATTCCAGCCTTCAGACATGTTGATTTACTCCAGAAAAAAAACAGCGCCCCAAAGTCATTACTCCGGGGGCAAGAAGCTTGCGCTTAACTTCGGGTCTGATGAACCGCACTAAAGCCTAACGCCTGTAAAAGGGCGGCAGTATTCGCATCGCTGCACTCCACACACAGTGATGACCACTCCCGACGTTCAGCATAGTGCTTTCTGAGTTTATCAAACTCACCCGCTATCCCGGCTACACTCCGTAGCAGGGCATCATCGCGGCGGACATCATACACCAGATGAACCAGTCTTTTGAGTATCGCTTGATTCAATGTTCCCGTTAACGAGACAGAGCCGATATCCGCCTCTGGCAGCAGAGTATCCAGCGGGATCTGTTGTGGCTGACCGATAAACTCACTGAAGGCTTCAAATACCTGGGTGGTTCCGCGCGCTTTACCTTCCAGAGTATAGCCTGCGATATGGGCGGTACCGATATCGACTCGAGTCAGTAACTCAACGTTCAGATCCGGTTCCGGTTCCCAGACATCCAGTACGGTACTGAGTTTTTGCCCCTGTGTCAGACAGTGTAGCAGGGCATCATTATCCACCACTTCTCCGCGGCAGGCGTTAATCAGAATAGTGCCGGGTTTTAATCGGCTAATCAGGCTCTGGGAAGCGAGGTGAAGCGTCTTATAAGGCCCGTCGAGATATAACGGCGTATGGAATGTCAGAATATCCGCTTCCTGAACCAGTAACTCCAGAGAGTGGAAATCTTCGTTGTCGCCCCGATCTGCACGCGGAGGATCACAGAGTAAGGTTTTGACACCCCAGGCATTAAGTCGGGCCTGAAGACGAGAGCCAACATTACCGACACCAATAATACCCACCGTACGATCTGTAAGAGTAAAACCATCGCGTTCAGCGAGCATCAGCAGAGCAGAAAATACATACTCCACGACCGCAATCGCATTACAGCCAGGTGCGGCAGAAAATGCCACATCGGCCTGTTGTAAATAGTCTTCATCAATATGATCGGTGCCCGCCGTTGCCGTACCAACAAATTTAACCGGCTTACCTTCCAGTAAGGTACGATTAACTTTAGTGACTGAACGTACCATCAGCGCATCAGCATCACTGAGTTCTGTCAGCGGTATCGGTCGCCCGGGGACGGCTTTGACCTCGCCCAGACGGCTGAATAAATCAAGGGCATAGGGCATATTTTCATCAACGAGGATCTTCACGTGATTACCTGTCTGTTAATCGTCAAGATAAGGCCGAATAGTGTGCCATAATCTTGCGTCCGGACAATGGGCAGGATGGTAATGTTTTGTCGTCTTGAAAGTAAGTTTAAGGATTAATTGATAATGCAACCCATCCAGGGGGCCACACCACGTCCTCCGGGGGAACCACAGCCCCCGACAAAATTAGCGGGCGAATCGCCGCTTTCTTCAGTGCAACGAACGGTACTGGAGCGATTGATTACGCGTATTGTCGCCTTAAACCAGCAACAACCCGCCGATGTCTGGACGGGCTTAAAGCAGGATCTGAAATTAAAGGGGGAGACGCCTCTGCTGTCGCGGCACTTTCCTGCGGCCGAACAAAATCTTAATCAGCGTTTAACCCAGGTACAAAATACCCAAGTCACGCGCCAGATTATTCATCAATTGACGGAGTTACTGCCACAGGGCAATAACCGTCAGGTAGTCAGTGATTTTATTCGCCAGCAGTTTGGTCAGACTGCGCTCAGTCAGTTGACGCCCGTCCAGCTCAAAACGGTGCTGGCACTGTTACAGCATCATCAACCGGGCACAACGCCGATATCCGCTCAGACGCCACAGGCACAGGCACAAAATGCCCCCGGGATTGAACGCCTGCTTCAGCCTGTTGAGCAAAATATTCTTAATCATCTGGTCAGTAGAGTGGCAACCGCAACCGGGGAGCCGGGTAAACAAATCTGGCAAAACCTGCTTGAGCTGGTCAGTTTGAAACCAGGCGAACCGATTCCGGGTAAACTCTTTGCTCCGCTGTCGAACTTTTTACAGGCGCAACAGACCCTGAGCCAGCATCCCGCCCCGACTCTGGAAACCGTTCAGACGGCACATAAGCAACCGCTGACCGAGCCGGAACGTGAGTGGATAGCGGATTACAGCCAGCAGCGTTTTCAGGCCACGCCACAAACGGTTCTGACCCCCTTCCAGGTACAGGATATTTTGACGCAAATTCTGCTTAACCGGACCGAACGTCAGTCGGGGGTTATCGAAGTCAGAGATATCAAACCGATTGCCAGTCCGTTTATCGTGACAGCCATAGAATCAATTAAAAACGTGAACACGCACAGTATTACAGCAGCGCTGATCCTGCTGGCAGTGATTCTGGTGTTATGGATAGTGTTTTAGAGAGACTGCCCCCGCTAACTGACGGGGGCATGATTATTTTTTGAAGGCCACCAGGGTAACAAATACCCCCAGCAGTGCCGCAATCCCCGCGGCCAAAAAGACTGACGAATAACCATAAGCTGTCGCCAGGATACCTGTTAGTGGGCCGCTGAGACCTAATGAAATATCCTGGAATGCAGCATAGCCCCCCAATGCCGTTCCCCTCACCTGGGATGGCACGCGCTTGACCACCTCCACACCCAGAGCCGGGAAAATCAAAGAACAGCCACAGCCGGTTAATGCCGCGCCTAATAACGCAACGCCCGCACCGGGGGCCAGCCATAACAGTGAGAGCCCGATAGCCTCAACCACTAACGAAACAATGGCAACGCGAACACCGCCATAGCAGTCAGGCATCCAGCCAAACAGGATGCGTACCAGCACAAAAGCCCCGCCAAAAGCGGTTAAGGTCAGCCCGGCATAAGGCCAGTTATTCGAAGCAAAATAGAGCGAGACAAAGGTTCCGATAACGGCAAAACCTACCCCTTGTAAAGCCAGCCCCACTCCAGGTTGCCAGATAAGCCCGACCACTTTAAACAGTGAGGGGCGAGAACCCTTATGCGCGGGAACCGATTTGACGGTAGCATTAAACAGTAAGGCCACTACAGGGAGTAAGAGAGTGCTCACCCCCAGAGCGACAAAGCCCCAATGGCTATTGAGGAGTAATCCTAAGGGTGCGCCGACGGCCAGAGCACCAAAAATCGCCATTCCGTTCCAGGACATCACTTTACCTGAGCGCTCCGGACCCACTAATCCCAGCCCCCAGGTCAGATTTCCAGTCAGGAGCTGACTTTCACCAAATCCGAGGATCAAACGCCCCACTACCAGTATGGCAAATTTAGTTTCGGGTCCAACCGCTAATAGGGCTGCCAGCAGGTAAGCCACACCGGCAAGACCACAGGCAAACATACCCTGCATGACAGAGCGCTTCGCCCCGAACTGATCGGCCAGACGCCCCGCATAGCCTCGAGTTAATACTGTGGCTAAAAACTGAATACCGACCGCGATACCGACCATGGTATTACCATAGCCGAGCTGATGATGAACAAAGAGTGGAATAACCGGTAAAGGTAATCCTACCGTCATAAAAGTAATAAACACGCCTAAAGTGGTGCGAATAAGCGGAATATTGGACGATTTCGACGTTTTCAGACTGGGATCAGACACAACAGACATAAAACCTACTCCATTTAAGCAGAGTCAGGCGGGACAAGACCACGCCCTCTCTTCTGAGCTATCAGATTAAAGGTGCGTTGGTTCACGTTAAACGCTTACGCATTATCAAAAGATAATGGAGGAAGCCGAATAGTGCATCGGTATGAACAAAGTGTCAATATTTTGTAAAGAGAAACAATGCCATAACATGAGAAGTTGTAACACGGGCAAGAAAATAAACGCAGGAGGGAAATAAAAAAAGGGCGCCCTCAGGCACCCTACTTTTAGTGCTTAACGATGATTATGCGTCAAGTTTACGCATCACCAGCGTGGCATTGGTGCCACCGAAACCAAAGCTGTTGGACATCACTGTTTTCAGTTTTGCATCAGTCGCTTTGGTAACGATATTCAGGCCAACAGCCTGCTCGTCCAGCTCATCGATATTGATGCTTGGCGCGATAAAGCCATGTTCCAGCATCAGTAAGCTGTAGATGGCTTCCTGAACGCCTGCGGCACCCAGAGAGTGGCCGGTCATTGCCTTAGTAGCAGACATTGAAGGTGAGGCATCGCCAAAGACTTCACGAATCGCACCCAGCTCTTTAACATCACCAACTGGAGTAGAAGTGCCGTGGGTGTTGAGATAGTCAATCGGGGTATCAACACCGTGCATTGCCATTTTCATGCAACGTACTGCGCCTTCGCCTGATGGAGCAACCATGTCAGCACCGTCAGAAGTCGCGCCGTAGCCAACGATTTCTGCATAGATATGGGCACCACGAGCCAGAGCATGTTCCAGTTCTTCAACCACCACCATGCCGCCGCCGCCCGCGATAACGAAACCGTCACGGTTCGCATCATAGGTACGGGAGGCTTTTTCTGGGGAGTCGTTGTATTTGGTAGACAAGGCACCCATGGCATCAAACTCACACGCCATTTCCCAGCACAGCTCTTCGCCGCCGCCAGCAAAGACAATGTCTTGTTTACCCAGTTGAATCTGCTCAACCGCGTTACCAATACAGTGGGATGAGGTGGCGCAAGCTGAACTGATTGAATAGTTGACACCGTGGATCTTAAACGGGGTTGCCAGACAGGCAGAAACACCGGAACCCATCGCTTTAGTCACGACATACGGGCCTACAGCTTTCAGTCCACGAGGACTACGCATTGCATCAGCACCAAACACCTGGAAGCGCGGAGAACCCCCGCCAGAACCGGCAATCAGGCCAACACGCGGGTTGTTCTGATAAGCTTCAGTGCTTAGGCCAGCATCCTGAATTGCCTGCTCCATTGACAAGAAAGCATAGATAGATGCATCACTCATGAAACGCACAACTTTGCGATCAATGAGACCGGTCGTGTCCAGTTTTACATTCCCCCATACATGGCTACGCATGCCGGAATCTTTCAACTCCTGAGAGAAGGTGATCCCTGAGCGTCCTTCACGCAGAGATGCCAGGACTTCCTGCTGGTTATTACCGATGCTGGATACGATGCCCAGGCCAGTAATCACTGCACGTTTCATTCAAATACCTCTTTCACTGCTTAAGTATGTAGGATTTCGAGGAGCACAATAGCGTACACTTGTACGCCGAACAAGTCCGATCAGCCAGATTGTTCAGAAATTTGCACCTCTTTACTTCGCTGGCTATCATCATTATTCCACCCGACAGACGAGTAACTTACGTGAAACACGCCCCAATACAGCCCGCCAATCTTGGCTTCAATGAAGAAGGTACACCTGTATCTCGAGATTTTGATGACATCTACTTTTCTAACGATAGCGGGCTGGAAGAAACGCGTTATGTCTTTCTTGGAGGCAATAAACTACCGGAACGCTTTACCAGCCATAGCCGACCTTTGTTCGTCGTTGCAGAAAGTGGTTTTGGTACCGGACTGAATTTTCTGGCTTTATGGCAGGAATTTGATGAATTTTTCCAGGAACAGCCTGAAGCCACGCTAAAACGACTTCATTTCATCAGTTTTGAAAAGTTTCCGCTGACGGTCGCTGACTTAACCCTGGCCCAGCAACACTGGCCGACTCTGGCCCCTTATGCCGCCGAACTGCAGCAACAGTGGCCCGATGCTATCGCTGGCTGCCACCGACTCTTACTGGCCAATGGCCGTGTGACGCTGGATTTATGGCTGGGCGATATCAATGAGCTGGGTCCACAGCTTGGAGATACACTGAATCAACAAGTTGATGCCTGGTTCCTTGATGGTTTTGCGCCCGCGAAAAACCCGGATATGTGGACCCAGGAACTGTTTCAGATGATGGCACGTACAGCCCGCCCTGGCTGTACCCTCGCCACCTTTACCGCCGCAGGTTTTGTCCGCCGTGGTTTACAGGAGGCCGGGTTTACTATGGCGAAAAGCAAAGGCTTTGGCTCTAAACGTTCCATGCTGGTGGGGGAGATGACAGAATCTTTACCACAAACCTTACGTACCCCCTGGTATGCCCGCTCTGGCAGCCAGCAGCGCGAAGTTGCCCTGATAGGCGGCGGCGTGGCCAGCGCTTTGCTGGCACTGGCGTTATTACGCCGGGGCTGGGAAGTGACATTGTATTGTGCCGACGACGCACCCGCGTTGAGAGCGTCAGGTAACCGTCAGGGCGCCCTGTATCCATTGTTAAGCGCACATGATGCCGCCCTGGCGCAGTTTTTCCCGGCTGCTTTTACCTTTGCCCGGCGAATTTACGACAGCCTGCCCGTCGACTTTGATCATGACTGGTGCGGCGTCACCCAGCTCGCCTGGGACGAAAAAAGTGCCCATAAAATAGCACAAATGCTCAGTCTTAATTTACCGCCGTCCATTGCCTTTGAAGTGGATGCCAGCACCATCGCCGAGACTTGTGGTGTCACAACCGATTGCGATGGGATCACCTATCCGCAAGGCGGCTGGCTCTACCCTGCCCAGCTCACCGCGCTGACGCTGGAATTAGCCCAGCAGCAGGGGCTTAAAGTCTTCTATAACCATGATGTTATCGACCTGAAACAAACCGAATCCAACTGGCAGTTAACTTTTGCCAGCCAGTCCCCACGTGAACATCAGGTGGTCGTGCTGGCTAACGGTCATAAAATTAACCACTTTTCGCAGACCCGGGAGCTACCCGTCTATGCGGTGGGGGGACAAGTCAGCCATATTCCGACCAATCCCACGCTGGGTGCGCTACGCCAGGTACTGTGCTACGACGGATATCTCACCCCAGTCAATCCTAAAAACCAGCATCACTGCATAGGTGCCAGCTATCACCGCGGACGAGAAGACATGGTTTTTAATCAGGAAGATCAGCAGCATAATCGCCAGCGCCTGATTGACTGTTTGCCGGATGCCGACTGGCCGAAAACAATTGACGTTTCCAGTAACCAGGCCCGGTGTGGCGTACGCTGTGCGACTCGCGATCATCTACCGATGGTCGGGAATGTTCCTGACTATGAGGCTATTCTGACCCAGTACGAGACACTCGCAGAGTCACCTGACAGCGCAGCCCCTGCCCCGGTCTATCCGAATCTGTTTATGCTCGCAGCTCTGGGTTCACGCGGATTGTGTAGCGCCCCACTCAGTGCAGAGATTCTGGCGGCACAAATGAGTGAAGAGCCGATTCCGATGGACTCCAGTACCCTGGAAGCACTGAACCCTAATCGTTTATGGGTGAGAAAATTACTGAAAGGAAAAGCGGTGGTCGCTACCCGGCATTATTCGCCTTCGCCGTTATAACTAAGAAGCCCGTTTCCGCCTGGCGGAAACGGGCCTGATATTATGAATCTTTCGCCTGGGTATAAAGCTTATCCCACATTTCAAGCACCAGCACCTGGTCACGGGGAGAGAGTTCACCCGCACCGATCGCCTTTTCCAGACTTTCACTGACCTGACGATAAAGCGCTTCGTGGGAGTGGTCTTCGCCGAACTCCAGCTCTGAGACAGAAAGGGTTAGATGACCGCGTAAATAACCGCCAGCAAATAACTCGTCATCACTGCCATGTTCAACCATACCGTCAATGGACGCCAGAATATGTGACTCAAACTCCGCGAGCATGTTACTTCCTCTTACTCATTGTTAGGATTATAGATCTTCAGGCCAGGGAAACTGCTCTGCGGTCAACGGCGGAACATGATAATACTCTCTCAGAGCACCAATCAGTCGTGCCGGACGCTCAGGGATCCCCTGTTCAAGATAGTGCATCACCTGGCCATGTACTCTACGCTGAAAAGCGATACGGTCCGGTTCAACATCACCACTTAAGTTGTCACAACTGACATTGAAGGGAAAACCTGCGGCGACGCAAAGCAACCACTCCAGTGCCTGAGGTTTCACTTCCACATCTTCAAACTGGCTTTGCGTCTGGGCATCTCGCCCATCCGGACAATACCAGTAACCAAAATCGACCAATTTACGCCGCTCTTTACCGGCGATGCACCAGTGCGATATCTCGTGCATACCGCTGGCATAATAGCCGTGGGCAAAAACAATACGGTTAAAAGGATGTTCATCATCTGCGGGCAGATAGATAGGTTCATCATCGCCTTTAATCAACCGGGTATTAAACTCATCCAGGAAACAACCGTCGAATATCTCGATCAGTTCCTGATAATGATGACTGTTATTCATAATCTTTTTTCCACTCAGGACATGCCTAACCAACGAAGAATATCGGCTCCATGGCTGTCATAAAGTAGTTTCATACTCATAACTGCCGAGACGATAACGATCATCGGCCGGATCAATTGTTGTCCTTTACTCAGTACCAGACGCGATCCAAGACGCGCGCCAATTATTTGCCCAACGAGCATCACCAGACCCATGCCCCAGACAACTTTACCGCTAATCATAAATAGCAATAAACCACCGATATTTGAGGTGGCATTCAGGACTTTGGCATGCGCCGTTGACTTCGCAAGGTTAAAACCACACAAGGTCACAAACGCCAGGGTATAGAAAGATCCTGCCCCCGGACCAAAGAAACCATCATAAAAACCGACGCAGCCGCCAGCAACCAGCGCAAACGGCAGACCATGAAGACGGCGATGCCGGTCTTCTTCTCCAAGCTTAGGCATCAGTAAGAAGTAAAGACCAATGCCAATCACCAGCACCGGTAAAATCTGGCGCAGAATATCAGACTCAATGTGTTGCACTAATAAAGCACCACTGACGGAGCCAATAAACGTCATCAGAATATTGAGTTTCTGATCGGCAAGACTGACGGCTTTACGACGAAGAAAATAGACTGAAGAAGAGATGGATCCCCCACAAGCCTGGAGTTTGTTGGTCGCCAGAGCCTCGGCAGGAGACATCCCGGCCGCGAGCAAAGCAGGAACGGTAAGTAACCCACCGCCCCCAGCCAGAGCATCAATAAACCCAGCCAGCATGGCGACCAAAAACAGCACGCCCAGCATTGTAGGGGAAACAATAAACCATTCCATTAATTTATCCGTTATAAAACGTGTTCATCCAGTAAGGCCTGGCAGGAAGCTGGTAAAGGGGGTGGCGTGGTCGGTTTAGAAGGTGAACTCCCCGGTGCAGGTGGCGCAAACCAGCTCTGTAACTCAGCCCCGCAGCCATCACCTGCTGGCGGTTCTGCCTGTTCCAGACACTCAAAGCTGTTTGCCGGGCAACGTAAACGGACATGCATATGGGCGCGATGTGCGAACCATGGACGCACTTTATGTAACCAATCTCGATCCGCTCCCGCATCCAGGCAAAGCTGTTGCTTGATAGCCGGATTTACAAAAATTCGCGTCACTTCAGGATCTTTGGCAGCCAGCTTGATCAGATTATCGATTTCAGGCTTCCACAGAGCAGGAACAACACGCTTACCATTGGCAGCCACTAAATCAATCGCCTGAGGGCGCAGTAGCTGAGCCGAAGTCCAGCGTTTTTTCGGCAGCTGTAAAAAAATATCAACATCCAGCCCGGTCTGATGGCTGGCATGACCGGAGCTAAAACGGCCTCCGGCCGGCATGCCCATATCCCCCACCAGCAAGGTTCCACCTGTTTGCAGGCGGGCTTGCTGACTGAGTCGCTGAATAAATGCCACTAAATCCGGATGACCAAAGTAACGGCGCTGATCGGGACGCATCACCTGATAGTGAGCGTCCTCAAGCGGTAGCCCATGGGCCCCGACGATACAGCCATTCGAAAAGCCTCCAATCGACTGAGCGCTGCCGTTTATCGGATGTTCAATTTTCTGCCATGGCGTTGCCGCCATGGCTTGAACACAGGCAGTCAGCGCCAGTAATCCGGTCAGGATTTTATTCATTCCCTCTCCAGCGTGGGAGTGTGCAATTCACGTCTGCGTTCTGTGCCCGCTGACGCAGCAAGTGATCCATCAGTACGATAGCTAACATCGCTTCGGCGATCGGCACCGCACGGATCCCCACACAAGGATCGTGACGGCCACGGGTAATCATCTCTATCTCTTCACCCTGACGGTTAATGGTCTTGCCCGGTACCGTGATACTGGAAGTCGGTTTCAGCGCCATATGGGCAACAATTTGCTGTCCACTGCTGATGCCACCGAGAATACCGCCGGCATGATTACTCTGGAAGCCTTGCTGGGTTATCTCATCACGGTTCTGGCTGCCCCGTAAATTAATCACCCCAAAACCGTCACCGATTTCAACGCCTTTTACCGCATTGATACTCATCAGAGCATGGGCGATATCGGCATCCAGACGATCAAACACCGGCTCACCCAGTCCTGGCGGGACATTGTCAGCCACGACGGTAATTTTTGCGCCGATAGAATCGCCTTCTTTTTTCAGCTCACGGATCAGCTCATCAAGGGCGGTAATTTTGTCCGGGTCCGGGCAGAAAAACGGGTTCGTTTCTACCTGGCTCCAGTCTTTAATTTCTAAAGGAATATCGCCCATTTGCGTCATACAACCGCGGATCACGATGCCGAACTGCTGCTCGAGATACTTTTTAGCAATCGCTCCGGCAGCCACACGCATCGCGGTTTCACGCGCGGAAGAACGGCCGCCGCCACGATAGTCACGGACACCGTATTTTTGCTCGTAGGTGTAATCCGCATGACCCGGACGGAAAACATCTTTGATAGCACTGTAATCCTGTGAACGCTGATCGGTATTTTCAATCAGCAATCCGATACTGGTCCCGGTGGTAACACCTTCAAATACACCCGAGAGGATCTTCACCTGATCGGGTTCACGGCGTTGTGTGGTATAGCGAGAAGTTCCCGGGCGACGACGATCGAGATCGTGTTGCAAGTCTGCTTCGGTCAGGCTGATGCCCGGCGGTACGCCGTCAACAA
>Ga0308165_1002385_pt1 | contig 22601 bp, 18 predicted proteins | sample PhyWR2_FD_201032 | JGI IMG/M metagenome (GOLD analysis project Ga0308165, IMG submission 201032) | Phyllosphere microbial communities from UC Gill Tract Community Farm, Albany, California, United States - DLSLW.R2 | ecosystem: Host-associated > Plants > Phyllosphere > Unclassified | place: USA... | reverse complement strand
CCTCTGCTCTACCGACTGAGCTACCAGGCCAAGAGGCCGAATTATAGCAAGATAATTTTAGAATGCAAAGGGTGCTTCCACTTTTTTATCAAAAAGTTCGCCGGTCCTCAGTCACGCGCGCTTTGCGGTAATTATTTCCGGCCTGATGCGTTTGCTTCCGATGCTGCTTTCTTGTGATGGAGATCAAGGAAAGGCCCATGGCGAAGGCGTTTATAATGCTTCCCCATGAACGGCACCTCATCTCATCCTTCTTCCAACGCCGCCGCACGCAAAATTGCGGGTGCGTCTTCTCCTTCCGATATCTGCATCGTCGGCAACGGCGCTATCGGCAAGACCGCCGCGCTGGCGCTGGCCCAGGCCGGCTTGCGCGTGACTTTGCTGGCGCCGGCTGCCGCAGCTGCCGGGCCTTCTGCTGCATCCGGCGCGGAACAGGCCAGCTGGGACGTGCGCGTCTATGCCGTCAATCAGATCGCGCGCGATCTGCTGTCGTCGATCAAGGTGTGGGATGCTCTCGACGCTGAACGCGTGGCCGTGGTCGACGGCATGGACGTTACGGGTGACGATGAAAACCATCCGGGCCATCTGGTGTTCGACGCCTATTCGGCGCATGTCGATGCGCTGGCGTGGATCGTTGAAGACCGTAACCTCAATGCCGCGCTCGATGCGGCGCTGAAATTTTCTCCCAACGTGCGTATCGTCAACGGCCGCGCCGGTTCCTTGCGCAGCGATCTGCACGGCGTCAGTCTGCAGCTGGAAAGCGGCGACACGCTCGACGCTTCCTTGCTGGTCGGCGCCGACGGCGGTCAATCGTGGGTGCGCGGCCAATGCGACATCGGCCTCGACTACCGCGCCTATGGGCAGCGCGCCATCGTCACCAATTTCGCCTGCGAAAAAGCGCATCAGGGCGTGGCCTATCAATGGTTCACTGCCACCGAAGGCATCGTCGCGCTGTTGCCGTTGCCGGGGCAGCGCGTGTCGCTGGTGTGGTCGGCGCCGGATGCGCTGGCGGAGACGCTGATGCGCCAGCCGGCTGCGCAACTGGCGCAGCATCTGGGCAAATATGCCGCCCCGGTGCTGGGCGCGTTGACGCCGCTGGAGCCGAAAGTGGTGCGCGATTTTCCGTTGACGCTGGTCAAGCCGCATGCCATGACGGCGCCGCGCGTGGCGCTGATCGGCGATGCCGCCCACGTGATCCATCCGCTGGCCGGTCACGGCATGAATCTCGGTTTCGCCGATGTAGTGGCTTTGCTGAAGGTGATCAATGAGCGCGAGCAGCAACGCGATTGCGGCGACGCCCGCGTGCTCAGCCGCTATGCGCGTGCGCGCAAGGAAGAAGTCCTGCTGATGCAACTGGCCACCGACGGCCTGGCGCGCCTGTTCGGCACCGGCCTTGAGCCGTTGCGCATGGTGCGCAATATCGGGTTGAACTTGGTGAACCACTTACCGGTCTTAAAGCGGCGCTTGATGGCGCACGCCCTCGGTAAACGGATTTAGCCGATTTAATTTATAGTGTGACGACTTCGCGCCGCGGATTTGATGAACGGCGTCACAAGACGCTCCAGACATCGACCTCTCATTGGAACAAAACATGAAAAAGATTTTCGCACTCCCGGCCGCACTCTCGGCTCTGGTTGCCGCTGCCGGCCTGCTGCTGGCGTGCGCGGGCTCCGCCTGCGCGGCCGACGCTACTGAAGCCGCCATCAAGAAGGCGATCGAGCCGCGTCTGGGCGAAGGCGCCAAAGTTGAATCGGTTAGCAAGACGCCGTATGCGGGATTGTATGAAGTGCAGGTCGACGGCGACGTGATCTACACCGATGCGAAGGCGCAGTACCTGTTCATCGGCCGTGTGGTCGATTCGCAGACCTACCGCGATTTCACCAAGGAAAAGATCCAGGCCATCAACAAGGTCAAGTTCTCCGACCTGCCGCTGGACCTGGCTATCAAGACCGTCAAGGGCAACGGCAAGCGCGCCATCGCCGTGTTCGAAGACCCGAACTGCGGTTACTGCAAGCGTTTCCAAAAGACCTTGCTGGACGTCGACAATTTGACCGTGTACACCTTCCAGTACAACATCCTGGCGCAGGATTCGATCGAGAAGTCGCGCAACATCTGGTGTTCGTCCAACCCGGGCAAGGCCTGGAGCGACTGGATGCTGAACGGCAAGGAGGCCTCGGCCGCGCCGGCATCCTGCAGCGCGCCGCATGATCAGGTGCTGGCGCTGGGGCAAAAGATGAAGATCACCGGAACGCCGACCATCATTTTTGCGGACGGCTCGCGTATTCCCGGCGCCATCGACGCCAAGGGCCTGGAACAGAAACTGGCCACGCTGAAGTAACAGCCGGGCAATAGTTGGTCATCAGTACCGGCCGTCAGTTTGTTGCTGCGGTCGCCGGGTTCGGATTTACTTGGCGGCCGTATGCAGCTGCATCATTCCTGCTTCAAACTTCCCCTCGCACAACAAAGGAATCGCATCGAGACTCTTCTCGATGGCGTCGTTGATGAGCGCCTGCTCTTCCTTGCGCGGACGATGCAGCACGAAGTCGGCTACCGGTTGCTGCAGGCCCATGGTGCGCGGATGGCCGATGCCGATGCGCAGGCGCCAGTAGTCTTGCGTGCCGAGCGCGGCGGTGATGTCCTTCAAGCCGTTGTGGCCGCCTGAGGAACCGCCTTTCTTGATCTTGGCGCTGCCGGGCGGCAGGTCCAGTTCGTCGTGCACCACCAGCACTTCATCGGGCGCGATCTTGTAGAAGCGCGCGAGCGCGCCGACCGACTGGCCGGAGCGATTCATGAAGGTCTGCGGTTCCAGCAGCCAGACTTCCTGGCCGGCGACGAAGGTCTTGGCGGCCAGCGCATTGAAGCGCGTCTCGCGTGCCAGACGGGTGCTGCCGGCGAGATTGTCGACCAGCCAGAAACCGGCGTTATGCCGGGTCTGCTCGTATTCCGGGCCGGGATTGCCGAGGCCGACGATGAGGCGTATGGACATGCTGATGAAAAGTTATCAAGAAAACGCCGATTATCGCGGATAACGAATCGCGCCGTCCAATTCCGCCGTGTTTCCATGCCGGCTTGCCATGTTTTATTGCTGCAAATCCATTTATTTCGTGCATTTGGGGGCTGTCAAGATTGGCGCGTCCCCCTGAATTGCGTATCATCCAACGCTTGTTTTTCAATTCCCGGATTTCATTGTCATGCTGCCTTCCATCGAACAACGTTTAGCTCTCGAACTCGTCGCCAAGCCGGTGCAGGTTGCCGCCGCGATCGCCTTACTCGACGAAGGCGCGACCGTGCCCTTCATTGCGCGTTATCGCAAGGAAGCCACCGGTGGCTTGGACGACACGCAACTGCGCTTGCTGGAAGAGCGCCTGCGCTATCTGCGCGAGCTGGAAGACCGCCGCGCCGCAATCATCTCGTCCATCGAAGAGCAGGGCAAGATGACGCCGGTCCTGCTGGACGCCATCGTCCACGCCGAAGACAAGACGCGCCTGGAAGACTTGTACCTGCCGTACAAACTCAAGCGCCGCACCAAGGCCCAGATCGCCGTCGAAGCCGGCCTGACAGAACTGGCCGACGCGCTGCTGAACGATCCGATGCTCAACCCGGAAGAAGAAGCGGCGAAATACCTCAAGCCGGCCTTCACCACCGACAGCGGCGATAATCCCGGCGTGGCCGACGCCAAGGCTGCATTGGACGGCGCACGCCAGATCCTGATGGAGCGCTTCGCCGAAGATGCGCAACTGCTGCAGGCGCTGCGCGAATACATGACCGAACACGGCGTGGTGGAATCCAAGGTGATCGAAGGCAAGCAGGATGCCGGTGAAAAATTCGCCGATTATTTCGACTACTCGGAAACCATCGGCACGATTCCGTCGCATCGTGCGCTGGCCTTGTTCCGCGGCCGCCGCGAAGAGATGCTGACCGTGGCGCTGCGTCTGGATACCGAAGAAGAAAAACCGAAGTGGGACGCGCCGCACAACCCATGCGAGAACCGTATCGCCGCGCGCTTCGGCGTCAGCAACAAGGGCCGTCCCGCCGACAAGTGGCTGGCCGACACCGTGCGCTGGGCCTGGCGCGTGAAAGTCTTCATGCACCTCGAAACCGAATTGATGACTGGCCTGCGCGAGCGCAGCGAAGCCGAGGCGATCAACGTCTTTGCCCGCAACCTGAAGGACTTGCTGCTGGCTGCACCGGCCGGTCCGCGCGCCACCATGGGCCTGGATCCGGGACTGCGCACCGGCGTCAAGGTGGCGGTGGTCGACGCTACCGGCAAGGTGGTCGACACGACCGCCATCTTCCCGCACCAGCCGCGCAACGACTGGGAAGGTTCGCTGCATACGCTGGCCAAGCTGGCCGAGAAGCACAATGTCTCGCTGATCTCGATCGGCAACGGCACCGCCTCGCGCGAGACCGACAAGCTGGCGCAAGAGTTGATCAAGATGCGTCCGGAACTGAAGCTGACCAAGATCGTCGTGTCGGAAGCCGGCGCCTCGGTGTATTCGGCGTCCGAATTCGCCTCGAAGGAATTGCCCGATCTCGACGTGTCGATCCGCGGCGCAGTGTCGATTGCGCGCCGCCTGCAGGATCCGTTGGCCGAGCTGGTCAAGATCGATCCGAAGTCGATCGGCGTCGGTCAGTACCAGCATGATGTCGGCCAGTCGCAACTGGCGCGTTCGCTCGACGCCGTCGTCGAGGATTGCGTAAATGCCGTCGGCGTCGACGTCAACACCGCTTCCGCGCCGCTGCTGGCGCGCGTGTCCGGCCTCAACGCCAGCGTCGCGCAGAGCATCGTGTCGTATCGCGACATGAAGGGCATGTTCACCTCGCGCGCCGGTTTGCGCGACGTGCCGCGGCTGGGCGACAAGACCTTCGAACAGGCGGCCGGTTTCCTGCGCGTGATGAATGGTGAAAATCCGCTCGACGCATCGGCAGTGCACCCGGAGTCGTATCCGCTGGTGCAAAAGATCCTGGCTGACATCAAGAAGGATTTGAAGGGCGTGCTGGGTGAAAGCGCCTTGCTGAAATCGCTGAGCCCGGCCAAATACGCCGATGAAAAATTCGGCGTGCCGACCGTGACCGACATCCTCAAGGAACTGGAAAAGCCGGGCCGCGATCCGCGTCCCGAGTTCACGACGGCGACCTTCAAGGACGGCGTGGAAGAGATCAAGGACTTGCGTCCCGACATGATCCTCGAAGGCGTGGTGACCAACGTCGCCGCCTTCGGCGCGTTCGTCGACATCGGCGTGCATCAGGACGGTCTGGTGCATATCTCGGCCCTGTCCAACACCTTCGTCAAGGATCCGCACACCGTCGTCAAGGCCGGCCAGGTGGTCAAGGTCAAGGTGCTGGAAGTTGACGAGAAGCGCAAGCGCATTGCCCTGACCATGCGCCTGTCGGACAGCGCTCCCGCCGCCGGTAGCAAGCCGGAACAACGCGGCGATCGCAACGATGCGCGTCGCCTGTCGCAGCATCAGGGCCAGCAGTCGCGTCAAGCGGCGCCGGCGAACAACGCCATGGCGGCGGCGTTTGCCAAGCTCAAGGGCTGACGCAAAGTCGTTTCCTGGCGGCGTAGTGCGCCGGCGGGAAGCAGCTTGAAAAGAAGGATGGACAAAAAAAGACGCGGCATGCCGCGTCTTTTTTTATGCCTGCATTGCTGCAGGATGCCGCTCCGATACCGGTGGTGGAATCAGGAGTTGGTGACCGTAGTGCGGCTTGCAGTGATCGAGACCGACACCGAAACGCTGGTGGTGGTGCTCGAGCTGCCGTCGGCCGGTGCGGAACCGTCATCGGTCGTAGGGTTCTTCAGCGAAGCAACGAAATCGGCAATGCCTTTCTTGAGGATTTCATAAGTCTTGTCGATGTTGCTGGCAATGTCGCCGTTGAGGACCTTGAGGCTGGACAGGATGCCGCGTGCTTCGTCGAAACCCTGGTCGACACCCTTCTGGATCAGGCTCATGAACTTGTCGATGTTGGCGTCCCGCTTGGAGTTGTCAGCGTCACTGGCACCGTCGGCGCCATCGGTGCCGTCGGTACTACCGGTCTGGGTGTTCTGGCTGAACAGGCCGAAGGCGCTCTTGATGAACGACAGGATGCGGCCGGCGGTGGCTTCCGGGCTGTTGTCCTGCGAAGCGGCGTTCTGGATGGCATTGTCGCCGAGTTCGGGTTTCAGAATGTCGTTGAGGTTTTCGATCGCCGACTTGTAGACCAGTGAGAGCGGATCATTCTGCGACGACAGCGAGACTTCCAGCGACGATTGCAGGATGGCGGCATTCAATTGCTGCTTGGCGATGGCCGGGGTCAGCTTGGTCTCTTGCGTGCCGCCGGCGCTGTCCGTCTTGGTGGCATCGTCAGTCGTTGCGGGCTGGCTGGCAGCCGGCGTAGTGGTGGTATTGAGTGTGTTGGTGCTGATAGCCATGGCAGGTCTCCTGTACAAGGACCGCACGCGAGAAGGAGGGGAAAAGGCAGTCCATCCTCAACTTACGGCATGCTGACCGAAATCTGAAGGTCACAATGCCAACTTAGTTTGTAAGAATTTATGAACAGATTCGAGACAATACGTATCGTTTTCACTGAAATTGTCTGAATTGTTGTTATCTGGAAAGGCAATTTTACAGCTATCGTGCGTCTGAGCCGGTGAGGCCCACGATAGTGTCTTTCGAGCGGCGTCGGACGAAATTATCTAAGGCTGCACGGCCCCGGTCCGATCTACCGTAACGACATCCACATAGGTCGATCCCTGATGGCTGGAGGGCGAAAAATTGATCTGATAGCCGGCATTGTCGTACGTTTTATCATTGACAGTTTCCAGAGCGACAATCAATTTCTCATGCGTAAGCTTACTGCTGGCGCGGCTCAGGCCTTCGGCCAGCACTTTGGCTGCGATATATCCTTCGAGCCCAAGGTAACTGAATTGCGTCACCCTGGCGGTGCGCATGGCCTTCTGGTATTCGTGCACGATGGGGGTGCGCGCCTTCCATGGATGCGGGACGATCTGAGAAATGATCAGGCCGCTGCCGGCCTCTTCCAGATCGCTGGTCAACAGCGGGCTGCACACCAGCGAAGCGCAATAGAAATAACCGAGATAACCCTTGGTGCGCAGGCTTCGTATCAAGGCGCTGTTGACGTTTTGCGAGATGCTCATGATGAGCACGACGTCCGGCCGGCTTGCCAGAAGCTTGTCGGCGATCTTCTCGACATCCTGTCCCAGGATGCTCTCCAAGGCGACCAGCTGTGCGCTGGCATCGCTGATCTTGCCTTTCATCATTGCGTTGTAAGGCTGTCCCGTGGCATCGTTGAAGATTGCCATGCGTTTCAGTCCTATCTGGGCAAAGCGCGAAAACAAATAGTCGTATTCGTTGGCATAGCTCGCACGAATCGTGAAGACATGCCGGTTGAAGGCGGCATACACGATCCGGGAACCCGTCACCGGCGCAAAATACGGCACTTTGCGTTCATTGAGCAGCGGCAGCACGGCTGCGGTGGTTTGCGCGCCGATATAGCCGAACAAGGCGATGGCCTTGTGTTCGTCCAGTAATTGATGCGTGTTTCTGACGGCCTGGACGGGATCGTTCTGGTCGTCTAGCGTCAGCAACCGGATGCGGCGTCCGCCGATGCCGCCGCGGCTGTTGAGCTGCGCGAAATAGACATTGGCGCCGGTGATGAATTGGCGCGTAATCCTGGCATAAGGCCCGCTCAGATCGGCGGACTGGCCGACGACGATGTCGTTGCTGGACTCGGCCGGCTGTTCGACCGGGTTGTGCTGGCCGTGGGCGCCGCTGCACATAAAGAATATTGCCAGCGCGACGGCGTGCCGCGCCTGGAAGAATGGTATTTGCATGGTCTCGACACCTCCCAGTTGTTGGCTGGGGAGATGAATGGTCGTGTTCTCAGGGTAGCAACGATGAACGCGGAGACAATGTGTTTATGCAAATCCGAGGCAATCCGGGGCAAAAACCGGACGAATCTTGACGATCTACGACTAGCGTCAGAAGCTTTTTCTACAGTTCTTCCACCATGAACAGGCGTCGGTGTTCGCGCATGGCGTAACGGTCGGTCATGCCGGCAATGTAGTCGGACACCTGGCGCGCCTGGCGGCGCACGCCTTCATCGTTCTGTTCGGCTACCACGTAGTCGGGCGGCAGCAGGGTCGGTTGCGACAGGAAGGCCTGGAACAACTCGGCGATGATGCGGCGCGCCTTGGCGGTCATGCGATTGACCTGGTAGTGGCGATACAGGTTTTGGCGCAGGAAGCGTTTCAACACGGCGGCTTCCTGCTGCATCGGTTCGGAGAACGCGATCAGCGGCGCGGCGTTGCGCACGTCCTCGATACTGCGTGGCGCGGCGGCAGCGATGTTTTCCTGCGAGGTGCGGATGAGATCGACGATCAGGGTATTGATCATGCGGCGCACGGTTTCGTTGATGGCGCGGCGGCCTGTGATGCCGGGATAGGCCAGTTCGGCTTCGCGCTGATGGCGCGCGAAGAAATCCACTTCGCCCAGTTGCCCGATCGTCAGCAGGCCCGAACGCAGGCCGTCGTCGATGTCGTGGTTGTTGTAGGCGATCTCGTCGGCCAGGTTGGCGAGCTGCGCTTCCAGGCTCGGCTGCTTCTTGTCGATGAAGCGCTGGCCGATGGCGCCGAGCTGGCGCGCGTTGGCCGGGGAGCAATGCTTGAGGATGCCCTCGCGCGTTTCGAACATCAGGTTGAGACCGTCGAACGCACCGTAGTGTTGTTCGAGGTCGTCGACCACGCGCAGGCTTTGCAGGTTGTGCTCGAAGCCGCCGAAGTCCTTCATGCAGGTATTGAGCTCATCCTGGCCGGCGTGGCCGAAGGGCGTATGGCCGAGATCGTGCGCCAGCGAGATGGCTTCCACCAGGTCTTCGTTCAGGCGCAGGTTGCGGGCGCACGAACGCGCGATCTGGGCGACTTCGATGCTGTGCGTCAGGCGCGTGCGGAACAGGTCGCCTTCGTGATTGACGAAGACCTGGGTCTTGTATTCGAGGCGACGGAACGCGGTTGAGTGGATGATGCGGTCGCGGTCGCGCTGGTATTCGGTGCGCGAACCGGGCGCCGGTTCGGAGAAGCGCCGCCCCGTGGATGTTGCTGCATGTGCGGCATAAGGTGCAAGGTGGAGCGGCGCGTCTTGGGTCATGTCAGGAACTCGTTCAGATGCTTCAATCCAGGTTCTTCAATACGACGGCGACGCAACAGGCTTCGTCGTCAGCTGCCGTTGCGCACGCAGGCCGCCAGCGTCTGCAGCAGGAGATCCTGCGGCACGTTGGTGATCAGCGGCTGGCCCAACGGCTTGATCAGAATGAATTTGATCGCGCCGCCTTCGTTCTTCTTGTCCACTTCCATCAGTTCCAGCCAACGCTCTGCGCCGAGATCGGGCGCTACCACCGGCAGGCCGGCGGCCTTCACCAGGGCGGTCAGGCGGTCCTTCGAGGCGGCGTCGATGTAGCCCAGGCGATGCGACAGATCCGCCGCCATCACCATGCCGCAGCCTACCGCTTCGCCGTGCAGCCATTGGCCGTAGCCGAGGCCGTTTTCGATCGCGTGGCCGAAGGTGTGGCCGAAGTTGAGGATGGCGCGCAGGCCGCCCTCGCGTTCATCCTGGCGGACCACGTCGGCCTTGATCTCGCAAGAGCGCTGGATCGAGTAGGCCAGGGCGGCGTTATCCTTGGCCACCAGCTTGCCGATGTTGGCTTCGATCCAGTCGAAGAAGGGCGCGTCGATGATGGCGCCGTGCTTGATCACTTCGGCCAGGCCGGCCGCGAGTTCGCGCGGCGGCAGCGTGTGCAGCGTGGCGGTGTCGGCGATCACGGCTTGCGGCTGATAGAACGCACCGATCATGTTCTTGCCGAGCGGATGGTTGATGCCGGTCTTGCCGCCCACTGACGAATCGACCTGCGACAACAGCGTGGTCGGAATCTGGACGAACGGCACGCCGCGCATGTACGAGGCTGCGGCGTAGCCGGTCAGGTCGCCGATGACGCCGCCGCCGAGCGCGACCAGCGTGGTCTTGCGATCGCATTTTTCGGCGAGCAGGACATCGAACACTTTCATCAGGCTGGTCCAGGTCTTTTGTTCTTCACCGTCGGGCAGCACGATTTCGGTGACTTGCTTGCCGGCGTCTTCCAACAGCTTGCGCACGCGCGGCAGGTACAGCGGACCGACCTTGTCGTTGGTGACGACCGCGACGCGCTTGCCGCCGACGTGGCGCGTCAGCAATTCGGGGTTCGACAGCAGATCGTGGCCGATGGTGATCGGGTAGCTGCGTTCTCCCAGTTCGACTTGCAGGGCGATGGGGGCGAAAGTGGAGGCGGTCATAGCGGATTTGGCTGGGGCGGCTGATTGGGCTGATTGGGCGTGCGATGTTGCCGGCGCAACGGCGGTATCGGTAATCTGTTTGGGCGCCAGCTCGAGCTGGCTCAGGATGGCTTGCACCAGGAACTGCACGTTGGGACGGCCGGTCTCGATGACGAAATCGGCCACTTCACGGTAGAAAGGGTCACGCTGGCGTGATAGCTCTTCGAGCTTGCGGCGGGGATCGGCGGTCTGCAGCAGCGGGCGATTCTTGTCGCGGCCGGTGCGTTGCAGGATCTGGTTGATGCCGGCGCGCAGATAAATCACGGTGCCGCGCTGCTTCAGGTAGGCGCGTGTTTCCGCACGCAGGATGGCGCCGCCGCCGGTGGCCAGGACGATGTCCTGCTGGGCGCTGAGTTCGCGGATGACGTCGGCTTCGCGCTTGCGAAAACTTTCCTCGCCTTCGATTTCAAAAATCACGGGAATGGTTGTGCCGGTGCGCGACTCGATCTCGTGATCGGAGTCGACGAAACGCTTGTTCAGTTTTTTCGCCAGGGCGCGCCCTATCGTTGTCTTGCCGGCGCCCATCAGGCCGACAAGAAAAATGCTTCCATTCATATGCGATTTTCACTGCGGGATTGTCCGGATAGCTGATCGCCGGAGGCCGCTGTTATTGGTTTTTCGGCCTGCCTTGTTGCAACCAGCTGCAACAGGCGATTTTACCGCCTGTTGCGCCGTTGTCGGGGAAATATCAGGGAAAACATGGTTTTCGATCCCTTTTTGGCCTGCTACCGCAGGAAATTGCGGTCGGCGACGATTTTCGGCGTGAGGAAGATCAGCAGTTCCGTCTTGTGGTCGATGCGGGCGCTGTGCCGGAACAGATTGCCCAATACCGGAATGTCGCCCAGCAACGGCACTTTGGAAACGGTGTTCGATTCGGTCTGCGTGTAGATGCCGCCGATCACCACGGTACCGCCGTTTTCCACCTGCACCAGCGTCCTGACATGTTTGGTGTTGATCGCCAGCCCGCCCGGTGTGGCGGTGCCACGGCTGTCCTTGTTGATGTCGACGTTGAGGATGACGTTGCCGTCGGGCGTGATTTGCGGCGTCACTTCCAGTTTGAGATTGGCCTTCTTGAATGCAGTCGAGGTGGCGCCGCTGCTGGTGGCTTGCTGGTAGGGAATCTCTTCGCCCTGTTCGATCAGCGCGGGTTGCTGGTCGGCGGTGACCACGCGCGGGCTGGAGACGATCTTGCCTTTGCCGTCGGCTTCCAGCGCCGACAGTTCGAGCGTGAGGAAGCGATTGGCGGCGGCGTTGAACAGGCTCAACGCGAGATTGCCCGCAGCTGCACCGCCGATTCCTGGCGCCGGCAGGTTGACGGCATGATTGGCAGTGTACGAATTGGCGGCGGCCGCGGTCAGGCCGGCGACCTCGCCGACCTGGTTGTAGGTGCTGCCGGCGGCGATGCCGTTGGCCTTTGCGGAAAATCCCAGGCGTGCGCCAAGGTTGCGGCTGAAGCTGTCGTCGGCTTCGACGATGCGCGCTTCGATCAGCACCTGGCGCGAGGCGACGTCGATCTTTTCCAGCAGCTTGCGGATGTTGTCGAGCACCGAGGGGGTATCGGTGACGAACAGCTGGTTGGTACGCTGATCGACCACCGCGCTGCCGCGACGCGACAACAGCGCAGGGCGGCGTTCGCTGCCCGCGCTGATGCCGGCGGCAACGTCGTCCCCGAACACTTTGCGGAAGGCTTCGGCCTTCTGGTAGTTGAGCTGGAACACTTCGGCGCGCAGCGGTTCGAGTTCGGCGATCTGGGCGCGCTGTTCGAGCTCAAGCCGTTCACGCGCCAGCAATTCTTCGCGCGGCGCCACCCACATGACGTTGCCGTTGCGGCGCATGTCCAGCCCGCGCGCCTGCAACACGATGTCCAGCGCCTGGTCCCACGGCACCTCCTTCAGCCGCAGCGTCAATGCGCCGCCGACGCCGTCGCTGGCGATGATGTTGATGCCCGTGAAGTCCGCCAGCACCTGCAGGATGGCGCGCACTTCGATGTTCTGGAATTGCAGCGACAGCTTGTCGCCACGGTAGGGCTGGTGACGTTGCGCAGGTCCCTTGCCGGTCTCGGCCGGCGTGCGTACTTCGATTACCAGCTGCGCATCCTTTTGATGAGCGTGGTACTCAGCCAGCGTCTCGGTGTCGATCAGCAGCCGCACGTCCGCACCGTGGTTGCTGCTGACGATGGTCTTCACCGGCGTGCCGAAATCGCTGACGTCCAGGCGTCGCGGAGAGTGTTCGGGAACGCCGGTGTTGAGGATGTCGGCGACGATTTGCCGTCCTTGCTGGCGGATGTCGAGTGCTGTTTCCGGCCCCGGCAGATCGACGATGATGCGGCCTTCGCCTTGTGAGCCGCGGCGGAAGTCGATGCCGCCGATCAAGGGCCTGCTGTTGGCGACCGGCGGCACGTCGCTGCCGGAGAGGGTGGCGATGACGGTGTCGGCTTCGGTGCGCACGGAGTAGGGTGGCATGTGCCTGAGGTTGAGCACGACGCGGCTGCGTCCCGCAGCGGAGGCGACCGTGACGCCGCGCAATGCGCCGGTGTCGGCGCCTGGCGGACGCGCGTCAGCGGTGTTTTCGGTGTCGGCAAGATCGATGACGATGCGGGCCGGCGAGACGGTGGAGAAATGCACCGGCGGCGTTGCAGGTGCCATGCGCAACCTGATCCTGACTTCGACGCTGCTGTCGCGCTGGGCAACGTCGACCGCGAGGATGGCATTGCGCTGCGCCTGCGCACTGCCGCATGTCAGCAACCAGAACATGGTCAGCAGCGCCATCCGGCGGATCGAATGCGTCATTTTCCGCGTCCTTGTAGTTCAAGTGTCGACATGCGCTTTTCCCAGTCGCCGTTGCTGAGGATCAGTTCTTCCAGCTCGACGCGTCCGTCCGCAATGCGGCGGATCACGCCGAAATTCCGGCCCAGGTAATCACCGGTGCGTGACGGATAGACGATCCCGTCGACCTGCAGCAGGGCGTCGGTGCGGCCTTCGCGCGACAGCGTGCCGACCATGCGTATCGATTCCAGCGGGATGTCTTCAAGGGGCTGTTTTGCGCCGCGCTGTCGGGGGCGTTCGCCGGCAGTTGCATCGACAGGAACAAGGGCGGGATGGCCGAATGGCGTCATTGCATTTTCATCGTCTGCGACGGCATACGTGTAAGGAACAAAGTCATTTGCGGGCTGGACCGGCGGCGCGGTTGCGGATGTGTTGCGCCGGATCGTGTCGAGTTGCGCGCGCAGCTGATCCGGCGTCTCGCGTTCGGCGCAACTTGCCAGCAACAGTGCAGACAACAGCACCACCAGGATCGCGGACAACGACATGCGTGCCGGTTTGCCGTTCATGATTTGTCCTCTTTGCCGGAATCGCGGCGATAGGCAAGGGCGACGGCCTCCAGCCTGACCTGGCCGGGACGGTCGGCGTTGCTCACGCGCATGTCGCTCAGAATCACCAGATGCGTCATCGCCGCGATGTCTGCGCAAAAGCGGCCGACGTCGTGATAGTTGCCGCTCACCCGGATGGCGACGGGCGCTTCAACATAGCCGTGTCCGGTGTCGGGGCGTCCCGGCCTTGCAAACTCAAATTGCAGCCGGTTTTGCAGCGCGGCGTCGCTGATGCCATTCAGCACCAGATCGATGTCGATGTTTGGGTGCAGTTGCTGTTCGAGTATCGCCACGCGCTGTTTCATATCCTGAACGCGCTGCGCGGAATGCGCGAACGTCGTCGCCCGGCGATGCTTTTCCGGATACGCGGACTTTAGCGCGGCGTAGTCTTGTTCGTTGCGTGCCAGCGCCTCGATGTCCGGCATCAGATAAAGCTGCCGGCCCGCCAGCAGCACGGCCAGAAATAGCATCGACAGCAAGGCGTTGCGCCACGCGCGCGGCCAGGTCGACGGATGCCGGCCGTTGAGCTCGCGCCATTGCAGGATCAGCGCCGCCGGGCTCATGGCGTCGCTACGGCGCGATGGCCGCCAGTGATCACGAAATCATGGACGCCGCCTGGCGCTGTCGCTGCCATGGCCGGGACGGCATTGGTGGCGCTGCGCGCTTCCTGCAATTCGATCTGCGTGAACACGCCGTCAGCGTCGCGCAATGCTTCGAGCAGTTGCATCACATGCCGGTGCGACGGCGCCGATCCGCTGAGCGTAAACCGGCGTCCTTGCTGTACCAGCGTGGTGAGGAAGACTTGCGGCGGCATCCGGCGCGCCAGTTCTCCCAGCAATTGCGGCGCATCGTTGCGTTGCTGTTGAAGCGCTTCCAGATGGCGCTGCTTGCGGCCAAGTTCAGCGATCTGTTCGTCTTGTTGCTTGCCGATGCTGATCGCAGCATCCAGCTGCGCGTGTTCGGTGCGCAGCAAATTGAGCAGTTGCTGCTGCTGTGCGGCCTGATCGGCGATATGCCATGAGATGGCCAGAATAACGGCGAACCCGGCGGCCACCGTTGCAGCCAACCGCAGGTAAAAGCGGCGATGGGCGCCCGCCGCCAGATTGCGCTGCGCGAGAAAATTGACGCCGTTCATCGGTCGAAGCGCCGTAAGGCCAGACCGCATGCCGTGACGCAAGCCGGTGCGTCCGCCGCCAATTGTGCGCGGTCGATGGTGGGCGCCAGCGCCATGCCGGCGAAAGGCGTCGCCACGGCAGTGCTGATCGCCGTGTGCTCGCGCACCGCTTCCACCATGCCGGGAATGCTTGCTCCCGGTCCCGTCAGTAAGATATTTTCCGGCGCCAGCGATGTTTGCTGCAGCGTCTGCATCGCCCGCGCAATCTGTCCGGCGGCGTGCGCCAGATAAGTCGCCAGGACCTCGGGCTGGTCGCCGTCGTATTGCTGCAGATCGCGCTGCAATTGCCGGTGGCCGATGGCGAGTTGCCGTTCGCCGGCGATGCGGCCATGGCGGCACAGGGACAGGAGCGCACCGTGCGTTTCCAGGTTCGCCAGCGCGAAGGCGGAAGAGGTCTGTGCAGCAGCCGTTGTTCCGGTCAGCGCCGCCAGCGCGGCATGACTATCGATGTCGGCGACCACGGCCTGCAAGCCCAGCGACTCTGCGACGGCAATGCGGTCTTCGACGTCATCCCGCCGTGTCGCGGCAATCAGCATGTCGAGCTGACCGGGTGCATTGGGTGTCGGTCCGATGATGCGAAAATCCAGCAAGGCTTGCACCAGCGGATAAGGCAACAGGCTTTCGATGTGCCGCTCGGCCAAGGCGGTGCGCTGGGCCTGGCTGCTGCCGGCGGGGAGTGCAAGTATCTGCGTGATCGTGCTCGCCGAGGGGATTGCGATGGCGACTTGCCTGGCCTGCGATCCGCTTTTCCCCCACAGGCGGGACGCGGCTTCCATGACCTGGCGCAGGTTGCTGATGCCTTCATCGCCGATGGCGCCGTCGGGCAGTGCTTCACGTGCGCAGTATTCGAGTTGTGCGGCCTGGGCGCTGTGTCCGGAGAATTCGGCCATCCGCACTTCGGACCGGCCGATATCCAGGCCAACCATTGGCGGCACGGCACGGAATAAGGTGCGAACGAAGGTGCGGGGGAAAAAGCGGGCTAGCGGGGACAAGATTGCATTCCGGAAACAAGTGTTTGCATGGCGCAGCCGCGAACTGTCCAACCGTCCAGCTGAGAATAGTTGTTATTAAAACAACATGCGGCATCCTAGCAACAACATTTGTTGTCTGTAAAGCAATTTTCCCGGTGATATCACGACAGGCGGTGAGAAACTTTCCGGCGTAAACGGTTTCTGAGCAACGATTCCATTGCGCCGGACGGTTCCGATCACGACCACCGGCGCCTCAGGTCAGCATGCTCGGCCCGTTTCCGGAGAATTGCCGGATTTCACCTTCCCGCAAGTCGTTATAATGGGAGGATTGTCTTTCTCACCAGTCTCACACGCATGACCACCCCAGAAAACAACGGCAAAGCGCCAGCTTCGCAACCCGCTGACGCGACACCGAATCCTGCGAGTGCCGCCGCGCCTGCAGCCGCTCCGGGCTCCGGCTCCGCTCCCGTCAAGAAAGCCAGAAAGCGTCTGCATCCGGTCCTGCGCGTACTGCTGGGCGGCATCGGCGTGCTGGTGGCGCTGGTGCTGATGGCGGTGCTGGTGCTGGGCTTCGTGGTCACGCTGGCTTATCCCAAGCTGCCCGATCTCGACACGCTGACCGACTATCGTCCCAAGATTCCGCTGCGTGTATTCTCCGCGGACGGCGTGCTGATCGGCGAGTTCGGTGAAGAGCGCCGCAACCTGGTGCACATCAAGGACATACCGGACATCATGAAGAAGGCCGTGCTGGCGATTGAAGACGATCGCTTCTATGAGCACGGCGGCGTCGATTATCAGGGCATCGTGCGCGCTTCGTTCGCCAACCTGTCGGGCGGCGGCGGCGGCGCCAGCACCATCACGCAGCAGGTGGCGCGCAATTTCTTCCTCACCAGCAATGAACCGACCTTCCTGCAAAAGGCTTCGCGCAAATTCCTCTACGAAATTCCGCTGGCCTGGAAAATCGAGCGCAACCTGACCAAGGACCAGATCCTCGAGGTCTATATGAACCAGATTTATCTGGGGCAGCGCGCCTACGGTTTTTCTTCGGCGGCGCAGATCTACTTCGGCAAGCAGCTCAAGGAGCTGACCATTGCCGAATCCGCCATGCTGGCCGGCTTGCCGAAGGCGCCGTCAGCCTACAACCCGGTGGTCAATCCGAAACGCGCCCATGCGCGCCAGCAATACATCTTGCTGCGCATGCGCCAGCTCGGCTACATCACCGACCAGCAATACACCCAGGCCAAGGATGAGGAACTGAAGGTCAAGACCGACAGCACCGCCTTTGGCGTGCATGCGGAATACGTTTCGGAAATGGCGCGCCAACTGGTCTACGCGCAGTTCAAGGACGACACATACACGCGCGGCCTCAACGTCTTCACCACCATCACCAAGGCCGATCAGGACGCCGCCTACCTGGCGCTGCGTCGCGGCATCATCGACTACGAACGCCGCCACGGTTATCGCGGTCCGGAAGGCTACATGGAGATTCCGACCGCCTCGAAGGAGGAAGCCGACGACGCCATCGAATCCGAACTGGCCGACCATCCCGACAGCGACGACCTGATCGCCGCCGTCGTGCTGGAAGCGACCACCAAGGAAATCACTGCGGTACTGGCGACCGGCGACGAGATCAAGATTTCCGGCAGCGGCCTCGGCTTCGCCGGCAACCTGCTCAGCGAGAAAGCGCCGCCGCAGAAGAAGATCAAGCGCGGCGCCATCATCCGCGTCTTCCAGGACGGCAAGAACTGGATCGTCACGCAAATGCCGGAAGTCGAATCGGCGTTCATCTCGCTCGATCCGAACGACGGCTCGATCCGTTCGCTGGTGGGCGGCTTCGACTTCAACCGCAACAAGTTCAACCACGTGATCCAGGCGTGGCGCCAGCCGGGCTCGTCGTTCAAGCCGTTCATCTATTCGTCGTCACTGGAAAAAGGCTTGTCGCCGGCCACCATCATCAATGATGCGCCGCTGACGTTCACCCAGACCGGCGGCCAGGTGTGGCAGCCCAAGAACTACGGCGGCAAGTTCGAAGGCCCGATCTCGATGCGCCGCGCGCTGCAAAAGTCGATCAACCTGGTGTCGATCCGCATCCTCGAACGTGTCGGCGTCAAGTATGCGCAGGAGTACATCACGCGCTTCGGCTTCGACGCCGACAAGAACCCGCCTTACCTGACCCTGGCGCTGGGCGCAGGCGCGGTGACGCCGCTGCAGATGGTGGGCGCGTACTCGGTCTTCGCCAATGGCGGCTACAAGATCAATCCTTACCTGATCTCCAAGATCACCGACAACAACGGCAACACCTTGTCCGAGGCGCAGCCGGCCCGTTCCGGCGACGAAGCCAACCGCGTCATCGACGCGCGCAACGCCTTCGTGATGGACAGCATGCTGCGCGACGTCGTGCGTCACGGCACCGCGGTCAAGGCGCTCTCGCTCAAGCGCACCGATCTGGCAGGCAAGACCGGCACCACCAACGATTCGATGGATGCCTGGTTCGCCGGTTACCAGCCGAACCTGGTCGGCATCGCCTGGATGGGCTACGACCAGCCGAAAAGCCTGGGTGACCGCGAAACCGGCGGCGGCCTGGCGTTGCCGATCTGGATCAGCTACATGCAGAAGGCGCTCAAGGATGTGCCGATGGTTGACCGCACCGTGCCTTCCGGCCTGATCGAGTCCGGCGGCGAGTACTACTATGCGGAATATCCGCCGAGTGCAAGCGTGCGCGACCTGGGCCTGGGCGAACATGGCGCGGCAGCGTCGCCGGAAGAAGAAAAAGCCAAGAACCAGATGAAGAACGAATTGTTCTGACGGCCGCAACAGCATCCATCGGCTTTCGGCGATCCGAAGGCGCAAAAGAAAACGGCAGGGTTATCCACCCTGCCGTTTTTTTATGTCTGAATATCGTGTTCAGGTCGTCATGCGGTCTGTGCGTATTGCTGATAACCGCGCGCACGCAGCTCGCAGGCCGGACACTTGCCGCAGCCGTAACCCCAGTCGTGCAGCGCACCGCGCTCGCCCAGATAGCAGGTGTGCGTATCCGAGCGGATCAGGTCGACCAGCGCCTTGCCGCCGAGCTCTTCGGAGAGGCGCCAGGTGGCAGCCTTGTCGATCCACATGAGCGGCGTTTCGACCTTGAGATGCGTCGCCATGCCGAGGTTGAGCGCCACTTGCAAGGCCTTCATGGTGTCGTCGCGGCAATCCGGATAACCCGAGAAATCGGTCTCGCACATTCCCCCAACCAGCACATCGAGTCCGCGCCGATACGCCACCGTCGCCGCGACCGTCATGAACAGCAGATTGCGACCCGGCACGAAGGTGTTGGGCAGGCCGTTTTCCTGCATCGAGATGGCGACGTCGCGCGTCAGCGCGGTGTCGGAAATCTGTCCGATCAGGGACAGATCGACCATGTGGTCTTCGCCGAGCCTGTTGTTCCAATCGTCTGAAAAGCCGCGCATTTTCTCCAGCAGGGCCGGACGCACTTTCAGTTCGATGGCGTGGCGCTGGCCGTAGTCGAAGCCGATGGTCTCGACCTTTTCATAGCGCGAAAGCGCCCACGCGAGACAGGTGGTGGAATCCTGGCCGCCGCTGAACAGGACCAATGCGCGGTGCGGCAAGGAGGGACGTGGTGTTGTTGCGATGTTCATGTTTCTGTCTTTTTATTGATGGGTCATGAGGCTGGTGATCACTGCTGCCAGTGTCTACTTCTTGCTGACGCTGTCGAGCGTTTGCTCGATGAAGTCGCCATCGGGATCGGTGAAGCGCAGGCGCACCGGATACCAGTCCGAGGACGGCGTCAGCCAGATGTCGAGCTTCTGGCTCTTGTCGTCCGGTGGCGGCGCGCGGAAGATATGCACGGCGTTGACTTCGCCTTGCCGGGTCTTGATCTTTTCGCGGCCGACTACCTTGAAGCTCCATTGTTCGGCATCGCGCGGACCGGCCACGAAGAACTGCCATTCTGAACCGTTGGTGAATTTCTCCGGCGCACCGCGCGCCACCGAGATCAGTTGCCAGATGATGCTGGTGCGATCCTGCTCGCCGCCCTTGAGCGGATAAGTCTCGGCCGATTGCGTGAAGTTGATGGTGCGCAGCTCGCGATTGAAGGTAGTGGTGGACGGTTCGCGGCGGAAGCGTTTTTCCACGAAGCGCGCCGGCGCCAGGCCGTACTCATCAATGTCGCCTTCGCTGGTGGCTTCGAGGATCTTGCCGACCAGCATCGCGCGCGTTTCTGCGACGACGCTGTATTTGCCGTTGGCGTTGCTCCACTTCACGGTCGATTCGCCGGTGACTTGCAAGCCGCTTTGCTTGGCTTCGATGTTGTAGTGAAGGTCGGCCGACGGCGGCAGATTGACCTTGCGCTTGAGCACCGGATGTTGGGCAGGATCGGCGGCCAGGGCCAGGGAGGATGTGGCGGCGGTGACGCACAGCAGCAGGGCGCAGAGCAGGCGCGACAGGACGCAGCGTGAGGAAATGTTAACGGTTTGACTATGCATGTGGAATCACTTGAAAATTCGGCAACTATCCCGCGGATGGTGCGTATGACGGGAAAAAGCGTGCCTAAGGTTTTTCGGAGCGTTGCAGATTTGTTCGACCACGCTCGATGGCGCTAGTTTATAGAGTTTTTGACGCAGGCTTTTTTGTCATGGGGTTTTAAGCCCGGACAGCGACAATTCCAGATAGTCGCCGTTGGTTTCGGTAAAGCGCAGCCGTGCCGGATACCATTGCCGGCCCGGTTCCAGCCAGATGTCGAGACGTTGTTCGTACGAGCCGGGGCGCGGCTGGCGCACCACGTGCCAGACCTGGGCGGCGCCGGTGATGAGGCGGATTTCTTCCTGCCCGACGACCTGCATGCGCCACACTTCGCCGTCGCGCACGCCGGCCACGAACATGTCGATGACCGCGCCCGGAACGAATTTGGCGCTGTCGCCACGGCCGATGGCGGCCAGTTGCCAGATCAGGCTGGCGCGGTCCTGCTCGCCTCCTGCGCGAGGATACGTTGTGGTCGAGGCCGAAAAGCTGACGACATTGCGCTCACGATTGAAATGCGTATTGGTGGCGGCGCGGTTGCGCTTTTTCTCGGTGTACAGCTCGGGCTCGACGCCGAATGCGCCGATCTCGCCGCTGCTGGTGAAATTGAGGAAAGCGATCTTGGCGAACAGGCGCGTATAGACTTCACCATCGACGGTGTAGCGGTTGCCGTCAGTTTTCCAGTCCAGCGTGCTGGTGCCGTGCCAGGTGAGATTGTCGGAGAACGCCAGCACGTCGTACTCGAGTTCCGCCGAGGGGGGCGGATCGACTTGATACTGGGTGCCTTGTACGGGAGCCGGGCTGTCTTCTTTGGGCGCAACTGGTTCGGCGGTGGCGGCGGGGGTTTGAGCCGGTTCCGGCACAGGTGCGCTCGCCGTCACCGACGTGGCATCGATGGCTGTGACGGCGGTAACCGCATCGGACGGTGGCGAAACGGGCGGAGCCGGCGGACGGGGTTTGGCAGGTTTTTTCGGCGACCTGGGTGCGGCAGCCATCGGCAGCGACACCGGCTGCCTGGGCAATTCCAGCGGATGCAGCGTGACGCTCACGCTGGAGGTCGCGCGTTCATCGGTATTGGCCGCGTTGAAATAGTCCTTGCCCCAGTGGATGGCCAGTACGTGCAGCACGATGGTGAGCAGGATCAGCGCGGCGATGCGCCGGCGCCTGGTGGGTGGAAAAGCCGTTACTTCTGTCATGGCGCAAGTGTATCGCGCCATCGCGATCGGAAGGCGAGGAATGCGTTGCTCACCTGTGCAAACCACGTACAATCGTCGCAAGCCTTACGTGATCATTTTGCTGATTGGAGACTGCAATGCTGAACCACAACAACATGCCCGGCGCCGGATCGATTTCCGACACCATGGAATTCATGCGCAAGATGTGGGGCAGCATGGGCACGCCGGCGATGGGCATCCCGTCGCTGTCGGTTGAAGAAATCAACAAGAAGATAGCCGACCTCAAAACCGTTGCGTCCTGGCTCGAGCTCAACATGAACATGCTGCGCGCCACGATACAGACGCTGGAAGTGCAAAGCGCCACGCTGACGACGCTGCAAGCCATGGGTGCGATCCTGACGACGCGGGAAGGCGAGGGCGCCGCTGCGAAGACGGGCTCGCCATTCGGCTTTCCGGCATGGCCGCCGCAAGGCAAGCCGGCGGCGGACGCTGCACCGGCAACTGCGCGTGCGCCGGAGCCTGCGCCAGAACCTGAGCCGGAACCCGAAGTCGAGCCGGAAGAGACCGTGCAGCCTCAAGCCGCGGAATCTGCCGCCGGTGGCAAGCCCGGCTCCGCCGCACCCGATTTCCAGGCGTCGATGGCCAATCCGACGGCTTGGTGGAACTTGCTGCAGGAGCAATTCCAGCAGGCGGTCGGCAACGTGCTGGCGGATCAGCCTCCGGCCGGAAAAGATGTCAAAAAACCTGCCCCCGCAGCGCCGAAAAAAACAACAAAAGCCAAGCCTGCGGCCAAACCGCGAACACGCGCCAAATCGACTGTTGTACAATCTGGCAAAACCAAGCCAGCCCCCCGCAAGCCAAAATCCCCTTGATCGGCGCAAAACAACAACATTTGTCCGCATGATTTGCGAGACTTTGCCGCTTGTCATCATTCTGAAATGAAGCCGTTTTAGTATGGGGACGGGGAAAATTCTTGGTAAAATCAACAAGTTAAATCATAGGCAAGGTCAGAATGCTGTACCCAGAACTG
>Ga0308165_1002384_pt1 | contig 22621 bp, 20 predicted proteins | sample PhyWR2_FD_201032 | JGI IMG/M metagenome (GOLD analysis project Ga0308165, IMG submission 201032) | Phyllosphere microbial communities from UC Gill Tract Community Farm, Albany, California, United States - DLSLW.R2 | ecosystem: Host-associated > Plants > Phyllosphere > Unclassified | place: USA... | reverse complement strand
GACCGTTAACTATAAGCCATTAACTATCAATAGAACACCCATGAGTAATATTATAGCCATCGTAGGCAGGCCAAACGTAGGCAAGAGTACCCTTTTTAATAGATTAACAGAAAGCCGTAAGGCCATTGTAGATGATATAAGCGGCGTAACCCGCGACAGGCATTATGGAGTAGGTGAGTGGACCGACAGACAATTTACCGTAATTGATACTGGTGGATATGTTGCCAACTCAGAAGATGTTTACGAAGCTGCCATCCGTGAGCAAGTAATGATCGCGATCGAAGAAGCCAGTGTATTGATCTTTATGGTTGATGTAACTACAGGCATCACCGATTTGGATGATGACATTGCCCAGGTATTGCGCAGAAGTAACAAACCCGTTTATGTTTGTGCCAATAAAGTAGACAATACTGCATTATATAACGAAATTCATACATTTTATGGTTTTGGATTAGGTGATGTATATGCATTGTCGTCAATGACGGGTTCTGGAACAGGTGAGCTGTTGGATGAGGTTGTTAAAAACTTCGAAGATATTCCTGAAGAAGAAAATCAATTGCCTAAAATTACCATCGCAGGCCGCCCAAATGTGGGTAAATCTTCTTTGGTAAATGCATTGATTGGCAAAGAACGTAACATCGTTACAGCAAATGCTGGTACCACTCGCGATTCGATTAAAATTCACTATAACCAGTTTGGTCATGAATTTATGTTGATCGATACTGCTGGATTACGTAAAAAAACCAAGGTTAAAGAAAACTTAGAGTTTTATTCAGTAATGCGTACCATCAAAGCTTTAGAAGAAGCTGATGTTGTGGTATTGATGATCGATGCTGTTGAAGGGATCGAAAGTCAGGATATCAATATCTTCCACTTGGCAGAGAAGAACAAAAAAGGTATTGTAATTTTGGTAAACAAATGGGATCTGATCGAAAAGAATACGCAAACGATGAAAGCTTTCGAAGAGCAGATTCACGAACGCATCCGCCCGTTTACTGACGTGCCAATCATTTTCACTTCGGTATTAAACAAACAGCGTATCTTCAAAGCAATTGAAGCCGCTTTAGAAGTTTATAAAAACCGCAGCAAGAAAATCCCTACATCTAAATTAAATGATGTAATGTTGCCGCTGATCGAGAAATTCCCACCACCAGCATTAAAAGGTAAACACATTAAAATTAAATACATTACTCAAATTAATGCCACTTCACCAATGTTTGCATTTTTCTGCAACTTGCCGCAGTACATTAAAGATCCGTATAAACGTTTCATCGAGAATAAACTGAGGGAAAACTTCGATTTTTCTGGTGCACCGATCCAAATTTATTTCAGACAGAAATAAGTTTTAAAGACTAAAACACTTAAATAATTAAAAACAGGGTTGCATTCATAATGAAAGCAGCCCTGTTTTGGTATGTGCTGTTTGTCGATATTTGTAATCTCGCCGCTGTTCTGTGGATTTAGAATCCACAGAAGGGTAAACTTTAAAGACGGATTTGCAAAGACCGACTATCGGGAATTTAACGTTTACAAATCCCGGCTAACCTAACAGGATAAAAATTTAAACCTACCTTTGCTGTATGCAACTTCAAGTACAAAATAGCCTTTCAAGCGATATCGATACCATTTTTGAATTTTATGATATGGCTATTGCCCATCAGAAAAAAGTATTCAATAAACATTGGCAGGGCTTCAGCAGAGAGATGGTACAGACCGAAATCGACGAAAACCGACAATATAAAATCATGGTTGATGGCATTGTAGCCTGTGTATTTGCGGTTACTTTTAATGATCAGTTGATTTGGGGCGACCGTGATCATGATGCCATTTATATCCATCGGATTGTAACCCATCCCGAATTTAGAGGTTATTCTTTTGTTAAGGAAATTATCAAATGGGCGAAAGATTACGCTGGACAAAATAGCATCAAATTTATCAGAATGGATACCTGGGCCGATAATGAAAAACTACTTGAATATTATACTGGCTGCGGTTTTGATTATGTTGGTGTAGTAACGATGGAAAAAACAGATGGATTACCCAAGCATTATGAAGGCATCAGTTTAAGTTTGTTTGAGATTGTAGTTTAGCAATTACTTTTAGTGACAATTTCTGGTCAATATCTTTTTTTACTATCGTCCTCGTTTGCAACGAGGATGTACGAGTATGCCGATTGCATCGGCTTCACTGATTTAAACACATTGCAAATATGTATTTCATTCATCCTCGTTGCAAACGAGGACGAATGAAAATTATACCTCACTCCGTGATTTTCCGTGTCTCTGTGGCAAAATTTATCAGCGGAGGTAAACTTTATTTCAACTCAATCTTCCAGCTCAACATATCATCTACTTCGCCAATATGGATAAAGTTGTTTTTCTCTAAAATAGAATAAGAAGCCACGTTGTCTTTAGTGGTAGCCGCGAAAACCGATTTTACTTTGGGTTGTTCCTTTGCCCACTCAATTAATCTGCCAACAGCCTCGGTCATAAATCCTTTGCCTCTAAATTCTTCATAGGTACCATAACCAATTTCTATTTCGCCGTTTGGATCAGGTTCGCCTACAAAACAGATATCACCAACAACTTTAAGGTCAGGTTTGGAGATGATGGTCCATAAAGTATGATACAAGTAATCTTTATCCTTATCAAAAACGTTGGGTAAAATTGTCTGTTCTAAGGCATCATGCAAGGAAGGAGAGATGTTTTTCTTTGTTGGTAAAAGGCCGAATTCTTCTTCTAATGAATGATCATCTTTGATGTATTTTAAAAGTTGATCGTGGGTTAAGGGCTTTAAAATGAGGCGTTCGGTTTCTATCATATTTGAGATTCTTAGATAGACCAATATAGTATTTTGAGGTTTGAATAACCAAAATTTTAAAACAAGCTTTTGTTAAAAAAAATGTTTTATTGATATCCTGATTCTCCTAAAATGCCAAGTACTTAATACTAATACACTTTAATAACCTGACCGGTAACAATTCCCAAAACACTTTTTTCAAAGGCCTTAACCACTTTGTCCATCGTTACCGGAATTTCACCTGGAAAAGAATCGAAATAAGCAGGCGAATCTTCCACCACATTTGGACTGATCACGTTTAAACGAATGCCGTTTTCAAGTTCAGGTGCTGCTGCGAGCACGAAAGAATTCAGGCCTCCGTTTATGGTACTTAATACCGAACCAGCAGCCACCGGATGATTGGCCAGTATGCCAGATATTAAACTAAATGAGCCACCTTTATTAATATAATGCTGACCGATAATTACCAGGTTAACTTGGCCTAATAACTTATCCAATAAACCACTTTTAAATACCTCACCAGTCATTTCGCTAATAGGGGCAAATGGACCTTTCCCGCTCGTACTGATCAAGGCATCAAACGGGCCAATCTGCTCGAACATCGCTTTAATCGATGTTTCATCAGTAATATCCACCCTAACATCACCTTTGGTATTCCCTACGCGGATCACTTCATGCTTTTTTGCAAAAGCTTCGGCAACTTTTTTGCCTAGCGTACCTGTTGCACCAACAATTATTATTTTCATATCGATCTATTTAATTTAAGAATACCAGTTTAGCACCGTTAGTAAACATCGGACTAGTCGAAATGTTTGTATTGCGCAAAACGCGCTTACTTTGTTGACATGAGAGCGATTTCTGAATAAAATATGATTATTGAAGATTGAGAAGTGCTTGCCTTACCGCATTATCTGTCTGGTTTGCCGCTTTGTAATATCCTACATCACCTAAGTAATAGCGGCACAGTAAAGCTTTTAAATCGTTTAGGATAACTGTTTTTGAATTGTATAGTTGAAAGCGGTCTATCGGAACGTTTTTGCGTTGAAGAAATCCGATAAAATCTTTAAAATCGTTATCGTTGATGGTGAAGATGTTGATATTCTGCTCTACAAAACTGGCGCTGTATTTACTGGTCAACACATTAAAAACATAATCAGAAAGCACTTTTTTGCTCACCAGATTGCTGTAAAATTTATTGTAGCCGTTGGTATCTAACTTTACAAAAACATCTGGTTGTATTCCACCAAGAGGTTTGATCTTTCTGATGGGCTGAATATTTACGCCTTCCGTTTTTTCAATAGAATCCTGAAAAGAAGTACGGTCGCCTGTTAATTCTCCATCCATCATACGCTCATCCAGTTCGTGTTTGTATGCATCATAACCTTTTTTATAAGATTTTTGGATGCTGCGTCCTGATGGGGTGTAATAACGGGCAATGGTTAAATTTAATGCCGAGCCATCGCCAAAGGCAAATTGCTCCTGAACCAATCCTTTGCCAAACGAGCGGCGGCCAACAATAATTCCACGGCCTAGATCCTGAATGGCCCCAGCCACAATTTCACTGGCAGAAGCTGTATTTTCATTAATCAGTACGGCCAGTTTGCCATTTTGAAAAGCACCTGTTCCGGTAGAAAAATAATCGGTACGCGGTTCATGTTTGCCTTGTGTATATACAATAAGTTTATTTTCGGCCAGAAACTGATCTGCCAGTCCGGTTGCTGCGGTAAAATAACCTCCACCATTGTCGCGCAGATCAAGAATCAGCTTTTTCATGCCCCTCGCTTTTAGATTATTTGCTGCAACAGAAAAATCGTTATCTGTATTTGCACCAAATTTACTGATGCGAACATAACCGGTTTCATTGTTGATCATATATGCGGCATCGATACTACTGATGTTTACTTTACCACGCGTAACCATAATGCGGTTGCTTTGTGCGGCACCTGGATGTAAAAGAGTTACACTCACGCCTGTTCCTGATCTTCCTTTAAAACGGCCAACCAGTTGATCTTTGGGTAAGTTTCTTCCGCTTACTGTTGTGCTATCAATATTTAAGATTTTATCGCCCAGTTTTATACCTGCCTGGTAAGCCGGCCCATCTTTTACCACTCCGGTAACCATCATGGTATCATTAAGCATGTAATATTCTATGCCTACTCCCTCAAAGTTTCCTTCCAGGTTATCGGTCATGTCCTGCGCATCAGTTGGTGGCAGGTAAACACTATGTGGATCGAGTTGGTGTAAAACGCTATCTATAGGTAAGTTTTGCAGCGAATCGGTATTAATGTCATCAACATAATTGCCATTGATGATATGAAGGATCTCATTTAATTTCTCGTCGCTGTTATTGGCAAGCTGCGGGCTTTTTTTCACGCCAAAGCCTTGATCTTTAATGAATTTTATGCCCAAAAACATGCCCGCTATTAAAATTACAGAATAGCTTAAAGCAATCAGTACGTTATTACGGGTATTTTTTTTCATCAGCGTTACTGCAAATTTATGAAAATTAGCGGGTTGATATATTTTTTAACTGCTTTTTCGTGTCTTTTGTTTATAATAATTAACATTAATTAACGCCATGAAGGGGTAGATTGAATTTTTGACGCATATTTTTGGATTTTTAAGAGCGTTTTTAAAAAGAATTTACCGAATTTTATCAAAATTAAATTTATGAATAGAGTTACCGAGCAAGAATCTAACTACAACCACATCGATCAGATGTCGGTGTTAGAAGTTCTGCAGGGCATTAATAACGAAGATAAGACAGTTGCATTTGCAGTTGAAAAATCTTTGCCTCAGATCGAAAAATTAACTTCGGCAGTTGCCGAAAGAATGAAAAAAGGTGGTCGCCTTTTTTATATTGGTGCAGGTACTAGCGGCCGTTTGGGTGTGGTAGATGCTTCAGAATGTCCACCTACTTATGGTGTTCCATTTGATTGGGTTGTGGGCATTATTGCCGGTGGTGATACTGCCATTAGAAAAGCGGTAGAATTTGCCGAAGATGATGCCGAACAGGCCTGGAAAGATTTGCAGGAATTTAATATCAATGAAAAAGATTGTTTAGTGGGTTTGGCAGCCTCAGGCACTACACCATATGTAATCGGTGGATTAAACACTGCCCGCAAACATGGTATTTTAACAGGTTGTATTGTATGTAATACTGGCGGACCTATTGCTGCAGAATCGGATTTTCCGGTTGAAGTAGTGGTTGGACCTGAGTTTGTAACCGGTTCTACACGAATGAAATCCGGCACCGCACAAAAACTGGTATTAAACATGTTGAGCACAACTGTAATGGTACAGTTAGGGCGTGTAGTGGGTAATAAAATGGTTGATATGCAGTTAACCAATCACAAATTGGTCGATCGCGGAACACAAATGGTTGCTGATGAATTAAATATCGGTTACGATAAAGCCGCCGAATTGCTTACCCGTTACGGAAGCGTACGTAAAGCAGTAGAGGCAGGACACTAAAAATGATAGAATGAGAGAATGAGAGAATGAGAGAGTGATGGAATTAGAGAATGCTGAATGAGGGGATTAGAGAAGGATGGAAGTTTGAATGTAGAAATAAACTTAACATTCAATCATTCAAAATTCACTCATTCAATATTTATCCACTCACTCATTCAAAATTCAATCCTTCAATAATTAAAAAGAAGTATGCACGAGATTGAGCCTTATTACCAGTGGAGAGATGATTATATTTCGGCAGAAGATGAGCGATCGCCATTTTACAATACCGAATATTCAGAACTTTACTTCGATAAGCAGATATATAACTTTTTATTGCATCCGCAGTGGGACGAGTTTGGTTCAAATACCCTTTACATGAAGGTATTGTATGCCGATTACGACCGCAGTTATGCCATTATCGAATTTATAGGCGAGTGGAATGATGCCATTAACAACGATATTATGTTAATGAAGCGCGATATTTTAGAACTGATGATGGATGAGGGTATCAATAAATTTATCCTGATCGGCGAAAATGTATTAAATTTCCATGCTTCTGATGACAGTTATTACGAAGAATGGTTTCAGGAAGTAGAAGATGGCTGGATTGTTGGCGTAAATTTTCAGGAGCATGTAATCACCGAATTTAGGGATAATAACATCGATTATTACATTAACTTTGGTGGTGCTTTTGATAATCTGCCATGGCGTACATTAAAGCCCTTACAGTTCTATAAAAAAGTTGAAGAACTGCTGACAAAAAGATTAAACTAAATATTTATCTTTCAGATTGACAATGCCTACATTATTTATAATTTTTGGACTTCGTTTCTTTTTATTCAAATGAACATTTACCTATTCATATACATGTCAGAAATGCAGACGGCGAGGCTAAATTTGAATTAGAAGAAGTTAAACTTGTCAGTAATAAAGGGCTAAAAAACAAAGATATTAATCTTGCACAATCTTTGATAGAGGAGAATAGAGAAATTATTATTGCAAAGCGGCACGAATATCATGGAAAATAAAATAAAAGTGTGGTTTGAAAATAATCATATTTTCATTAAAACCTCAACGGGTGAAAGTAAAAGCCATCCATTAAGCTGGTTTACAAAACTATTGAATGCCAGTGATAAAGAGCGGGAAGATTATAATATATCACCCTTTGGAATACATTGGGAAAAAATAGATGAGGATTTAAGTTTCGAAGGATTTTCTTCGTTCAATAAATAATTGCTAAAATAAATTTAAAATGGAACAACAAAATTATCAATATCAAGACAACAGTGTTTTTGTACAGGAAAAATCTGTTTCTAAAAAATTCTTTGCAAACGTTTTCTTATGGATGTTCGTTGCATTGAGTTTATCTACAGTTGCTGCGTATATATTTGGTACAAATACTGAACTAATGCAATACCTACGTGTTGTAAATCCTGAAACGGGAAAAGTAAGCAATACTATTTTTGGATATATTGCAATGTTTGCACCGCTTGGTCTGGTGATGTTAATGGGCTTTGGCTTAAGCAGATTGTCATATAGTGCATTAGTTGGTGTTTTTGTTCTATATTCAGTTCTAACCGGTATAAGTTTAAGCTTTATTTTATTAGCTTATAGTGCAGGATCAGTAGTAAGCTGTTTTGCAGGTGCTGCAGGTATATTTGGTATAATGGCATTTATGGGTTATACCACTAATATCGATCTCAGTAAGTTTGGCCCAATTTTAATGGTTGGTGTAATTGGTTTAGTGATCGCCATGGTTATTAATATGTTTATCCAAAGCGAGCAATTCAGTTTGTTTATGGCATTCATTGGTATTGCAATATTTACAGCATTAACTGCTTATGATGTGCAAAAAATTAAAAGAATTGGCGAAGGCATTGAAGCGAGTGGAGAGCAGGTTCTTCAAATCGAATCAAAGAAAATGGCTATTGTTGCCGCTTTATCTTTATACCTGGATTTCTTAAATATCTTCCTTTTCTTGTTGCGTATTTTCGGAAGCAGAAAGTAGGAATTAACAGAACAATATTCTTAAGGCTGCGCAGTTTTGCGTGGCCTTTGTAATTTTATTTGGCGGCAAAGCGATAAATTTTGGAATTGATGTAGCTTTGTTGCATTTTTGTATGCTTATTAAGAAAGACGGAGGGATTAGACCCAACGAAGTCTTAGCAACCTGTAACCGTACAAGGTGCTAAATTCTATCCCGGATACATTCGGGACCAGATAAGTTTAGGATTACGATTCACGTACCAACTTTTTAGATAAGCCCTTTTTTTTGAGATTTGAGAGGATAGACATGAGATTTGAGACATCAGTTGTGCTTAATAATGCTCATATCGCCTATCTCAATTCTCATATCTAACGACAAGAATGAGTATAAGAGAAGAATTAGAGAAACGTATTTTGGTGATTGATGGTGCAATGGGTACCATGATTCAGCGATATACCTTAACCGAAGAAGATTTTAGGGGCGAGCGATTTAAAAATCATCCCTGTGATGTAAAAGGCAATAACGATTTGCTCAACATCACACGTCCGGATATTATTAAAGCCATACACCTGGAGTACCTGGCTTCTGGTGCCGATATTATCGAAACCAATACCTTTAGTACCCAGCGCATTTCGATGGCCGATTACCAGATGGAAGACCTTTCTTACGAAATGAGTTTCGAAGGGGCGCGTGTGGCAAAAGAGGCTGTAAACGAGTTTATGGCTGCAAACCCGGATCGCAAATGTTTTGTTGCCGGTGCCATTGGTCCAACCAACCGTACCCTTTCCATGTCGCCAAACGTAAACGACCCTGGTTTTAGGGCGGTTTATTTCGATGAGTTGGAAGCCGCTTATTACGAACAGGTGCGTGGTTTGGTAGATGGTGGTTCGGATGTATTACTGATCGAAACCATATTTGATACCTTAAATGCGAAAGTGGCTATTGTAGCCATTAAAAAATACGAAGAATTAATTGGCCGTAAACTGGAGATCATGATTTCTGGTACCATTACCGATGCTTCGGGCAGAACACTTTCTGGTCAAACGGCCGAGGCTTTTTTGAACTCTGTAATGCATGCAAAACCATTAAGTATTGGTTTTAACTGCGCATTGGGTGCGAAAGAAATGCGTCCGCATATCGAAGAACTTGCGGCAAAAGCAGGCTGTTATGTCTCAGCTTATCCAAATGCAGGTTTACCAAATGAGTTCGGGGCTTACGACGAACAGCCTCACGAAACGGCACATTTGGTTGATGATTTTATTGCATCAGGTTTTGTGAATATTGTTGGCGGCTGTTGTGGTACTACCCCAGAGCATATTGGTTGTATTGCCAAAAATGCCAGAAAAGCTGAGCCCCGCAAAATACCGGTTCTTGAGCCTTTTATGCGTTTAAGCGGATTGGAGCCTGTAACCATTACCCCAGAGAGTATTTTTGTAAATATCGGCGAAAGAACAAATATTACCGGATCTCCTAAGTTTTCCAAACTGATTTTAGGTGGCGATTACGAAGCCGCACTGGCCGTGGCCTTGCAACAGGTTGAAGGCGGTGCTCAGGTAATTGATGTAAACATGGATGAAGGGATGTTGGATTCGGAAGCCGCAATGACCAAGTTTTTAAACCTCATTGCTTCTGAACCTGATATTGCGAAGTTGCCTATCATGGTCGATTCTTCCAAATGGTCGGTGATCGAAAATGGCTTAAAATGTTTGCAGGGGAAAGGAATTGTAAACTCCATCTCCTTAAAAGAGGGGGAAGATAAATTCCGAGAGAGTGCCCGTAAAATTATGCAATATGGCGCTGCCGTAGTGGTGATGGCCTTTGATGAGCAGGGACAGGCCGATAATTATGAGCGTAGAAAAGAAATTTGTAAAAGAAGCTACGATATCCTGGTTCATGAAATCGGTTTCCCACCTGAGGACATCATTTTCGATCCTAATATTTTAACGGTTGCAACTGGATTGGAAGAGCATAACAATTATGCTGTCGATTTTATAAATGCTACCCGTTGGATCAAAGAAAACCTGCCTCATGCAAAAGTGAGTGGCGGGGTGTCTAATATTTCATTCTCTTTCAGGGGAAATAATACCGTTCGCGAAGCGATGCACTCCGCATTTCTTTATCACGCCATTCAGGCGGGTTTAGATATGGGGATTGTAAACGCAGGAATGTTGGAGGTTTACCAGGAAATTCCACCCGAATTATTAGAAAGGGTAGAAGATGTATTGTTAAACCGTAGAGATGATGCAACAGAGCGTCTGGTCGAATATGCTGATACCGTAAAATCGAAAGGCAAGGAGATTGTTAAAGATGAAGAGTGGCGGAAAGGCCCTGTTGAAGATAGATTATCGCATTCGCTGGTAAAGGGAATTGTAGAATACCTGGATGATGATGTAGAAGAGGCCAGGCAAAAATATGCCCGTCCGATTCAGGTAATTGAAGGTCCGCTGATGGACGGAATGAACATTGTTGGGGATCTGTTTGGTGCCGGAAAAATGTTCCTGCCGCAGGTGGTAAAATCGGCAAGGGTAATGAAAAAGGCCGTGGCCTATTTATTGCCGTTTATCGAACAAGAGAAACTGGATAATCCTGATCAAAACCAGAGTTCTTCAGCAGGAAGAGTATTAATGGCCACTGTTAAAGGCGATGTGCATGATATTGGAAAAAATATTGTGGGTGTGGTTTTGGCCTGTAATAACTTCGAAATTGTAGATATGGGCGTGATGGTACCTGCACAGGAAATCATCAAAAAAGCCAAAGAAATAAATGCGGATATTATTGGCTTAAGTGGGCTGATTACACCTTCATTGGATGAAATGGTGCACTTTGCCAAAGAAATGGAACGCGAAGGTTTTACCATTCCATTGATTATTGGTGGCGCGACAACTTCAAGAATCCATGCTGCAGTAAAAGTAGCACCAAATTATTCTGGTCCAGCTATCCACGTATTGGATGCTTCGAGAAGTGTTACCGTTTGCAGTACCTTGATGAACCCTGAAACAAAAGATGATTATGTGGCAGGTATCAGGGCTGAATATGATAAAGCACGTGAAGCGCATTTGAATAAGCGATCGGATAAACGTTTTAAAACGCTTGAAGAAGCACGTGAGCATAAATTTAAAATCGATTTTAAACAAGACTTACCCGTTCCGGAATTTACTGGAACAAGGGTTTTCGATAATTATCCACTAGAAGAACTGGTTCCTTACATCGATTGGACACCATTTTTCCATACATGGGAACTTCGCGGCAGTTATCCGAAAATTTTCGATGATAAAAATGTAGGCGACGAGGCGAAAAAACTTTTTGATGATGCGCAGACCCTATTAAAACGCATCCTCGACGAGAAATTATTAACAGCAAGAGCAGTAATCGGTTTTTGGCCGGCAAATTCGGTAGGAGACGACATTGTTTTGGAAGTCCGGAGTCCGGAGTCCGAAGTCGGAAGTCAACCTAGCGACTCAGGACTCCGGACTCAAGACTCAAGACTAGTGACTATCCATACCCTCCGCCAGCAGGCTGAAAAAGTAGACGGACAGCCTTATTATGCCTTATCTGATTTTATTGCACCAAAAGAAAGCGGTATTCAGGATTATTTTGGTGGCTTTGCGGTAACGGCAGGTATTGGAATCGACGAATTGGTAAATGAGTTCGAATCCAACTACGACGATTATAACAGCATTATGGCTAAAGCATTGGCCGATCGTTTGGCTGAAGCCTTTGCCGAGCGCTTGCACGAACGTGTACGTAAAGAATACTGGGGTTACGCACAGGATGAAAATCTGAGTAATCAAGAATTGATTAAGGAAGAATATGCGGGTATCCGTCCGGCACCGGGTTATCCTGCCTGTCCGGAACACACCGAAAAAGGAACTTTATTTCAATTGCTTGATGCGGAGAATAAAATCGGATTGCATTTAACCGAAAGTTATGCCATGTATCCAGCAGCAGCGGTAAGCGGCTTTTATTTCGCGCACCCCGATTCGAAGTATTTCGGTTTAGGAAAAATTACCAAAGATCAGATTGAAGATTACGCCATCAGAAAAAATATGCCGGTTGAAGAAGTGGAGCGGTGGTTAAGTCCGAATTTAGCTTATTAACCCCCGGCCCCTAAAGGGGAGGGAATCGTATACAATTTACATTTTAATAAAGTCTCGATGATTCGGGATTAGGGTTATGAAGATCACAGACCATATAAAAAACGCAAAGGGTAAAACCTTATTCTCTTTTGAATTATTACCACCTGTAAAAGGGCAGAGCATCCAATGGATTTACGATGCAATAGAACCACTATTGGAATTTAATCCACCCTTTATTGATGTAACCTCACTCCGTGAAGATTATATTTATAAGGAACAGGCAAATGGTTTGCTGCAAAAAGTATCTTACCGTAAGCGTCCGGGTACTATTGCCATTTGTGCGGCAATTATCCATAAATATAAAGTTGATGCGGTTCCACACCTGATCTGTGGTGGTTTTACCAAGGAAGAAACTGAAAATGCATTGATCGATTTACAGTTTTTGGGTATCGATAACGTTTTGGCATTGCGCGGTGATGCACGCAAGGCAGATGGGAATTTTGTTCCTACTCCTGGCGGGCACTGTTATGCTACAGATCTGATCGAACACATTAAAAACCATAACGAAGGTAAATTTTTACACGAAGACGTAGAAACCTTTAAAAGTGATTTCTGTATTGGTGTGGCGGGTTATCCTGAAAAACACTTCGAAGCGCCTAACATGAGCACCGATTTCAAATATTTGAAAAAGAAGGTGGATGCAGGTGCAGAGTTTATTGTGACCCAGATGTTTTTCGATAACCAGAAGTATTTCGATTTCGTAAAGAAATGCAGAGAAAATGATATCAATGTGCCGATTATACCAGGTTTGAAACCAATCAGCACTTTGTCGCAGTTGAATGTGTTGCCTAAGATTTTTCACATCGATTTACCTGATGAATTGACGGATGCACTATCGCATGCTAAAAACAATAACGAGGCAAAAGAAATTGGTACTGAAGCCATGATCAAACAATGCAAAGAACTGATCGATTTTGGCGCTCCGGTATTACACTTTTATACCATGGGCCGCCCCGAGCAGACTAAAAAGATTGCTAAGGCTATATTTTAATAAATCTTAAAAAGACCTCGCATGTTTTTAAAGCCTGCGAGGTCTGAACCAACTGAAATCCCAGCTATCTCGGCTTCGCAATCCCGTCTTTGGAGTGGATTTCAAATCCACAGTATGATGCAACGAGATTGCAAATCTCGACAAACAAAAGTTATTATCGCTAGACGGAATTTGTAATCCCGTCTGATGAGCTAAGGATTTTTAATCCTTCTAACGCTTGCAGAACAATACAAAATTGCAAAAATCATGAATAAGATCAATACCGACCAACAAAGCCTTGATGCCATACTCACAGAAGTTAAACAACAAGGAGTAGAATATTTAAACCATATTCACGAACGCTCAACGGCGAACCCGGGTGAAGTGGCGATTGTTGGTGATTTAAGCGAACAAGGTACAGGTGCTGTTGAAGCTTTAAAACAATTTAACCAACGTTTCGAACCCGTTATGGTGGCCTCATCAGGGCCAAGGTATTGGGGGTTTGTAACGGGAGGAACAACCCCTGCTGCCATTGCGGGCGATTGGCTGTCGACCATATATGATCAAAATACACAAAGTGCAAAAGGTAATGGCGATATTTCTGCTATAATCGAACTCGAAACCATACAGTTATTGCTTTCGTTATTTAATCTGCCTAAAGATTTTTTTGGTGGTTTTGTAACTGGTGCTACCTTATCTAATTTTACCTGTTTAGCCGTGGCCAGACAGTGGATTGGCAAACAGCTGGGAAAAGATTTTGCAAGGGAAGGGGTTTCTGGAAATGTGAAAGTATTATCGGCTACACCACATTCATCGGCTATCAAGTCATTGTCGATGTTGGGCTTAGGTAGCGGTAATGTGATACAGGTAAAGGTAATGGAATGCAATCGCGAGGCACTGGATGTTGCTGATCTCGAACTTAAAATCCAGGCTTTAAATGGAGAACCTTTCATCCTGATCTCCAGTGCCGGAACGGTGAATACAGTTGACTTTGATGATTTTGAAGCCATTCATGTTTTAAAAGAAAAGTACAATTTCTGGTGGCATATTGATGCAGCGTTTGGTGGTTTCGCGGCCTGTTCGCCAAAATACAGTCATTTGGTTAAAGGCTGGGAGCAAGCAGATAGCATTACAGTCGATTGCCATAAATGGTTAAATGTACCTTACGAAAGTGCCGTGTTTTTTGTTAAAGAAAAACATCAGTTGTTACAGGTAGAAACTTTTCAGAATGCTAATGCGGCTTATTTAGGCAATCCGATGGAGAATTTCAGTTATTTAAACTTTCTGCCAGAAAACTCCCGCCGCCTGAAAGCGCTACCAGCCTGGTTTACTTTAACCAGTTATGGAAAACAGGGTTATCAGGAAATTGTAGAAAGTAATGTCGAAGTGGCTTTACAGTTTGCCAATTTTATCAATGAAAATCCAAACTTCGAACTGCTGGCCCCTGTTCGTTTGAATACCGTTTGTTTCTCGTTAACGGATGAAAACTTAGTTCCAGCATTTCTGAATAAGTTAAATGCGGTTGGAAAGGTATTTATGACCCCAACATTTTATAATGGAAAAAAGGGAATCCGTGCTGCCTTTGTAAATTGGCGGACATCAGTAGCTGATGTTGAACTGGCGACTGCCGCAATGCTCGAAATTCTTACAGAACTTTAACCTTAAATTTATTGTTTTTAAGGTATAGGACTTATATTTGCAATAATGAAGTTTTTTGCCTTTAAATACATCCTTATCAGCTGCATTGCACTAACTTTTTTGTTAAAAGTGAGTAATGTAGTTTCGTATTTAAGCTATTCTACTGATGATGTTGAAGTTTTATCAGTCAATGATGATGCAACGGAGAAGGAAGAAAAGAAAGTAGAAACCGAATATGCAGTTCAGCAGATCATGTTTCACGACGAAATGTATATTCCCCTTCAAACTTCAAATAAGGTGATCATTCCAGATCATTCTTTCCAATTGGGATACTTTCCTGAGGTTTTAACACCGCCGCCTTCAGCATAAACTGATCTTTTATGTTTATTTCCCGCTTTGAAAGCGCGGAACCCATTTCTATTTTAAAAATCATAATATCATATATATGAAACGAGCAATTTCATTTGCAGTGTTGTTAATCGCTGCTTCGTTAAAAATCAGTGCGCAAGAAGTTGTGCAGAACAATGTTAAACCTGTAGAAAACGCCCTTATCAAGATTACAAAACTTCAGCCGGTAAGTTTTAATTACGATAAAACCTGGGCAGAAAAATTGAAGTTATCTGCCCGGCCACAATATGGCTTTGTTGGAGCTGATGTTAAAGCTGTGGTTCCGTATATCGTTTCGGTACAATCAAAAGCTTACCCGGCAGGTAAAAATGCATTTAAAAACGCGACCATTACCAAGGTAGATTCCGAAAGTTTAATTCCGCTTCTGGTGGCCAGTATAAAAGAACAGCAGCAACAGATTGAGGCACTTCAGCGTGAGTTAAACATGCTAAAATCACAAAATGCTAAATAATGATGAGTCCCGATGAAAAATCTGGCCTTTTTTGTCTGATATTAATTACTGAAAGTAAAAAAATGGTAACTAATCTGTGGTTAAAGCCAGCCAGCGTAATTATTGGACTAGCTTTACCAGATTAAATAATAAAATATAAATGAATAACAAAATTGCCGAAAGCCAGTCTAGACCAAATTACGCCGTTCCCTTAGTTACCATTACCCTTTTATTTTTCATGTGGGGATTCATTACCTGTATGAACGATATTTTGATTCCATATTTGAAGCAGCTTTTTAAATTGAGCTTTTTTGAATCTATGCTGGTGCAATTTTGTTTCTTCGGTGCCTATTTCGTAGGATCGCTAATTTACTTCCTCATTTCTTATACCAAAGGCGATCCGATTAATAAGGTAGGATATAAAAAAGGAATACTTTTTGGGATTGTTTTGGCTGCTATCGGTTGCGCCTTGTTTTTCCCTGCCGCAACTTATTCCGTTTATCCGTTGTTTTTAGGTGCATTGTTTGTACTTGGATTAGGTTTTACCGTTTTACAGATTACCGCCAATGCCTATGTTTCTTTGTTAGGCCCTGAAGACAGCGCATCAAGCCGTTTAAATTTAACACAGGCCTTTAACGCTTTCGGAACCACCATAGCTCCGATTCTAGGTGGTCACCTGATTTTTGAATTCTTTTCAGAAGCCGATGGGAGTTTTAGTGCTTCCGCAACACGTATTCCATATTTAATTTTTGCAGGAATATTGCTTCTTGTGGGTTTGCTTATTTTTTATGTAAAACTTCCATCTTTTCAGCCTGAAGAAGAGGAGCAGGTAAAAGGATTTGGAGTATTAAAATTTCCGCATTTAACCAGGGGAATTATTGCCTTATTCTGTTATGTGGGGGCTGAGGTTGCCGTGGGTAGCTTTATCATTAGCTTTTTAAGGCTACCTGAAATAACCGGATTGGATGAAGTGGTGAGTAAAAATTACTTGTCGCTTTATTGGGGAGGGGCAATGATCGGCCGTTTTGTGGGATCAATTTCCCTTAACCATACTTTAAGCCAATCGAAAAAGATTATTTATATGTTAGGTACAGCCATATTGGTTTTTGCTTTAATTTATGGTATTGTTGATTTAACCTTTGCACAGATCAGTTTCTTTCTGGTATTTATCGCTTTAAATTTCCTTGGATTTTTAGTCGGCAAATCGGCACCTGCAAGGACTTTGGCCATTTTCTCTGCCATTAATGTGTTGTTGCTTATTTCAGCAATGGTAAATAAAGGAGAACTGGCGATGTACAGCATTTTAGGTATCGGAATTTTCAACTCCATCATGTTCTCCAATATTTATACTTTGGCAATCGCAAAATTAGGCGCTTATACCAGTCAGGGATCCTCGCTGTTGGTGATGGCCATTTTAGGCGGTGCCATTATGCCCCTTATTCAAGGTGCTGTGGCCGATAAAATTGGTGTTCATCACTCGTTTATACTACCATTAGTATGTTACCTCTTTATCTTGTATTTTGGTATTTATTGCTCGAAAAGGTTAAAAGGCATTGAGCAGACGGGGATGAAATCGGGACATTAATATAAATGCTAAAGAAGTCAAGTTTTTAAAACTTGACTTCTTTTTTATGTTTCTAATAGCCCTTCAACAAATAATTCTTAAACCCTTCAAAATCCACACCCAACTGATCGGCATGTTTTGGTTTACTTATTAAAGCTTTTACCTGACCAGGGATTTCGATTTTAGCTGCAATATCAGCAGGGAAAATATCCGGGAACTTACAGGCATGTGCGGTTGACAAGAAAACTGCAGCACTTTCGTCTGCTGGATTTTCGCTTTTATACCTTTCAACAGCCAAATAAGCTATCGCAGTATGCGGACAGGCTACATAATTGAGTTTACTATCGAGCACTTTTATTCCTTCCAGTGTTTCATCGTCAGTAAAGCGATATGAGGTAACCACTTTTTTAATGTCTTCAACATCCTGATCAAACAAATCCATAATGCGGACCCAGTTGCTCGGAGCGCCAACATCCATGGCGTTGGAGTAAGTTTGTGTTGATGGTTTCGTTTCGTAAACACCGCTTTCTAAAAAGCGAGGTACGGTATCATTCACATTGGTAGCAGCGATAAACTGTTTAACAGGCAAGCCTAATTTATAGGCCAATAAACCAGCACCAATATTTCCGAAGTTCCCACTTGGTACGGAAAATACGACATCAGGTAAACCTTGCTTTTTCAGTTGGGCATAAGTGTTGAAATAGTAAAATGTTTGCGGGATCAATCGGGAAATATTAATCGAATTGGCAGAAGTCAACCTGAATTTTGCATTCAGTTCATCATCTGCAAAAGCCTGTTTTACCAAGGCCTGGCAATCATCAAAAGTACCTTTTACCTCAATGGCCCTGATATTTTCGCCATTGGTAGTTAACTGTAACTCCTGTATCGGACTCACTTTTCCTTCCGGATAAAGAATCGTTACCCTGGTGTTTGGCACGCCCAAGAAACCTAAAGCCACAGCACCACCAGTATCGCCAGATGTTGCTACAAGGACATCTAAAAGCTGTTCGCCGTCTTTTAAGAAATAGGCCATTACACGGCTCATAAAGCGGGCACCGAAATCTTTGAAAGCCAGAGAAGGTCCATGGAACAATTCGAGTACAAAGGTTTTGTCGTCTAATTTAACTGCTGGTGCTTCAAAATTTATGGCATCATCAATTATAGCTTTTAAATCGTCTGCCGGAATTTCATCTTTTAATAAAGTTGAAGCTACTTTGTAAGCGATTTCTGGTAAAGAATATTTTTCGATATTCTGAATAAATTCGGGATCAAGTTGTGGAATTTCTACAGGCATGTATAAACCTTTATCCTGTGGCATGCTGTTAAAAACGGCTTCTTTAAAAGAAACGCGTAAATCTTTATTGTTGGTTGAGTATAGTTTCATTTTGAGGTATAGGGTTTAGGGGGGTAAGGTTTAGGGTTATGGCGCCGAGTACAACCCTATGCCCTAAACCTTCTACCTTAGGCCTTATTTACATCACCCTTGGTCCTTCGGCGTTAACCGGAGAAACAAAAGCTTTGCTGTTAATATTTATTTTATGTAAATGTTGTTGTTGCGATTTAGTTATTATTCTGGCTGTTTCCTCGTCTTTAGTTAAAGCAAAAACTGATGGGCCAGAACCTGAAATTCCGAAGCCGATTGCCCCGTTTTCCATAGCCAGTTTCCTCATTTCTTCAAAACCTGGGATCAGGATCGAACGTGTGGGCTCTACCAAAACATCTTTCATGCTTCTTCCGATCAGATCGAAATCGTTCATGAACAATCCGCTTACCAAACCCGCCACATTTCCCCATTGGGTAACCGCATCTTTTAAGGCCACTTTACTCCGGATCATCTGACGCGCATCTTTGGTAGGTACATCCACTTCCGGATATACAATTGCCGCATACATACCAGCTGGTGTTGGTAAAGAAATCACATCGAGAGGTTCATAACTTCTAACCAATACAAAACCACCCAATAAAGCAGGGGCAACGTTATCGGCATGGCCATAACCGCAGGCAAGTTCTTCACCTTTCATCGCAAATGGAACCAGTTCCTTAGCTGTCAATAAATCGCCCATGAGTTTGTTAATGGCAAACAAACCTGCAACTGTACTTGCCGAGCTCGAGCCTAATCCACTGCCGATAGGCATTTTTTTATGCAGTTCAATTTCTACACCCACATCTAAGCGGTTAATGTGCTGTAAATAATGCTGCACGCTGGCACTCACGGTATTTTTAGCGGCATCTAAAGGCAAACGACCATCATCACCTGTTATTCTTTTGATCACCACACCCGGTGTATCGGTAAACCGCATTTCAACTTCGTCGCCAGGTTCGTTAACGGCGAATCCCAGTACATCGAAACCACAAACTACGTTTGCAACGGTTGCAGGGGCGAAAACTTTTATACTATTTTTCATTATTATTTAGCTTAGCTATTGTTAAGCGGTTATTTGGTTTAAGTGATATTTTAAATGCACAATGTAATCGTTTATAAAAAAGGAGAGGGAGTGCATTTCTATTTTCCCTTTCCCTGTATCACAGCTGTTTTGAAGCTTTTCTTCTGGAATTTTTTCAATTACCCTGCTGATTTGATGGTTTAATAATTTCCAGAGCATTTTTACTTCTGTAATATCCATATCCTGATAGTTTTGATACTTTACCCATTCATCTTGTTGATAAACAATTTTGTTACCTTGTTCATATTGTCCAACCACCAAACGGCGGATGTTATTACTTGCGCTATCGATCAAATGGCCTAACAATTCTTTTTTAGACCATTTTAATGGTTGTGGTTTATCATTCCAAACCGCTTCCAGAATATTTTCGAAATCAATCATCGCCTGATTAACCAGGCTGATGATTTCATTTTTTTGACTTAAAACCGAATTCACTACATTATTTATTTAAAGTACCTACATTGATGATGTCGGCAAAAACTCCGGCTGCGGTAACTTCTGCACCTGCGCCAGGACCCTTTACCACCAATGGACGCGATTTATATCGATCAGTAGTAAACGAGATAATGTTGTCGCTTCCCGATAGCATATAAAAAGGATGACTGTCATCAACCATTTGCAGACTGATTTCTACATTACCATCTTCTAACTTGCCGATGTAACGTAAAACTTTTCCATCATTTGCAGCAGTTTTCTTCAAGTCTTCAAAGTAAGCGGCGTTGGCCTGTAATTCTGAATAGAAATCTTCTACAGAGGTTGCATTTAAACAGGCCTCAGGTAAAATGTTATCGATTTTCACATCGCTGGCTTCCAGTGGATAACCAGCATCGCGGGCCAGGATCAACATTTTACGCATAAAATCTTTTCCATTCAAGTCATCGCGTGGATCCGGCTCCGTATAACCCAGTTCTTGTGCTTCTTTTACAGTTTCGTAAAAACCGGCACCGCCTTTAAAATTATTGAAGATATAAGAAATGGTTCCTGACAAAATCGCTTCAATCCGCGCTACCTTATCACCACTCATCATTAGCTCACGCAGTGTGCGGATAATCGGTAAACCTGCACCAACGTTAGTTTCATAGTAAAAATCTACGCCGAATTTACGCGCTGTATCTTTAAATGATTTATACTGGGCATAATCGGCTGAATTTCCTTTTTTATTACAGGTTACCACAGAGATACTACTCTCAAATATACCCTGGTAAAATTCTATCGGCGATTCTGCAGCAGTATTGTCTACAAAAACACAGTTCGGTAGGTTTAAGGCTTTCATTTTCGCTACAAAACCAGCTAAATCTGCCTGTTCGCCATTTGTATTCAAGTCTGTTTCCCAATTTTCTAATGATAAACCTTCAACATTGAAAATCATTTTGCGCGTATTGCTGATACCTGTAACCTTAACTTGCAGATCGTTGTTGGCTGCAAGGAATGGCATTTGTTCCCTTAGTTGATTGAACAAGGTTTTACCAATGTTACCTGTGCCTAAACAGAAAACATTTAATGTTCTTTTTAAATCTGTAAAGAAAGCATCATGCACGGCATTAACTGCTTTCGATAAATCATCTTTGCTAATAATTACCGAGATATTATATTCAGAAGAACCTTGAGCAATGGCCCTTACATTGATACCGTTACGGCCCAAAGCGTTGAACAGCCGTCCGCTCATACCTGGTGTACGTTTCATGTTTTCACCTACTATGGCCAAAACTGCCAGGTTATTTTCAACTTCAGGCAGCTCCAATTTCTTTGCATCCAATTCAAGCTCAAATTCTTTTTTGATTAAAGCAATCGCCTGCGCAGCATCTGTGGGTTTAACCGCAAAGGTAATGCTGTGTTCTGATGAAGATTGGGTAATCAATACCACATTGATCTGCTCGCGCGACAGGAGCGAGAATAACCTTCCGCTAAACCCTGCCTTACCCACCATGCCGCTTCCGGTGAGGTTGATGATGCTGATGTGATCGATAGAAGAAATTCCTTTTATGGGTAAATTCGATGCTTTTACATCGCTTTTAATATAGGTTCCTGCAAAATCCGGTTCAAAAGTATTTTTAATTACAATCGGGATTTTTTTCATAAAAGCAGGGGTCATCGTTGGTGGATAAATCACTTTCGCACCAAAATAACTCAGCTCCATGGCTTCTGTATAACTTAACTCGGGTAAAGAGAATGCTTTTTTTACAATGCGTGGATCGGCTGTTATCATGCCGTTTACATCCGTCCAGATTTCTATTTCCTCGGCATTTAAGGCTGCGCCCCAAACGGCGGCTGTATAATCAGAACCACCGCGACCTAAGGTCGTCACCCTGCCTGCCGCATTACTTGCGATAAAACCAGTCACAAAAAGTACTTTACCTTTATTTTCCTCGTAAAAATTGCCGATCAGCATTTCTGTTAATGCTGTATCTACTTTTGCCTGACCAAAGTTGCTGTCTGTTTTAATCAGTTCTGAACCGTTTACATAAAGTACATCGCCAATATTCTGCGAAGCAATATGGCTGATCATAAAGGTAGAACAGCGTTCGCCATAGCTTAAAATCTGATCTTTGGTTTGCAAACTCAGTTCGCGCAGGTTGGTTACGGCCTGTAACAGATCTTCTAATTCGTTAAAAAAGATTTTTAATCGCGTAAATACAGGATTCTGTGCTGCCGCTGGTAAAAGCGAGCGTATCACAGCGAAGTGTTTCGCTTCAATTTCTTTTAAATGAGTATCGTAATCTTCGCCACGCTCGGCCATTTCGGCCATATCGGTAAGCAGATTGGTTACACCACTCATTGCCGATAATACA
>Ga0308165_1002383_pt1 | contig 22621 bp, 22 predicted proteins | sample PhyWR2_FD_201032 | JGI IMG/M metagenome (GOLD analysis project Ga0308165, IMG submission 201032) | Phyllosphere microbial communities from UC Gill Tract Community Farm, Albany, California, United States - DLSLW.R2 | ecosystem: Host-associated > Plants > Phyllosphere > Unclassified | place: USA... | reverse complement strand
GCGTGTACCCGGTAGCCAACCGTTGAACCAGGAGTCACAAGCATGTTGAACCGATTGCTTTCCGGCGATATGCCGCGCAGCCGACCGCTGGCGGTGATCCTGCTCGCCATCCTGGTGGGCCTGGCGATTGCGCCGTTTCTGTTTCCCGGCGTCAAGGCGCTGAACGTCGCCGCCAAGGTGCTGATCTTCGTGGTGCTGGTCGCCAGCTTCGATCTGCTGCTGGGCTATACCGGTATCGTGAGCTTTGCCCACACCATGTTCTTCGGCATAGGCGCCTACGGCGTGGCGATTGCGGCGGGGCGCATGGGCCCCACCTGGAGCGCGCTGGCACTGGGCACAGGCTGCGCATTGCTGCTCAGCCTGCTGCTGTCGCTGGCCGTGGGGCTGTTCTCGCTGCGTGTGCGCGCGATCTTCTTTGCGATGATCACGCTGGCCGTGGCCGCGGCCTTCCAGACGCTGGCCTCGCAGCTGTCGGAGTGGACCGGCGGCGAGGACGGCCTCACGTTCAAGCTGCCCGAGTGGCTGTCGCCGAGCTTCGAGCCGTTCGACAGCGAGTTCCTGGGACGCATGATTGACGGCAAGCTCATCACCTACTACCTGCTGTTTGTCGTCGCGCTGGTGCTGCTGCTGGCGCTGCTGCGCATCGTGAACTCGCCGTTCGGACGGGTGCTGCAGGCGATCCGCGAAAACGAGTTCCGCGCCGAGGCGCTGGGCTACCGCGTCGTGGTCTACCGCACCTTGTCGAGCGTGCTGTCGGCGCTGTTTGCCTGCCTCGCGGGCGCGATGCTCGCGCTCTGGCTGCGCTACAACGGGCCCGAGACCTCGCTGTCGTTCGAGATCATGATGGACTGCCTGCTGATCGTGGTCATAGGCGGTATGGGGACGATCTACGGCAGCGCCATCGGCGCGGTGCTGTTCCTGATCGCGCAGAGCTATCTGCAGGACCTGCTGCGCCTGGGCAGCGAAGCTGCCGTGGGCCTGCCCTGGCTGGCCGCGCTGCTGAGCCCCGACCGCTGGCTGCTGTGGCTGGGCGTGCTGTTCGTGCTGTCGGTCTATTACTTTCCCACGGGCATCGTCGGCCGCCTGCGCGCCGCGGCCCTGCGCAGGAGCACGCCATGAGCAATGCGGCAACACGTCTGGAATGTGCGATTCCCTCGACCGACGAGCAGGCCGGCTGGGCGGTGCAACTTGCCCGGGTGCCCGCACCGGCTTCGCGCTATGTGCGATGCGCGGGGTACGAGATCCACTACATGGATTGGTCGGCGGCGGCGGCCGATGCCGCCTTGCCCACGGTGATTGCCTGGCATGGTCTGGCGCGCACCGGGCGCGACATGGACCCGCTGGCGCGCTATCTCGCGGCGCAAGGTTACCGCGTGATCTGCCCCGACACGCTGGGCCGCGGCCTGAGCGAATGGAGCCGCGCGCCCGGCGACGAGTACCAGCTGCGCTTCTATGCGCGGCTGGCGCGAGAACTCTCCGATGCGCTGGGGCTGGAGCAGATCCATTGGGTGGGAACGTCAATGGGCGGGGCCATAGGCACGGTCTGCGCGTCAGGCTTGTTCGAGCCGACGCTGGCAGCGCGCATATGCAGCCTGGTGCTCAACGACAACGCGCCCGAACTCGCCGCGCCGGCGCTCGAACGCATCAAGGGCTATGCGGGCCAGCCGCCGGTGTTCGCGACCATGGCCGAACTCGAGGCGTTTTTCCGCAGCGCCTACGCACCCTATGGCTGGCTGCCCGAGGCGCAATGGCGCGCGCTCACGGAGAGCAGCATGCGCCGCCTGCCCGATGGCCGCGTGACGCCGCACTACGACCCGCGCATGATCGAGCAGTTCACGGGGCATGAAAACGATTATCTGATCTGGCCGCATTACGACGCCATTCAGGTGCCCGTGCTGCTGCTGCGCGGCGAGGCCTCGGATCTGGTGCTGGCTGCGACGGCGCAGCAGATGAGCGAACGCGGCCCGGGCGCGCGCGGGCAGTTGCAATGGCTGGAAGTCGCGGGCTGCGGGCACGCGCCGGCGCTCAATGTGCTCAAGCAGTGGCAGGCGGTGAAAATGGCCTTGCGCGCGGGCGAGGCCGCGCGCGGCGCCTAGCAGCAACAAGCGCTTGAAAACCGTTCGTGGTGAGCCTGTCGAACCACGAACGGCCGGTCCTCATGCCTTGAGCCCAGGGCGTTCATCCTTGGCCGAGGCCGGCGAGGCCGGCTCGGGACAAACGCTTTCCAGCGCTCTTCAATCCGGTATCGAGCAATGTCCGCCCTGTGAAGCCTGCCCCGAGCCCGCGGCGATCAGCGGCGCTTCGTAGCGCAGATCGACGGGGGCCGAGTGGGTGTAGTCCCAGGTCAGGAAAGCGAGCAGCACGGCCCAGAAGGCAATGCGCAAAGTGGTCTGTTGCGTCATGGTGTGCTGTCCTTTCAGAAGCCGAAGCGCCGGCGAATGCGCAGGCCGAAGATGGTGCCGGCGAAGGCCAGCGGCACCCAGATCCAGCCATGGATGCTGCCCGTGCTGATGCCCGAGAGCATGGCGCCCACATTGCAGCCGAACGCCAGGCGCGAGCTATAGCCCAGCACCAGGCCGGCGACCAGCGCCACCACCCATTGCGTTCCCGTCAGCGCCTTGGACGAAGGCGGCTTGTTTGCCGCGACCCACAGCGCGCCGGCCAGAATGCCGATGTTGGTGATGCTGGTGACGTCGAGCAGAACGGTTTCCTGCAATCGCGCGGCATTGCCGGGCTGGCTCCAGAACCAGTTCTGTGCCAGGTCGACCGCGCCCGTGGCGCTGGCCACTTTTGCCGCCCACAGGCCAAAGCCGTAGACCACGCCCCAGGGCTGGCCCGCAATCACCAGATTGGCCGTGGCCAGAATTGCCAGCAGCACCGCGCCCACCACCCATTTGCGCTGCCACAGCGGCTGGGTCGCGCGCTGCAGCTTGGCATTGGCCTGGCCCACATACCAGCGCACGCCCACGGCCACCAGCGCCAGCGCCAGCAGCGTTGCGCCCAGCGCCGCGGGCCAGCCCCAGCGGCTCACCAGGCCCACCGGCTGCACGCGGCCCAGTTCCAGCCACCAGCCCAGGTGCATGGAGCCGACAAAGCTGCCGATGGCAAACATCGGCAGGATGGCGGCGTTCATGGGAATGCCCATGCCGGCCTTGTAGAGCGTGCCGCTGCCGCAGCCGTCCGCAATCTGCATGCACAGGCCGAAGACAAAGGCGCCGATCAGCAGGCTGATGCTGGGCGGGCCCAGCGCCGCCGTGAGTTCGGGGAAGGTGCCCAGCAGCGGCATTGCCAGCGCGGCGGCCAGCGCCAGCAAAAGCAGCTGGCCGAACACGCCGCTCGCGTCCTTTTCCTCGATCAGCAGGCGCCAGCCCGTGGTGAAGCCAAAACGCTGGCCCGCAAGCACCGCGCCCAGGCCTATGCCCACGGCAAACAGCGCGGCCTGGCGCACGGACACGGTCCACAGCAGCCAGGCAAAGAAAACGGCCATCAAGGCCGCAAGGGGTAGACGTTTCATGGATTTACTTGAATTTGCGCTGCCACCATTGGCGCGCGTCATAGGCCAGCGACTCGGCGCGGCTGGGTTGGTTCTCGAGCGCCGGCGCGTCCGGCTGCTGGGTCCAGTCGACCATGGAGCCCGCATACAGCTTGACGTTGGGCAGGCCGGCCATCTCGCTCAGGCCGAACCAGTCGGTCGCGGCCCAGTGGCCGGTGTTGCAGAACGCGACCATGTCTTCGCCCTGCTTGCGCTGCACCTTGGCGGCAATCTGTTTGGCCGCGGCGGTGTCGACAAAGGTCGAGGTGCCGGGCACGAACCACTGGTTGAAATCGAGCTGCTGCGCGCCGGGCAGCGTGCCCGACAGCTTGGCCGCGGGCGCGCGCGTCTTGCCCTGGTAGAAGGCGTCGGGGCGCGAATCGACCAGCGCCGCGTTGCTCAGGTCGAGGTTCTTGCGTATGTCCTCGCGCGTCGCGATCAGGCTGGTGTCGAGCTGGGGCTGCCAACTGCTGGCCGCGATCTGCACGGCCGCGTTGTCCTGTGGCAGCTTGGCGTCGGCCCAGGCTTTCATGCCGCCGTTGACGATGGACAGCTGCTTGAGCCCCAGCGTCTTGAGCGTCCAGTAGACGCGCGCCGAAGCGCCGAAATCGGTGGCATCCGCGCCACTGGAAACGACCACTGCATGCGTCGCCGGCGTGAGGCCCAGAGACTGCACCAACTGCGTGAGTTTGGAAATGTCGGGCAGTTCGCCGGGGTTCGTTGCCGGGCCGCGCCACTTGCCATACGGTGCGCTCACCGCGCCGGGAATATGCTGCTTGGCATAGGCTTGCGGGTCGCGTATATCGATCACGCGCAATGCGGCCGTGGACGCTGGAATGGCGCTGAGTTGCGCCGGAGTCAGCAGGGGCTGGGCCGCGAAGGCCCAGTGACCTGCACTCAGGGCCAGCGCAAAAGCAAGGATTTTTTTCATGCCTCAATTGTCCGTGGGCATGACGCAGCAACCAACGATGAAAAAGGCATTGCCTTATGAGATGTAGTGATAAGGCCGGGCGGCTTTTTGCGCATTTACTTGCGGTGGCGCTTTATTCCTCTTGATAAATATCACCTTGGCCGCAAAGCACTCACCGCAGGCCGGTTAAATGACGACAATCAGCGATTTTGTAAATATTTGTAGATGGGTGGCTCGCCCGGCCGTCCCATATACAAGCGCTTGCGCTTCACGAGAACCCTATACATGCTCACCGTCCCCTTGCAGATAGCGTCGATCGACCGCCGCATTGATTTGTGCCGGCCATGAGCGCCCGTACCGAGGGTGAGGCGGAAGGGGCGCTGGCGGCGCAGCGCAATTGTTGGCATTGCGCTGCACAGACCGCATGTCCGGTCACCCGCCTGCGTGGCGATCTCATGGCCAAAGTTCAACTCAGGGAACACCGCTTTCGCGCCGGCGATGTGCTCCAGGCGCAGGGATCGATCTCCACGGCCTTGCGCATCATCAAGTCAGGTACCGTCATGATGTGCTGCGCATTGCCGCCCTACGGCGGGCATCGGTCGATAGGCGTGCTGGGGCGTGGCACGGTCACGGGCCAGTTCGGGCTGCTGGGGCGGGCAAGTCCGGTGACGCACATCGGCATTCTGGAAGGTCGCTATTGCGAGCTTTCCAACGCGGCGCTGCGCAGCAGCGGGCTGCTCGAGGACCCGGCCTTTCTGTGGGCCCTGCAGGATTTCATGGCGCACGCGATGGAGCAATATTTCAGCTGGAGCATGTTGCGCAGTGGTGACAGCGTGACAAGACAACTGGCTGGGGCACTGCTGCACCTGAGCGAACTGCAATGCAGCCTGCGAGTGCGACTGCCGACGCAGACCGTCTTGGCTGATCTGCTGGGCACCACGCGCGAATCGATCACCCGGGCCTTCGCCCGGCTTGAAAAAAATGGCGACGTAAGCCGCTGTGGCCGACATTACTGCGATCTCCATATGCCTCGATTGCTTGAGCGCATACAGGCACCGGACCCATCGCTGCCGCACTGAACGCAGGCGCCAAGGGCCGCCATGGCCACGCAGCAGGCCGTATCCTTGACGGCCTCGTCAGGCTGGATGTTTGCCATGGGTCAAGGCGTTTTTTCCTGCGGAAAAAAATGCATTGGCTGCTGGTGATATTGATCACATCAGGTGCGGATACAGGGAAAACCGCGAGCTTGCGCTCTATCGATTGAAATAGGCATTTCCCATAATCCTAGTCTCAACATCGTTTCAGCCACGGCTGTGGCGGCGTGCCTATGCCCGATCGTTGATCGGGGTGCTCATATCTTTCAGCCTGTTTCTCCACAATGAAAAATAATGGACCTGTCACGCAGCGCGAGTTCCAGATAGGTGAACATGAAACACTGCTGTCCGCGACCGATCTGAAGGGCCGCATCATTTATGCCAACGATGCCTTCATTGCCTGCAGCGGCTTCGAGCGCGAAGAGTTGTATGGCAAGGCCCACAACCTGGTGCGTCACCCCGACATGCCGCCTGCGGCGTTCGAAGACATGTGGAGCACCATCCAAGGCGGTCGCCTCTGGACGGCATTGGTCAAGAACCGCCGCAAGGATGGCGACCACTACTGGGTGCGCGCCAATGCCGCGCCCATTCGCCAGCGTGGTGAAATCACCGGCTACCTGTCGGTGCGCGTGCAGGCTCCCCGCAACGGCGTGAGCGCGCATGAAGATATTTATCGCGGGATGCAGCAAGGGGACCGAAAGCTTGACCTGTTGCGCGGCCAAGTGGTGCGCAGGAGCCTGGCCGGCTGTTACACGCGTTGGCGCTTTGTGTCGCTGGCTACGCGCATGCGCCTGGGGCTGGGGGCTTTGTGGCTGGCGGGCGCCGCAGGGATGGCATTCGCCGGGGGCGGGGCGGCGGCACAATGGCCCGCGCTGGCGAACTGGACGCTGGCGGTACTCGTCAGCGGCTGGTGGTCGCGCGTGGCGGTGCATGGGCCGCTGCGCGAGCTCATGGTGCAAGCTCAGGCGGTGGCCAGCGGCCAGCGGGCCGAACCCTTGTTCCTGAATCGTTGCGACGAGATCGGCCTGGTGATGCGTGGCATCGAACAGGCGTCGCTGAATCTGCTCTCGCTGGTGGGGGACATCCAGGACAAGGTGGTACATGTGCGCAGCGGTGCGCACGATCTGCAACAAGGCAATGAGAAACTGGCCCAGCGGACCCAGGAGACAGTCGCGCGTCTCGAAGAAACTGCCGCCGCCAACGAACAGCTGGCCGCGGCCATTGGCAGCAACAGCGAGACTGCCGCCCAAGCCGCGCAGATGGCGACGCAGGCGGTGCGCATGGCAGCGCAAAGCGCCGCCATGGTGGCGCAGGCCCAGGAAAGCATGCGCGGCGTCTCGGCATCCAGCCAGAAGGTGGCCGATATCACCAGCATGATCGACGCCATTGCGTTCCAAACCAACATCCTGGCGCTCAACGCAGCGGTCGAGGCGGCGCGCGCGGGCGAGCATGGCAGGGGCTTTGCGGTCGTGGCCTCGGAGGTGCGTGCGCTATCGACCAAGAGCGCCAACGCTGCCAGGCAGATCAAGCAGCTCATCGACGCATCGACCGCTCAGGTCGATGCCGGCAACCGTACCGTGGTCGCTGCCGGCAGCACCTTGACCGAGGCTGTGCAGGCCGTTGAACGCGTGGCCGCGATGATGGAGGACATCCGCCTGGCGAGCCAGGAGCAGTCCCATGGCGTGGCTCAGATCAACCAGGCGCTGGCACAGCTGGAGCAAATTGCCAAGCACAATGCGGCGCAGGTGACGGACAGTGCCCAACTGAGCCAGGTGCTGGGTGCGCAGGCCCAGCGTCTTGACGAAGCCGCTTCGGTCTTCCGGCAAGAGGTGTGAAGTGAAGTTGATTTCCAATGAAGAAGCACTCGCCCTGGCCGCACTGGATGCCGCACCGGACAGTATCCTCATCGTAGATGACACCGGAGCCATCTTCAGGGCCAACCCAGCTGTCGAACTGTTGACCGGCTATAGCGCCGAAGAGCTGTCGGGCCAGTCGGTCAGCATCTTCCTGCCCCCGCACATGCGCAGCAAGCACAGCGATCTGGTGAGGAAGTTCTTTCTGAACCCGGTCGCCCGGCCCATGGGCATGGTCAGTCAGCTGCAACTGCTGCGCAAGGATGGCTTGATGGTGTCGGTCGACATTGCCCTGGGCCACTGCACCATGGATGGCCTGCTGGCCGGGGTGGTGTTCATGCGCGACATGACCGAGGTGAAGCGTCTGCAGGAAGACATGCGCTACCAGGCCACGCACGACGGGCTCACGGGGTTGGCGAACCGCTGGCAGTTCATGCAGCATTTCGAGCAGGCCATCCATCGGGCACGGCGCAGCGGCCGAACATTGGCGTTGCTGCTGCTGGATCTCGATGAATTCAAGGACATCAACGATGCCCATGGTCATGCGGCAGGCGATCAGGTGCTGATCGAGGTGGCGCGAAGACTGCGCAGCAGCTTGCGCGCGGGCGATGTGATTGCCCGGCTGGGCGGCGATGAGTTCACAGTGCTGCTGCCCGATGTGCCATCGATGGACCATGTGCTCACGGTCGTGCAGAAGCTGCAGCGCAGCCTGTCGGCGAGTTGTCGTTTCAAGATGGGTGAATTGAGTCTGGGAGCCAGCATCGGCGTTGCGGCGTTCCCCACCGATGCGCAGGATTCGGGCATGCTGATGCGTTTTGCCGACATGGCCATGTATGCCGCCAAGACGCAAGGGCGTGGCACCCATGCCGTGTATAGACCCGAAATGAGTGAAGCCCTGAGGCTGCGCAACCAGATGCACGAACGGCTCAAGCGGGCCGTCGAAACACAGGCGCTGGAGCTGCACTATCAGCCGCAGGTGGATGTGAAAACCGGCGCTGTCGTCGGCGTGGAGGCGCTGCTGCGCTGGCACGATGCCGAGCTGGGGTGCGTGCCGCCCGATCACTTCATTCCCGTCGCCGTGACCAGCGGCCTGATCCACCCATTGGGCGACTGGGTGCTGGAGACCGCGTGCCGCCAGGCTTCCCTGTGGGATGGCAACGGCACGCCGGTGCGCGTTTCGATCAACCTGTCGGCGCAACAGTTTCGCCAGACCCAATTGCCGGCGCGGCTGCAGCAATTGCTGGATCAGCACGGCACGCGTGCGGACTTGATCGAGCTGGAAATCACCGAGACCGAGGCCATGGCCGAGCCGGATACGACGCGGCAGGTATTCGACAGATTGCGCGCCTTGGGCATCAGCATCGCGCTGGACGATTTCGGCACGGGCTATTCCTCGTTGGCCTATCTGCGCCTGCTGCCGGTGTCGCGACTGAAGATCGACCGCGAGTTCATCCGCCAGGTCATGGAAAACAACAACGATGCGGTGCTCGTGCGTGCCGTCATCGCCATGTCCCACATGCTAGGCCTGCCGGTGGTGGCCGAAGGGGTGGAAGACGCCGCACAACTGGGCTTTCTGCGCAGCAATGGTTGCGAAAGCTACCAGGGCTGGTTGTTTTCCAAGGCGCTTCCCGCCGCGGAAATCACCCGTCTGTTGGGCCGGTTCGACTGCTCGGCGGCGTGGGAGTCGTGCGACGCTCCCGCCTGACTATTGGCGCGCGCCCAAGGCCTTGGCGCGCTCGGCGGTCTGCAGCAATGCCTTTTCATCGGGCAGGCCCACGGGCCAGCCTGCAAGGTGCTGCTGCGCGATCCGGCTCAGCGCCGTGATCCAGGGCGCGCTGTCGTTGACGCAGGGAATGTATGCAAATGCCTTGCCGCCCGCGTGCAGGAAGGCTTCGCGCGCTTCCTGGCTGATTTCCTCCAGCGTCTCGAGGCAGTCGCTGGTGAAACCCGGGCAGACTACGTCCACGCTTTGCAGCCCGCGCTGCGCCATGGCGATCAGCGTGGGCTCGGTGTAGGGCTCGAGCCACTTGGCCTTGCCGAAGCGCGACTGGAATGTGACGGTGTACTGCGACGGCGAAAGGCCCAGGCGCTCGGCGAGCAGCCGGCCGGTCTTGCGGCTTTCGCAGTGGTAGGGGTCGCCCAGATGCAGCGTACGCTCGGGTACGCCGTGAAAGCTCATCAGCAGATGCGCGCTGCGGCCGGCCTCGCGCCAGTGCGCCTCTATGCGCTGCGCCAGTGCGTCGATATAGCCGGCGTCGTCGTGGTAGCGGTTGACGAAACGCAGTTCGGGAATATGGCGCTGGGTGCGCGCCCAGTCGTAGACCGCGTCGAACACGCTGGCCGTGGTCGTGCCCGAATATTGCGGGTACAGCGGCAGGATCAGAATGCGCGTCGCGCCTTCGGCCTTGAGCGCATCGAGTTCGCTGGCGATCGACGGATTGCCATAGCGCATCGCATGGCGCACCAGCACGTTGTGGCCGGCTTCGCCGAGCCAGCCGCGCAGCAGCAGTGCCTGGCGTGCGCTCCAGTGCGCGAGTGGCGAGCCATCCTGGGGATGCCACACGGTCGCGTACTTCGCGGCCGATTTCGCCGGGCGCGTGCGCAGGATGATGCCGTGCAGTATGGGCCACCAGGCCAGCTTGGGAATCTCCACGACGCGGTCATCGCTGAGAAACTGCGCGAGGTAGCGGCGCACGGCCGAAGGCGTGGGCGCGTCGGGCGTGCCGAGGTTGCACAGCAGCACGGCGGTGCGTGCGGCGCTGCCGTGGGGGGTAGGGGGTTCTGGCGCGAAGCGTGAAGGCATGGCTCGATTGTGCCAAGGCGCGGGCAGGTGCGCTGCCTCAGGCCCGCGATGGCTGCGGTATTCTCGGGCTACCTATGCAAGCTTCTACCGACTCCAATGCGTTCTCGGGCATCCGCGCGCGCGGCATCCGTGCCATCACCCTCGATCTCGACGACACCCTGTGGCCCATCTGGCCGACGATAGAACGCGCCGAGCGCGTGCTGCTGCAGTGGCTGCAGACCCAGGCGCCGGCGACCGCGCAGTCGCTGCAGACCCAGGCCGCGGTGCGCGCCGTGCGCAACGAAATCGTCGGCCTGCGGCCCGATCTCGTGCATGACCTCAACGGCCTGCGGCGCGAATCCATTCGTCTGGCGCTGACGCGCGCGGGCGACGACCCCGCCCTCGCCGAGACCGCGTTCGATGTGTTCTTCGCCGAGCGCCAGCGCGTCGACTTCTACGACGATGCGATTCCCGCGCTCGAGTTTCTTGCCGCACGCTGGCCGCTGGTGGCGCTGAGCAATGGCACGGCCGATGTGAACGTCGTCGGGCTCGGGCGCTTTTTCCAGGCGAGCATCAGCGCCCACCGCGTGGGCGTGGCCAAGCCCGATCCGCGCATCTTCGCGCTCGCGGCCGAGGCCGCGGGCGTTCCTGCGGCCAACGTGCTGCACGTGGGCGACGACGCGCTGCTCGACGCCCGCGGCGCGATGGATGCGGGTATGCACGCAGTCTGGCTCAACCGCGCGGGCGTAGACTGGACTCACGGAGGGGCCAGCCCTTCCGTGACGGTGGCCAGTCTCGCGCAGTTATGTCAGGGTCTGGCCGAAGGCTGATTCTTCCTGACGCTGTTAGCGAGCCGAGACCCATGCCCAGTACCTTGCGTTCCCGCCCGCGGTCTCCCGCTCCACTTCCCCTGGTTCGTTCCATCGGCCTGATGCAGCCGCTGTCCTGGCTGGCGCTGGCCTGGCGTGACATCTGCCGCGCGCCGCTGCTGGCTTTCGCGCATGGTCTGGTATTGATGCTGATCAGCGCAGCCATCCTGACCGTGGGGCACAATCGCTTCTGGCTGATGGCCGGCGCGCTGTCGGGATTTCTGGTGATAGGCCCGGTGGTGGCGACCAGTCTCTACGCGATCAGCCGTGCGCTCGAGCGCGGCGAGCCGGTAGGCCCGGGCCTGGTGCATGCCACCTGGACGCGCTGGCAAAGCGGTCACGCGGGAGCCGAGCGGCATTCGGGCTATTGGTGCCTGGTGCGCTTCGGCCTGCTGCTGTCGCTCGCGGCCACGGGCTGGGTGGTGATTTCTGCCTCGCTGATCACCGTGCTCTCGCCGGTGCGCGTGCAGACGCCGCTGGATTTTCTGCACCATGTCGTGCTCGCACGCGATGGGCAGCTGTTTGTTTTATGGATGGCGCTGGGCAGTTTTCTGGCCGCGCCTATTTTTGCGTCCAGCGTCGTGGCCATGCCGCTGCTGCTGGACCGGCGTGTGACCGTGTGGCAGGCCGTGCTGACGAGCTGGACGGTGGTGATCGCCAACCCGGCGCCCATGGCGTTCTGGGCGGCGTTGATTGTGTTGTTTACCCTGTTGGGCCTGGGCTCGCTGCTCATGGGCCTGGTTGCCGTGGTGCCCATGCTCGGTCATGCGAGCTGGCATGCCTACCGTGATCTGGTCGACGCCTCGGCGTTCCCGGCGCGCGAGCAGCCGGAGCCGGGCAGGGCGTTGTAGGACTTGTCGTTGTGATTTTCGGGTACACAGAAGAGCAGCTTGCGCACTTCTTTCTCACCTACGGGGTGGGAGCGTTCATTCTTTTCATGGTGTTCATCATCCTGCAGCTCGCGCGCCAGTCGAAGGCGGGCAAGTTCGGCACGTTCGTGATCTTTCTCGGTCTGGGCGTGGGCTTCATCGGCTTTCTCGCGAAGGTAGTGATCCAGTGGTGGATGGAAAAATAAGCGCTGCCGCCGCACCCAGCTACGCATGAATTTCCTCCAGAAGATCCTCGGCGCCTTCCAGAAGACAAAGCCCAGCCCTGCGCCCGAAAGCGCATTGAGCACTATCGAGCTGCTGATCGTCGATCGGGAGGTGACGGCCTTTGCTTCGGCCGAAACGCGTTTCGGTGGCCTGCCATCGGTGGGCCCAGGTTTCGCCTGGCCGCGCTGCCGCTCGTGCGGCGAAGCCATGCAGTTCCAGGGGCAGATTCGCCCTCCCGGTGCGCTGCATCTGCACCTGATCTTCATGTGCACCAACCATCCCGGCGAGTGCGACCAGTTCGAAGCCGACGGCGGCGGCAATGCGGTGGTCACCTTGCCTGCTGACGGCTTGCAACTCGCGACGCCGCCCGCCGAAGGCGAAACCCTGCGCGACACGCGCTATGGCGCGCGCCTGCTGACCGTGGTTGCGCAGGATTACTCGGATGCGTTTTCCGCCTATGCGGGACGCCGGCGCGAGGTGCTGGGGCAGATCGGCGGCGCGGCCGACTGGATACAGCACGATGACACACCGGCTTGCAGTGCCTGCAAGGCGCCAATGCAGTTCGTCGCCCAGCTGGAGTCGGGCCCCGACTATCAGACCGAGATGAACTTCGCCGGCGGCTGCGGCTATCTGTTTGAATGCCGCTGTTCCGGCATTTCGGCCAAGTTCCTGTGGCAGTGCTGAGTCTGGCGCACGGCGCGCGCTTGCGCCAGGGCTGCTGAAGAATGCGCATTCCCAGCAGGAAGAACGCGACATTGATCGGTCTCGTTGCCATCGTCCTATGGTCGTCGCTCGTGGGCCTGATCCGCAGTGTCAGCGAAGGCCTGGGTGCCACCGGCGGCGCGGCCATGATCTATACAGCCGCATCGCTGCTGCTGCTGGTGACCGTGGGCTTCACGCCGCTGCGCGCCATGCCGCGAAAGTACCTGTACTGGGGCAGCGCGCTGTTCGTTTCCTACGAGCTGTGCCTGGCGCTGTCCATAGGCCATGCGCACTCGGGCCAGCAGGCGATCGAGGTGGGCATGGTCAATTATTTGTGGCCCACCTTCACCATGCTCGCGGCGATCGCGTTCAACGCCCAGCGCGCCAACTGGCTGGTGCTGCCCGGTCTGCTGACATCGCTGGCCGGAATCGCCTGGGTGCTCGGTGGCGAGCAGGGCATGGATCTGTCGGGAATGCTGGCGAATGTCCAGCGCAACCCCTTGAGCTACGGCCTGGCGCTCGCGGGGGCCTTCATCTGGGCTGCGTACTGCACGGTCACGGCGCGCATCGCCCAGGGGCAGAACGGCATCACGCTGTTCTTCATTCTGACGGCGCTGGTGCTGTGGGTGAAGTATCTGGCGTTCGGCAATGGCGCGATGAACTGGACCGTGCCGACCGCTGTCTACCTGGCCTTGGCTGCGGCGGCCATGGGCCTGGGCTATGCGGCCTGGAACATAGGCATCCTGCATGGCAATGTCACCGTTCTGGCCGGCGCATCGTATTTCACGCCGGTGCTCTCCGCCGCGCTCGCGGCCCTGGTGCTGGGCGTGCCGTTGACGGCATCGTTCTGGCTCGGGGCCTGCATGGTGTGCGGCGGCGCGATTCTTTGCTGGAGGGCAACGCGGGTGACTGACAAGGCCTAGTGCGGCTTGCGCACCTGGCTGCGCGGCGCCGTGACGGCAACGGTCACGCTTGCGGTGTGAGGTGAAGGCGGGCTTGCAGCACATCGCCTCAAGGCGGAGAATCGCCGCGCCGCAACCGTGCGCCTGATGCCCCCGCCAGCCTGGCATCGACCTTCAGCCGCAAGTCCTCGAAGATCTTCTCGACCACGGTCTCTAGCGTCTGCACCGCGGGCTGGGTATCGCCTTTGCGGCGCAGCACCGAAAGCACGCCGTACGGTTTTTGCGTCAGCCGCCGCCAGGCCAGGCCCCTGACGCCCAGCTGTACCGTGGACGCGGGCACCAGTGCAATGCCCAGGCCAGCGCTGACCAAGTCGAGCACGCCGCGTACGTTGCTGGCCTCGTAGCGTATGCGCGGGCTGAAGCCGGCCTGGCTGCACAGGTGGATCGACTGGTCGAAGTAGGCCGGGCCGTGGCTTCTGGAGAAGCCGACAAAGGCCTGGTCGCTGTAATTGCGCAGATCGACCGCACCCTCGCAAGCCATGGCAAGAGTCGCTGGCAGGGCCAGGCAGAACGGGTCCGACATCTGCAGGCTGGCGAGCACGCGCGGATGCTTGGAGCCGCTGCGCGCAATGCCGACATCGATGCGTCCGTCGGCGATGGCGCTGATCTGTTCTTCGCTGATCATTTCGCGCAGTTCGAGCTCGAGCCCCGGATATTTGGCGCGCAGCTTGCGAATGAGTATGGGCAGCACCGTGTGGCTCGATGAAGGCACGAAGCCCATGCTCAGCGAGACCGGCCGGTTCTCGCGCGATTGCCGCGCGACGTTGCCTATGCGCCCCACGCGCTCGAGCAGATAGCGCGCTTCGGGCAGCAGTGCCTGGCCGGCAAGCGTCAGGCGCACGCCCTTGGGGTGGCGAATGAACAGCGCCACGCCCAGTTCCTCTTCGAACTGGCGTATCTGCAGCGACAGCGGCGGCTGGGCGATGAACAGCTTTTCGGCCGCGCGGCTGAGGCTGCCGCTTTCGGCGACGGCGACGAAGTAGCGCAGATGGCGCAGTTCCATGGGGCGTTGTCTCCGGGCTCTACTTTTGAAGTATGGATGTCATACACAATCGATTCTTGAAGTATCCACTGGTTTACCCAAGAATCCGCAAAAACAAACATTGGAGACAAAGATGAAACGAGTTGGCGCAATTCTGTTGGCATGCACCCTGGCTTCCGGCGCGATGGCCGAAGCCTGGCCCGAGAAACCGGTGCGCGTGGTGGTGCCCGCGCCCGCGGGCAGTTCCCTGGATGTGATCGCGCGCACCCTAGGCCAGCGCCTGTCGCTGCGCTGGAAGCAGCCGGTCGTGGTGGAGAACAAGCCCGGCGCGGGCGGCATGATAGGCATGGATGCGGTGGCCAAGGCAAAGCCCGACGGCTATACGCTGGGCGTGGGCTTCAGCGGGCCGATCGCGTTCGGCCCGTTCATGTACAAGAAGATGTCCTATGACCCGGCGCGCGATCTGCTGCCCGTGGTGCTGACCACGTCGCAGCCCAACGTGCTGGCCGTGCCGGCGAACAATCCCGCGAACAACATCACCGAATTCGTCGCCTGGGCGCGCAAGCAGGGCGACAAGCTCAGCTATGCCTCGGTGGGTGCGGGAAGTTCCTCGCACCTGACCATGGAGCTGCTCAAGAGCACCGCGGGCATAGAGGCCGTGCATGTGCCCTACGCCGGTTCGCCGCCGGCCGTGAATGCGCTGGTCTCGGGCGAGGTGCAGGCCCTTTTCACTGTCCAGCCTGCGCTGCTGCCGCTGGTGCAGGCCGGACGCATCAAGCTGATAGGCGCGACCAGCGCGCAGCGCGCCGAAGGCATGAAGAGCCTGCCCACGGTCGCCGAATCGGGCTATCCGGGCTTCGAGTCGCTGACCTGGAACGGCATCTTCGCGCCCGCAGGCACCGCGCCCGAAGTCGCGGCGCGCATCAATGCCGATGTGAACGCGGTGCTGGCCGACGCAGCCGTCGTCGAGACCTTTGCGCGCCAGGGCCTGCATGCGGGCGGCGGCACATCGGCCGAGTTCCGCTCCCTGATCGAGCGCGAGACGCGCAAGTGGGGCGCGATCATCAAAAAGGTCGGCATCACGATCGACTAAAGCCCCCCCTGAGCCGCTGCGCGGCTTCCCCCTCTCATCCTTCGGTGGAGGGGGGCGTCCGGCTAGGCACGGCACCCTTGCTCGGTGCCTCACCGTAAGGCAGCTTCTTGGCCAAGTGCGGTGCGAGAACTATGGAGAAAATGACCATGCAAGCCCTGAGAAAAACCCAGGCCGCTGCCGGCCTTGAACTGGTCGATGTGGCCCGTCCCACAATCGTTTCAACCGATGAGGTGCTGGTGCGCGTGCTTGCCACCGGCATCTGCGGCAGCGACCTGCATGTCGACGACTGGACGCCCAGCTATGCGTTCATCACCGCCAGCCTGCCAGTGACGCTGGGCCATGAGTTCGTGGGAGTGGTCGCATCGGGCGCGGAGCAAGGCCGGCGCGTGGTTGTTCGGCCTTCGGTCACTTGCGGCAGTTGTGCGGCCTGCGTAGCCGGCAATGCCGATGCCTGCGACCGGCGCACGGGCCTGGGCATGACGCGCGACGGCGCGTTCGCGCCCTGGGTGCGCGTTCCGGCGCGCAATTGCGTTCCCGTGCCGCAAGGCCTTAGCGACGAACTCGCCGCGCTGGCCGAGCCGGTATCGATCTCCATGCAGGCCCTGCGTGTCGCCGGTGATGTGCGCGGCAAGCGCGTGCTGGTGATGGGGCCGGGCACCATAGGGCAGGGCATTGCCGTGCTCGCGCGCCAGGGCGGAGCGGCCCAGGTCGTGGTCAGTGGCTTCGACGACGGACCGCGCCTGGCGGTGCTGCGCGAGATGGGCTTTGACGCCGTGGTCGATGTCGCGGCCCAGCCGCTGGCCGCGGCCTGCGCGCCGCACACCGGCGCGGCGCCTTTCGACGTGGTGTTCGAGGCCACGGGCGTGCCCGAGACCATCAACCAATCCTTGCCGCTGCTGGCGCGCAATGGCATCGTGGTCGTGACCGGAATCCATTCGCGCGCGCTGGCGCTGGACCTCACGACGCTGGTGCGCCGCCAGCACCAGCTGCGCGGCTCGTTCCGCCCGCCCGAGTCCGACTGGCCGCGGGCGCTGGCCTTGCTCGACGAACTCGCGGACGTCATGCGACCCATGGTCAGCCATGTGCTGCCGCTGGCAGACGCCGCCGCGGCGTTCGCGCTGGCGCATGGCAAGCAGGCCAGCAAGGTGCTGCTGCGCCCCGATCACGGCGGCGATCATGCGTGATTCCCAGGGGGCGGCCAGCGCCTGGCTGGCGCTGTGGAACGGCTTCGATCCCGCGCTCGACGCCCAGTACAACGACTGGCATGCGCGCGAACATGTGCCCGAACGCCTCACGGTGCCAGGCATGCTGCGCGCGAGCCGCTACCGCGCGGTGGGCGACGCGGTCTATCCCTACTTCACGCTGTACGAGATGGCGTCCATAGACGTGCTCGCATCGCCTCAATACCAGGCGCTGCTGCAGCACCCGACAGACTGGACGCGGCGCATGCGCACATCGTTCGGCGAACTGCTTCGCATCCCCTGCCAGGTGATCGATTCTGCCGCCGGCGTGCGCGGCACGGCATTGATGAGCCTGCAGATACGCGGCGGCGACGCCGCGGCGCTGCGCGCCGGAATGCGCCAGCTGTCCGCTGCCGCGGGCGTCGTCGGCGTGCATTCAGGCCGTGAAGACACGGCGGTCGCGCCCTTGCCCTGGCATGGCGGGGCGCCGATGTCTGCAGCGCAGTCGTCCACGCATTTGCTGCTGGTCGAGGCGCAATCGTTGGACATATTGCAAGTGCTTGCCGGCGCGCTTCCGGCGCAGATCGCGGCGCTGCAACCGGTGTTGCGACTGCACCGCCTGCTGACGCTGCACGACGCCCCGCACTGAGCGCCGGGCGGGCCATTTCCCACTGATTTTCATGGCGCCACCGCAGGCGCCCGGCTTTGCCGTGCGCGGCTGCGCGCGCATGCATCGATTTTTCCCGTTCCCGCCGGGTTGGCGCGGGCCCTTTCTTGATAACTTACCAAAGAGACAACCATGCAAAAAATTCGTCAAGTCAGTGCTTTCTCGTTGCTGCTGGGCGCGGCCCTGGGCGTGCAGGCGCAGTCCGGGCCAACGTTCTTCGGCGTCGTCGACACCGGTGTGGTGAGCACGCGCGTAGGCGCTGCGCGCACCACGTCCATGGACAGCGGCATCATCCTGGGCTCGCGCGTGGGCTTTCGCGGCAATGAAGACCTGGGCGGCGGCACCCAGGCGCTGTACACGCTGGAGATGGGGCTCAACAACGACACGGGCGCGCTGGGCCAGGGCGGCCTGGGCTTCGGGCGCCAGGCATTCGTCGGCTTGAGCAATCCGCGCTTCGGCCGGCTGACCATGGGCCGCCACTATTCGGTGCTGCACACCACCCTGTCGGCCTATACCGAAGGCGGGCTGATCTGGGGCCATGCGCTCAACTACTTTCGCGACGGCACGGTGCTGCGGCTGGACAACTCGCTGCGCTACGAGTCGCCCGACTTCGCGGGACTGAGCTTCAAGCTGATGAAGGCTTTCGGCGAGCAGCCGGGGTCCAGCGGCAATGTCGTCAATCCCTCGTTTGACTACCGCAACGGCAAACTGAAAGTCGGCGCGAGTTTCATGCAGCGCCACAAGACCGCGGCCAACACCGAGCGCTACACGACCGTGGGCGGCAGCTACGATTTCGGGCCGGTCAGCGCTTCGCTGGCCTACTACACGCTGCGCGACGACCTGCCGAATGCGACTTCGCTGGCGCGCAACGCCTATGAAATTTCCGCGGCCGTGCCGCTGGGCACCAATGTGCTGTGGCTGGCCTATGGCGAGGCCAGGGGCAGGGCGCGCGCCGACACCGGGGCCAGCTCGCTGAGCCTGCGCTACGACTACGTGCTGAGCAAGCGCACGCGGCTCTACACCGGCTACAGCATCATCCGCAACGACAGCAGCGCGAGCTTCACCGTCAACAGCGCGAGCAATGCGGGCCCGGCCGTGGCCGCCGGCAATCGCGTGGCGCAGGCAATCGCGGGCGTGTCGCACAGCTTTTAAGTAGGCTGCCGAGCCGCACTTTCCGCCGAATGGCGCAGCGTGAACACGCGCGCGAACTCGACGGCCCCGGCGCCATGGTCCTGGAGCGCCGCGGGCGCCAGCACGGTCTCCAGCGCAGCTTCAAGCACTTGCTGGTCATAGCCGCTGACCAGGTAGATCCAGTCGGCGGCCTGGTCGCCGCCGCGGATTTTCTGCTCGGTGGTGGCGGCGATATCGGGCGTCTGGGTCTGCAGCAGATGCGCGCCCGTGGTGCCGGGGCGCAACGCAAAGGCTTCGGCCTGCAGCCGCAGATAGTCGCGCAGCGCTTGCGCGCCGCCACCGGCCGGCGAACAGCGCACGGTCAGCAGATGCCGGCCCAGCGCGCTGCCCGCGCTTTCAAGCACATGGCACTGGCTGCGCACCATGTTCCTGTGCTCGGGCATGAGCCGCGACGACCAGGGCGTGGGTTGGTTCAGGCGGCTCAGATAGCCTTCGGACACCAGGGTTTCATAGCGGTCGAGCTCATACAGGATGAAGAAGCCTTCGCCGCCGCCGGCATCGGCCCAGCGCGAGCCGCGCTGAAATCCCGGTATGCCCATGCGCTCGGGAAAATGCTCGTGCGAATGCCAGTCCTCGAACTCCGCGCGCCAGTCGGGCGCCATGTCCCACCACATCGCGATCGCGGCCTTGCCAAGTAGAGCCATGATGATTCTTGCCTTTGCCGCGCGTCACTTCGCCGCGCGCAGGCGGGCGAGTTCGGCATTGACCTGCTGCATCACCGGCTCGCCGACTTCCTTGCTGAACTTGTCGACCACGGGCTGCACTTTCTGGCGCAGGCGCGCGACTTCGGCGGGGCTGACCTCGTTGACCTGCATGACTTTCTTCAGGCTGTCGATGGCTTCGGACTCCTTGATCTGCGAGATGCGGCGCTCCTCGGCCTTGGCCTCGTTGGCGGCCTCGGTGATGATCCTGCGCTCGGTGGCCGACATGCCGTCCCAGGTCTTCTTGCTCATCAGCAGCGGCATGCCGGTGTAGATGTGCCGCGTCAGCGACATGTATTTCTGCACTTCCGCGAACTTCGCCGACTCGATCACGCCCACCGGATTGTCCTGGCCGTCAATGGCCTTGGACTCGAGCGCGCCATAGACTTCGCCAAAGGTCATGGGCACGGGGTTGGCGCCCAGCGTGTTGAACATGTCGAGATAGATGGGCGCGGCAATCACGCGCACCTTCAGACCCTGCAGGTCTTCGACCTTGGCAATGGGGCGCTTGCTGTTGGTCATGTTGCGAAAGCCCAGGTCCCAGATGCCCAGGCCCACGAGGCCGAACTTGGAGAGGCCGTCAAGCAGCTGCGTGCCCACCGGACCGTCCGATACCGCATAGGCTTCCTGGGCGTTGTTGAACAGGAAGGGAAAGTCAAACACCATGAACTGCTTGTCCATGCCCGCGAGCAGGCCGGTGGCCATGGAGGTGAAGTCCAGCGTGCCGCCGCGCACCGCCGACAGGTTCTGCGGGTCGCCGCCGAGCACCGCATTCGCATAGATCGAGACCTTGATCTTGCCGCCGCTTTTCTGCGCGACCAGATCGGAAAACTTCTGCGCGCCCTGGCCCAGCGGGTGGTCCTTCGCCAGGCTGAAGGCGAACTTGAGGTTGCGTTCCTTCACGTCCTGGGCCAGCGCCGCCGGGGCTTGGGCCAGCAGCAGCGCACCTGCGGCACCGACAAGGGCGCGGCGAATCAGGGAGGGGGTGGTCTTCATGTCTCTACCTTTGCGTTGAAGTGATGGAAAGCAATGCCGGAGCGATTTTTTGGCCATCATATCCATAAAATTGAAAGTCATTCAATTTTTCAAAGGCGTTCAAATTTTGAACGGTTATGATGGGCGCAACTTTTGTTGTCAAGGAGACATGACATGAGCGGCGCGATGGAGAAATCGTTGGCGATCCTCGAGTACCTCGTGGGCTATCCGGATGGCGTGGCCCTGGTCAAGATATCGACCGATCTCAACCAGCTGCGCAGCGGCTGCCACCGCACCTTGCACGAGCTGATCGGCTACGGCTATGTGCGTCAGATGCCGCAAAAAGGCGACTACGCGCTGACCACCAAGCTGTCGTCGATGGGCTTGAGCTTTCTGAGCAAGTCGGGCGTGGTCGACATTGCCCAGCCGGTGATCCACCGGCTTGCCCAGGCCACGGGAGAACTCGCCCGCCTGGCCATCGTTGACGGCGAGCGCCTGACCCTGGTCGCGAAGGCCCAGGGCGCGAAGTCGGGCCTGCTCTATGACCCGGACATGGGCATGGACCTGCAGTTGTCGTGCAGCGCGGCCGGCCACGCCTGGCTCATGACCTTGCCCGAAGACCAGGCCATTGCACTGGTCAGCCGCCAGGGGCTGGGCAGCCCCCGGCAGTTCGGGCCGAACGCGCCGACATCGATCAAGGCGCTGATGAAGCTGCTTGACGGCCACCGCAAGCGCGGCTTTTGCGTGATCCAGGACATGTATGCGGCCGGCATGAGCTCCATGGCCGCGCCGGTGCGCCGCGGCAGCGAGCCGACCACCGGCGTGGTGGTGGTCGCGGGGCCGTCGATGCGGCTGACGCAAAAAGCCATGGCCGGGTTCGGCCCGGCCCTGATGGAGGCCGCGGCCGAGCTGGCCGTGGCCGGCGATGCGTCGCCGCTGCTCAAGTCGGCCAATGTCGGTACCTGGGGCAACCAGATGGAGAGTCGGGGCTGATTGCGGCCACTGGCCCAGGCAGGCGCGCGGCGGCGCTTGCAAGGCCGTGCGCGTGCCGGCCATGCGGCCAGCGAAAACCCTTGGATTGCGGCGTTTTCAGTGGAAATTTATAGATAACGCGTATTTCGTATGAAGATTTTCTCCCGACTTTGATGAGAATAAATTCTCGAACGCAAGCCCGTACTGCGGAGTCTGCGCAAGGATGAATTCATTAAAATGAGGAGACAAGATATTATGAAAAATGCATTTCCGGTTGCCGCGGTTCTGCTGGGTATTTCCACTTCATTGTTGGCGCAAGGCAGTGGTTTGAAAATATCGGGTGAAATGGACGCGGGTATTCAGAATTACAAGAGCGCCAATGGCAGTTCCATGAATCGCCTGCAAAGCGGGGCATTTGGCGCCACGCGCATGATCTTCACCGGCAACGAGGATCTGGGCGACGGAATGCAGGCCAGCTTCATGCTGGAGATGGCGCCGGCGCTCGATACCGGCGCGACCAGCCGCTTCGGCTTCTTCAACCGCAACGCCTGGGTCGGTCTGTCGGGCCGCCAATGGGGTGAAGTGCGGCTGGGCCGTTACCTGACCGGCACCGCCAACCTGCTGTGCCAGGTCGACCTGCACTGGTGCGCCAGCGGCTTCAACGGCACGGGCATCATGTACAACGGCGATCTTTCCACCGTGGGGCGCTGGATTTCGGGCAGCCCGGGGCGCGGCGGCAACAACAATGACGGCATTTCTGTGTTCTCGGGCGGCACGGCCGCGGCGGGAACGGCAGAGTCCAACCGCAAGAACAACTCGCTGCAGTACACGACGCCGCGCGTCAATGGCTTTCAGGGCAAGCTCATGTATTCGCTGGGCGAAGCCGGCAAGAACCCGGTCAATGGCTCGGGCGATCACGTCGACCTGACGCTGAGCTATGCCAGCAAGAACTGGTTTGTCGGCATAGGCTATGCCCAGGTCCGGCCCGACCCGCTGTGGAACGCCAAGGGCAGTCTGACCAGCGTGGGCGGCACCTATGATTTCGGCCAGCTCAAGCTGGG
>Ga0308165_1002380_pt1 | contig 22664 bp, 20 predicted proteins | sample PhyWR2_FD_201032 | JGI IMG/M metagenome (GOLD analysis project Ga0308165, IMG submission 201032) | Phyllosphere microbial communities from UC Gill Tract Community Farm, Albany, California, United States - DLSLW.R2 | ecosystem: Host-associated > Plants > Phyllosphere > Unclassified | place: USA... | reverse complement strand
TGATTTCATCGCCCGCAAGCGCGATCATATAACCGCCAGATGCGGCTGCGTCCTCGACGAAAACGAACACACGTTTTTGATGCTCATCGGCCAGATCCCGAATACGGCGATAGATCAGCCGTGATTGTACTGGCGAGCCGCCGGGGGAATTGATCGAAATGGCAACTGCCGGGGTTTCCTTGTCGTTAAACGCTTTTTCAAGAATGCCGGCTGCACTTGCAAGTGAAAGCGAAGGACGCAGCGCAGAACCACCACTCATAATGGCGCCGTGCAGACGCACAACGGGAATTTCAATTTCTTTTTTGCGAAAACGACGCGGAATGAAGCGGGACAATATGCCGGACAAATCAAACTCCAACTTGAAAAAACATCTTAAAACGAATGTAGGAAGCAAATATGCAAACACAAAGAGCAATGCCCGGAATTTTGTTCCGGGCATTGAAAAAACGTTAGTTTTTTGGCTTTGCCAGCATTGTGAGCAGGACATAACCGCAGACTGCTGAAAGCGCGGAGCCCGTCAGGACGCCGATTTTCGTTTCTGCCTGCAAGAGTTCTGACGGGAATGACAGAAGACCAATAAAGATGCTCATGGTAAAGCCGATGCCGCATAGGATTGCCACACCATAAAGCTGGCCCCAGCTTGCACCCATTGGCATTTGAGCGAGGCCTGTTTTGATCGCAAGCCATGCCGCGCCAAACACACCAATCTGCTTGCCGATAAATAGGCCGAGCATGATTCCAAGTGGCAGCGTATCGAAGATGATCGAAGGCGTCATGCCCGCGAAAGAAATACCGGCATTGGCAAAACCAAAGACCGGCACGATGAAAAATGCAACCGGCTTTGCCAGCGCATGTTCCAACGTGTGAAGCGGCGAGCTCATATCATCAGGCTTTGCTTTGGCGGCTTTAAGCGGGATCATGAGGGCTGCGACAACGCCTGCAACCGTTGCATGAACACCAGAATTGAGCACGAAAAACCACAATATTGCAGCGCCGATGAGGTATGGCAGCAATCTGGAGACACCAAGCCGGTTCATAGCAAACAGTACTGCGGCTGTCACAAAGGCTGCACCAAGATAAGGCATAGATATTTCGGCGGTATAGAAAATCGCGATGATGATCACGGCTGCCAGATCGTCAAGGATCGCAAGCGTTGCCAAAAAAACCTTGAGACTTGTCGGTACGCGTGACCCAAGCAGTGACAAAACACCGAGCGCGAAAGCAATGTCGGTTGCAGAAGGTACAGCCCAGCCACGTACCTTTTCCGGGTCGCCATAATTAAATGCCACGAAAATAAGGGCGGGCACGATCACGCCGCCTGCAGCAGCAATTCCGGGCAGGATTCGGTTGGGCCAGCTTGCAAGCTGGCCGTCAAGAAACTCTCGCTTGATCTCAAGGCCGACCAGCAGAAAAAATACCGCCATCAATGCATCATTGACCCAGTGTGAAACACTGAGCGGTCCCAGATAAAAATGCAGCGCAGTGCAATAGGCATCGGATAAGGGCGAATTGGCGACAATCAGTGCCAATGCTGCCGCCCCCATAAGCACGATTCCACCTGCAGATTCGCTATCCAAAAATCGGCGCATGATGGAGACAGGGCGAACAGGCTTCTGGTTTGACGTCATTCTTCTTCTTTTCAAGTTATTTCCGGAGCGCTGACTTCATAGCGTACCAGATTGTGGTCCGTTATTCTGAGCTCCGGCCAATGGGAGCGCCACTGAGCTATGTGGTCAGAAGCAAAGTGTTTTTCCAGTGAAATTCGATCCTGCCAAAGCTCTTTTACGTGAATAAGGCCCAGTTCAAATACATCCTGAGCATAAGTATATTCAATACAGCCAGTTTCAGCACGACTTGCTTCGATCATACGTTTCATAATGGGGCGTGCCGAATCCAAGTTTTCAGCGGGCAGTCGAACGGTTCCAACGATAAGAATCATGACTTTAGTTCCCCCAAATTTATTGTTTGCACATACGCACTGTTGGCTTGCGAGTTTCTCTAAAGCAGCGACGTTTGCCCATTGTTGATAGCGATGGCGCGCGGTGTAAAGTCATTGCCTTCATTGCCATGAAGAATAAGCGCTGGCATAAGCGACAACCCTGCGCGGCTACCACGAATGCCGGTAATGACCATGCGTATGGCGGCACCTTCGGGACGGGGTTGGATTGGAATGATTTTCAAGCCGCCAAAGCGGCCTTCAAGTGCTGCAAGTATCTGCGCAATCGAACCGGGACGCGCAATGATGGCGACACCACCGCCCGGCCTGACAATACCGGATGCAGTGCGCAGCCATTGGTCAAACATGCCTTCCGGCATGACATGCGCTTCTGCTTTGACAGGATCGGGCGTTGAGCGATCGCTTGCCTCGTTGAAAGGCGGGTTCATGATGGCAAAGTCAAAGCTGTCGTCGATAAGTCCCGCGGCAGCACGCGCTTTGCCGGTGAGCGATACATCGGCTTCGAGAATATCGAGGCGATCTGCGAAAGCTACATTCAGCGGATGCGCAAGGGTTTTACGAGCGAAACCAAGCATGAAGTCTGAGCGTTCAATAAGCGTAACGCGAGAATTTTTGCAGCGTGAAGCAACCGCAAGTCCTGCCGCACCGGCACCACTACCAAGATCAGCGACGTGACCGGAAAAGTCACCCGGCACACTGCTTGCAAGAATCATTGCATCGACACCCGATCGATGGCCTTTCAATGCGGGCTGCAAAAGATGAAATGCGCCGCGATGAAATGTATCGAGCGTTTCTGCCACGCTGTCATCTGCGTGTTTGGCAATCTTATTCGTCATGATTGCGTAATTCGTGTTCCAGACCCGCATCGATAAGGTAACGCCGCGCTTCCGCCAACCGGTCTTCTTCCACCAGAAAGCGTCTTGGTATAATGCCCAGCGAACCTTCAAGAATGCTCATATTGGTATCGGCGATGAAATAGATGATACCTGCTTCTTTCATCAGCGTTTCAGCGACGGAAAGCAGAACGGAATCATTTGTGCGCATAAGTTCGATCATTTCGACAATGTGTAACCAATAGACCGCATTGACAACTGCTTCCTTGAATGATGAACAGGCTCTGAATAAAAAGCTTGGATGTTACAGGGGCTGTAAAGCGTCTTGAGCATTCTGATCAGCACAAATAGTGTGATCTGCAGCTAGGAGTGACGATATTGGGTGTGGTTTTGAATTTGGACGGGAATAACAAGCGAGAGGGATCGGTTCAGCCTCTGGTCGACCTGACAAAGGCCGACATGGGACGTGTGAACGAATTGATTCTGTCGCGTGCCGGTTCTGATGTTGAAATGATCCCGGAAGTCGCAAACCATCTCATTTCTTCTGGCGGCAAGCGTTTGCGCCCGATGATGACGCTCGCCTCCGCCCGCATGTTTGGCTATGAGGGCGAGGGGCATGTGCGTCTCGCGACGGCTGTTGAATTCATGCATACGGCAACGCTGCTTCATGATGATGTGGTGGATGAAAGCGATCTGCGTCGTGGCAAAAGCACGGCACGCATGATCTGGGGCAATCAGGCAAGTGTGCTGGTTGGCGATTTTCTGCTTGGTCAGGCCTTCAAGATGATGGTCGATGTCGGCTCGCTCGATGCGCTTGATGTGTTGGCAACGTCTGCTTCGGTTATTGCCGAGGGCGAAGTGATGCAGCTTGCTGCAGCCAAAAATATGGAAACCACGGAAGATGAATATCTGGCGGTGATCAAGGCTAAAACTGCTGCGCTGTTTTCGGCTGCCGCAGAAGTCGGCCCGATTATTGCCAATGCAAAACCGTCAGATCGTGCAGCGTTGCGCGATTATGGCCTCAATCTCGGCCTTGCGTTCCAGCTCGTTGATGATGCGCTGGATTATGGTGGTTCTGCTAAAGATCTTGGCAAAAACACTGGCGATGATTTTCGCGAAGGCAAGATTACGCTGCCAGTTATCCTGAGCTATCGTCTTGGCACTGACGAAGAACGTGCTTTCTGGAAGCATGCGATTGAAAATGGTGCCAGCGATGATGCTTCGCTTGAAAAGGCGATTGTCATCATGACCAAGCATGGCGCGATTGCCGATACCGTTCAGCGTGCACGCCATTTTGGCGAGAGTGCCCGCGATGCTTTGGAACCGCTGAAAGCATCGCCTGAAAAAGATGCGCTGATTGAAGTGATTGATTTCTGCATCAGCCGCGTAAATTAAGCCAAGACTGGATAGTTGGAAAAATAAAAGAAAATCATCACGGATGCTTTTCTTGCGCATGAATCCCAAAAAGGCCATGCTTGGGGTGCCTCTGAATAGAGGTCTTATACGGAATCGGAAAGAGGACTGAGCTTTATGCTGCAGGGATTGAAACGTCGTCCGCTTTACGGATTGCTTCTCCTCGCTTTGGCGGGTGTCGCTTTGCCTGCAAATGCAGCCATGGCCAAATCAAATCCCGATCCCGTTTCACAAGTACGTGCTGGTTCGTTTGCAGGCGCTTATCTCGCAGCGCGCACGGCTGAGGCCGATAATAATATTGGGGCTGCGGTTGATTTCTATCGTCAGGCCATGGCTTTTGATCCCGGCAATGACATCATCAAGCAGAATCTGCTTCTCGCACTTTTGACCGAAGGCCGCTTCAAGGATGCACTGCCCCTTGCTGAGGAACTCAAAGACCAGCCCGAGATTGAGCGTTTTTCGCGCGTTGCTTTGGCAATTGATGCTATTTCCAAGAAGCAATATCGCAAGACTGGTCCGCTTCTGATGCTGTCGGTTCAGTCGGATATGGATGTGCTGGCCACCAGTCTTATGAGTGCATGGGTCAAGGTTGGGCAGGGCAATCCCAAAACCGCGCTTGCCGATGTTAACAAAATCCAGGGCCCGGAATGGTATAACCTTTTTCGTATTTATAACGCCGCTTTGATCGCTGATATTGCTGGGCAGAAGCAGGACGCACGCAATTATTACCAACAGGCGATTGATGATCGTCCGGGTGGTGCTGCGGCTCCCGATACTTACGAGCGCATCGTGATGTCCTATGCCGCGTTCAAGCTGCGTCAGGGTGACAAAGACGGCGCGATCAAGTTGCTTAAAGATGCGGAAGAACTGCTCAATGGCCGTTTGACCATCACCGAAATGCGCGAAAAGATTGAGGCCGGACAGAAATATCCGCGCTTGATCGACACACCGCAACAGGGTGCCGGTGAAGTGCTTTATACGCTTGGCACGGCAATCAATCGTGGCGGTGCCGAAGCTTTCGCAAAGCTTTATCTGCAAATGTCGCTGCCGTTGCGTCCGAATAATGACGCGACGTTTTATCAGCTCGGCGATATTTCAGCCAAGCTGCGCCAGCCGGAAAAAGCTGTTGACTATTATGGCCGTGTGCCGGAAAAGTCGCCCTACAGACGCGATGCCGAAATGCAGCGGGCGCTTAATCTCGCCGAAAATGAAAAGACCGGCGATGCAATCGAGCAGCTCAAAACCTTGCTAAAACGTGACAAGACTGATCTGCGCACTTATCTCGCACTCGGCGGTGTATATGCACAGGACAAGAATTTTGCCGATGCAGCAAAAATCTATGATGCGGCTGTAGAACAGATCAAATTGCCAGAACGCAAGGACTGGCCGGTGTTCTATCAGCGCGGTATCGCGCATGAGCGACTGAAGGAATGGGATCAGGCAGAGCCAAATTTCAAAAAGGCGCTTGAGCTTTTCCCTGACCAGCCGCAGGTTCTGAATTATCTTGGTTATTCATGGGTTGATCGCGGTGAAAATCTCGATGAAGCGCTCACAATGATCAAGAAGGCCGTCGAACTGCGTCCGCAGGATGGCTATATCGTTGATTCGCTCGGCTGGGCTTATTATAAGCTCGGTCGTTACCCGGAAGCCGTGGTCGAGCTGGAAAAGGCTGTGAAGCTGCGCCCGGAAGACCCGACGATCAATGATCATCTTGGCGATGCTTACTGGCGTGCCGATCGTCAGCTTGAAGCGACATTCCAGTGGAACCATGCCATTGCAGGCAAACCAGAGCCAGAAGAGCTGGCCAAGATTGAGGAAAAGCTCAAAAAAGGTTTGGCCGCTGATCCAAATCCTTCGGAGGCTAAGGCCCAGGACAAAAAGCCTGAGCCGACAATAGCCCCAGAAAGCAAAACTGAATAATATACTCGCCCGGAAATCACATCGATTTTCGGGCTAATCATTTGCTTCTCCCAATAAGATCGCCCTTTAGCGTCACAGTGTGCGCTTGACCGTGGCAGGCGGACAAATTAGACCGGGCCAATCATTTCAATAACAAGGCCTGACCCTGTGTCCAGTACGTTGCCAGCACATATGCACCCCACCCGTTCCTTTCAGGGTCTGATCCTGACGCTCCATAATTATTGGGCGGAACACGGTTGCGCTATTTTGCAGCCTTACGACATGGAAGTAGGGGCGGGTACGTTCCACCCGGCAACGACTTTGCGTTCGCTCGGGCCGAAGCCTTGGAAAGCTGCCTATGTGCAGCCCTCGCGCCGTCCGAAGGATGGTCGCTATGGCGAAAACCCAAACCGTTTGCAGCATTATTACCAGTATCAAGTGATCATCAAGCCATCGCCGCCGAATCTTCAGGATCTCTATCTTGGTTCGCTGCGGGCCATTGGCCTTGATCCAACGCTGCATGACGTGCGCTTCGTTGAAGACGATTGGGAAAGCCCAACGCTCGGTGCTTGGGGTCTTGGCTGGGAATGCTGGTGTGACGGCATGGAAGTGTCGCAGTTCACTTATTTTCAGCAAGTCTGCGGCATTGAATGCTCGCCGGTTGCTGGCGAGCTGACTTATGGTCTGGAACGCCTCGCCATGTATGTGCAGGGAGTGGACAATGTCTATGACCTCAACTTCAACGGCTTGGAAGGCGAAGAAAAACTCACCTATGGCGATGTTTTCTTGCAAGCCGAGCAGGAATATTCCCGCTACAATTTCGAAATGGCTAACACCGAAATTCTGCATCAGCATTTCATCGATGCAGAGCGTGAATGTGAAGCGATTTTGAAGGCAGGCAGCACGGGCGAAGGCTCACTGCATAAATGCGTTTTCCCGGCTTACGACCAATGCATCAAGGCATCGCATGTCTTTAACCTGATGGATGCGCGTGGCGTGATCTCGGTCACTGAACGTCAGAGCTATATTCTGCGTGTGCGCAATCTCGCGCGTCAGTGCGGCGAAGCATTTCTGTTGACCGATGCCGGTGGTTTTAATCTCAAGCGTGAGGGCGAGTAATTAATATGCCTGATTTGTTGCTCGAACTTTTCTCGGAAGAGATTCCTGCTCGTATGCAGCGCAAGGCTGCGGGTGATTTCAAGAAGATGATCACCGATGGTCTGGTGGAAGCCGGTCTGACCTATGAGGCAGCGACTGCCTATTGGACCCCGCGTCGTCTGACGCTCGATGTTCGCGGTCTGACCGTGCGCTCGAAAGACGTGCATGAAGACGTGAAGGGACCTTCGGTCACCGCTCCAGAGCAGGCCATTGCAGGCTTTTTGCGCAAGGCTGGATTGACCGATGTGTCTCAGGCGCATGTGCATTCCGACCCAAAGAAGGGCGATTTCTACGTTGCCCATCTGACCAAGGCGGGTCGCGCTGCGGAAGAAATTATTGCGGAACTCGTACCGCAAGTGATCCGCAACTTCCCATGGCCAAAATCCATGCGTTGGGGTGCGGCTTCATCAAAGCCGGGTGCACTTCGCTGGGTGCGTCCACTGCAATCGATCCTCTGCACATTCGGCCCTGAAACCGAAGAAACGGTTGTGGTGGAGTTTGACATTGACGGCCTGAAATCCGGCAATCTTACCTATGGTCATCGTTTCTTAAGCGATGGTCAGGCTATCAAGGTGCGCCGCTTTGATGACTACGTTGAAAAGCTTGAAAAGGCTTTCGTGGTGCTCGACGCCGAGCGCCGCAAGGAAATCATACTGCAGGACGCCCGTAATCTGACTTTTGCATCTGGCCTCGATCTGGTTGAAGACGAAGGCTTGCTTGAAGAAGTGTCCGGTCTGGTTGAATGGCCGGTCGTGCTGATGGGCGAGTTTGAGGAAGAATTCCTCGCAATCCCGCCGGAGGTCATCCGCCTCACCATCCGCGCCAACCAGAAATGCTTCGTCACCCGCAAGCAGGGCGAAACGGAAGCGCTGTCGAACAAGTTCATTCTGATCTCGAACATCGCGGCCCGCGATGGCGGCACGGAAATCGCTTACGGCAATGGCAAGGTCGTGCGCGCACGTCTCTCCGATGCGCTTTATTTCTGGCACACCGATCAGCATGATCTACCAGACCTCGATAAACTGGCGCTGTCTGGCGAAAAATTCGGCCTTGATCTGAAAAAGCCGCTTGATCAGCGCATGGCGCGTTTGGATGCACTCAATGTGACCTTCCACGCCAAGCTCGGCACGCAAGGCGCACGCGTTGAACGTATCCGCGAACTGGCGAGCCAGATCGCACCGTTGGTCGGCGCTGATCCCAAGCTTGCAGCGCGTGCGGCAGTTCTGGCAAAGGCCGATCTGACGACGGAAGTTGTCGGCGAGTTCCCTGAACTTCAGGGCGCAATGGGCCGCAAATATGCGCTTCTTCAGGGTGAAAACGAAGCCGTCGCAGCTGCGCTAGAAGAGCATTACAAGCCACAAGGCCCATCGGATTTCGTGCCGAAGAACCCGGTTGCTGTTGCTGTCGCTCTGGCTGACAAGCTCGATACACTGGTTGGTTTCTGGGCGATTGACGAAAAGCCGACCGGCTCGAAAGACCCGTTTGCTCTGCGTCGTGCTGCATTGGGCGTAATCCGTCTGGTTCTGTCGCAAGACTGGAAGTTCCCACTGTTGCCACTTCTGCGCTCGGCTTATACGTCGCTCAAGGAAGGCCAGGTTCAGCGGAAACTGCGTGAGTTCGAAGCAAGGCTGATCGCTGAAAAGTCTGGCGATGTGGACGGCGAACAGGACGTTGATAACGCACTGCGCAATCTTGAAACGACCACACGCGCGGAAGTCGAAGCTAATGCTGAGCCGTTGCTGTCCGATCTGCTGTCCTTCTTGCATGACCGCTTCAAGGTTCACCTGAAGGAAGATGGTGCACGTTACGACGCGATTGATGCGGTTCTGACCGCTGATGCCGACAATCTTCTGCTGGTTGCCCGTCGTGTTGAAGCGCTAATCGTGTTTATCAATGAAGAAGACGGCAAAAACCTGCTGGCTGGTACCAAGCGCGCGGCCAATATTCTGGCTGCGGAAGAAAAGAAGGGCACCATGGTCGCTCAAAGCGTCGATGCTGCTCTGCTGAAGCTTGACGAGGAAAAGGCGCTTTATGCGGCGGTAAACCTCGCAGCTCAGGAAGCTGAAGAAGCTATCGCTCGCGAGGATTTCGGTGGTGCAATGCTGGCGCTGGCCAAGCTGCGCGGTCCGGTCGATATATTCTTTGAGAGCGTCTTGGTCAATGACGAGGACGAAAATGTCCGCGCCAACCGTCTCGCACTGCTTGAACAAATCCGTACTGCCACCAGCAAGGTGGCCGATTTCTCGAAAATCGCCGGATAAACGAAAAGGGCGCTTTTTAGCGCCCTTTCTTTTTTATCTCATTCCGATCTTGCATCAACTGCGTATCGGAGTCCCTTGCTCAAAAGCGACGCTTTGTGTAGCTAAAGCGCATCCTGAAAAGTGTGAAACGGTTTTCAGAAAAGATGCGCGTTCCTGAGACGGCAGGAGAATGACATTGGCCGAGCTGTTAGAATTCGACGATAAAGCTGCCTCACGCGCGGTAGAAGTGCTTGCACGCGGTGGCCTTGTCGCGATTCCTACGGAAACGGTCTATGGCCTTGCCGCTGATGCATCGCATGGCGAAGGTGTGGCAGGTATTTTCGCCGCCAAAGGTCGCCCGCAGTTCAATCCGCTTATCGCTCATGTAGACAGTATCGCCATGGCCGAGCGCTATGTGAGCTTCGATCCCATCTCACGCAAACTGGCGAAAGCTTTCTGGCCGGGGCCGTTGACACTCGTTTTGTCGCTTAAGGCTAAACAGGACACGCCGCGCCCAATTCATTCGCTGGTGACAGCGGGCCTTGATACGCTGGCCATCCGTATGCCCGCCGGACGAGTGCGTGATATTATAAAGGATCTGGACAGTCCCGTGGCCGCACCAAGCGCCAACACGTCAGGCCGCATCAGTCCGACATCTGCAAAAGCTGTTGCAGATGATCTGGGCGACAAGATTGATATGATCCTCGATGCCGGTCCCTGTGGTGTCGGCGTTGAATCCACCATCATCAAGGTTGAAGGCGAACGCGTGCGCTTGTTTCGCCCTGGTGGTTTGGCCGCGGAAGAAATTGAAGCCTTTCTTGGCGTGAAACTGATCCGAGTTGAACATAATGCCGCCATTCAGGCTCCCGGCATGATGGAATCGCATTATGCGCCGGATGCCGCGATGCGCCTTGACGTTAACAGCGTAAAGTCGGGTGAGGCGCTGCTGGCTTTTGGCCCGACGCGCGTTGCAGGCAGCGATGAGGCGATCGAAACGCTCAATCTCAGCGAAAGCGGCGATCCGCGCGAAGCAGCCAGCAATCTGTTTGACTTCATGCGCAAGCTTGACGCGACGGGGGCTGTGATAATCGCTGTTGAACCCATTCCTTTTGATGGTCTCGGTGAGGCCATCAATGATCGTCTTAAACGCGCGGCGGCCCCGCGCTAGTTCCCCAAACATTCAAGAGAAGCACATGCTCGACACCGCCCTGATCGAACGTTTTGCAGCCATCGTTGGCCAAAAGAATGCGCTGACTGCGCCAGAAGACATTGCGCCCTTCATGATCGAACAGCGCGATCTCTATCAGGGCCGTTCACCGCTGGTACTGCGTCCAGGTTCGACGGAAGAAGTTTCCGCGATCATGAAGCTTGCCAATGAAACCAAAACTCCAGTAGTGCCGCAGGGCGGCAATACTGGTCTTGTTGGGGGGCAGACGCCCGATCAAAGCAACACCACTATTGTCTTGTCGCTTGGCCGCATGAACAAGGTGCGCGCGGTTGACCCGGTTGGCAATCTGGTAACGGTTGAAGCTGGTGTCATCCTCAAAAACCTTCAGGACGAAGCGCAGAAAGTGGGCCGTCTGTTCCCGTTGTCGCTTGGCGCGGAAGGCTCTTGCCAGATCGGTGGCAATCTTGGTTCAAACGCTGGCGGCACCGCCGTTCTGGCCTATGGCAATATGCGTGAGCTTTGCCTTGGTCTTGAAGTGGTCCTGCCAAATGGCGAAATCCTCAACGATCTGCGCTATGTGAAGAAAGACAACACTGGCTATGATCTGAAAGACCTGTTCATCGGGTGTGAAGGCACACTTGGAATCATCACTGCCGCAGTGCTGAAAATCTATCCGCAGCCAAAGGGCAAGGGCGTGGCCTATGCAGGTCTTCGCAGCCCGGAAGACGTGCTTCGCCTGTTCCAGCTTGCGACCGAACATGCTGGCCCGTCGCTGACCGGCTTTGAACTGATGCCACGTGTCGGCGTTGAGTTCACCATTGCCCATGTGGATGGTGTTCGCGATCCGCTGGAAAGCCCGCATGACTGGTATGTGCTGGTTGATATTTCGTCGAGCCGTTCGGAAGACGATGCCCGCACCACACTCGAAACCATTCTGACCGAAGCGTTTGAGAACGACATCATTCAGGATGCGGCAATTGCTGAAAGCGTGGCGCAGGCGCAGATGTTCTGGAAAATGCGTGAGGAAATGTCCTGGGCGCAGAAGCCGGAAGGAGGCTCAATCAAGCACGACATTTCCGTGCCTGTCGCGAAAATCCCCGAATTTATTGCCGAAGCCAATGCAGCAACGCTCGAGATGATTCCGGGTTCGCGTATCGTTTGCTTCGGCCATATTGGCGATGGCAATCTGCATTATAATGTGTCGCAGCCAATTGGCGCCGACAAGGAAGCTTTCCTGGCGCGCTGGCACGAATTAAATCACCGTATTCACACAATTGTTGCTTCTCATACCGGATCGATCTCGGCTGAGCACGGTATCGGCGTGTTGAAACGCGAGGAGCTTGCCTTCTTCAAGCAGGATGTAGCTCTTGAATTGATGCGCCATATTAAGAAATCATTCGACCCGAATAGCATCATGAATCCGGGTAAAGTGCTGTAATTTCAGCAAATAAGATGAAATTAAGGCGGACAGGTAACTGTCCGCCTTTTCATTTATGTAAACGAAAATTAGCAAGAATTACCGAGTTCTTACACGTGGTTGTAAAGCAGTAACCAAATGAAAAAGCAGGGAAAAGTTAACCTAACGCGTTAAGCGCCTCAGTAATAATCATCGCCTATTCTCCAAATCAACAAGAGCGAACACCGCTCAAAAAGAGAAGTCGGAATAACTGGCTCTCAAAAAACAGGCAGAGATAGACAGAGGCGTCGAACATGATGAGCAACGGACAGAAGAAGCCAGAATGGGCAGGTCAGGAACTTCGGCTTGATCCGTTTCACCTTCCGCAGGTTGTGACTTACCCGGCAGAAGATTGCGATGCAGACGTAACCTTCACGATCAGCGAACGTGGTGCGGTTATGCGCCAGATTATGCCTTCGAGCGGCTTGCCGATGTCGATTGCGCTTCCGATCAATGCATTTGTCGGTGTTGTTGCCCGTGCTGTTGAAGACGAGTTTGGCGAAATCACCGTAACACTCGAACTTATGCATGAAGACCCGCAGCTTTCAGTGCCGCTGCTGGTGGCGCATGATCTGACCGATGTTGCCGCTGACTGGCGTGCATGGGCTGCAACCTTCAACCTGCCAATGATGCTGGTCGAGGAAGATGGCGTTGCCCGCCCGCTTTACGAAAGCACTGGCCCGGTCCGTACCGCTGAGCCACAGGCACGCCGCCAGGGGCAGGAGCCACGCCGTCGCCGTCCACGTTTCCTCGCACGCCGCAAGACGGGTTCGCTCGGCGTACGCATGGTGATCGAAGGTCGTGAGATTATTGCAAGAAACTAACTAACAATCACATTCGCGTGTGAACATGTTGTCGTCTGATTTCTACACTATCTAACTACTAACGCACCGCTTGGTGGTTGTCTGGAAAGATGAAGGACCTTTCCAGATATTAAAGGCCACGATGCCGGAGCAACAAATTGGCTGACCTCCAGCAAGCCACCCGGATGGTACTCCCATCCGGGTATTTTTGTAATTATTGTTTTTTAGATTATTAATTGTGATGTTATAATTAAAAAATTTATAGGGGACCGCAATCTCTTTCTTGGTATGATTTAGAGTAACTATTCTCTTCCCCTATGTTTCCATCTTCTTTGACTTGTCTCACCTTAAGATACTTTGTTATTTGACTGTAACATGGTTTTCTATTTTTTGTAGGATGGAATACCTCTGTTTTCGAGAATTCCAAAATAAGAGATTCTTTATTGAAAATTGCTCCCGCGAGTATCATATCAATTCCGGTGCCCTGATAGTTTCTAAAATTTATATATCTGTGCTCATGACCTGCAGTAAGCAAAAATATTATATCGTTATTATCTTTTAATATTTTTATAACTTCATCCTTTCCTTTATCTTTCAAAAAGTGATCGTCTGCATCGTGCCATCCTATAATAACTAGCTTTTTATCTCTTCTGGCTTTCGCCAACTCATCTTTGAGGAAAGGTACAGCGCTCGTCCATGCCGTGTTAAAGACGCTCCCAGGAGCCCCCAAGTGCACTTCATAGGATGGGTAGAAATTCAACTGGATGAAGCGTAAATCGGCTTTCCAATCGAAAGCATAAGCATTGGATGCCGCCCAGCCAGTCTCATCGTTTGACGTGGCGCTATCATTAAAGTAGCCATTTGGGTTGTGTTGAGGGAATGACGCTCTGATATCGTATCTTAGCATTTCCGACATCTGCCAGGCACAAGCGTCGGCGCTGGTAAATCCGTAATCATACAAATTTCCATGGCAATCATTTACGTTGTTAGAAATGTCGTGATTACCCAGCCCATAGTACGATTTGATATCTGAGTTGTCTTGCATCAGTTTACGAACAGAGTCTCGTTGAGGCCTCCACCCGAATTCTGTCATGTCGCCGTTTATCATCACAAATTCTGGTTTGTACTTTCGCATGTTTGCGTACCCGGCCTGTGCAAAAGGTTCCCAAGTATAAACCGAAGCGTTAGCATTTGGGTCGTAGCCATTTGGCATATGGAGGATTCGATAAGGTTGTGGGTCCGCAGCAATCGCAAAAGTGAAATCACTGTCTTCTGCATGTGATTGCGTAATGAAAACCGTTACAGAGCATAAGTATATGAAAATAAAAAATCTAAATATAAAAAACATAATGGCTCCTTTATTTGATAATGGAGCTATTATGTTGCATCGCGTGTTTTTATAGCACTGTAAGTAATTGCACTATTTAGCTGATTTCCGGCTGAAGAAGTCCATCACAGCCTCGCGCGCTTCATTCGATGTAAGTCGTTCGGAAAAATGCTTTGCTTCCCGTATTATCCTTTCTGAAACAGGTTCAGCTGGAAGCCGCATAAGTCTGCGGGCAATTTGCATTGCCTGCGGCGGCTTGGTCGCGATTTCTTCGGCAGTTTTCAGTACTTCAGTTTCAAGCTTGTTGCTTTCAACGATTTTATAGACAATGCCTGCTTCAAGTGCTGCTTGTGCATCAAAGCCGTGGCCTAATGCCAGAAGTGCGAAAGCTTTTTGATGCCCCATAAGTGGTGGGGCAAGCAGACTGGATGCTGCCTCCGGCACAAGCCCCAGATCAACGAAAGGGGTGCGGAACAATGCGTCGCTTGTGGCAAATGTCAGATCACAATGCAGGTGGATTGTCGTGCCAATCCCGATGGCAAGGCCATCGACGCCGGAGACAATCGGCTTCTTTGCGCTCGAGAGTGCGCCAAGAAAATCGAGAATGTCATTGCCGAGGCTGCCGCCTGATGCGGCCGCCATAAAATCCTGCATGTCGTTGCCGGATGAAAACGCGCCTGGCACACCGAGAAACACATGCACACGAACGGCGTCGTCCGCATCGCCGTCAACAAGGGCTTTTGCCATCGTTGCGTACATGGCGCGAGTGATCGCGTTCTTTTTATCAGGGCGGTTAAGGCGGATGATCTGTACCGCATCTTTGCGTTCGATCAGAATATGCTCGCTCATAGTCATGCCTCCAGCGCGGATTTTGCAGCAGCGAGGCTTTTTGCGCCGGTGATGACAGTATCTTTGAGGGAACTGACTTCGGAAAGCATATTTTCGGCATAGAACCGGCAAAGTGCAGCGCGTCCCGCATCGTCACTGGTGAGGGCTGCACGTGCGAGATAAGCGCCGCCAGCGGTTAGCGATAGCAGGCGCTGATAATGGGTGGCGCCGGCGAGCGCTTCCTGGTTGCGGCCTTCGCTTGCAGCCTTCTGCAACCAGTCGGTTGCTTCGCGAGCTTCTGCAATAGCCATTGACACACGCGATCCGGTGCCGCCAAGTTCAGGGCGGTTTGAGGCCGTGGCGTTGTCCGCATCCCCCTGCAACTCGGCAAAAAAGCCTTTGATATGTTCGCCATTGTCCAACGGTAGCTTACGTAATACGAGATCAATGGCCTGAATGCCGTTTGTGCCTTCATAGATCGGCGTTATACGGGAATCACGCAACAATTGTGCAGCACCCGTTTCCTCAATAAAGCCCATGCCGCCATGAATTTGAATGCCAAGCGAGGCCACATCCATGCCTGCATCAGTGGCAAAGCTTTTGGCAAGAGGTGTCAGAAGGCCTGCGCGATCCGACCAGAATTGCGCATCTGCGCTTTCCGTTGCATGGCTCATGTCGATTGCATGCGCACAGGAATAGGTAATGCCACGCGCAACCTGTGTTAGTGCCTTCATCGTGAGAAGCATACGTTGTACATCGGGATGCTCAATGATCGGGCTCATGCCAGCCTTTGGATCAGCACCGACAGCGCGACCTTGTTTGCGGTCTTTGGCATAATGCAGCGCCTGCTGATAGGCGGCTTCCGCAACGCCAACACCCTGAACACCCACTAGCAGCCGCGCATTGTTCATCATCGTAAACATGCAAGCGAGGCCACGATTCTCTTCGCCTATCAAATAGCCCACTGCGCCTGCTTCTTCGCCTTTGGCAAAGCCATCGCCATAGATCATGGTGCAGGTTGGGGAGGCGTGAATGCCCATTTTGTGTTCAAGGCCCGAGCAGAACAGATCATTGCGGCGACCAAGCGAACCGTCTTCATTGACGAGAAACTTTGGTACGAGAAACAGTGAAATGCCTTTGGTGCCAGCAGGAGCATCAGGCAGGCGGGCCAGCACCAGATGCACGATATTGTCGGTCAGGTCATGTTCGCCATAAGTGATGAAAATCTTTTGCCCGAAAATGCGATAGGAACCATCATCCCGGCGCTCGGCGCGCGCGCGTAGCGCTCCCAGATCAGAACCGGCTTGCGGCTCTGTAAGATTCATTGTGCCCATCCACTCGCCTGAGATAAGCTTTTCAAGGTAGATGTCTTTGAGTTCTTTCGAGGCGTGCTTTTCCAGCGCTTCAACAGCACCCATAGTGAGCGTGGGCGCAATGGCAAAAGCGAGGGTGCCGGAATTCCACATTTCGCTGACTGCAACCGACATCATGATCGGCAGGCCCTGACCGCCATATTCAGGCGTACCGGTCAGCGAGTTCCAGCCACCTGCAACCCAGTCGGCATAAAGTTCTTTCCAGCCCGGCGCTGTGGTGACGACACCGTCTTTGACGATTGCACCGTGTTTGTCGCCGGTAATCCGAAGCGGCTCGACGCGCTCGGCTGCAAACTTTCCTGCCTCCTGCAGAATAGCGTCTGCCAAATCAGCGGAGAATTCAGGAAAAAGATTGTCCTCAATCGCTTTTTCAAGGCCTGCGACCTTCATCAGCATATGGGAAATTTCAGAAACCGGCGCGCGATACATATTTCCTCCTAGAGCGCATACCGAAAAACGTGCAACGGTTTTCGAATAAGATGCGCATCAAAACAATCAAGCAGAGCACCAATCGAACGATTTCGTGCTGATACCCTGAACCTTCTCCTCAAAAGGCTACGCATGGCCGCTCGATTGCGGCGATCCGTTCAGCCTGACGGCTGGTCTTTACTAAGAGCTATCGGCTTATTACGTAAACGTCAATATTTACAAGATAAAGTTATCCGTAGTTTCGTGTTGCATGTGCGATTATTCGCTTTGCTCGCGCTTGAGCCGGGCGGCCCGCAACCGGGCAGTCTTCGCATCCACTGCATCGCGTTCGCTTTGCATGATGGCCCTAGCGGCCTTATCTGTTGTGGCTGTCTTGGCTTCCATACGGGAAGGGTTAGGCTTGAAGAGCGTATCTTTGGTCAGGTTTTCTTTGTTGGAATCTGACATGGATGGTCCTCCCATCGTTGCTGCATTGCAGCTTCTCGCACTGTGAACAGATCACTTGTAGGCGATAAATAAAAAAGGCCGGGCAAAGACCCGACCTTCAAATGTCTCAACAATCAGTGCCAGTACATCCGTGGTCAGTGATTGGAGACAAATTTCTTTGCGCCATTACGCAAGCAAAGCTTTTAAAGCTCTGCCTGAATAATTATTAGAGCGCCTGCAGGTTTTCTGCTGCATTCTTGCCCGAACGACGATCAGCGACGACGTCGAAGCTAACCTTCTGGCCTTCGTTGAGCGAGCTCAAGCCCGAACGTTCAACAGCAGAGATGTGAACGAACACGTCTACGCCGCCGTCATCAGGCTGAATGAAGCCGAAGCCCTTAGTTGAATTAAAGAATTTTACTGTTCCGTTTGCCATGTTGAATTCCTTTCAAATCGCACGGTTAATATATAACGGATCTAAATCCGTCGCCGAAGTTTACGAATTTGAAAGAAGTACCGGGGGCGAAAAGCACGCCGCAACATTCGAAAACAAAATCGATGGACCACATATATGCAGCATTCGAGATTTTTACAAGGCGCTTTTCTGCATTTGATAAAAATACTATTCTCAATATAAAAGATTGTGATCCAAATATTGTTGAACAACGTACCACCGATGTACTTTTCAACGCTTGATGCCTAGGCCGTTTGGACGATTATGTTTTGGAGCGTGGTATGGATGAAAATAGCACAGGTTTAGGAGCAAAGCCGAAGGTGGAGTGGTTCTCCATCAAGGTTTTGCGACGCAAAGCTGGGTTATTTTCATCATATCCCTTCGGGACGTGGTGGATTTTCTCTCTGAATGCGTCGAACAACCCTTCTGGAGAACCACTCCACGGCGGTCTGTTCTCCTGTTCAGAAACAAAATCCGTCTCACGCCACGCCCGAAAAATAATCGTCCACACGGCCTAGGCCCTTAGAAGACCATCGCGTTACTGACGAGGTTAGGGGATCCTGACCTTTAACGAATTTTTTTCGCTTTGATTTAGAGTATGCAAATGTTCAAAGGTGTCGATACATGACGCTCGTTCCGTATTTTCTGACTGTTAATCTCACGGTATCGTGCGTTTTTATCCTGACATTTGCCTTCGTTTCCATTCAGGAGCGGAGTTATTCCGCTCCGCGCTGGTTCACGCTCGCGGCGATAGCCGCTGCTCTTGTGTCAATGTTCGGTTACTGGATTCCAGTGGCAATAAATCCGCGTCTGCTTGTGCTTGTTTCATTTACGCTTTCTATGACCGCGTTTCTCGCGGCTATCATCGGCTTGCAAAGCATTTATCGTCAAAAGATCGACTGGAAACTGATCAGCGGATTTTTCGTCGCTGCCATAGCGTGTAATATGCTTATTTTTGAGCTGCCACGCACATCGTTTCTGCATCGTTTTCTATACCAGTTGCCGCTTTGCCTTGCACAGATTTTGATGATTCGCGTGATTTATCGCTCTGGCATGCCGCGTTTGATCGATAAGTTGATGATGGCGATGGCGGTGTTTGCATGTCTTCACTATTTGTCTAAAGCGTTTCTCATCACCTGGCCGGGGGCCGATGTGCGTCCTGAAGATCAGGCGAACACGCTGCACGTTATTATATCGCTTTCCGTCGGCGTTTTCGTCCATGTCGTGCGTGGATTGCTCCTGCTTTTAACCACCGTTTCACATATGGTAGGCGAAGCCAGCGAACAGTCTGAAGTGGATGAACTTTCGCAAATTTATAATCGTCGCGGCTTTGATCGTCACGTCTCACGCGTGTTGGCGCGCAAGGGCGCAAGGATTCACTACTCGGTGATTATGAGTGATCTGGATTTCTTCAAGCGTGTGAATGACACTTATGGCCATGATGGCGGTGATCGTGTGATCGCAGCATTTGGCAAGCTGCTCAATACGCAACTTCCCAAGTCAGCGGTTGCTGCGCGCATGGGCGGCGAAGAGTTCGTCGTGTTTATACCGGATGCAGATATGCAGGCTGCAGAAAGCCTGGCGCAAAGCTTGCGCGAGGCTCTAAGCTTGCTTCGGTTTGCTGGAAAATCACCTGATTGGGGTCCGACTGCAAGCTTCGGCGTGGCCGAACAGGTCCACGAAGAAAGTCTCTATGAGACGATGCGCCGCGCAGACGCGGCGCTATATCAGGCGAAGAAGGCCGGACGCAATCGCGTCCATATCGCTTAAGATTCGCAATCGCCCCTTATAGCTTTAATTATTGGCCCGAACGTTCGCGCTCAACCGCACGCCAACCGATGTCTGAGCGGTAGAAGCCTTGCGGCCAGTTGATCTTCTTTATGGCGTCATAGGCCTTGGCCTGTGCGGCTGCGACCGTAGTGTCGATAGCAGTTACGTTGAGCACGCGACCACCATTGGCGATGATCTGGCCGTCTTTTTCTGCCGTGCCAGCATGGAAAACTTTAAGGCCGTCAACGCCATCAAGCGTTTCAAGTCCGTGGATCACGCTGCCTTTTTTAGGTGAGGCCGGATAACCTTCTGCGGCCATGACGATGGTCAGCGCCGGGTCATTTTTCCATTTGAGCGTCACGTCATCAAGTTTGCCATCAACGGCTGCATTGATGAGGTCGAGCAGGTCGCTTTCAAGGCGCATCATCAGCACCTGACACTCAGGATCACCAAAGCGGGTATTGTATTCAATGAGCTTTGGGCCGTCCTTGCCGATCATCAGACCGAGGAACAAAACACCTGAGAACGGTGCGCCAATTTCGGCCATGCCGCGCATGGTTGGCTCAATCAGTTCGCGCATCGTGCGCTCGACGATTTCAGGCGTCATCACAGGGGCAGGGGCGTAAGCACCCATGCCGCCGGTGTTCACGCCTGTATCGCCATCGCCAACGCGCTTATGGTCCTGTGCTGAGCCGAGCGACAGAGCGGTTTTGCCGTCGCAAATGCAGAAGAAGCTTGCTTCTTCGCCCTCAAGAAACTCTTCAACGACGACTTCTGCACCGGCAGAGCCAAATGCGCCTTCAAAGCACATATCAACGGCATCGAGCGCTTCATCGAGCGTCATCGCGACGACCACGCCTTTGCCTGCGGCAAGTCCGTCGGCTTTGACGACGATTGGAGCGCCCATTTCTCGGATATATGCTTTGGCTTTTGGTGCATTGTTGAAGCGGCCATAGGCGCCCGTCGGAATGTCGAACTTTGCGCAGAGATCCTTGGTAAAGCCTTTGGAGCCTTCAAGCTGAGCGGCAGCCTTGGATGGACCAAAAACGCGGATGTTCGCGGCTTGCAGATCGTCGGCTAGACCTGCAACGAGCGGCGCTTCCGGGCCAACGACAACCAAATCAATCGTATTCTGCTCGGCAAAAGCTATGACAGCCGCGTGATCAGTCACGTCGAGCGTCACCAGTTCTGCATATTCGGCAATGCCGGGATTGCCCGGCGCACAATAGAGCTTTGTCAGCTTTTCGGAAGCGGCAAGTTTCCATGCCAATGCGTGCTCGCGACCACCGGAACCGATCAACAGAACTTTCATGCCTTGCTCCCTGCGCGTGAGATAAGTAAGTGTTTATTGATACGGGTCTCTATTGCCCAACGCGTGCGCGGGCAAGGGTAGTACCGCAATTTTTGGATAAAAAGCGGTTGCACCGTTACAGTTTCAGGAAAGCAAGCATTTATGCAGCAGTCAAAGCCCGGTATGGGGCCGAATTCAGATGTTCAGTCGCGCGATGCACGCGGTCGCGTGAAAGATGCACCGTCCGGCCATTGGGTCTATCGGGTGCTTCCGCCATCTCTGTGGCCATATGCGCAGCTTGCACGCTGGGATCGTCCGATTGGCTGGCAGCTTTTGCTGTGGCCTTGCTTCTGGTCGGCGGCTCTTGTGGCGGGTGCAGGTGCGCAGCCGGGCAATGATGCATGGTCGGTCGTGCCTTCTATTTGGCATCTTGTTTTGTTTTTCGTTGGTTCGGTTGCAATGCGTGGCGCGGGTTGCACTTATAATGATCTCGCGGATCAGGACATCGACGATAAAGTGGACCGCACGCGTTCACGCCCGCTGCCATCCGGTCAGGTGACGCGCAAACAGGCGAAAATATTCATTGTTTTGCAGGCTCTGGTCGGGCTGGCCGTTGTGCTGCAATTTAACTGGTTCACGATTGGCCTTGGCGTTGGATCTCTCGTGATCGTTACGGCCTATCCTTTCATGAAGCGCATTACGAACTTGCCGCAGCTGGTGCTTGGCCTTGCCTTCTCATGGGGTGCGCTGATGGGCTGGGCGGCTGTCGAAGGCTCGCTCTCACTCTCGCCGGTATTGCTTTATATCGGCGCGATCCTCTGGACGATTGGCTATGACACAATCTATGCCCATCAGGACAAGGAAGACGACGCGCTGGTTGGTGTTGGATCGACAGCGCGGCTGTTTGGTAAGCATACCAAGACGGCACTGCTGGTGCTTTATGGTGGTGCGATTGGCTTTTTTGCAGCGGCTTTTGCTGTGGCGCAGGTGCCAATGCCAGCGCTTGCGGGGTTACTCGCAGCTGGTGTTCATCTTTATCGGCAGATCATCGTGCTCGACATCGATAATCCTGATCAGTGCCTGCGTCTGTTCAAGTCGAACAATACAGTCGGATGGCTGATTTTCTTAGGCCTCGTGCTGGGCAGCCTTTGGGTGGCCTTAAAGCCGATGGTTTGAAATTAAAAAGGCCACTGATTTCAGCGGCCTTTTCATTTTATGGATAGAGACGATCTTTATGCCAGTCGCCTTCTGGTGTGTCGCGCGTAAACAACACGCGGTCATGAAGGCGGAAGGGGCGATCATGCCAGAACTCGATGGAGACTGGTCGAATACGGAAGCCAGACCAATGCGCAGGGCGCGGGATTTCACCAATCGCATAACGAGCCGTATATTCTGCAACAGCCTTTTCGAGCGCGAAGCGACTTTCAAGCGGGCGCGACTGTTTCGACGCCCATGCCCCGATGCGACTGCCGCGCGGACGTGATGCATAATAATCATCGGCTTCTGCATCGCTGACTTTCTCTACAGGACCGCGTACCCGCACCTGACGGCGCAGCGATTTCCAGTGAAAACACATCGCAGCTTTTTCCGCAGACAGGATTTCCTGCCCCTTGGCGCTTTCATAATTCGTGTAGAAGACAAAGCCATGCTCATCGAAATCCTTGAGCAAAACCATGCGTACGTTGGGCAATCCGTCCGGGTCCACGGTTGCAAGTGCAACAGCATTGGGATCGTTCAGTTCGCTTTTGGTGGCGTCATTCAGCCATTCTGCAAAAAGTCGGAACGGTTCGGAGCTTTGGGTGAAGTCGTCGCTATTGTCTGTCATGTCCGGTCATTTCA
>Ga0308165_1002378_pt1 | contig 22686 bp, 23 predicted proteins | sample PhyWR2_FD_201032 | JGI IMG/M metagenome (GOLD analysis project Ga0308165, IMG submission 201032) | Phyllosphere microbial communities from UC Gill Tract Community Farm, Albany, California, United States - DLSLW.R2 | ecosystem: Host-associated > Plants > Phyllosphere > Unclassified | place: USA... | reverse complement strand
AGAGATTGTGTTAAGAGATTGCTAAATTTTGATGGTTTGGTAAAACAGTGGACTGACAAAAGGAGATCGCAATGACGTTACCGAGTGGACACCCGAAAAGCAGACTGATTAAGAAGTTCATGGCTCTGGGCCCGTACATCCGTGAAGAGCAGTGTGAAGAGAATCGCTTTTTTTTCGACTGCCTGGCTGTATGCGTCAATGTGCAACCCGCGCCAGAAGAGCGTGAATTCTGGGGTTGGTGGATGGAAATGGAAGCCGAAGAAAAACGCTTCACCTACACCTATCATTTTGGTTTGTTCAATAAAGCGGGCCACTGGCAAGCGACAACCATCAAGGATAAGGAAGTCGTCGAGCGTCTGGAGCAAACCCTGCGCGGATTCCATGAAAAAGCGCGTGCTTTGCTGGAGACCTTTGAGCTTAAGCTCGAACCTGCAGATGATTTTACCAACCAGAAGATCAAACTTTCCGCCTGAATAATGTATAAAACCCGGCCGCCCTTGCGGCGGGTTTTATTTATCTCTCATTCTGCCCGCGGAATTCCCCCTGCACACACGCTATTAATGCTTTCCCTCATACCGTATACGATGTGGAGACCGTTAATAAAGATAATTGTACAGCGTGAATGAAGATGCATTATCTGCTTATTGTGTCCAGAAAATAAATATATATATCTGGATAAAAAATATTTCCTCATCGTTATTAGCCACCCGGCATTTTACCAAAACAATAGTAAGAAGCCTCTTTGTCTTATCTCATTAAAATCAAAATCTTGCAGCATTGTTCGCTGGTTATTATTAATTCGCATAAAAATGCCGGTTCACTCTTTCAAAAAGGTAGGTGTTTGATGTCATTGCGAACTTTAAGACTGTGGGGTTAAATGACACATTTAAACTCGTCATTTTGCAAGCAATAATATGCCCGACCTGATGTAGAAGACCGTTGCATAATGGCTGGATTCATTATTTGGAGAGTGATACTTAAAATAAGATATTCATGAGAATAATATGTTTTTAAATACGATGTAGCGGCTTTTAGCCGTATCCACCGTTTACTTTATACAGAACATACAAGGATGAATGAAATGGGAAAAAACATTCTTAGCCTGGCATTATCCACTTTTTTACTGGCGGGTTTTGCGCATGCAGAAGATACCTCGTCGACACTTGCCATTACCGGATCGGTTACCGCGAACGCATCTAAAGATTGTGGGATTAATATCAATCAAAACACGTTTATGATTTCGGAAAGTATGAAAGATGTTATTGACCAGGGGACGGAAACGTTTAACGGAACCGGGCAAGCCCTTAATTTTTATTTTACGGGCGGTGAGGAATGCATAACCATGGCAACGAACGGTAGGCTCGCTTACCGCCTGACTGGAACAGCAGATAATGCCGACGGGACAGCCCTGGCGAACATGGACGTTTCGCAAACTCGCGCTAAAGGCCTAGGCATTGGTCTTTATGACAAAGACCATAATATTTTTCCAATAAATAAGGAATTAATGATCGCATCGCCAATCCGCGTTGAAGCGATAAACTTTGCTATTGTTAAACTCACAGGGCAGGAAGCCGTACCAGGAATGCTTCACGCGGCAATGACTATCAATATTGAGCGTCTGTGAAAGTCATGTCCGTTATGTGTCGTTGAATTAAGGCTGGCAACAGGGCAGCGGATAAACCGTATGAACGTATGGGTTCTGCATCTAATCTAAAAACTACGGTTTAAGTGATCCTGTGGCTTTGAAAGTCGAAGATGACACGCTCTGTTAAAATTATGCAATAAAAAACCCGGCCACCGTCGTGCCGGGTTTTTCATATTTGAATATTAGAACTGGTAGGTCATGCCAAGCGCGACGATGTCATCGCTGTTTACACCCAGTTTATTATTGTCGTCGAGTTGGTTGATTTTATAATCAACAAATGCGGACATATTTTTGTTGAAATAATAGGTCGCGCCAACGTCGATGTATTTGACCAGATCTTCATCGCCAACACCTTCAATATCCTTGCCTTTTGACTGGACATAACCCAGGGATGGGCGCAGACCAAAGTCAAACTGATATTGCGCAACTACTTCGAAGTTCTGCGCTTTATTTGCAAAACCACCTGAAATAGGCGTCATATTGCGCGTTTCAGAATACATCGCGGCCAGGTAAATATCGTTCGCGTCATATTTCAGACCCGTTGCCCAGGCTTCCGCTTTTTTGCCCTCGCCACGCGCCTGCAGGTTCTGGTCGTCAGTACGGTCAGAGCTTGTGTAGGCACCGCTGACGGCGAAATCGCTGCCACCGAAATCATAAGTCAGAGAGGTACCAAAGCCGTCGCCATTCTGTTTTTTGACGTCACGATCTTCGTTTTTACCCTGATATTGCAGAGTCATATCCAGGCCATCAATCACGCCGAAGAAATCGGTATTGCGGTATGTCGCAAGACCTGAGGCGCGTTTGGTCATAAAGTTATCGGTCTGAGCGGAAGAGTCACCGCCGAATTCCGGGAACATATCGGTCCAGGCTTCCACGTCATACAGCGCGCCCAGGTTACGTCCGTAATCCAGGGAACCGAAGTCTTTTAATTTAAGGCCAGCAAATGCCAGACGGGTTTTCTGCGTGGAATCGCTCTCGGCTTTGTTACCTGAGAATTCTGCTTCCCAGCGACCGTAACCGGTCAGCTGATCGTTAATTTGCGTTTCACCTTTGAAGCCAAAACGAACGTAGGTCTGGTCACCGTCTTTAGCATCATTATCACTGATATAATGCATGGCTTTAACTTTGCCGTACACGTCCAGTTTGTTTCCGTTTTTATTATAAACTTCGGCTGCCTGTACGGATGCGGATGCGACAACGCTCATTACCACTAATGCCAGAGTGCTCTTTTTCATTTTCAATCCTGATATTTTTAAAACGCGCTAATATTCGCTGAGCAATAAGATTCGGCTCATTACCCCGTGAAAAACAGGATGGTTTTTATCGTCCGGGGATGAACGTTTTATGACAAAGTAAGAATATGTTTAAAAAAGTCACATTTATTTTTTCGGTAATAAAACTGTCAACATCTGCCGCTACGCTTCCTGATCCCGCACAACAAATTATCGTGCTTTGTGCTATGGCAGTTGGCAACGGCGCTGAGTCCTGTTAAAACGTCTGATTACATCATTTTCCCTTATTGTTGAATGGCAGAGAATCATGAGTGACAGCCAGACGCTGGTGGTAAAACTCGGTACCAGTGTTTTAACAGGCGGATCGCGCCGCCTCAATCGCGCCCATATTGTTGAACTTGTCCGCCAGTGCGCACAGCTTCATGCCGCAGGTCACCGTATCGTGATCGTCACATCCGGGGCGATTGCTGCCGGACGTGAACATCTGGGATACCCCGAATTGCCCGCGACGATCGCCTCCAAACAGCTGCTGGCCGCCGTGGGACAAAGCCGACTGATTCAACTGTGGGAACAGCTGTTCTCAATCTATGGCATTCACGTGGGGCAGATGCTGTTAACCCGTGCAGATATGGAAGATCGTGAGCGTTTCCTGAACGCGCGCGACACCCTGCGGGCGCTGCTCGATAACAATATCGTTCCGGTGATCAACGAGAACGATGCCGTCGCGACGGCTGAAATCAAAGTCGGCGATAACGATAATCTCTCCGCGCTGGCAGCGATCCTTGCTGGGGCCGATAAACTGCTGCTGCTCACGGATCAGCAGGGCTTATTCACCGCCGATCCGCGCAACAATCCGCAGGCCGAGCTGATAAAAGATGTTCACGGTATTGATGACGCGCTGCGTGCCATCGCCGGAGACAGCGTATCGGGTCTGGGCACCGGCGGTATGGGCACGAAATTACAGGCCGCTGACGTGGCGTGTCGCGCCGGTATCGACACGATCATTGCTGCGGGCAGCCGTCCTGGTGTGATTGGCGACGTGATGGAAGGCATTTCCGTTGGCACGCGTTTCCACGCCGAAGCCACGCCATTGGAAAACCGTAAACGCTGGATCTTTGGTGCGCCGCCTGCCGGTGAAATCACCGTTGATGAAGGTGCCACCGCCGCAATTCTGGAAAGAGGGAGCTCATTGCTTCCGAAAGGGATTAAAAGCGTGACAGGTAACTTCTCCCGTGGTGAAGTGATTCGTATCTGTAACCTCGAAGGACGCGATATCGCTCACGGCGTGACGCGCTATAACAGTGACGCGCTGCGCCGTATTGCCGGCCATCACTCACAACAAATTGACGCCATTCTGGGCTACGAATACGGTCCGGTCGCTGTGCATCGCGACGATATGATTATTCGCTAAGGAGCCAAACATGCTGGAACAAATGGGCGCAGCCGCCAAAGCCGCCTCTTATAAGCTGGCGCTCCTTTCCAGCCGCGAGAAGAATCGCGTTCTGGAAAAAATCGCTGATTATCTGGAAGGGCAGTCACAACAGATTTTGCTCGCCAACGAACAGGATTTAGCGGAAGCCCGCGCGAACGGCCTGAGCGACGCGATGCTGGATCGTCTGGCGCTGAACCCTGCACGCCTGAAAAGCATTGCAGATGACGTGCGTCAGGTCTGCAACCTTGCCGATCCGGTTGGGCAGGTGATCGACGGTGGGGTGCTCGACAGTGGCCTGCGCCTTGAACGTCGCCGCGTGCCGCTCGGTGTGGTTGGCGTGATCTATGAAGCGCGCCCAAACGTCACCGTTGATGTCGCCTCTCTGTGCCTTAAAACGGGCAACGCCGCCATTTTACGCGGGGGCAAAGAGACATGGCGCACCAACGCCGCCACCGTCAAAGTGATTCAGCAAGCGCTGGAAGAGTGCGGTTTACCGGCGGGGGCCGTACAGGCGATTGAAAGCCCGGACCGTGCGCTGGTGAATGAAATGCTTCGCATGGACAAATATATCGACATGCTGATCCCCCGCGGCGGTGCGGGTCTGCATAAGCTGTGTCGCGAGCAATCGACCATTCCGGTGATCACCGGCGGTATCGGCGTGTGCCATATCGTGGTGGATGACAGCGCCGAAATTGAGCCTGCGCTGAAGATTATCGTCAACGCCAAAACTCAGCGACCAAGCACCTGTAACACTGTTGAGACGCTGTTGGTTCATCAGGGCATTGCCGACACATTCTTGCCTGCGTTGAGTCAGCAAATGGCCGAGAGTGGCGTCACGTTACATGCCGATGCCAGCGCATTGACGCTGTTGCAAGGCGGCGCGGCGAAAGTCGAAGCAGTGAAAGCAGAACAGTATGATGACGAGTTTTTATCGCTGGATCTGAACGTAAAAGTGGTTACCGATCTGGATGACGCCATTGCGCACATTCGTGAACATGGTACGCAACACTCCGATGCGATCCTTACCCGCACGCTCAGTAACGCCAATCGCTTTATCAACGAAGTGGATTCTTCTGCCGTTTACGTGAATGCGTCCACGCGGTTCACCGACGGCGGACAGTTTGGTTTGGGCGCAGAAGTGGCGGTTAGTACGCAGAAACTCCACGCGCGCGGGCCAATGGGTCTCGAAGCACTGACCACCTACAAGTGGATCGGCTACGGCGATGATACGATTCGTGCGTAATTAAAACGCGGGTGGTGCAAAAACAGGCACTTGATTCATAAGGCCATTGACGCATCGCCCCGTTAGTTTTAACCTTTTGCCCCGTGGTTACATTCGTAGCCGGCCTCTCAGGGCCGATATAGCTCAGTTGGTAGAGCAGCGCATTCGTAATGCGAAGGTCGTAGGTTCGACTCCTATTATCGGCACCATCTAAGAAAATCAATCACTTAGCATAAAAAATCTAACGGATTGTATCTTCAATTATCATTCTTGATAACACTTGGTAAACGCCTTTGCGTTGTATCGGCTCAAGGATTGTACAACGTACTGGCGGGTAGTTACCAGGCTCAAGCCCGAACAGCATTAGAAATTTTGCCATCCCTTGAAGCTGAAAGAGTTGCCGGACTCTCTAAACACATCACTTGAATCCTTAGCGATACGTTCCGCGCTTCGTGCGGCGCTCAATAATGCTACACCTTGTGAAAGGTCGCAGAGAATAAACAGGCGTAATGTTGGGAAGACTAACCGGATCGGGAAAGAGTCCGGCTCTGCCACGGTTTCGATCACCGGAGTATAACGATCACCTGATAAGAGAGCGTGCTAAGGCTTTATCCTCCCTGCGAAGGGATTACACCCTGCGGAAGCGCTACGCGCCGCCTTTTCTTATGTGCCCAACACGGCACGTAATGGTCATCTATTATCTGCACCATTGTAACTTTCGTTGTACTGTCTCTCTGCTGTACGTTGAACGCTGGCAGATTCAGCGGAGGGGATATCATGTCAAAAGCTAACCAAAAAGCAGCTACGAAGCGCAACAACCGAAAGATCTACGCTCGTAAATTTCTGGCTACGCCGGAGGGAAAAGCCTGGCTTGCTAAGAAGCAACAGGAAGAAGCAGAGGTCAAAATAGTGCGAGCGGCTAACGCTTTGTTTTGAGATTCTTGAAAGCGACGAGCCGTAGTGTTTCGCACTTTATACCCAAGTGAATGGAACTTTCTATGAGGTGATATGTTGAGTTAGAATATGTTGGATAAGACCATGGAGAATTTATGGACACTGAACTGATATCTGGCTTGGTTGGTGCTGTTATAGGTGGTTTATTTACCCTATGGGGAACAATGATCGAAGGTAGACGACAACAAAGAGAAAGCGATGAGCAAGCTAAACTTAGTAAGCTAAATGTACTGATTGGGATCAAGGCTGAGATAACATCTTTAAATGATGTATATAGTAAACGAATGGTAAAAACTATGGAGTCTTACGACTGCACTGTTCCCTTCGATCACTTATTTCCGATAACACAAAATAACTTCTCATTTTACGAAAGTAATGCAACTGAATTGGCATCAGTGGATGAGAAAACTTTGAAGGCTGTTGTGGGATTTTATGCGAGCGCAAGGAGTTTGGTTGATTCTTATCAAATGAATAATGTTCTTATTGTGGAGTTAAAACGACAACAAACTGTATATCTCGAAACACAATCAGAGGTACACAAAGCGAGCTTCCATAATTCATGGGCAACCTGTGTAGGATACGGTAAAGGATTAAAAGAAATTCATAATGAAGTCATGAATAAGATTACTGATTGTCTTGGCGTTTTAGATTTGAACATAAGCGATCTTTATAAAGAAGAGAAAATAACGAGACTTCGTAAAATCAAAAAGTTTTTAGCATTCGAAAAGTGAATTTTGTTAATAAATTTAATTTTGCGAGGAGTTATGAAAGGAATATGTAAACTATGCCTTGAAGAGAAAGATTTAATGGAATCTCATAGCATTCCGAGAAGTTATTTCAAGCGATTGAAGAAAAGTGACTCTCAATTAATTGTATTTCAGAAAGGAAGCAAACCAAAACGAGAAAATGTAGACCCTAAAGAGCCGCTACTATGCTTCGAATGTGAGCAGTTTATCAGCAACGAGTATGAATCGTATGGAACAAGGTTATTGAGAAACCATCATAATATTCGTAAAAACTCTGACCATATAATCATCAACTCATTTGATTACAAGCGATTCTATCTATTCTTACTGAGCATACTCTGGCGAGCATCCATCTCTAAAAGCAGTCATTATTCAACCGTTAATGGCGTTCCTGAGTTGGATGACTTGATGAGGCATTGCATTAAAAACAAGCAAGTGCGTATAAATAAATTAAGTCACTTGAAGGTGGATAATTTCATTCGGATTTGTGTGTTTAGATTGATTGACACCACGAACAACGTTCCTGATCATGTTATTAAATCTATTCTTAGCAATTTTGCATTTATAAAAAAAGATGAAACCGATAGTGTACTTTGGTATTTTGTCGTAGAAGGGTTTGCTATATTCTATGTGTTCTCCGCTTCAAAAGATTATCACGATGTTATGAGAATGCGATTAAAATCACAATTGACCTCTGGTAGTCATCAGAAGATCTTTAAAATTGATATTTTTAAAGATGCACTATTTTCCGAAATTTTTATTGATTTGCTCACTGCTGCTAATGAAAGTAAATGATTATCTCATGTTGATCACTCCCAAATATTTGCAAGGGCAGCGCCCACGCTCTTAACGTCAATTTTCAAATAGTTCATGGTGACTTTAGGATCTGAATGATTAAGTGCTTTCATTGCTAAAGCAAGGTTGCCATTAGATTTCTCCCATACCTGCGTTGCAGAAAACTTGCGAAAAGAATGGCACCCAACGGTTCCTTTGATCCCCACATTCTCAGCAGCCTGTTTGATCTCACGGTTCACCTGTTCACGGCTGACAGGGGATTTTCCTGATGCTCGGTTGCTGTGTGACGTGAAAACATATTCGTCTTTCGGGAAGGCCTGGCGGCGACGTTCTACAACCTCCCACACCTTCGCAGGGACGATGATTTCTTTCTTCTTGCCCGTCTTACTCTCCAGCACTTCCAGCGTATTTCCCTCCTTGAACTGGCTGAATTTCAAATTCACCGTGTCACCTACCCGTAAACATAAAGAGGCCATAGTGATCGCTACATCTGCGAATAGCTGTTTGTTATGACTCTCAAGCCAGCTTATCAGCTTAAACGCCTCTGCCTGGGTGATTATCTTCGTGGTCGCCATCTACTTATCTCCATCAATATTGAAACTGTGAAATAAGATTATGATCATTTTCAGTAAGTTACAACAATTCAATCTCACATTTTTATTGAGGGTGGTGGAAGGTTGCGCCATTTCCAGCACTATCGAACAGGAACAAGCACGGACTCCTGTTTGAAATTTGAACAATTTCGAAATATCTTTAACGAAATCATCATCTTGGCAAGTCTAAACAGATGTTTGAACGTTGCCAAATCCTGGCGAGGCTATGCACGGTTTATGCAGATTCATTGCATACCAGAGAGGCGAAGGGCGAAGATAAAGCGTAGCGTATCAAATAAATCAATAGCTTAGATATTCTATCTCACATTTCTACAGAACCTTGAGGTAGAGATATTGCACGATAGATGATAATAATTCTCACCTGAGTTGATTGCACCAAGAAATGATTAGAATGCTAACTAAATGGCTGGTTTCGGCATGGAAAATCGAATTGTTACTTTATAACAATAAAATGAGAAAACTCGTTCGACAAATCCGGCACGAGTGCAAAGTGGTTTTCATGACAAACAGCGCTATATTCCGCACTACACAACGGTTTGACTAAGCTGAGCATTCTTACAATGAAAGTGAACAATCTACTTTGACCTACATCTACACTGATTCTTTACCTGCCATTTAATATAGATTTTGACGTTATTAATGTAGGGATTTGATAGGGATAATCTAAGGCTTGCCTCTGGCTGTTCTTAGGATTGTTGCATGTGAGATTCGTAGTGAGCAGGGCGACGATCTACCGTTGGGTAAAGTGAGAAACGAGCACCACTACAGAAATCTGTTACCCTTTAGACTTTCTATGCACCAGTACCCCTACAAAATACTGTGACCCTACCCCCACAGAAAACTGTTAGGCACCCCCGCAGAATTTTGGGGGAGGGGGTAACAGAATTCTGTTAGCTATTAGATCACTTATTAAATTACTTTATTAGATCAGAACTTATTATCTTTCTACACTGTCCCTGGTCGGTACTCTACGGGAAATCTCACCTACGCCACCCTTGACGGGCTGACGGTTCGACCCCGTACCGCTCAGGAACCAGCGTCAGCGTTACCTTCTGTATGGTGCAATGGCGTTAGCCACCGTGAAAACGGCTGCACACGATGATTTCGCCGTGGGCGAATACCTTTGCGCTGTGCGCGGAATTACCATCTGACCAACCAACTACCGTTGATTGTCCATCTGATAAGCTGACTAACTTCAACCATCCATTCATGAACTAACGTTCACCCATGCAAGGTTTCAGTAAGTCAGTGGCTAAGGCTTCACTGGTCGCTGATAGCTCCAGTTCATCCAGCCTCAATCCAATACCAACACCTACTATCCTGATAACTACCGTTATCCCTCTGTAGTTGTGCTATTGGTTTCGGGAGTAAGTGCCAGAGGGGCGGCGGCAGTGATGCGAAAAGAACGCCTCAGAAGCGCTGTAAGCGTTTTTGAGAGGGTAGAGGATGCAGATTACTACTGATATCACAAAATCTCTCAGAAAGCGATACAGGAGATTTTGTGAGAATAATTAGTAGTTGATCACTTGACTTGGGTGTGTTATTATATTAATTCACTTAATAATGAAATTATCTATTGACTTTGAAATCATTTCATGTTATAGTAAGTTTTGTCGGGTGATGAAAGCATTCATCCCGTCGCCTTCTTAGGCATCCAGCCTAACACAAACAATCCAAAATACACCGCACTATCAGGAAACGTGATTAACGTTCTCCCTGGATGGTGTTTTCGTTTATCTCACACAAGGAGAATCAAAATTAAGTATTTCAACCCAGAACTTGTCTTCGAGGCTTTAAAGGCCGGAAACCAGACACGAAAGGCACTTAACAGCCAGCGAGCAGCAGCACAGCGTCAAGGATATTTGGAACACGCTGAAAGGTTGCGTAAAGGAATTGAACTTTACGATCAATGGAAAGCTGAACAGGCTGAAACCACCACCAACGAATAAACCAGAAGGAGAAACCATATGAGCGGAGTCAACAATCAGAAGAAACAACCACGCACTTGTCTACATATTCCAGATGAAACCTTCCAGATTTTATTCAGAGAAGCGAGAAGTCAAAGAGTGACCGTCACAGAATACATTCTCAACGTTCTGAATAAAGAGGCAGCCAATCTTAACAAGGGCAAGTGATCCCATTATCACCATAGTAGCGCCGTGAGCGCGATTACAATTAAGGAAAAATTTGAATGACAACGAAAGATGAACAATTTGTCAGGGTTCCTATGTGGATTCTGAAAATAAGCCACGTCAACGGGCATAAATTTACTGATGGTTCTAAAAATTTATATTGCTATCTAAGGGGGTTTGACCGTGCTTTTCCTTCTTACGCAAAAATAGGTGATGTGTTTGGAATAACGCCAAGAGCCGCAGAAGAGAGAGTTAAGAAACTGCTCGAAATGGGATTGATTATTAAAGATACTCGCCCTGGAATCTCTAATCTTTATCAGGTTTTAGATATTCCAAGAGAAGAAGCACCCAATCAGCTACCAGCAGCGCCCATTATCGTTTCTGACGTAGTGACACACCAAGCAGCGCGTGAACCAGCTACCACAGAGGAAACGCAGGATGATGCGCCGAATTGGGATGAATCAGCACCACCAGATAATGCGACAGAAAAGTCTGAGCCTTTAGGACTGTCTGAGATGATTACCGATGAAATGAAAATAGATGCAGTGTGCGATCTGCTGTCAAAAACGGACAGTTTACGACAACAGAGCAGAGGAGACACATTTATAAACTACGCTCGTCGCGTATTGCAACGCAAGAGTATGAAACTACCTTCCAGATTCGAAGAGGAATTAGAGATGCGATTTGAGAATCGTTATCCACACTTCTATGGACGGTTCGGAACACCATTTTAACGGAGACCTAATTGATACAATACATAAAATTGAACAACACAAATCAGATACAGATCAACGATAGCGGGAAGGGCGTTTATCATGCGCTTATTTGGTTCTGGAAAGGAAGAAAAACCAAAATTTCCTACGGCGAGCTATCTGATAAATCCGGTGTCAGTGATAACGGGATCAGGTTCTGGCTTCGTGCGCTGCGCAATATTGGTGTGATCGATATCGACGATGAAAGCCATTATCTATCATTCACGCTGAAACACATCGAACGAGAGAATGTAGAATTTATCTACTCTAATTTCTAAAACACACAATAGGGAAACTTTTATGATAACTGCTTTATGTTGGTTCACCATATTCTATGGCGTTTACCTTATGACAAGGAAGTTTCCCCCTCTACGAGGAATGAATGGGACGAAAAGAACGGAATCCAATTAAACGGATAGAACAAGCAACACGCGCCAGCAAACGTAAATACACCTCTTCTCTACAAGACCTCGCAAAAGAGTCTATTCCAGGAGAATGGATCACCGAAATAATAGAATACCCTGCAACGGTGCCCGTAGGGGCAGAGTTTGAACTATTGCAGGATGTTTTAGCATCTTCGGATAACGTCTTCTATAAACCACGCCGCCGCTGTGAATACCGTGTTGATTCATCGAATCTTAAGAAGTGGCAGCTATACGCAGAAAATTATCTTGACTGGGTGGGGTATTCCCAAACTAACGGGTTATCCAATCACATACAAGATTTTGATATTCTCTTTGACGACAAGGAAAACAACAATGAATAATAAAACTATGGACACCGTGAACACCCTAATTAACTCTTTTCACGATATCTGGCATTTACCAACCTTGCAGCTTGTTAATAAGGCGTGGCGTGAGAGAACGCCCTCCGCGCTCCTGGAAGCTGTAAAATACACTGAACAGGCAATTACTGCCCTTGAACACTGGAACGCTGCTGTAGAGCATCTGGTGCAGATGAACGGGGATACCGTAACCGTTGATCAGGCGTGGCGCATTGCCAATGATATGGAGGAACTCGCCCTGGCTATGCAACATCTCACCGTTGAACTCGGAGAGCTTGCCATAGTGATCGCGGAAGCGTACGGTGTAAGTTAAGATGCATAATTATTCTGTTTTAATGCATAATTAGCTTGACGGGTGCATAACTTTTATGTTACTATGTAAGTAAGGGTTGAGTATTCGAATCACTTCACCCTCGTATGACAATACGCACTCCCTGAGAATGCCGTTTCCCATAGGCGGCGCTCTCTCCCATTGAATATCCTCTCTGAAAGCTGGTTGTTTTCCTTTGTTGTGTTTAGTTCCAAAGGGTGGCGCGGGCGTTCCCACTTGTGTCGGGTGGTAACGAACAATCACCGCGCACATTCTCTTTCAGAGAGCATATTCCGTGCTCTAAGCCTTATAACCTCCGTTAGGGATTATAAGCGGTCAGACTGAATAAATGCTGTCAGCATTATTTACGTTCAGGCTGGCAATCTCTTATTACGATTCCAGGGTGATAAGAAATTCCATTCCCACTTCTCGCCATGACAGAAGGGCTTCTGTTTTGAAGTGGGAGCAAAGCACCCCCGATCTTTTTTAAATCTCCTAAGATATAAAACGGGGGTTCTTTTTTAGAAACCATTCTTTAACATCATAATCCTCCGAAACGAAAATGACGTTAAACAATGCTTTCTAACAAGGGCATACTCTCCAGGGCTACTTCGGTAGCCCTTCTCTTTACCCTGCGTACAACATAAATGCTGCACGCAGACACAACGCGAAGGAACAACACAATGTTCTTATTAAACAATCGCGACCGAATCCTAAAATACAAATCCGAAGTGATTCAAGTTAATCCTGAGTTGATAGCTAAAGTGGCTGAAATGGCAGGATGTACCGTTGAAGAAATAGAAAAAGCGGTAGACCAGTATTTCCCTTCTGAGGACACACCTCAACTTAGTATGCAGGAACGGATCGCAATCAAATCCAAGGAAATCAAACAACAATGATTGTAGACCTAACCGAACTTTTCCCAATTCGTAAGAGTTTCACTGACGTAGTGAGCTACGCCACTGATTCTTTTGCAGCCGTAGAAGGCCGTGTTTTCGACCTGCCAGCAGATATTGAATGCGGCAACGTTATCGGCGCTGATGGCGCTCTATACACCTCCGGCAATGATGCCTTTGTGGTGGTAAGTGATTCCGTTAGCGCTGGCGACGGTAAAACCGTGAATGTCCTACGTGCGCCTAATGTTGGCAGCTTCGTAGCACTGAAAGCCGACAACCTGCACGCAGCGAATCACGCCGCAGCTATCACCACGCTCGAATCCAAAGGATTCGTATGCCGTCCATTCTTCACCTCTTAATCAAGGAAGATAAATAATGAGTAAAATCGCAATTGGGCGTGAGATGGTCGATTTAGCGCCAATCTTCCAGGCTCTGCCGGAACGTAACTATCTTATGAATGCCCTCGACCTATTCGACGGGGTAGGTGTTCAGAATCCGAAAGTGGTGGTGACACAGCTTCTGGATGATAACTACAGCCTGTTTAACACCCCGCAGAGCCGTTATTCATCAAACCACGACACTACCGCGCGTCAGAATGGCAAAGAATACCTTATCGAGATTCCTTGGTTTGCAAGGGAAGATGAGTTTAAACCTGTAGACGTACAAGGCCGCAGAGTGCAGGGAACGGACTACGAGCAAACCGTTACCGACCTGTACACCGAATACACTGGCAAACATAAGATTGCTTATCTGCGTACCCGTGAGTCTTACCTGGCCCGTGCTCTGTTCAAAGGTGAAGTTTATACGCCTGCAACTGATGACCTACTGATCTCTTATGCTGAACTGTTCGGTGTGGTGCCAATGTCAGCCAGCGTGAGCACAGCGACAGCGGCACAGGATTTTGATGCGATCTTAGACAAAGTTCAGGCTGCCGCAGGTGGATTGGCTGGACAGATTGAACGAGTGATCGTATTCGCTAAACCTGCTGCATTTAGCCAGATTCGCTTCTCTGACAGTATGTCTAAGGCGTTCCAGTATGTATTCCCGTCTACCGGGATATGCAGACCATGAGTAAAACTGAGAACCTCAATACTTCCTTCGCGATCTCTCACATCGCAAGAACCTTTAATTATTGCGCCACCGTAGTCTTTTAAAATAAATGAGCTGGAATAGGCATACTGATAACTCCTTGTTGGTGTATGAAATTCCATTAACCATACCGTGCAATAAGTTGTTTAAATGTAACTTTTAATTGTCATCAATTAACCATTATCTGTGTGGATGATGACCCGTCGATATTCATTCATATACTCAGTAAAACGTTGATGAGGGGGTATAAATCTCTGGAAGCTAACGGCCACGCTACGGCCCGCTTCGTCAAATTTTTACGCCCGCGAAATTAAAAAATTCTCCTGCGCAAAAAACGGAAAATTTCTGCGAATAATGTCAGTACGCAGAGCGCTGCGGTCCTTGCCGTTTCTGACTTTTTTTGCGCAAAATCTGCTATGACCTGATCCGTAAAGATCCGCGTTTCTGAGCAAAACGGTATGCAACAGCCGCAGCGGGAACCTGTTTGTAAGCCATGGTGCTGGTGGGATTGGTTAAAGTTTCCAGAGAGGTTTCCGCTATCGTTTTTGCCGGTAAACCAAAATGATCTCGCGGGGTTTGTATCCGACAATCACACTTGCAGATGCCCGTTCCCGTCGTGACGATGCCCAAAAACATTTACACTGATGGTATATCTTTTAGCTGCGTATACCGTTTTGGGCTTTACCTGATTCGCCGGAAAATGACCTCCTCATTTTGAGATATCAAAATCACAACTCATAAAGGGACACAGTATGCAGAGTGTGTTTTCGGAAACAGCCGGTGCCAACGTTCGTTGGCATGATTTGCCAGGGAAGGGTATTCCTGTTGTGTTTATTCACGGGCTCGGGTGTGCTTCTTCTTATGAATACCCACGCATTGTGGCAGATTCGGCATTTGGCGGGCGACGCGCCATACTGATTGACCTTCCTGGATACGGCTTCAGCGACAAGCCTCATGACTTTGATTACAGCATTGCTCATCAGGCAGGCGTGGTTATCGAGGTGATCAACGCATTGATGCTCCCGCAATGCAACATTTATGGTCACAGCATGGGGGGCAGCATCGCGATTGAAGTCGCGGCACGGTTGCGTGAGCGGGTCGGTAAACTGGTGGTTTCGGAACCTAACTTTCATGCTGGCGGCGGCGAATATAGCCGAATCATCGTAGAGAAACCGGAAGCTGAGTTTGTCTCTCACGATTACGATCGGATACTGGCGAACCACACCTCCCCATGGAAAGGTTCGGCCCAAAATGCTGCGCCTTGGGCAATGTGGCGTGGAGCCAAAAGCCTGATTGAGGGGACTTCACCCTCGTGGATGGAGACCTTTCTTAGCCTGTCCTGTTCACGCGCGCTGATTTTTGGCGAACAATCCTTGCCGGACGATGATTTTCAACATGTTAGCCATAACGACGTTCCTGTAGCCATAGTGCCCCAGGCTGGACACTCAATGTCCTGGGAGAATCCTTCTGCGCTTGCCGAGGCGTTGAACAAGGCTTTTGGATAACCGGTGGCTTCGTGCATACGGTCTTCGACAAGGTTCGCTCAGGCGAAGACCGTGTTCATGATGACAACCTTTTTATCCTCTTCTCGCTCGCATAAGCACACGAGTGCGAGACATAAATGCCTAATACTCTGCCGCTTTTTTTTTGCAGTCGGTGTCAATCAGTTCCTCTTTTCATCAAACAAAAAATCTACAAAACTAGACATCTATCGAGTTTTCGCCTTAAAGTTCTAACTTTTGTACTAGACAAAACCAACGTCTGGTTATCATATGGTTAATTAAAATATCGCTACATGTAAAAAATCGCCCAGATAGATGACTGGTCGGCGTGCATGTCAGCGCAGCAAACACACTGACACACCTTTTCAGGAGCATTATGCAATCCTCTGTTAACAAGAACGAAAGCCGAACTTTCTTCGGCCATCCTTATCCGCTCGGCTCGCTCTTCTTTACCGAAATGTGGGAGCGGTTCTCGTTTTACGGCATTCGTCCGTTACTGATCCTGTTCATGGCGGCAACCGTCTATGACGGCGGTATGGGGCTCGCGCGTGAAAACGCATCGGCCATCGTCGGGATCTTTGCCGGCAGTATGTATCTCGCTGCGCTCCCTGGCGGCTGGCTGGCGGATAACTGGCTTGGCCAGCAGAGGGCGGTCTGGTACGGTTCCATTCTGATTGCGCTTGGGCATTTGTCGATCGCGCTATCGGCCTTTATGGGCAACAACCTGTTCTTTATCGGCCTGATGTTCATCGTCCTCGGCTCCGGCTTGTTCAAAACCTGTATCTCGGTCATGGTGGGGACGCTGTATAAAAAAGGCGATGCCCGTCGCGACGGCGGCTTCTCACTGTTTTATATGGGCATCAACATGGGATCGTTTATCGCCCCGTTGATCTCCGGCTGGCTGATTAAAACGCACGGCTGGCACTGGGGGTTCGGCATCGGTGGTATCGGGATGCTGGTGGCGCTGGTGATTTTCCGCCTGTTTGCCGTGCCATCAATGAAACGCTACGACAGTGAAGTCGGCCTGGATTCGACCTGGAACAATCCGGTGGCGAAGAAAAATGGCGTAGGCGCCTGGCTGCTGGCTCTGGCGGTCGGCGTGGCGATTATTGTGACGCTGATTGCGCAGGGTGTGATTGTGATTAATCCTGTCGCGGTCGCCAGCGTGCTTGTCTACGTGATTGCTGCCTCGGTCGCACTCTATTTTATCTGGTTGTTCCTCTTTGCCGGCCTGAATCGTAAAGAGCGCGCCAGGCTGCTGGTTTGTTTCATTCTGCTGGTTTCCGCGGCGTTCTTCTGGTCTGCATTTGAGCAAAAACCAACGTCATTCAACCTGTTTGCCAATGACTACACCAACCGCATGATCGGTGATTTTGAAATCCCGGCAGTGTGGTTCCAGTCAATCAACGCGCTGTTTATCATTATTCTGGCGCCGATCTTTAGCTGGGCATGGCCGATGCTGGCGCGTAACAACGTGCGTCCGAGCAGCATCACCAAGTTTGTGATCGGCATTTTGTGTGCGGCGGCAGGCTTTGGCGTGATGATGCTGGCGGCACAAAACGTGTTGAACAGCGGCGGGGCAGGCGTATCGCCGATGTGGCTGGTGGGCAGCATCCTGATGCTGACGCTGGGCGAACTCTGTCTGAGTCCGATTGGTCTGGCGACCATGACGCTGCTGGCGCCGGAAAGAATGCGCGGCCAGATGATGGGGCTGTGGTTCTGCGCCAGCGCGCTGGGCAACCTGGCGGCTGGTTTGATTGGCGGGCACGTCAAAGCCGATCAGCTGGATATGCTGCCAAATCTCTTCGCGCGCTGTTCTATTGCGCTGTTGATTTGTGCCGCAGTACTGTTGGTGCTGATTGTTCCGGTGCGTCGTATGCTGGAAAACGCGCAGGTAAAAACGGAAGAGAAACCGGTGAAAACTGCCTGACGGGCAGTGGCTGAGCCTTAAACAGACCGGCGCGAAATGCGCCGGTTTTTTTATGGGCGTGATATGTTCAGTAATGATCACCCTGCGGGTGATGAACAAACGTGACACCCTACAACCCAACCGTAAGAGCAGGACATGTCAGAATCCCCCGCTAAACACATTCTCAACCTTTACGATACCCACGCTGATGCCTTTGCGCGCCTGCGTTCTCGCCATTTAATGGAAAAAGCCTGGCTCGATAAATTTATCGATCTGCTCGGCACGCGTGGGACGATTCTGGACATCGGCTGCGGCAATGGTCGGCCCATTGCTGACTATTTCATTCAGCAAAATTATCAAATCACCGGTATCGACGGTGCTTCCGCGATGCTGGCTCGCGCACAGCAGCAGTTTCCTGAACAGCGTTGGTTGAATCTGGATATGCGTCAGCTAGCGCTGAATAAAACCTTTGACGGGCTGATCGCCTGGGACAGCTTTTTCCACCTGACTCCTGAAGATCAACGTCAGATGTTCCCCGTTTTTGCGCGTCACAGCCATCCTGGCAGCGTGCTGATGTTCACCAGCGGCACACATCACGGTATCGCGATGGGGGAATTTGAAGGCGAACCGCTGTATCACGCCAGCCTGTCGCCGGACGAATACCGACAACGGCTGGCGGAAAATGGTTTTGCAGTGATTGACGTGGTATTTGAAGATCCCGATTGCGGCGGGCATTCGGTCTGGCTTTGTCAGGCGCTTATCCCGTAATCATTTGTCAGTGCGCTTATTGTCTTACATCATGACTTTTTGCTCTTATTCACTCTACTGCGAAGCTGTATTCCCTCCCTTAGTGAGCAAATTCAATGAAAATAAAATCATTGTTAGCGGTGATTTTGGCTGCATGCTGGGTATTTAATATGGGTAGCGTCATGGCCAAGAGTCATTCAGTTTCAGACTCAGAGATTAAAGATAAGGTTATTGCCGAATCCATCGCCTCATATCCCGGCGTGTGTGCTTGCCCATTCAATCGTGCGAGGAATGGTAGTGCCTGTGGCAGGCGCAGCGCATGGAGCAAGGCCGGAGGCTACGCGCCACTCTGCTATAAAAATGAAGTTACGGATGACAGGGTCAAACAGTGGCGGGAGCAAAATAACAGTTAATTAATGTGCTCTTCACTGAATGGCAAATTTAAAATTAACCCGGCTCCAGCATCCCGAAACTCACAATCCGGGAACGGCCCAGCTCTTTCGCACGATACAGCGCGACGTCGGCCGCACGCAGCAGGTTGTCGCTCTGGACGTGCTCCGGGTAGCTGGCGATGCCAATCGACACGTCCACGGGACCGATTTCAGACAGCCCATAGCGCATCGAGAGGGTGTGAACACCATTAAAAATCTCGGTTGCGCAGGCGTGAGCCGCCTCTTCATCAACGCCCGTCAGCAGCACCAGAAACTCCTCGCCGCCGTAACGGAACGCCACGCCATGGTCGTGAACGGCGCGTTGAACGATGGCCGCGACGTTTTTGATCACCTGATCGCCCGCCTCGTGTCCGAACCTGTCGTTAATATTTTTGAAGTGATCAATGTCGATCATCAGGCAGCTCACCGGTTCTGCATTGCGCGTCGCCTGGCTCATTTGGGTACGCAACGTGTCTTCCAGATGGTGACGATTGCGCAGGCCGGTTAACGGATCATACAGCGCTTTTTCGAGCAGGGCATCGCGCAGACGTTGGTTCGCTAACGCGAGGCCAAGCGCTTCGGCCATCAGTTCCAGATAAGCGCGAGAAGGCGCCGTTTCTGGCGTGATGTTCTGGAAAGAGAGTAAACCAATCGCTTCTCCCTGGGCGATCAGCGGTACGCAAAGCGAGTGATTTGCACAGGTGTCCGGCAGATGGTAGCAGGCGATATCCGGCTCGCCGTTAACCGGTGGATGGCTCTGACCGCGACGTACAGCCCAGCATTCGTCGGGGTGGAACGGATCCTGTTTCCCCTCGGGCGAAAGCCATTGCGCGACGCAGCGCATCTGCCACGGATCGCGGTCGAGAATATAGAGCCGGCCGGCTATTCCCGGCGCGATATTGGGGGCAAAAAGCTGTGCGACGTTAATCACATCCTCGAAGTTCTCGCAGCCCTGCAAACGCTGCGTCATGCGCGCCAGCAGCTCGCGGATCGCCCAGTCGGCGTCGCGCTCTTTTTCCAGACGCTGTCGCACCAGTCCATTCTCACGAAAAATGCGGATCGCCTGCGCCATGTCACCAATTTCGTCGATCTGGTTAAAGTTGGGCGTTTCAACCGCATAATCCTGGGAGGCCAGGCGATTCACCACGTCGCTCAGACGCACCACCGGTCGCAGCACGCGGCGTTTTAAGATGAAACCCAGCACAAACAGGAACAGCAGGGCAGTTACGCCCACCATCACCTCAGACAGCGTGCGTAACAGGCGTGACGTGTTGGTCGCTTGCTGGACGGCGTCCTGCGCACGACGATCGAGCATCAGGCGAAAATGGTCGATTTGGTCTTGCGCCCGCTCCAGCTCTTGCTCGTAAGGTTTGCCGTAAAGTAGCGCGAGGGCTTGCGACTGTTCACCGCGAGCCACCTGAGCTAACGCGGTCTGCTGTTCATCCTGAAGCTCATCGACAACCCGGAATCCTTCATGCAAAAGCGCCAGTTCATCATCCGTCGCGCCATTGTCTTTCAGTTTTGCCAGACGATGCTCAACGGCCTTCAATGACTGCTCTTTTTGCTGATATTCCGCCAGCAGGTCCGGGTCTTGTTTGATCACGTACAGCCGCGCCAGATCCGAAAGCGACCAGATCTCGACGTCAACCTCTTCAGTGAGCTGGTCAAAAACCTGTCGCTGTTCTACCGCCTGCCGCTCAACATTATCCGCGTTTGACGCCATCAGCATCACCACGCCTGACACAATTGTCAGGCACACCGTGGCACCGTAGGCCCAGTTCGTTATGGTCGCAATACGCACCTGTAGGATCCTTCTAGGCCATTTGTGGGATAGCTATTTTGAAATTATAGGAAACGCATGATTTTGCGTGTAAAAAAAGCGGCCATTTGGCCGCCTGGTCTGTTAAATATCGTCACGCTTTCACAAATCTGGAGGGTTTTTGCCTTCTTCAATAAAGGTTTCGTCGATTTCGTCCGAATTGCCAGCATGGTCACGTCCGGAAAGCAGATTCCAGCAGGCAATAAACAGGGCGGCGATTAGCGGGCCAATCACAAAGCCGTTAATGCCATAAATTTCCATCCCGCCCAGTGTCGAGATCAGGATCAGATAGTCCGGCATTTTGGTGTCTTTGCCGACCAACAGCGGGCGCAGGATGTTATCCACCAGCCCCACGATGATGACAAAGAAGCCGACAATGAAGAACCCTTGCCACAGCTGTTGCGTGGCAAACAGGAAGATAGCGGCGGGTACCCAGATAATCGCCGAGCCGACGGCCGGAATTAACGACAGGAACGCCATCAGCGCGCCCCACAAAATACTGCCGTCGATACCGGCGATATAAAAGGCGACGCCCCCCAAAATACCCTGCACGAGCGCCACAACCACCGTGCCTTTAACCGTCGCGCGGGAGACGGCGGCAAATTTCGCGAACAGATGCTGCTTAACAAAATCGGACAGCGGCAGGGAATCAAGAATCTGACGCACCAAATACGGCCCGTCTTTGAGCAGGAAAAACAGCAAATAAATCATGATGCCGAAGCTAATCGCAAAGCCGAACGTGCCCTTGCCGATCAAGAAGGCGCTGCCCGCCAGATACTGTCCGCCTTTTAAGGCAGCATCAGAGAGTTTTTGCTGGATTTGCGTGGCATTATCCAAATTGTGATCGACAAGGAAATTCCGTGCCCAGTCCGGCAGGTGTGCAAACAGGCTTGCCACCACTTCCGGGAATTGGGAATCCGTATGCTGGAGCTTGGTGTAAACCACGTTCAGCTCGATGGCGAGCGACGAGAGAATCACGATCAGCGGTGTAAACACGATCAGGCAGATAATGCCCAGCGTCAGTAGCGATGCCAGCCCGTTACGTTCCCCCAGTAGACTGCGCACTTTGTTCTTCACCGGATGGAAGATGACGGCCAGTATCGACGCCCAGAAAACGGCCGAAAAGTAGGGCGCCAGTATGTCAAAGAAAGCCAGCGAAACGATGACGAGAATCAGAATGAAGAAACCTTTGGTAAGTCCTTTAAAGCGCATGAGCCAGTCCTGGTAACATAGAATCACCGTCGACTATAGAACCCTTTGGCGGATTTACCAATTTTGTCGTCAGGATCACACTGTTTGGATTACCCACTCCACGCTGTTGTCGGATGCCCCGCACGTGTGAATCCCGACGACGCAGGGGCAATTACACCTTTCTGTATGAGACAGCGCAATGGGTTCCCACTTTCGACTGACCGAAAATGCCCTCCGTCCGCGCCATGCTCTCAGTATCGGCTTACGGAGGTGCTTATGGCCTGGCGACCAATTCTCTACGTGATCATGACAAACCAACCCCGACTCAGCGCCCGTCGTGCGCGTCTACGTTTGGTGCGCGGCTAGCTTTTTGTTAACAATCGCGGTATAACAAAACCTTCTTTGGATGTTTAGATGTCCATACGTTTAGAAGGTAATATGCAAACAGAACACGACAATGGGCAGCTAAAGCGCACCATGAAAA
>Ga0308165_1002377_pt1 | contig 22710 bp, 14 predicted proteins | sample PhyWR2_FD_201032 | JGI IMG/M metagenome (GOLD analysis project Ga0308165, IMG submission 201032) | Phyllosphere microbial communities from UC Gill Tract Community Farm, Albany, California, United States - DLSLW.R2 | ecosystem: Host-associated > Plants > Phyllosphere > Unclassified | place: USA... | reverse complement strand
CCCGGAACTTATCAGCTCACCAATAAAGCGGGCGACGGAGGGCGAAAATTCTTCGCCGAAGGCGCGCAGATTAAAGAAGGAACCTCCTCAGTCACCGTGTCGGGCAGCACCAAAGCCTTTTATTTAAAATACGATTTTAATGTTGCTGCAGTTGTTGAGGCCACTGAAATTCAAAGCGTTGGATTGTATATGTCGGCCTATGCCGCAGAAATTGGTCAATTGGCTTATGTAGCCAATGGCGTTTGGCAATCGGGAAACATTCCGGTAGAGTTTTACCAGTTTTCGTGGGGAAGAGATGAACGCTACAAGTTCGCTATGCACACCTCGGCGGGTATAAAGTATATGGGGAGCAGCAATGTAAACAATGTGAGCCCTGTTGGTCAATCGGCCTCGTACTTTTATCTCAATCCGGTAACCAACGATCAATGGAACAATACCTACAAATTTAATCCGGCAGCAGATAACAAAAGCGTTAAGGCAATGCTAAACTTCGGTTCTGGCGGTGCTTACACCCACAGTATTGTTGTTCAATAATTGTTTGCGCACTCCGCCGGCAGAAATTGCTGGCGGAAAAAAAATCGATCCTATGAGAAAAATCATTAAAAACACCTGCCTGATACTTGCGTTGTTTCTGTATGCCTCGTGTAAAAAAGATCCGGCACCGGTGCCCGTTACGCCGCCGCCGGTTACTCCGCCAGTTACACCGGGCACAACAGTAAATTATCTTCAACAGGCAAAAGAAACCCACACCTTTACGGTAAACAACCTGTTAACCGCCAGTTATGGGTATAGGGCCAATACCACAACCCACGCAAACAATTGTTACGAATGGTACAACGTGAGTCAAATTTATGCCGATGCAGCCATGGTAAGCCTTGGCGAAACCACCTATTTAGCCTACATGAACAATACTTTTAAGTTTATGGAAAACATGTGGGACAAACGAGACTTGCGAGGCGGGTATTTTGCATCGGTAAACCTTGATGGTTCGGGCGCTGCCGGAGACAAATATGTGGATGACAATGCCTTAACAGGTATTGTTTTTCTCGAAGCCGCAGAAGTAACCATTGGCGCCGATAAGCAGGCTTATTTGGCTAAGGCGAAAGCTTGTGGCGACTGGCTCATTAACAGTGGCTTATGGGACAACGTGTACGGAGGCGGATTTTACTGGAATACGGCAAAGCCCGAAAAACCCACGCAAACCAATGGGCTGGCATTGCAACTGTTTTTAAAGTTATACAGTTTAACTGGCGATGCCATTTATCGCGATTGGGCAATACAGGTAAACACCTGGCTAAATACCAAAATGTTTGATACCAATACTGGCCTCTATATCTGGAAAATTGATGGCGCTGGAGATGGTCTGAAGCATAACGAAAAATTCACTTACGATAATGCCATTATGGTTGAAGCCTTTATTTTGTACAGTAAAATAATGAACGATGCCGCTTACCTAACCAAAGCACAAAGCCTTGGCCGGGCGATGAACAACACCTTATGGAATGCATTATATAAAGGCTATGTTTTTAACACAGCCGAAACGCGGATTAACCCAGCCTGGTGTGCCTGGGGCTCGCAGGCGATGATTCGCCTTTACGAAACAGACAAAAACGAAAGCTGGCTGGTGTACGCTAAAGAAAATATCAACCGTTTAAATATTGCCAACAGAAATACAACTACTTTCGGCTATTATTTCTTTGCCGGCTTTGATGGGCAAAACCGCTCAACGGAAATGGAAACTGTAGATCAGGCCTGGATGCAGCGGATTCAGGCGCTTTTGTCAAAATATTAAAATCACAATCTTTACCCTTATGAAAATAGGTTATAAATCAGCACTTCCCTTAATTATCTTGCTTTTGCTAATGCCCGCGGCGTTTGCCCAGGATGTTTTAAAATATGTAAATCCAAACATCGGTACTGCACACAGCAGGTGGTTTTTTTACACGCCCGCCGCCGTTCCTTACGGGATGGCCAAATTGGCGCCATCAACAAATGGAAGTTATGGAAACAATCAAGGATGGGAGGCCGTAGGGTACGATACCCGCCACAACTCGATAGAGGGTTTTGTCCATTTTCACGAATGGCAAGTTGGTGGAATCAGTTTCATGCCAACAGCGGGAGCGCTGAAAACCATGCCCGGCGAATTAGACAAGCCGGGAAGTGGATACCGGTCTGCCTTCGATCGTAAGAACGAAGTTGCACAGCCGGGCTACTATTCGGTACTGTTAGATGATTTTAATATCAAAGCAGAGCTCACCGCTACAAAACGGGTTGGTTTCCATCGGTATACCTTTCCTAAGAGCAACACATCAAGAATCATTTTATCCATCGGCAATGTTCAGGGCGAAAGCGGCCCAATTACCGATGCATCTGTTGAAATGATTGACGATACGCATTTTCAGGGCTTTGTGATTACTTATCCCAAATATGTAAAAACCTATGATGAGGGCGGTAGAGTAGCCATGTACTTTTTTGGAGAGCTTGGTAAAAAGCCCGCAGAGGTTGGCGCCTTAAATAAAAACGACGCTATTGCCAACCAAAAATCATCAAAAGGAATCGGTGCAGGTTTATTCCTCAACTACAATACGCAACAAAATGACCAGATCGAAATTAAGGTTGGTCTTTCTTACACGTCCATTCAAAATGCAAAGCTAAACCTCCAAACAGAAGCAGCGAACTTAACCTTTGCCCAGGCAAAAGCTGCCGCCCAAAACGAGTGGCGTAGCGAAATGGCAAAACTTAAGGTTTCGGGTAAAAACGAGGCCGATAAAACAAAATTTTATACCGGGCTTTACCATGCTTTACTCGGTAGGGGCATAGCCAGCGATGTGAACGGAAACTTTCCGCGACACGATGGTACAATTGGCCAGTTACCCAAAGATGCGAAAGGAAAATTTAGCTATAACTTTATGAATACCGACGCGATTTGGGGCGGATTTTGGAACCTTACGCAATTGTGGGCACTATCGTATCCCTCGCATTACAGCGATTTTGTACATACACAATTAGAAATTTATAAAGAGCGGGGCTGGTTTGGCGATGGTATCGCAAACAGCAACTTCGTTTCAGGCGTAGGTACAAACTTTGTTGGCCTGGCCATTGCGGGCGCTTATCAGGCCAATATCCGCGATTATGATTTAGATTTAGCCTATAAAGCCGTGCTGGGCAACGAGCTCAATTACAAAAACAGACTCGTTGGATCAGGAAAGATGGATACCAAAAGTTTTGTATCCCGGGGATTTGTGCCTTTTCTGGATGCGGATAAAACGGATTCTACAGGCGCTCATTTCTCTGGCTCCCATACGCTCGAATACAGCTTCAGCGCCTTTGCTGCAGCACAACTGGCTAAAAAGATGGGTAAAACGGCCGACTACAATAAGCTTATCAACTTATCTAATGGCTGGAAACTTATTTTCGACAAAGACCTTAAACTTGTGCATCCAAAGGATGAAAACGGAAAGTTTATCGATAAGTTCGATCCCTTAGAAGCATGGCGGGGCTTTCAGGAGGGAAATGCCACACAATATACGTTTTACGTTCCGCAAAATCCCGAAAGCTTAATTCAGGCAATTGGGCGTAAAACTTTTAATGAGCGTTTAAATGGAATTTTCGAAACGTCTCAAAAAAATGCCTTTGGAGGCGGAAAAACAATCGACGCCTTTGCAGGTATTCAATCGCTCTATAACCACGGAAACCAGCCAAACCTCCACATCAGCTGGTTGTTCAATTATTCGTCTGCACCGTGGCTTACACAAAAATGGACGCGGGCAATATGCGATGAATTTTACGGCACCGAAAGCATCCACGGGTATGGTTATGGACAGGATGAAGATCAGGGACAACTCGGCTCATGGTATGTAATGGCATCAATGGGCTTGTTTGATGTGAAGGGTTTAACCGACGCCAGACCGACAATCCAGATTGGAAGCCCCGTTTTTGATAAATCCGAAATCAAGCTCGGCAACGGAAAGCGCCTGGTAATCGAAACCAAAAACAACTCGAAGGAGAACGTTTACGTGCAGTCGGCCATGTGGAACGGCAAGGCATTAAATAACGCATGGCTTTATCGCGACGTATTAATGAATGGGGGTACGCTGACATTAACCATGGGCAGTAAGCCCAGCCAAAGCTGGGGCGTTAAGCTTCCGCCGCCTTCAGTGCAATAAAACAAAGCCTCTACTATGAAGTACTTTTTGATCTTTCTTGGAATCATCCTGTTCCGAAACAGCTATGCGCAGCAGGAAAAACATAGCGTTTTTTATAAACAAAGGGCCGAGCTGATGTTCCAAAAGGTTTGGCAGCATTACCGCGTGCCGCAACATAGCGGTCTTTTCAGTGAGCATTATCCAACAGGCGAAAAGGTTAACCTCGACTACTTTCAGGGCGCAGGAGTGAAAGAGAAAGAAGTTAGTTTTTTATGGCCATTTTCTGGCGTGTTTTCTGCCGCCAATGTGCTTGTCAAATACCCCGATCTACAAGCCAAATACAAAAAATACCTCGACACTTTAAGCATTGGCGTTTTGGCCTACCGCGATACAACACGTATCCCGGTAGGATATCAGGCTTATCCGGCAACCCTCGAAAAGTCTGATCGTTATTACGACGACAATGGATTGGTTTGCATCGATTATATCGAGGCCTATTTCAATACCAAAGACGCTATTTACATCACGAAGGCAAAAGAAGTGTTCAACTTTATCATCAGCGGGTGGGATAACAAGCTGGGCGGCGGCGTTTACTGGCTTGAAGGCCACAAAGACCAAAAACCGGCTTGCAGCAATGGAATGGCCACTTTGGCGGCATTAAAACTTTATCAAGCCACAAAAGAGCCGTTTTACCTGACCTGGGGAACACGTTTTTACAACTGGATGCATAGCACGCTCAGAAACCCGGATGGGATTTATTATAACGATGTTAAAATGGATGGCAAGCCAAACGAAACCTATTACACCTACAATACCGGTTCGATGCTGGAGGCTGCGGTATTAATGTACCATTTTACTGCCGACCAAAAATATTTAAAAGAGGCACAGCTTGTTGCCAACAATTCTTTCGGGTTTTTCTCAGAAGAACATAATGGCGTAAGGCAGTTAAAAATCGATTTGCCTTGGTTCGTTACTGTTCTGTTTCGCGGCTACGAAGCGCTCTACAAGGTAGACCGCAACCCGCGGTACATTAATGCAGTTGCTGCAAACCTCGATAGGGCCTGGAAAGAATCGGCAGATCGCTATGGCTTTTTAACCGCCAAATGGGCCACCGACGATGTTTCTAAGCGGAAGCCGAAATGGTTGCTGGATGAGGCCTGCATTGCCGAACTGTATGGCAGAATGAGTTTATTGAATATTAAATCCAAGCAAGAATAAAATGCACGAAAATATTATTGCAGGCGTTGATATCGGCGGTTCGCACATTACCTCGGCTTTGGTCGATGTAAACCACGGCGCAATTTTAGCCGGTTCGTTGCACCGCGAAAAGATTGATTCCTCAGGCGAAGCAGATCAGGTAATCGCCGCCTGGTGCAACGTAATTAAAATGAGCCTGCAAGCAGGAAACAACTCTGGGCGGGTAGGAATAGCCATGCCGGGGCCATTTGATTATGAGAATGGGATTTCGCACATGATAGGCATGGGTAAATACGATGGACTTTATGGCCACAATGTGCGCTCGCTAATGCTTAAAGCGTTGGGTACAGCGGTAAGCGACCTTTGTTTTATAAACGATGCAGGTTGCTTTTTACAGGGCGAACTTAGCCACGGAGCGGCGAAAGATTATAAAAATGTAATGGGATTTACGCTCGGCACCGGCTTTGGGTCGGCGGCAGGCCTTCAGGGAAAAGCAACAGATGCCGATTATTGGTGCTATCCGTTTATGGGCGGTATTTGCGAAGATTTTTTCTCTTCAAAGTGGTTTGTCGCAAAATACAACCAATACTCAGGTCTCGAAGTGACAAACGTAAAAGAGCTTATTGATAACATCGATCGCGGCAGTCATTTACTACACGTGTTTGACGAGTTTGCCATGAACCTCGGCATTTTTTTGACTCAGGTACACAAAAAAAATAAGTTCGATTGTGTGGTTCTCGGCGGTAATATTGCGAATGCATCTACACTTTTTCTGCCCCAGTTGCGCTACTATCTGCAAACCATGTCGGTAGCGGTTTCAGTTTACATATCCACCAGGGGCGAGGCTGCGGCATTAATTGGGGCCGCGTGTTCGGTATAAGTTGGGCTTGGTTTGTTTAACGCAAAACTCATTTAAGTGTCGATTTACCATGAGCTGAACACATTTAGAGAAGTCAAGTTTTTAAAACTTGACTTCTCTTGGTTATTTGTAAACAGCCTCAACCTAAAAATCTACATGATAATCCTTAGGGAATTTTTTTCCCGCCCAAGCTTTTTTAGCCGTCCATTCTGCAGCCGGAGCGCTCCAAAATTCGTCGTCAGCAGGAAGCCCTAACGGTAAAAACGAAAGCGTGGCCATATACAAACTGCCTGTAGAAGTATAATAATCGGCAATTTCGGGGTCGTGGCCGCAGAAACCGAGCTGAAGCCAGTTGTTTTTATCGAAAGTACCCGGCGTTTCGTACATGTTCTGCTTCACCATTGTTAGTGCCGAACGCACCTGCGCAGGTTTTATATCGGCTGGCAACTGTTTCATCAATGCAACCTGACTTAACGCCTGGAAAGCCCCCGTGCGGTAAGTAATCGATCTGCCGATAGGAGGGTAGGTTCCTTCTGGCGAGATCATTCTTTCTTGCCCGATTGCGTAGCGCTGCATTCTTTTCAATGCCAGATCGTAACGTTCCTTTTTTATTAGATTTTTATCCAGCATCACCGCAAGCGTATCTACCATCATCGGGTGAATAACAAACGAGTTGTAATAATCAAAAGCAAGGTTTGGCCCGTCGCCATACCAGCCGTCGCCTTTGTACCACTCACTCAGTTTGTCGACCCCTTCGTTTAAGCGTTGCTCATCAGGCTTTACGCCCACCGACAGTAAAAATGCCTCTGTTATCGATCCAAATAAAAGCCAGTTGCTTTTAAAGGGCTTCCGGTTTCTCAATGAAATAAACGAAGCAATAATCGCTTCCTTAGTTTCTGGCTTTAGAGGCTTCCAAAGGGCATCAGGGGCTCTTAAAAAAGTTTGTGCCAAGTAAGCAGCATCAACAATCGGCTGGTAATCTTTACTAAAGTTCAGTCGATCGCGACTGTTTGGCGCAAAGCAGTTATCTAACCCGGTAACCGCTTGCTCACGAAACTTCTTCCTTAAAACCCCCTCTTCTGTATTGTCATCAGGCAAGGCAAGCCAGGGCGCAATGCCAGCGTATGTTCGGCCAACCGCTTCTAAATAAGTAACGGTAGGGCTCCGCGAATCGAATGTCGGCGAAGTAATCAAAGGCATATTCTGCTTTAAAGTTCCGTTTGCCAGATTAGCAATAACAGGATTTGCAATTTTATGTAACAGTTTATACCAATAAACCCGGTCGTTTTTAGGCTTTGTGCCTAAGCCCGGTTTTTTATCTTTCTCAGTAGAGAATACGTCATTGGGATTTAAAAAACTCAATATCCCCGTAAACGATATCGCTCCGATAAATTTTCTTCTTTCCATATTATTTATTTATAAATACCAGTTTTTATAACGCGTTAAAGCTTCAAGATAATAATAATCTGCATAGCTTAAAGGAACATCAATTTCCGATTTTAAGGGCAATGCACCTGTGCTGTGCATCAATATGAAGCCCCCATTTGCGCCCTTGCTTGCCGTATAAGCACTTGATGAAAGCGACCTCAACATCTGCTCGGCACTGCTTTTATAAAGTGCCTGTTTTTTTTCGTTGCTAAACTGTCCCAGTTCCAGTAATGCCGAGGCGGTAACGGCGGCTGCCGATGCATCGCGGTAGGTATTGGGTATTTTTGGTGCGTCAAAGTCCCAGTAAGGTACTAAATCTTTCGGCATTGATGGGTTTTTAAGGATAAAGCCGGCAATGTTCTCAGCAAAATCGAGGTATTTTTTCTCTTTGGTAAAGCGATAAAGCATCGTGTAGCCATACAGCGCCCAGGCCTGCCCGCGGCTCCATGCCGAACTGTCGGCCGCACCTTGCGATGTTCCCTTTCTGATTACCTTGCCCGTTGCCATGTCGTAATCTACCACGTGATAGGAGCTATAATCAGGCCTGAAATGGTTTTTCATGGTGGTGTTGGCATGATTGAGGGCAATTTTGCGGTACTTCGCGTCGCCGCCATGTGCCGACACCCACAACAGTAGCTCAAGGTTCATCAAATTATCGATAATGACCGGGCCTTTCCAGGTTTTACCCGAGTTCCACGATTGGATTACTTTTGCCGCAGGGCGATAACGGGTAATTAACGATGCGGCCGCAGTATCGATAGTGGGTTTGTATTGCTCGTTTCCTGTAATTCGATAAGCGTTGCCAAAACTACAGAACATCATAAAACCCAAATCATGATTGCCCGTATAGTGTTTCTCCTTTTCTAAAATGGCGAGGCGCTTTTTTGCCTCAGTTAACGTAGCCGGATTTTTTGTGTATTCATAAATATAAAGTAGCGAGCCCGGATAAAAGCCGCTGCACCACCATTGTGTGTCGCTGCTTTCCCATTTTTTGGTTTGCGGATAATAGGTTTTAGGCATGCGGTTTTCTGGTGTGTTTTGGGCCAGTAACCGATACTGTTGTTCGGCAAATTTAAACTGTCTGTCAATCAGCGTTCCCATTGGTTCTTGCCCATTCGCACTTGCTAAGCAAACAAACAAGGCCAGTAAAAAAAATAATCTCTTCATGTGATGTTGTAAATGTTAGGTTTTCGCTTTCTCGTAGTTCTGGTTCGATTTTTTTTCACTGGTTTGGAATGTAATCACAAACGGCTGTTTGGCATTTGCGTTGTTATACTCGATAAAATATTCGTTGGCCTTAACTTCTTCCACCTTGAGTTTTACACCCGGATTTGCCAATAATGTAGCGTTCTCAATACCTAATTTTGCTGGCAGTTTAACCCTGTATTTGCCGTTAATTGGCGTGTTAAAAACAATCATGTTAATTTTATTGCTCCCGGTTTTTTTGGTAAAATAACCCCAGTCTTGCTTGTCAAGCCCAGCGTAATCGCAGTTGTAAATGGCCTCATTATTCACTTTCATCCAATCGCCGATTTCCCTGGCCAACTGCAGCTCTTCTTTACGAATGGCCCCATCGCCCTGCGGGCCAAAGTTTAAAACGAAGTTTCCACCTAACGACACCGATTTGGCAGTCATTTCGATCAATTCAAAGGCAGTTTTTATGTGGCCTTTCCAGGCTTTGTTGTATCCCCACTGGTTTTCTGGAACCGTCATTACACAATCCCAGTCGTTTCCGTGTACATCTTCAATTTTTTCGGGAAGCTTTCTTTCCCAGCCTTGTTCGTAATCGCCCATCAGCACACCGTTAGAGTCGAAATGGCGCTTTCCGTATTCGTCTGCACGAAAACGACTGCCGATAATAAGTCCCGGCCGTAGTTTCCTCATTTCCTGCTCGAGCTCATCAGCAAATGCAGCCTGTTTTACCCACGATTTATCCCAGGTTCCATCAAACCATAAACCTTTGGCGGTGGGGTACAGCGTTAATAATTCGATGAGTTGATTGCGTGTAAATTGCTTAAAGCCTTCGAAAGCAATGCTGTCTGCCTCCGTTTTAATATCGTATCGCCAGCCGGGATGGTTCCAGTCCATCACCGAAAAATATAAAATCACATCGATCCCTGCGGCATCATAAGCATCAACCAGCGGTTTCATAATGTCTTTTTTCCACGGCGAATTGGCCACGGTGTAGTTGGTGTATTTGCTTGGCCACAGGCAAAATCCATCGTGGTGTTTGGTGGTAATGGTTACATATTTTGCACCCATTTGCTTCGCCGTTGCAGCCCAGGCCTTAGCATCAAAGTTTACGGGGTTAAACTTATAGATCAGCGAATCGTAAGTAGATTTTGGAATGCCGTCCCATGAGCGAATCCATTCGGCGGCTCCGTTGTACGCTTTCCCATTCCACTCGCCGCCGGGTATGGCATAAAGCCCCCAGTGGATGAACTGACCGAGGCCATAGCCACGCCACTTTTTCATCGTCTCATCTTGTCGTTTGCCCTCGCGGTGCGAACCGTGAACAAGGGCGATCTTCTCTTTTGTTACGGGCGCTTTTTGCTGTGCATCAGCCCAGCTGCCATAAATTAAGAAAAATAAAAGGGGGATGATTTTCAATAGTGTTTGTGGTGTTTTTTTCATTTTGTATGTTAATGTAATGTTTAATATTATTTGTCACCTGGAGCGCCTGACTGATTTATTTGGGAGGTAGTTACATTTCCTTCCGCCGATCGTCTTTCCCGCGCAGGCGGTTCCATAAGTACGGGATTTATGTAGAGTAACCAGTTTCAGTGCATTAGTATCCTCAGTCAAGCTACCAATGACAGCTGCAACGGTCGTCATTGCGAGGCACGAAGCAATCTCCCTGTGGCGGCCGTTTTAAGATTGCTTCAGCTCGCTCAAGCCCAGCTTCGCAATGACGAAATGGCTACCTTTGATTATGTTAAAACCCGTCATCCAAACTACAAATGACAGCACGGTTTTTTTCATCCCAACTCCGTTATTTTTCTAAAACTGACTTCTGAGGATGATGAAATCTTTTAAGAATTTGCTTTGCGGCTAACCCCCAAAATACGTTTTTATTTTGATGTTCTGAAAACCACTTTATCGACCGCCCATTTGGGCGGTCAACTTAGCGGTCAACTAATCATCAACTAAAGCTCTTTACCACCCGGGGTTTTGGATTAACAAGCTTTTGCTCTTTAAAATCTCTGCCAACGGAATGGGCACAAAATACATGGCCGGGGCCAAAAATTTCATTTCCAATCGGTTTTCTATTGAATAAACAAACGGGTAAGTGCTGCCGGTTGCGCCCGGTTTGGCTCTGATTAACGTAGAGTTTCCATTTTCGGTTTCCTCGGCTGTTTTCCACCTCCGCGTGTCGTAAAACCAGTGTCCTTCGGCAAAAAACTCCACCCTGTATTCGTTTCTAATCAACGTGCGCAATTGTTCTTTACTTGCACCGGCAGGTATACCATAACGGCCATCGGCGCCTGAGTTAATACCCGCCCGGTCGCGAATCTTATTGAGCTGAATTACAGCCGCTTCGGTTTGTCCCAATTCATTTAATGCTTCTGCGTAGCCGAGCACAACTTCTGCAAGGCGAATAATCGGCAATGCTCTATCAACGGTTAAACTGGTGTAAGGAACCCGATCGTTGCACATTTTGCGGGCGTAATATCCCGTTTTGGTATAATAAGCCTGTAAGCCATCGCCAACTCTATTGTTGTTGGCGTCAGAATAAATGTTAATGGTGGTTTGTGCAGTCGTAGTTCTGTTGGTCATTGTAGCCTGGTTGTACAAGATCGAATAATAAAATCGCGGATCGCGGTTTTTGTACGGATCCAGCACATTATACCCCGAAGCGCCATCAGAAATTAATTTTCCGTTGGCCATTCCAAAAGCATCAACCACATTTTGCGTCGGATTCATGTATGTCAAATCCCCGGCGCCACTTATCGATCGTGGAAACCAGGCGGTTTCTAAGGTCTTTCCGCCAGCGGCCAAATTGTACACAAAAATAAATTCGGAGTTTTTACGGCCGCCTGTAAACAGCTTCCAAAACCCATTGCCCGGATAAGCTGGTAACGAATTATCTACCACTAAGGCGTATTCGGGCAAATCGATCACCGCTTTGCACGCATCGGCAGCTTTTTGCCATAACGATGCATCGTAGCTTGTTGAATAAGCAATTAGCGGTGCTATGCTTGCATCGGTACTCGCGGGGCTACCATTAAACAAGGGGCTGGCTGCGGCAACTAACAAACGGGCTTTCAGCGCCTTACAGGCGCCCGATGTTGCACGCCCATAATTAATGGCCTCAATGGTGGCCGAACTGGGTAAGTCTGCAGCCGCTTTATCGTATTCGGAAGCGATATAATCAACACATTCTTTATAGGTATTCCGCTTATACTCGTACGTTGGGAAATCGTCGCTAATTAAATCGCCAACCAATTGAACGCCACCATAATACCGAGTCAGCATCTGGTAATAAAATGCCCTCAAAAATCGGGCTTCGGCGGTTAAAACTTTCTTTCGTCCTGCCGAAATTGGCGACGAGCCTACATTGGCCATAAATTTGTTTGCTCCCCTTATTTTTCGGTACATCAATGCCCACATGGCCAACAGCGGGTGGCTGGTGCTGGTAGCAGTTCCTTTTAAAAAGGCATCTTGCCCCGAATAGCCGCTGGCGGCGTTTGAGGTTAGGGTTTCGAAACTATCGTTCCAATCGCTGCTGCCCGGGCCGGTGCCTGTTGCGCCGCCAATGGTGTTGCGATAAGAATGGATATCTAAACCTGTATTCCAATATAGGTTATTTAAGAAATTAAAGGTCATTGCGCTATCGGCAAATACTTTTTCTTCGGTTAATGGTTCCACTTTCGGATCGAGGGAGCTTCCCTTTTTGCAAGAATAGATCAATAATGAACCTGCGATAACCAGAATCGAAGTGAATATTTTATTTTTCATGATTGCTAATTTTTAAAGATTATACTTCTTTCTGAGTCATCGGATGAATACCTGGCGAAGTGGCTTGATTCATCCGACGACTGATGCTTATAAGCCAAACTGAACCCCAAAATTGAACACGCGTTGTTGAGGATATTCGCCGGCAGATGATGTTAATGCCGATTCGGGATCGACGGATGTTGGCAATTTGGTGTAAACAATGCCCATGTTATAGCCATTTGCATATACCCTGATGTTGTTTACATGCAGTTTTTTGCTAAAGCTTGATGGAAACCTATAGCCGAGCTCGAAGTTTTTCCATCGGATATAATCGCCTTTTACGAACCAGAATGTAGACCAGTAAGAGCCGCTACCGTCGAACCCATTTTGTGCACTGCCCGAGAGTTCGGGGAAAGTTGCATTTTCGGCGTTAACTGGCGTCCAGCGGTTTAAATTCCACGGTACCGAAACACGATCGGCCCGGGCGTAGGCGAAGGCGCCTCTGTTCATATTGATAATGTAATCGAAAGAACCCTGAAACAAGGTAGAGATATCGAAGCCTTTATAAGAAAAACCGAAGCTTAACCCGCCTGTGTAATTGGGGTTGTTATTGCCGATATATTGCTTATCGTTGGCGTTGATAATGCCATCGCCTGTTAAATCTTTATACTTTACCGACCCCAGCTGCAACGATGACAGGGGAGTAGATGCCGCCAAACGGGGCGCCGTGTATAAATCGGCAAGACTTTGGTAAAAACCATCGTAAGTATATTGGAAAACAGCACTTACAGGTTTTCCCGTCAGGGCCAATCCATCGTATAAATAGGCTGGTTCATCGCGGTATAAAACCTTGTTTTTGGCAAAGGTAAGGTTAGAGTTAACAAAGAATTCGATGTTATCGCCGATCTTGTCTCTATAAGTTAAATCGAGCTCATAACCTCTGTTTTGCACGCGGCCGAGATTGTATGGAGGCAAGGCGCCACCAAAAGAGCTCGGTATTAAACCCGGGGTCGTCAAAATATCTTTGGTCAATTTTCTAAAATAATCTACCGTTACCGACAGCTTGTTGTTGAACAATTTCATGTCGATACCCGCGTTAAAATCTTCCGTTGTCATCCACGTAATGTTGGTGTTGCCGAGGGTTGGTTCTATAATTCCTGAATAACTTTGCGGCGTTTCTCCAAAAATGGCTCCACTTGCGCCAGTGGTATAGGTTTTTTGGTAGGCAAAGGTTGTGGTGCCGATATTATCGTTCCCGGTAATACCGTACGCGGCCCTGATTTTAAAGAAATCGATAAACTTTAAGTTGTCTTTAACAAAGCTTTCTTCGCCCAGGTTCCAGCCTACACTTACCGCCGGAAACCATTTATAGCGCTTGGTCGATTCGAACCTGTCCGATCCGTTGTAAGCCGCAGTTAGATCTAACAAATATTTTTGGTTGTAAGCATAATTAATTTTACCAGTGAAGCCTTGAATATTATAGGGATCTAACAACGTAACTGTTGATGCACCAACAGGCAATACGGTTGAGGTTGTTCGGTTAATTAAGGCCAAACCGCCAATGTTGTGCTTGCCAAAATCGCGGTTATAATTTAATCCCGCCCTAATGTTGAGGTTTTTTTTGGTTAAAGTGCTCGATGAGCTCCTTGTTAAAGCGCCCATTCTGTACAGATTGGCGGTTACCGGATTGTAGCGTTGTGTGGCCGGATCGTAAGTGTAGGCTAAAATCTCGTTCGAATTTCGGGTTAAGTTAGAGCTGAAAGAGTAATCGGTAGAAAAGGCGAGCAATACATTTGCCGATAAACCGGGAGTAATAAAATCGAGTTGTTGATTTGCGCTGGTAACGGCCGAAATGTTGTTGCCATACGAGCGGTTGTAACCCGAATACATTAAATTGGCTACTGGATTTGGCTTGGTTAGCGATGATGATGAACTGGCTATTAACCCGTTTGGCCAATAAATTGGATATAAAAAGGATGATAATTCGCCATTCCATAAATATTGAAACGTTGTTCCGCCATTGTTCCAGGGTTTATCGTTGGGTTCGTTGGTTACCCCGAATCTGCCCGATAAATCGATCTTTATCTTAAGTGATTTATTTGGCGTAATATCAATGTTCGATCTGAAGTTGTATCGGTTGTATAAATAGTTTGAGTTGTATCCCTGGTCTTCAGAAAAATCTTTAAATAAGCCGCCCTGATACAGATAACCTAAATTGACAAAGTACTTTACGGTATTGTTTCCGCCCGAAATATCGAAATTAATCCGGTTTTGGATACTTACTTTTTTCATTACCTCATCCCACCAGTTTATGTTTGGGTGGTTATACGGATCATCGTTGGTAAGGTAATGTTGCAGGTTATCGCCCGAAAAATAATCGGCATAAGATGTTAACGGATTGGTGTACAAGCCCGCCAAACGTTCGCGTAACAAGTTTAGGGTGGTATAACCATCGTTAATAACAGGGCGTTGCGTTGGCGTTTGCAAGCCGGTTTCGTTTTTAAAGTTTAAGGTAGGTTTACCGCTGGCACCGCGACGGGTGGTGATAATGATAACGCCGTTTGCGCCCCTAACACCATACACGGCCGTTGTAGAGGCATCTTTTAAAATCGTAACGTTTTCTACCTCGTTCTGATCGATCAAACTAATCTGATCGCTCGTTACTTCCACATCATCAACAATAATTAACGGGGTTGTACCACCAGAATAGGTGCTTATTCCCCTGATCTGGAAATCGGCACCATCTTTACCCGGCTGGCCGCTGCGTTGTTGCGAGAAAAATCCCGGCAAGCGTCCTGCCAAGCTATTTTGCAAGCTGGCCGAAGGGCTCTGCCTGATCTGCGTGCCCGAAATAGAGCTTACCGCACCCGTTAAGGTAATTTTTTTGGTAGTTTGCCCAACGCCCAACACCACTACTTCTTCTAACCCCGTGGCATCTTCTTTAAGTGATACGTTTACAATTGTTTTGGTTGAAACATTGATTTCCTGAGAAAGATAGCCGATTGATTTTACCACGATAATGCCTTGCTGGCCGCGGAGTTTCAGTTTGAATTTTCCGTTTTCATCAGTCGACACGCCATTGTTTGTAAACTCTTTTTCGAATATGGTTGCGGCAGGTAAAGGCCCGCTGTTATCGGAAATGGTACCTGATATTGTTTTTCCTACTTGTGCAAAAGCGCTGTGGCTGGCAACCAGCGCAACAAACAAGGCAAGTATTTTTATATATTTTTTCATGTGCTTTGTTTTAAGGATTTACCAATTAGGATTTTGAGCCATCGATTTGTTCGATATGACCTCGTTTAGCGGAATTGGGAACAGGTACATCTTGTTCACATCGAACATTACGGTAGTGGCATCAACCACTTTGTACGTTTTAACGCCATTATTTAGCGTTGCCTGTATGCCGTGTAACGTTCCGTTTAAAACATTGCCGGCAATTTTCCATCTTCTGATATCCCAGAAACGATGTTCCTCAAAAGCAAATTCAACTCTTCGCTCGTGCCTGATTTTATCACGCATTTGCGCCTGTGTTAAACCCGCTGGCAAGCCTGGCATGCCTACGCGATTGCGGATGGCATTTATAGCGCTGTACACACTATTATCGGGCCCCGCTGCCTCGTTTTGCGCTTCGGCATAGTTCAATAAAATTTCTGCATACCTAAAAATCGGGAAAACGTGCGGGTAGTTCGAGTAAGCGGTTGCACTCGAATTACTCGTCATAAACTTGCGCATGTAATAACCTGTGCGGGTTTCGCCCTTGGTTACCCTTCCATAACCAAACGGTCGGTCTAATCCGCCATCGTATGTCTGTACGTTTCGGTTCAGCCAATACAAACCATCAAACATTACGGTTCCCGGTAAACGGGGGTCTCTGTTGTAATAAGGCTTGGTTTCATCGTAGCCCGAACCACTTTCGCCGATCTGTTTGCCATTCGTCATTTCATACTCGTCTACCAGTTCTTGCGTAGGGTTGGTTTTGCCCGCTGTAGCAATGGCCCTTGTATAGCCGATCGGATCGTTGGCACTTTCTACTGTTGAGTTAGTGGTGGCCATATACGGAAGGATGATTTCGTTGTTGCTGGCTGTGCTAAAAATGCTTAAAAACTTGTTTACGTTTGTTACATAACTACTTAGCGATGCCGATGGAACCAATGGTGTTAATTGGGCATTGGTATAATGTGCCGTTGTGGCTGCATTTTGCAGGGCATAAGTAAACTTGGTGGCGCTTACGCTATCCATTACGGCTTTGGCAGCGGCTGCTGCACTGGCCCATTTTGTTGCATCGTTTGTTGGGTTGTTAAGTGGGCTGGCTAAATAAAGTAACAACCTGCTTTTTAGCGCCATGGCAGCGCCACGGCCAAATCGGCCATAAAAGTTTGAGGTAAATGTTCCGTTTACAGAGTTGTTTGCGGTTAACAAAAAAGGCATGGCGGCATCGAGCTCAGCAATAATATAATCGCTGCACTGCTGGTAGGTGCTTCGCTGAATATCGATGGTTTCTGCCGCGTCGTACACCTTATTACCTATTAACGGCACGCCGCCCCAACGTTTAATCAATTCGAAGTACGACATGGCCCTTAAGCACCGCGCTTCTGCTTTCCACCTGTTTTTGTAACCCGGCAAATTAAGCGGCACTACATCAATATTAGCGAGGAAAATATTTACCTTCCTGATGTTTTCGTAATTTTTGGCCCAAACATTATCAGGGATGTTTGAGGGGCTGATGCCGTTATTGCTGAAATATTGTACTACATCGCCAACGGCGTTTGGTATGGCATCGTCTGCGCCAGCATCTAAAATGTTGTTCCCGATACGGTTATAACCATTTGGCAAACCCGAGTAAATGTTGTTTAAAAAGCGCTCTGCATTAACGCCCAACGAATCTTTCGAATCGAAAACGTAATCTATGCCTGTAACCTCCAGCGGCAAATCTTCACTGAGTTTCTTACATCCCCACATTATTGTCGAAAAGAAGGCGATTAGGCCAACTATAATATACTTTTTCATACTATTAATCTATAATGTTAATGATACACCTCCGTTAATTACCCGTTGATTTGGGAAGCCGCTCAGGTAAGATTCGGGATCGAAATCCAGTTGGCTTACCGTTAGTAAATTGTAGCTGTTTACAAAAAACCTCAGATTTTTGATCTTTAGTTTATTGGTGAGCTGCTGCGGCAGGCTGTAGCCGATCTCCACATTCTTGAGCCTTAAATAATTGCCGTTTTTTAACCAGAATGTTGATGTTTGGTTGTTGTTTACATTGGTACCCAGGGTTAAGCGGGGCAAGGTTGCGTTTTCTTGATTTTGAGGTGTCCAACGATTTTCTGTAGTGTAATCTAACACGTAACCCGTATTGTTGTTAAGCGCCAGTTGCGAGGTAGGGTCAACCATAATTTCTCTGTTAAAAACCCCTTGAACAAGTGCTTTCAAATCGAAACCCTTATAGTTAAACGAGAAGTTTAAACCGCCGAAAACAAGCGCTTTCGCACCGCTGATTCTTTTTCGGTCGAGCGTTGAAATTACTCCATCTCCGTTTAAATCACGATACTTAATATCGCCCGGAACGGGGCTATACCCTAATAATGTTGGGGTATTGCTCGCAGTTTCTCCGGTTTTATAAAATCCAATGGCCTCATAGCCAAAAGTGCCCGAAGGTTGGCCGGCAGTGTACATCCAGGGGTAAGGTAAATTTGGCTCGGCGGCATCAATGATTTTGTTTTTTTGAACGCTGAGGTTTAAGCCGATTTTATAACCAAGTTCGCCCGTTCTGCCCAAAAAATCTATTGTGCCTTCGAAGCCTGTAAAACGGGTTTGGCCAAGGTTTTGATTTGGATAGGCTTTGCCGATAATGCCCGAGGCGTAAGGTTTTGCAATTAACAGGTCATCGTATTTGTTGTTGTAGTACGTTAGGCCCACATTTAACCTGTTGTTTATAAAGGCGGCATCGGCACCAAGCTCAAACTTTTGTGCTTTTTCGGGCCCAACGCCTACTGTGGCCAAACCCATTTCGGCAGCACCGGGCACACCGGTAAGGCCGGTGCCGAATACATAACCGGTGGTATTGAGCGAGTACCTTTGCAGGTAAGAATAATAATCGGCAGTGTTGGCATTGGCAGTTAAGCCGAAAGTGGCCCTGAGCTTTAAAAAGTTAACGGTATTGGTGTTAAACCAGTCTTCTTTTGAGAGTTGCCAGCCTAAACCGATTGAAGGTAGATAGATCCATTTTTTGGCATCGGCATAGCGGTTATAGCTTCCATAGGCGTTGCCGATTTCTGCAAAGTATTTCTCTTTAAAGTTGTACTTAGCGGCGAGGCCCGCGGTTTTAAAAATCTGGTTAAGCTGGCCGATAGATAATAAGCTATTATCGCCATTGTAGGTGGCGAGAATGTTCAAATGATGGTTATTAAAGCTCCTATCGTAGCCCAACATAAAGTTGTAATAGGTTTGCTTAAGCTGCGCATCGAGATTAAAACTGCCGCTTCCTAAGCCTACGTTTCCATCGGTGCCCGATTTTGTATAGCTGACATCGCTGCCGTTTAGGGTTGGATAATAAATGGCAAAGGTTTTATTTTTTGAGATAAACTCGTTGTAATAGTTGTTAATGGATAAAGCACCTTTTGCCCACAAGCCGGGTGTAAGGTCATCGAGCCTGTAGGTTAGGGCAACATCGGAGTTAATGGAGCGGGTTGTAGCCGAAATGTAACCTGCATCAACGGTGTTGGCCAAAATGTTACTGGTAATTGATGAGGTGCCGCCATAAGTACCATCGGGATTTTTTACCGCATAGGCCAGAGGCGAAGTGCTGTAAATGAGGTTCATGATGTTGGTGGCAAAACCTCCGGGCTGATTGTTGTTTTCTATTGAGCCGAATATGTTAAGCTGTAACGAAATATCATCGTTAAACTTAATTTCGGCGTTGGTTCTAATGTTGTAACGCTTGTAAAAGTTGTTGGTATTGTAATTGTTTTTACTGTCGGTTACAAAGTTCCCATCTGAATTAAAATTCTCTAAACTGGCATAGTATTTAAAGTTTTCTGATTTGCCGGCCACACCAATATTGTATCGTTTTTGGGCGCTGTTCTTTTTATAAACCAGATCGTACCAATTGTTGTTGGGCTGCAAAAAGGGGTTATTGGTTCCGTTATCATAAGCGGCAATTGTGGCGTCGCTGTATAGCGGGGTGCTGCCGGGGCTGGTGTTTTGCTGTGCTTCGTTGTAAATCCGGGCATAATCTCCTCCGGTTAAAAATTTGGGGGTAAACAAATTTTCGAGATGACCGTATTCGGCGCCGAAATGAATTTCGAATGGATTATTGTAAGCTTGCTTTTTTGTAGTGATATACACCACACCGCCCGACGAACGCATGCCGTACATGGAGGCAGAAAGGGCATCCTTAAATACAGAAATGCTTTCCACATCGTCGGGATTAAAGTTTGTAAACGACCGTACAACGCCATCTATTACAATTAGCGGAGTTTGGCCCCGCAAGGTGAGCGTAGAATTATCAAAACCTGTACGGGCCGACGATTGAAGGGTGTTTAAGCCAGTCAGTCGGCCTGCCAGCGTGCTGGTAATATCCGATACGGGGGTAGAGTTTACATCGTTGCTATAAATGGTTGAAACGCCGGCTATTTGGTGCTCTTTTTTGGTGGTTCCGTTCCAACGGCCAACCGCTTTCTGCAAAAATCTTTGTTGATCGTATCTTTCCATTAAGGTACTATCTGGTGTTTTTACGGGGCTTTGCTGCGCATAGGCAAAAGCTGGCAAAACACCTAATAACGCTGCAATGGTTTTGAGCCTAATATGTGTAGCTGTTTTATTCATGATATTAGCTTAATGGTTAATATGATTGCATGGTGCCCCTTACCAAACCGCCTGGCTGCTGCGAGGATGAGATTTGCAAATAGGTTGCTTTGCTGTTTAAATCGGAAATGGCTTGTTGACTAAGCTCAATTGACCCCTTTACTTCTCGGTTTGTATCGAAGGCGGTGTTACCCAGATCAATTAATACAGTGCCATTTGTGCCATTTGCACCGCTGTAAATGGTGGCTTTTTGCGGCACATCGCCGTTGTTTAGCGGCGTATCGAAGTACAGGTAGTAGTAAAGCTTATTGTCGGTCATTAAATAAAAAACTGCGACTGCATGGTCGGTTCTTCCCGAAACAGCAGGTACAACATTATTTGTAGACAGGTCCGATTTCCATTGCCTCAGCGTGTACGTATCAGATGAGTTTTCTTTCTTACACGAGAATAACAGGAAGGGAAGGCAAATGCATAGCAGCCTCACCCGCTTAAAAAAAGGGATTGATTTCATTAGTTTGGTTATTTGGGTTAGTTACCGATCAGCCAGATTTTGGAATGATTGATCGTGGTTGGTTTTTTTTGGTTTTTGAGTTCGGTTTGTTGATTAGTTTGATTGCATTTTATTAATAGGTTGATTTTAATCGCTCCCTGTTGCCTTTCGGTTCACGGCGTTAAGGAAGCTTATTTGGTTAAATCAAAACTGGGTTATTCGGCTTTAAAAAAAGATGAAAATCTTAAACAAAAAGGTAGAAAATTAGATATTTGATGCGGTTTCGGGGTGATCTGCAGCAGGCTGGCGGAGGTTTAGGATTGCGATGAGCGATTTCAATGTTGTCATTGTGAGTATAATTTTTCAGGAAAAAAAATGATATGAATGACGTTTGCAATTTGTTCGTTCGCTATCTGCGCTATGCGTCCCCCTTTGAAGGGGGCAAGGGGGATGATTTCCAAAAGTCCTCTCCCTTTATATGGCTTCCTGTGTTTTTCGGTTGTGCAGCCCTTCCGAATAAGGTCGGAACAGGTCTCCAAAGAGGGACAATAAGGCAATGCTTTAAACCCAGATACTAAAACATCAATGGTAGCATAACGCATGTCCCGATGTCATTTAGTTAAGGATAAAATAAAAAATATTGTCATCCTGAGCGGAGTCGAAGGACAGATATTTTTTGTTTTATCGAAAACGTCTTCGACTCCGCTCGGACTGACAGGGCTGGAGCTTAACTAAAAAACATTGAGTGCCCGCCTGCCCGGACGGGCAGGAACAATCCCCAAGCGTTAGATGCAGAACGTCAAAACCGCACTGCCAAAAGAGGGTTGAGTGGGTGGGCAGTGATGGTGAGAAGTAGGTGACAGATCTCTCCGTTGAAGTCGAGATGACGGCCGCTCTCAGACAGCTATGCTACGGCCGATAGCGTCCCACGCCCGGTGGGAAGGTTTCCAGAAGCCCCGATGGCGTCCCACGCTCGGTGGGAAGGTTTCCAGAAGCCCCGATGGCGTCCCACGCTCGGTGGGAAGGTTTCCAGAAGCCCCGATAGCGTCCCACAACCTGCGGGGAGGTAATTTTATTTGGCGCCTTAAACCTCTCCCTTTTAATGGCGGTGGTTTTTGTTCTGTCCGTACATCCCTCTCCTTAAGGAGAGGGAAAGCAAAGGCATTGCTTTTAACCGAAACGTCGATAGGGAGAGGTTATGAAAAGCGCTGTGAAATTCGATTTACTTCTAGCAGCTTTGGCAAGTACACCGTAAACGACAAAGATCTCTCGGTTGCACTCGAGATGACGGGCGGACTCCGCCATGCTGCACAAAAGGACCGCCGAAACAGGTAATCTAAACCTGATAGTACGGATGCCCATTTTTCATGGGCAGGAGGGATAGCAGGGCCGAACGGAACCGAACAGCTACTGCAATTGCTTTCCAAATCGGCGAAAAGATACAAAGATCTCTCGGTTGCACTCGAGATGACGGGCTCAATTGCGATGGCAGGGTTTCACATTGGTCGGTGGGAACACCAATTAGTAAGGGAACCTCTCCCTTTCAATGTCGGTGGCTTTTCTTCTGTCTGTACATCCCTCTCCTTAAGGAGAGGGAAAGCAAAGGCATTGCTTTTAACCGAAACGTTGATAGGGAGAGGTTATGAAAAGCGCTGTGACCACCGTAAACGACAAAGATCTCTCGGTTGCAGTCGAGATGACGGGCTCCATTGCGATGACGGTGGAATTGCAATAGTCTACTAGAGTTTTTTTAGTGTCAGATTGTTTTTTTGAGAAGCATTACTTTAGATTTTATTTTATGTTGCTTTTCTGGTCATTTAATAATGCTTTTTCAAATTCTGAAGGTG
>Ga0308165_1002375_pt1 | contig 22712 bp, 21 predicted proteins | sample PhyWR2_FD_201032 | JGI IMG/M metagenome (GOLD analysis project Ga0308165, IMG submission 201032) | Phyllosphere microbial communities from UC Gill Tract Community Farm, Albany, California, United States - DLSLW.R2 | ecosystem: Host-associated > Plants > Phyllosphere > Unclassified | place: USA... | reverse complement strand
ACGACAAGCGCTATTCCGAAAAGAATGTGCAGCTGCTCACCGCCCGGGGCCGCCGCGCGTTTATGGAATACGCACCGATGCGCCCCTTTGGCGCGGCCGAGCAGCAGCGCGTCTACCGCCACCTGCCGCAGGGCCCGCTGGCCGATATCTTTGTGCTGGACATGCGCAGCTACCGGGGCCCCAACAGCCACAACCTGCAGGCGGTGGAAAGCGCCGAGACCGACTTCCTCGGCCGCCCCCAGCTCGACTGGCTGCTCGCCGGCCTCAAGGCCAGCACTGCCACCTGGAAGCTGATTGCCGCCGACATGCCCATCGGCCTGTTCGTGCCCGACGGCAAGGACGCCGAAGGCCGCGACCAGTGGGAAGCCATTGCCAACGGTGAGCACGGCGTGCCCAAGGGGCGCGAGCTGGAGATGGCGCGGCTGTTGAAGGGCATCAAGGATGCGGGCATCCGCAATGTCGTCTGGCTCACCGCCGATGTGCACTACACCGCCGCCCACCACTACAGCCCCGAGCGCGCGCAGTTCAAAGACTTTGCGCCGTTCTGGGAATTCGTCTCCGGCCCCCTCAATGCCGGTGGCTTCGGGCCCAACGAGGCGGACCAGACCTTTGGTCTGGATGTTGTCTTCCACAAGGCGCCGCCGAAGGCCAATTCCGCCCCCAGCGAGGGCTACCAGTTCTTTGGCCAGCTCGACATCCACCACCAGAGCCGCGCGCTGACCGTGGTCCTCAAGGACCTGAACGGCGCCGCGCTCTACACCAAGACGCTGGAGCCGCAGCAGGCCTGAGCGAAGGGCAGGCACGCCAGCCAGGCCCCAGATACAGAAGCCGCAGACGCGATGGTTGCTGCGGCTTTTGACAGGGGCCACACGGGCCGAAGCGCGCACCACCGGGCCACGGTGGGCAAGTCGCCGTTGGGGCGCATACTACGCGCTGGAGTCCATCTTTGGAGCAAGCCCTATGCCTTCCACCACCTCATTGGTCGATGCCCTCGACCACCTGGTGCTCACCGTGCAGAGCATCCCGCGCAGCATTGCCTTTTACGAGCGGGTGCTGGGCATGGAGGCCCGAGAGTTCAAGCCCGGCCGTTACGCGCTGCATTTTGGCCGGCAAAAGATCAACCTGCACGAGGTGGGCCACGTGGTGGACCCGAACGTGAAACATGCAACGCCAGGCTCTGCCGATGTCTGCTTTCTGACCCGCATGCCCTTGGCCGAGGTGATCGCCCATCTGCAGCGCGAGCAGGTCGCCATCGTGCAGGGGCCGGTGCGGGCCACCGGTGCGCAGGCCACGCTGCAGTCGCTGTATTTCTACGACCCCGATGAGAACCTGATCGAGGTCGCGAACGAGGTGCAGGCTGGCTGATGACTGACGCGCTGGGACTTACCGTTTGACCGCCGCATCGCACCAGCGCTGGGCCACCGCTGGCGAGGTCATGCACACCACCTCCTGGGTGACGGTCGTCACCGCACGCTCCAGCAGCTGGATATCGGCTTCATGCTGGCGTGCCACATGCGGGTCTTCAAAGAAGATCGCGCGCTGGCAGCGGCGCTCCAGCACCAGGTCGGCGATTTGCGCATCTCCCCCCAATGGGCCGCTGTTGAAACGATCCACCCAAGGCTTGTCAGCAGGCCAGCCTTTGCTCCAGGCCAGCTCATTGAGCTTTTGGCCGGTGGTGCCGGTGCCCACGCGGCGGCGGTAGCGTGAGAGCAGCGCAAAATTGCGCTCGCAAAAGTCCAGCATCGCCGGCTTCATCGCATCGTGGGCGATCAGCGCCAGGGTCTGGTTGCCATAGTCGTGCAGGCGGTCGGCATGGCGGTCGGGCGCCAGCCCGGCATGGATGCGTTCCATCTCCACCCAGTCGCGCGCGCTGGCTGCCGTCGAGATAAAGGGCTTGCCGTGGATCACGCACTGGCGCTTCAAGGCCAGTGCTTCGGGGAAGATCGACGACGGGTCCACCGGGTCGATCAGGTAGATGGCGCCATCGAGCACGCGCTTGTCGCCCGGCATGCCCACCACCTCGGCCACCAGCTTCATCAGCCCGCCTTCGCGGCCATAGGGGTAGCGCACCAGGCCCTTGTGGCCCTTGAGCATTTCGGCCGCTGCAATCGCGTCATAGGTGCGGCCCACCGCATGGAACCCGATGTTCAGCTCCCGGATGCCCTGCTCGCAGGCGCGCAAAAAGCTGAACAGTGCAGCATCCTCGTTCTGGTGGTGCAAACGGTTGGCGGCAAGGCCTAAAAGCATGGTCTATCCCGTGGGTGTGGCAAGCGAGTGGAAAGCATAGCGCCAAATCTGCGCCGCCGGTATGACAGCCGACTGGCGCAGTGGCTCAATGCTGCGCCCAATTCTTAACTTCGGACAACCATCGCCAATCAGCCACACTGCGCTTGCGCTGCCATCCAGCCTGCTCAAGCCCGGCTGGCCCACCAGGTCTGCCACCGGAACCCCAGCCACAGCACCAGCAGCATGGCCGCGCCAAACACCCAGCCGCTCAGCGCACCGGCCATGCCGCCGGACAGCAAGGTGCCCACGGTGCAGCCAATACCGGTCATCGCGCCCCAGCCCAGCAGCACACCGCCGAGCAAACCCCGGCCCGCATCTCGTCCGGTAGGCATGCGCGGGCGGAACTGGCGGCTGGCAAAAGCGGCGATGAATGCGCCGGCCAGCAGGCCCAGCAGCACCAGCGCATTGGGCGTGGCCCAGGTTGCTGCCGGCAAGGTGGCGCAGCCGGCAAAGCCATCCAGGCCATTGAGCCGCTCAGGCACCCAGCCCTGGCCTTGCAGTGCGCCGCGCACCTGGCTGCCGATCAGGGCCGTCACGCCCAGCGGCCGCATGCGCACAATGGCGGCGGTGGCGATCAGCCCCACTAGCAGGCCGCCCAGGGCATAGTTCCAACGCCCTTGCCACAGGCTGCGCCACAAAACGTGCAGGCTGCGCGGGGCCGCCCTTGCGGGATCTATGGGCGCAGTAGGCAGTGGCAGGCTGCGCCGGCGCTGCTGCACATGGCGCTGCCACACCCAGGCCGCCCAGGCCGCCAGCACGCCCAGCTGCAGCAGCAAGGCGCCGCCATAGCCCAGGTGCTGCGGCAGCCAGACAACGGGCGCATCGGCCACCGCCAGGCTGTAGAGCGGGTTCCAGGTCTGGAAGCCCAACGCAAAGCCCAGCGCGGTACCCAGCAGTGCAAATGGCGATGCAGCCGACCCCTCGGCCAGCCGGTACCAGTGCGCGCTGATGCAGGAGCCCGACACCAGCATGCCCGCGCCAAAGGCCAGGCCCGCCAGCACCAGCACCCAGCTGACCGGGCCGATGTGCATATCGGGCGGCAACTGCCCCGCCTGGGGGTTGGGCACCCAGCTGCTCTGCACCACCGTCATGCCCACCAGCCCCACGGCCAGCGCCAGGATGATTGCCAAGATACCGCGCGGGTCATCGCGCTGCAGCCAATCACGCGCATGGCAGTAAAAACAAAAGCGCGAGCGCTGCAGCACCACGCCCAGCGCCAGCCCAATCGCCAGCGCAAACACCAGAGTGCGCCCGCCATCGCGCTGCAGCAGGGCCTGCTGCAATGGCCACAGCGCCAGCAGCAGCACGGCCGCTGCCACCGGCTGCCAATAGGCGCTGATGGCCCCGGCCGCGCGCTGCCCGGCAGCGCTGCCCGCACCTCCCAAACCCACGCTGGAATCAGTCATGGCATTCCATCCAAAAAAATGCCCGCGCTGGGCGGGCATTGAACACAGGACCGAGCCCATGCGGAGACATTCAAACCATGCTTATTTCGCAGCCCAGATCGTGCCGGCAGGGTTGTTGATCGGCACGCCGACGCTGTTGCCGTATTCGGTCCAGGAGCCGTCATAGTTCTTCACCTGGTAGCCCAGGATCTTGCTGAGCGCAAACCAGGTGTGGCTGCTGCGCTCGCCAATGCGGCAGTAGGTGATGATGGGCTTGCTGCCGTCAATGCCGGCATCGGCATAGAGCTTTTGCAGATCGGCCCGCGATTTGAAGGTGCCGTCTTCATTGACCGCCTTGCCCCAGGGCACATTCACTGCGCCAGGGATGTGGCCGGCGCGGATCGACAGCTCCGGCACACCGGCAGGCGCAAACACCTTGCCCTGGTATTCATCGGCCGAGCGGATATCCACCAGCTGCGTGGCGCCCTTGCCCTCCACCGCTGCCAGCGCATCGCCCAGGCGGGCCCGCAAATCGGTGTTGACCTGGCCCACGCGGTAGGTGGTGGCGGCGTAGTCCGGCGCGCGGTTGTTCAGCGCGCGGTTCTCGGCCTCCCATTTCTTGCGGCCGCCATCGAGCAGCTTCACGTTCTTCACGCCATACACATCAAACACCCAGGCGCCCCAGGCCGCAAACCAGTTGTTGGTGTCGCCGTACAGCACCACGGTCGTGTTGTCGCTCACGCCGCCCTTGGACAGCAATTGCTCAAACGCCTCCTTGCTGACAATGTCGCGGCGCACCTTGTCATTGAGGTCGTTGTGCCAGGAGAAGTTGGCCGCCCCCGGAATATGCGCCCGCTCATACAGCCCCGGGTTCACGCTGACCTCGATCACCCGCACATCGGGCCGCTGCAGATTGGCCGCCAGCCATTCGGTACTGACCAGCGCGCCCGCAGGCACCGCCTGCGGCGTGTTGGCAAAGGCAGGGCTCGCGCCCCAAACGGCTGCCGCTGCGGTACCGGCAATCAAAACGCGCCAAGGCGCTGCTGTGCGGATAGTCATGCTGTGTCGTCCTTCAGGTCATGGGAGAAAAGGCTGCCATCACGGCAGGGCCTGCTTGCACTGTGCATGTTGCAAGCAGCTACTCCAACTGAGGAATGCGCAGATGCATATGTGATCTGCGCGCTTGACAGGGGCCAAGCCTGAACGATCTAAGCGCAGCGCCAGCATGCATGCGCTGGGCTGCTTCCACTTTGGGAGCTAGAACGCCTCTCTAACGCCTTGGGCTAACCCCAGCCAAGCCGGGTTTCTTCCAGCCCATGGCTTGGGAGACTCAGCATACCTCTCCAATCAAAGTGCAACTGGTAGACTCAGCCAGTCTTCAACGCCCGTCACCAATCAAGGCACAGTGTCGTTGACATATGCATTGAGCCATGAGCTAGAGCTGAGGACGATGTCTCGCATTCGTTCCTTTCCTTAACGCTGACAGCGAGCGTAGAGAACTTCCAGCACCCTACTTAGGACGACGGTGAAATGTTGCAGGCGTCTAAGGTAGATGAATAGTTAAGCTCAGGCGGCGCTGATGAAAATTCGGACTCTGGAGATGCAAAAATGAACTCAGCTGCGGAAAGTAGTCGATGAGCGTAGAAGGACAACTCCTCGACCAAAAATCTTTGCGAGCTGTGACCGGTAAAACAGCGGACTGGAATGAGATCGCCAAGGATTGCATTGCTTTTGCCAATGCGACAGGTGGTCGTCTTCTGCTAGGGATTGAAGATGGTCAAGGCCAGCCGCCGGCTGATCAGCGCATCCCGCAAGAATTGCCTGACACCCTGCGCCGCAAGTTGGGAGAGCGCACGGTCAACGTGGCCGTTTTGCCAGATATAACTACCGCCCCAAATGGCGGTCAATATGTCGAGTTGCACATTCCGCGTTCCATGACCGTCGCATCTACCACGGACGGCCGCTACTACTTGCGCGTTGCAGATCAAAGCAAACCTGTGACGGGTGATGACGTGATGCGCTTGGCCAGTGAGCGCTCTGCATTGCCGTGGGAAACGCAAACCACCTTGCATATCCCGCGTGCTGAAATCGATATCTTCAAACGCGACAAGCTACTTGCCGCCTTACGTGCCTCGGATCGCGTCAAGCTTTCTGTCAAAGAGAAGACTGATGACGAACTGCTCGACCACTATCAATTTACCCAGGGCCCATACCTTAGCAACCTGGGCGTGCTCAGTTTGGGCCGCCAGCATCATCGCGCCCAGTTAACCACCGCACCGGTCATCCAGTTCATCAAATACGACGAGTATGGCGAGAAGGTAAACAAGCTGGTCTGGGACGACCACATCCTAAACCCGATGGAGTTGGTTGAAGCGGTTTGGCAGGAGGTCCCTGACTTCCGCGAGCACTACGAGCTTCCCGATGGCTTGTATCGCCAGAATGTGCCCGCCTTCGATGAAATCGTGGTGCGCGAACTGCTGGTGAACGCATTGGTACACCGCCCGTACACTCAGCGCGGCGACATATTCTTAAAACTATATCCAGACCGCCTGGAAGTTGTTAACCCAGGACCACTGCCCCTTGGCGTCTCACCCCGGAACGTGTTGCACACCACCGTGCGCCGTAACGAGCATTTGGCTCGGCTGTTCCATGACTTGAAACTGATGGAGCGAGAAGGCAGCGGCTTTGACAAGATTTTCGAAGTGCTGCTTTCGCAGGGGCGCCCGGCGCCTGAGTTGATGGAAGCCCATGACCGTGTCCAAGTGACCGTGCATCGCCGAATCCTCAAGCCTGAAGTGATTGACTTTATTGCCAAGGCCGATCAAACCTATCAGCTTACACAACGCGAGCGAATCACATTGGGCCTATTGGCACATCATGATGCCTTGACGGCCCGCGAACTGGCTACGTCCCTTGAGCTGCTATCGGTTGAAGCTCTGCAACCCTGGCTCAAGCGTCTTTTGGACTGGCAGCTGGTGCGAAGCGCCGGACGCACCCAAGCTACACGCTACTTTGTCGATCCAAACCTGCTACGCAGCCTCCAGTTCACTGGCGAGACCACACTCAAGCGCATTGAACCTCACCGTTTAGCAGCCCTGGTCCTTGAAGATCTACAGCGTTATCCCAAGTCAGCTATCAGTGATATCCATCAGCGCGTCGGTGGAGAAATCCATCCCAAACAGGTCAAGCGCACCCTGGAAGAATTGATTGAACGAGGCAAAGTCCGCTTTGCGGGCGAGAAGCGCTGGCGACGTTACTGGGCCGAGGCATGATCAGCCTATCGGACAATCCACGACCTATCGTTGATAGATATTTGATAGAACCTAGGCGATATGACAAAATATTCAAATAAATCAATATCTTATATTGAATAAATTCTGAATATTTCGGAAACGTTGCACGTCGCCCCGCATACGAAATGCTGATCTGCTTCAACTAGGAAGCGAATGCTACTGGCTTGCATTAGCAGGCCAAGGGTTTTCAGGCCTAACCCACAGAGTCCGCCCACTGCTGCGCCGTCTGCAGCCGCGCACGTGGGCCAAAGCTGCTGGTGCTGCTGAGGGTGATGTTGTGGTGGGCAATCACCTGCTGCGGCGTGACGGCGGCATTGCCGCAAGTGGTGTGCGCATCCTCCAGCAGCACCACCGGGTAGCCATGGCGCAGCGCCGCGCGCGTGGTCACATCCACGCAGTACTCCGTGTGCATCCCGCCAATCACCAGCTCCTGCACACCCAGGTTTTGCAGCATGGGCAGCAGGTCGGTTTTCCAGAAGGCATCGCCGGTGGTCTTGTCCAGGGTCAGGTCAGCGCTGTCCACCTGCAGGCCATCGGCCAGTTGCCATCCGGGCGTACCCGCTTCCAGGCCAGGCTCGGCGTGGCGCACCCAGATGATGGGGGTGTTGGCTTGGCGCGCTGCGGTGGTGACCTGGTTGATGCGGGCGATCAGGCTGGGGCAATCCCAGGCGGCGTTGGGGCCGGTGCAGAGGGATTGTTGGATGTCTATGAGGAGGAGGGCGGGCATGGGGTATTTATGAGACAGGCGGCAAAAGCATTTTCATGTAGACAGGTTATCAATAAAGTAACCAAATTTATTGATGACTGCCAAGACTGCGGAGCAAAAGCAAGATCTAAAAAATTATGTGCAGCACTTGCAATTCCCGATTATTATTTAATATATCTTTAATTCAGAATTATTACTCATCGGGAAATTTATTTTTACTTCTTGGGGCTTACTACACTCTCGATTGCCGACGTCTAAAATTATCAAAGGGCTTCATCGGGCGATGCATTTTTTTTACTGGCTCATGCAACTCTACGAGAGAGCTCACCAAATAATTTATCGCAATCTTGTTCGCAGCTTTACTCCAACCAAGCTTTAACAACCACTCCATAATTTTTCCACTTATCAACTGGAATGCTAGGCGCGCACCAAGAAAGAAAAAATGAGCGATTATTGCCAGCCATACACACAAAAAGAGCACTAAGTAAAACTCTCCCGATTCGATCAATCTAAAAATCGCGACATCCTCAACAGTACGACTAATTAGAGCTGCCGTGATTGCACATGCTCCAAGTGTCATAGCGATTAATCTAGGCTTAGCTTCGACCTGAAAAATACTACTCCAAAATTCAACAGTAGGACGATCAAAATTTTTTTTGGCAGTCTTCAGCTCATGCAACTCTTTTGCAACAGCTAGAAATGATGAACTTTTATGTCCAAGCAATCGCTCTAACTCTCGACGCTTAGCAGTCTTAAGCTGCGGCTTCACGTCTGGAGGTTGTAGGTTGAAATATTCATTTTGACGTTTGTTTTTGTATAGATCAATCGCATTATTTACAAAAAGAAATGCAATCTCTGCAACAATAACCCAAACACCACTCACGACAACTGCAGAAACCAACTTCTTTGTGACAACGCAGTAGATCAAGTATAAAATTGATATTGTGAATAGAGTTGCCAAAAAAAACCATGCAGCCCATATTTTACTGATGAATTTTGGGTAAAAAGCTTTACCCTCAAATGTGTTATAAAAATCCTGTGCAATTTTAATATACTTATCCACAAAAACCTCAAAAATAATTATAAGGCTTCAATATAAATAAAAATAATTTGAAGCGGGGGATATGCCCCGCTTCAAATTAAAGAAATTACCCTTTAATAGACCGAGGATCAGATCCATGGCTATCTTTTTGAGAAATTCTTCCGTCTTTGTTGTGAATAAGTAGTTCAGATCCTTGGTTGCGACTAATGGTGCGTGCAACCCCTACAGCCTCTTGTTTGGTTGTAGTGTGTTTAATAGAGCGTTCTCCGCCTCCAACTTTCACATTCCAACCTCCGCCTTTGGCAGGAACTACATGATGTGTCTTAGTCATGATGATCGGCTTTCTAGCAAATTTGAAAACCTGAGCATGAAATTATGCTCAAGTGCCTCGCCAGGAAATGGCGAGCACCAGCTATAAAGCCGGGCAGACTACTAACTCAAGCGGCTTAGAACAGCTCTGCTTGACCCGGTGACGAACGCCAGTGAGAGCACACGTATTCCAAGCGACCCTTACGGGTGCGCACGTATGCACAAACATGCACGTCCTTCATACGGCTATAGGCCATTTCGGACCTCCAAACCTTTGCCTTCAGCCAGCAGGAAGCTGACGCCGGCCAGTTAAAGGGTCTTTCTTGCCATACACGTTCCGGAGTGGTAGTCTCGCGGCGTCCTAGACAGACAAACGTGAGGTGGAGAGGTATACCCTTATCACCTTCCCCAAGGCTCTCAAAGTGTTGGTACCACTTTGAGAGCTTTTTCTATAGTTCACCTCTTTTTCGAAGATCGGTGAGGCGCGTAGTAGCTGCAGCAGGAGATACCCCAAAGAAATCACTTAGCGCAGCTGCAGTTCTCAAAGTGCGTCTGTGGATGTCGTCAAGTGGCATCGTGAACTCTGCGGCGAATGTGTTAGCTTGCCACTCGCTATGGCAGTAGATGGGAACATCTCTCGTCAACCGATTCTGAGTACGCTGATGCGCCAAAAGTACATGGCCAAGCTCATGACCCATCGTGAATGATGCGCGTTGTCCACCTTGGGCGATCTGCTTAAACACACTGTCACGAATGTAGATAGTCATCTGCCCCGGCACAAAGCATGCTTCCACCTCCATTGGTACCGGGGAGGAAGACTTGTCAAAGATGTCATAGTGAATGCCGTATTCAGATGACAGTTTGTCAAGAAGCGGCTGCCAATCCAGCTTCCCTGGAGGAAGTTGCAGCTCCGCGCATGCGCTCTGGGCAATCGCCCGTATATCGATCCGTTTTCTTGGCGCAACGGGAAAGCCTTCGTGCAGCGGCATATCCATCACGATTCCTTTTTCTTGAGACTAGAGAGCAGTTGCTGAAATCGGGTCAATTCTGAATCGGACATGTTGACTCGGGCGAATCCTGCGATCAACATTTGCTGTGCAGGGTCTAGACCGTCTAGGTTGACAGACTTGTTGGCAACGTCTGCCAGCTCACGCAAACGTACGCTAACTCCCCTATGAACGAAGTAGCTTTCGATACTTGAAACCCACGCATCTGGGATTTTTTTCCGACCCATTTCCATTGCGCTCAGAAAACTTGGCGTGGTTTGAAGCTCTTCGGCCATCGCTGCGAGAGTTACGTCGGCGTCTATTCGAGCCTTGCGAACTGCCTTTCCGAACTCTGTGATTGCCATGCTGGGACTCCTGTTGTTGCTGATTGACTTACAAATTAGGATGAATTCTATCAGCAGTTCTGATTCTGAACCTTTTTGGTTGTGATTGCAATATGTTTTTATATCTTTTCTGAATTCTGAGGTTGTGTTCTACGGAGTTAGCCATCACGATGCCGCGCAGGTGCCTTTGATAGCTAGATTTCCGACCACAAGAGCAGCAGCCTGGGCGTCGACGGTGCCAGCAGCGCGTGCTCAACCCTCGCTCCACCTCACCCCAACACCCCCGCATAGCCTCCCCCTCACCTAGGCAGCACCTCCCGCCGCCTCGGGTACACCGCCCATACCGCCAGCTCCTTGGGCAGCGCATTCTCTAGCACGATCGCAACCAGGCTGGAGTCGCGCGGCTTGCCGACGCCCATGTCCCCAACGGGTCAACCCTTAGCTATCCCCCACAGCACCCAGGTTGGAATATAGGAATACGCTGTACCCCGTTCCAGCTATCTGTCGATGCAGCCTCCGTGCACAACCTGTGACGCACAGGGCCATCCACCTCCACAGCGCACAACCAACCGGACACCCCCATGCAAAGAACCACCGACCCGTCGCTCACCCCCGCCAGCACCGCCACCCCCTCGCAGCTGTTCCAGCCCCTCACCCTGTCCCAGCTCACCCTCCCCAACCGCATCGTCATCGCGCCGATGTGCCAGTACTCGGCGCAAGAGGGCAATGCCAATGACTGGCATTTGATGCACTACGGCAGCCTGGCCGTGTCAGGCGCGGGCATGCTGGTGCTGGAGGCCACGGCGGTGTCGGCGGTGGGGCGCATTACTGATGCGGATCTGGGCATTTATTCCGATGACAACCAACAGGCGCTGGGGCGACTGATGGGGTCGCTGCGCAAGCTCTCGGCGATTCCGGTCGCTATCCAGCTGGCCCATGCGGGCCGCAAGGCGTCCAGCCATCTGCCGTGGGAAGGCGCTGCGCAGATTGCGCCCGATGCGCCCCGGGGCTGGGTGGCGCAGGCGCCTTCGGCGATTGCCCATGCGGCGGGCGAGGTGCCGCCGGCCGCGATGACCCTTGCCGAGCTGGCAGAGGTGAAGGATGCGTTTGTGGCAGCGGCCAAGGCGGCCGATGCGCTGGGCATTGATGGCATCGAGATCCACATGGCCCATGGCTATTTGCTGCATGAGTTCCTCTCGCCGCTATCCAACACCCGCAGCGATGCCTATGGCGGCAGTCTGGAGAACCGCCTGCGCTACCCGCTGGAGGTGTTTGCCGCTGTGCGCGCGGCTGTGCCTGCGGCCAAACCGGTGTGGGTGCGTATCTCGGCATCGGATTGGGCACCGGGCGGCTGGGATATCGATGGCTCGATCGCGCTGGCCCAGGGGTTGAAGGCACTGGGTTGCAGCGCCATCCATGTATCATCGGGCGGGCTGTCGACCGCCCAGCAGATCCCCGTGCAGCCTGGCTACCAGGTGGGCTTTGCCGAGGCCATCAAACAGGCTACGGGCCTGACCACGATTGCCGTCGGTTTGGTGACCGAGCCTGCGCAGGCCGAGCACATTGTGGCCTCGGGCCAGGCCGATGCCGTGGCCATTGGCCGCGCTGCCTTGTACGACCCGCGCTGGCCCTGGCATGCCGCTGCCAGCCTGGGCGCGCAGGTGGATGCACCGCGCCAGTACTGGCGCAGCCAGCCGCGGGAGTACAGCAAACTGTTCCGTGGCGCAGCGGTAGGCGTGCGCTGAGTAAACACCGAGGGCAAAGGCGCCCAAAGCCGCTAAGCTATGCGGATGCCTGCCCGCCCTCCCGTGTTTGCCTCCCCGCCCCACCCCCCTGCCGCTGCCCGCCGCGCCCGCGCGGTGCTGGGCCAGCTCAGCGATATGGATCTGCGGCTGCTGCAGGTCTTCAAGAGCGTGGTGGAGTGCGGGGGCATGTCGGCCGCCGAGCTGGAGCTCAACATCGGCACGTCGACCTTGAGCCGCCACATGAAGGACCTGGAAACCCGCCTGGGCATGGTGCTGTGCCGGCGCGGGCGCGCGGGCTTTGCGCTGACGCCGGAGGGCCACCAGGTCTACGAGGCCACCTTGCAGCTGCTCGGCGGCGTCGATCTGTTCCGCAGCCGCATTGACGATATCCATGCCCGCATGGGCGGCAATCTGGAGATCGCCATCTTCGACAAGACGGTGAGCAACCCGCAGGCCCAGATCCACCGCGCGATTGCGCAGTTCCACGGCCAGGCCCCGGATGTGAACCTGCAGCTGCATGTCAGCTCGATCAACGCGATCGAGCGCGGGCTGATGGACGGGCGTTTTCATGTGGGCATCATCCCGGCGCACCGCAGTTCGGCCAGCCTGGTCTACCGCGATCTGTTTGCCGAGAACATGCAGCTGTACTGCGCCGCCGGGCATGACCTGTGGGAGCAGCAGCACCAGGCGCTGGACTGGGAGCAGCTGCGCAGCTATCCCTTTGCCGGCCTGGGCTACCACTCGCCCAATATGGAGCTGAGCCACAGCGTGCGGCTGCCGCGCGCGGCCACCGGGTTTGACCAGGAGTCGATTGCCACCTTGATTTTGTCCGGGTGTTTTTTGGGATTTTTGCCTGACCACTACGCGGCCAGTTTTGAAAACCAAGGTTTGATGCGGGCTGTACGGCCAGAACGCTTCCATTACCGTTGCCAATTCGTGGCCATGTGGCGCTTATCGCCCGCTCCGAGCCGTGTGGCGCAGGCCTTTATTGACTGCCTCCTCGATGCCCACACAGCAGTTGACTAAGTTGCTATGAAATTAACTTATCCACAGAAACCGGCTTCCCGGTGTGCATTTCTTTCCTAGAGGGAGATTGCAGGGAGTTTCTCGCGCAACAACGGGAACATTGCACAAAATTATCCACAGGGTGAGAATCGGAAAACTGCCGCTTTTGCACTGCAGCAAACGCCCGGCGCCAACCGGGCTCCCGGGGTCGCACCTGCGCGACTGCCCCCCTCCGCGCGCAGGCCGGCCAACGCGGCAGGCGTGCGGTTCGGCGCTACCATCGCTACCGTAACGACCACCCTGGACTGCCCCGTGCCCAAGCCTGCGCCCACCGCCACCCCATCGCGCCCCTGCCCGCCCGGCGCAGCCAAGCCTGCGGCCCCAGCCAAGGCCCGGGCCACGATTGCCGATGTGGCACTGGCGGCCCAGGTCTCCAAGGCCACGGTGTCCCGCTACCTCAATGGCCGCACCGACATCCTCACCCCCGATATGGCCAAGCGCGTGCAGGAGGCCATTGCCAGCCTGCAGTACCGGCCCAGCCCGATGGCCCAGGCGCTCAAGCATGGCCGCACCCGCCTGATCGGCCTGGCGGTGGCCGATGTGACCAACCCCTTCTCGGTGGCGGTGCTGCAGGGCGCAGAAAAAGCCTGCCAGGCCGCCGGCTACCTGCTGGTGCTGTTCAACCTCGGCAATGAGGCCGGGCGCGAGCGCGATGCCATGCATGCGCTGTCCGCCTACCAGCTCGACGGCATGATCCTCAACCGCGTGGACACCAGCGCCCAGCTCTGGCAGGACGCGCAGCTGCATGGCAAGCCCATCGTGCTGGTGGACCGGTTCCAGGAAGGGCTGGACGCTGATTTTGTGACCGTGGACAACCCCGGCGTGGTGCAGATCGCGATGGACCATCTGCAGCAGCAAGGCTTTGACGAGGTGCTGCTGGTGACCGAGCCGATTGCCGATGTGAGCTCGCGCACCGCGCGCCAGCAGGCCTTTGCCCGCTACATTCAAAGCCAGGCGCCCACCATGCAGGGCAGCGTGTGGGAAAGCACCGCCGACGGCGCCAGCGCCCTGCAGCAGCACCTGCAGCACTGGCAGCAGCAGGCGCAGCAAGCCGGCCGCCGCCCTGCCGTGCTGGCCGGCAATGCCGTGGCCAGCCTGCGCGTGGCCACTGCCGTGCATGCACTGGGCTGGGTGCCTGGGCGCGAGCTGGGCATCATCGGTGTGGACGAGACCGACTGGGCCGCGCTGGTGGGCCCGGGCCTGAGCACGGTGGCCCAGCCCACCGATGCATTGGGGCAGGCGGCGGCCACCTGCCTGATCGAGCGCATCCAGGGCCTGCAAAGCCCCGCCCGCACGGTCGAGTTACCAGGCACCATCATTGTGCGCGGCTCCACAAAATCGCCAAGCAATTGATTTACAAAGGTTAAAAAAGGCGTTACGCACCAAACTAGGGCAAACCCTAGTAATCGTTCCGTAACCTTCCGTTAAACTGCGGCGCTACTGAAACCGGTTTCAAACGCGCCGCATCGCCATGAACTACACGTTCCAATTCGACCAGGTCCTGGCAGCCTGGCCGCAGCTATTGCAGGGCACCTGGGTGACCATCCAGCTGTCCTTTCTCGCCATGATCATCGGCCTGGCCGTCGCAATCGTCTGCGCCTGGGGCAAGACCTCGGGCCCGGCGCCGCTGCGCTTTGTCATCAATGCCTACATCGAGCTGATCCGCAACACGCCCTTTCTGGTGCAGTTGTTTTTCTTCTTCTTCGCGCTGCCAGCCGTGGGCCTGCGCTGGTCGCCGCAAACCGCCGCACTGGTGGCCATGGTGGTCAACCTGGGCGCCTATGCCACCGAGATCATCCGCGCCGGCATCGAATCCATCCCCAAGGGCCAGATCGAAGCCGGCCTGGCGCTGGATCTGAAGCGCTGGGAAATCTTCCGCTTCGTGATCCTCAAGCCCGCGCTCAAGACCATCTACCCGGCGCTGACCAGCCAGTTCATCCTGCTGATGCTGAGCTCGGCCGTGGTGTCCGTGATCTCGGCCGACGACCTGACCTCGGTGGCCGCCAATATCCAGTCCGAGACCTTCCGCAGCTTTGAGGTCTATATCGTCGTAGCCGCCATCTACCTGCTGCTGTCGCTGGCCTTCAACCTGCTGTTCAAGCTCATCTACCAGATGGCCTTGAACTACCCAGACCGTCGCTGAAAATGGGAATGCTCTGCACCCATCCTCGCGCCGTGTGCATCTGCGGAATCGTGCGGTCTGCGGCGTTGCAAATCCTCGCGATAGCACCACTATCGCTCCGGTTTGCGCCTTGCATCTCATCCCGATCCGCAGCGCTCACTTTCCGCTCGATGAGCGCATAGCATTCCCGGAGAACAAGAAATGCGTACTTTTGGTTGGCCCGAGTTGTGGTTCATCGTGGAAGCGGCCAAGTGGACCGTGGCCCTGTCCCTGATCGCCTTTATCGGCGGCGCCCTGGTGGGCCTGGTGATTGCGCTGTCGCGCACGTCAGAGAACGGCCTGGCGCGCGGCATTGCCACCGCCTTTACCCAGATTTTTCAGGGCACGCCGCTGCTGCTGCAGCTGTTCCTGGTGTTCTTTGGCGCGCCCATTCTGGGCTTTGAGATCAACCCCTGGATTGCAGCGGCTGCTGCGCTGATTCTGAACAGCGGCGCGTTCCTCGGTGAAATCTGGCGCGGCTGTATCCAGGCCGTGCCACGCGGCCAGTGGGAAGCGGCCGATGCGCTGTCGCTGTCCTACTACTGGCGCATGCGCGCCGTCGTGCTGCCCCAGGCGATGAAGATTGCCGTGGCCCCCACCGTGGGCTACCTGGTGCAGATCATCAAGGGCACTTCGCTGGCAGCCATCATCGGCTTTACCGAGATCACCCGCGCCGGCCAGATCATCAACAACGCCACCTTCCAGCCCATGCTGGTGTTCGGTGTCGTCGGAGCCGTTTACTTCATCCTGTGCTGGCCGCTGTCGCTGTGGGCGGGCCGCCTTGAGAAGCGCCAGGCCAAGGCCCTGGCCCGCTGAACCTTTTTGGTTGTCGCTTGATTTTTCTACTAGGAGACATGAGCATGCAGATTTCCCGCCGCACTTTCACCTCCGCTGCTGCCGCCCTGGCTGCCAGCGCCCTGTTGCCCCTGACCGCATCGGCCCAGTCGCTGGCCGATCTGAAGAAGAAGGGCAAGATCACCATCGGCATGCTGGTGGACTTCCCGCCCTACGGCATCCTGAACGGCAGCAACCAGCCTGACGGCTACGACGCCGATGTGGCCAAGCTGCTGGCCAAGGAATGGGGCGTGACCGCCGACATCGTGCCCGTGACCGGCCCCAACCGCATCCCGTTCCTGCTGACCAACAAGGTCGATATGCTGATCGCCTCGCTGGCCATCACGCCCGAGCGCGCCAAGCAGGTGCTGTTCTCCAAGCCTTACTCGGCCGCATCGATCGTGCTGTACGGCGCCACCAAGACCGCCATCAAGGGCCCGGAAAACCTCAAGGGCCTGCGCGTGGGCGTGGCACGTGCCTCCACCCAGGACGTGGCCGTCACCAAGGCTGCGCCGGAAGGCACGCAAATCCGCCGCTTTGACGACGACGCATCGGCCATGCAAGCACTGCTGTCGGGCCAGGTCGATGCCATCGGCTGCTCGGTGACCGTCGCGGCCCAGATCGCCAAGCGCGCCCCTGCGGGCCAGTTCGAGAACAAGTTCCAGCTGCTGCAGCAGAACATGGCCGTCGCCCTGCGCCCTGGCCAGGACGAAGTGGCCGAAGCCGTGAACGCCTTCATCGCCAAGAACACCGCCAATGGTGAGCTGAACAAGCTGTACCAAAAGTGGTTGGGCGCCGACCTGCCCAAGCTGGACTAAAAACTGAGGCGCAAGCCGCTGTTCTCCCTCTGGCGGAACAGTGGCCCGGGCAGCGCCACACGATCATCTTCAAGAACACGACTGCTTTATGACGACCCCCTCGCAAGCACCCATCATTCGCCTCCAAGGCGTCGAGAAATGGTATGGCAACTTCCAGGTGCTGACCGATATCAACCTCGACGTGCGTGCTGGCGAGCGTATCGTCATCTGCGGGCCTTCGGGCTCGGGCAAGTCCACGATGATCCGCTGCATCAACCGGCTCGAAGCCATCCAGAAGGGCCAGATCACCGTGGACGGCACGGACCTGACCGGTGACAGCAAGGCCATCGACACCATCCGCAAGGAAGTGGGCATGGTGTTCCAGCAGTTCAACCTGTTCCCGCATCTGACGATTGTGGAGAACTGCATGCTGGCGCCGATGCGCTCGCGCGGCCTGAGCAAGGCCGAGGCGCAGGAACGCGCAATGCACTACCTGACGCGGGTGCGCATTCCGGACCAAGCCAACAAGTACCCCAGCCAGCTGTCGGGCGGCCAGCAGCAGCGCGTGGCCATTGCCCGTGCGCTGTGCATGGCCCCCAAGATCATGCTGTTTGACGAGCCCACCTCGGCCCTCGACCCCGAGATGGTCAAGGAAGTGCTGGACACCATGATCGGCCTGGCCGAAGACGGCATGACCATGCTCTGCGTGACCCATGAAATGGGCTTTGCCCGCAGCGTGGCTGACCGCGTGATCTTCATGGCTGACGGCAAGATCATCGAGCAAGGCCCACCGGCTGCGTTCTTTGACAACCCCCAACACCCCAAGACCCAGCAGTTCCTGGGCCAGATCCTCAGCAACCATTGATGGTGTGGCGGCGCGGGGCGCGCGCCAGCGCCACGCCCCGGGCCTGCACAGCGCCCATGCCGCCACCGCAGACTGTGCACAACGACTTCATTGATCGCTGCTAGCGCCCCGCCGGCCGGCGGGCGCCAACGGCCAACATACATAACAACCATGGCCTTGTCTTTGCAAAACGCGGGCTCGCCCGCCCTGATCTCCCTCACCTCCTTTGGCAATGCCGAAGTGCGCCGCCACGGCCAGCTCTACTTTGCCCAGCTCGCGCACCGCGCCGGTGCCAATGGCTATGAAGTGCGCGAAGAGCTGCTGCTGAACCCCGCCGAAGAGCTGCCCGCGCTGGCCGCCTATGGCCGCGACCACCAGCTGGACCTGGTCTACTCCTGCCCCCAGCCGCTGTTTGCGATGGACGGCAGCCTGAACACCGCTGCCGTGCAACACGCGGTCGCCGCCAGCCATAGCTTGGGGGCCACCTGGCTCAAGATGTCGATTGGCGGCTTTGCCAGCGAGTCCGTCGCGCATTCGGCCCAGGGCTTTGCGGCGCTGAAGAGCACCATCGATGGCGCGGGCCTGACCCTGCTGATCGAAAACGACCAGACCACGGCCGCCGGCACCTTGCAAGCACTGCAGCGCTTTTTTGCCGCTGCCGATGCCGCCGGTCTGCCGCTGCCGATGACCTTTGACATGGGCAACTGGCACTACCTGGGCGAGTGCGCGCTGCAAGCGGCCCAGCTGTTTGGCAGCCGCGTGGCCTATGTGCATGCCAAGGGCGTGCAACGCCTGCCGGCCAAATGGGTGGCAGTGCCACTGGCCGAGTCGGCCGCCGCCTGGCGCGCCATTTTGCGCGCGCTGCCCAGCGACGCACCCCGCGCCATCGAGTACCCGCTGATCGGCGACGACCTGGTCGCCGTCACCCGGCAGGAGCTGGCCGTGCTGCGCGATGCCACCGCACTGCAAGCCAAGGCGTCCTGATCAGCTCCCGACCAACCCACAGCCACCAGCCCCCAAGAGAGACACGGCCATGACCACCAAGACCTTCGACATCGCCACCTTTGGCGAAGCCATGATGCTGCTGATCGCCGACCGCGCCGGCCCGCTGGAGAACGCCGAGTTCTTCACCAAGCGCATTGCAGGCGCCGAGATCAATGTGGCCACCGGCCTGGCGCGCCTGGGCTTCAACACCCACTGGGCCAGCCGCCTGGGCGCCGATTCGATGGCGCGCTACCTCATCAACCAGATGAAGAGCGAAGGCGTGCACTGCGAGCATGTGGTGCTGGACCCGGCGCAGAAGACCGGCTTCCAGATCAAGGGCCGCACCGATGACGGCAGCGACCCGCAGGTGGAATACCACCGCAAGGGCTCGGCCGCCAGCTTGATGACCCCCGCCGACATCGACGAGCCCTGGCTGGCCTCGGCCCGCCACCTGCATGCCACCGGCGTGTTTGCCGCGATCTCGCAGACCAGCCTGGCCACTGCCCAGCGTACCCTGCAGATCGCCCGCGCTGCGGGCAGCACCATCTCCTTTGATCCCAACCTGCGCCCCACTCTGTGGCAGGACGAGGCCACGATGCGCCGCGAGATCAATGCGCTGGCCGCTGGTGCGGACTGGGTCTTCCCCGGCCTGGCCGAAGGTGAGCTGCTGACCGGCCACAAGACGCCCGAAGCGGTCGCCCGTTTCTACCGCGACCAGGGCGCCAGCCTGGTGGTCGTCAAGCTTGGCGAAGAAGGCGCTTATTACGACGACGCCCAGGCCGGCACCGGCTATGTGGCCGGTTGCCCGGTCGAGAAAGTCGTGGACACCGTGGGCGCCGGCGATGCGTTTGCGGTGGGCGTCATCAGCGGCCTGCTCGATGGCCGCTCGGTGGCCGATGCCGTCAAGCGCGGCTGCTGGATTGGCGCGCTGCAGGTGCAGGTGCTGGGCGACTCCGAAGGCTTGCCAACCCGCGAAGCCTTGACCGCCGCCGGCTATTGATTTCAACGCATCCAGGAGCAGCAATGAGCAGCACCCGCCAACAGATTTTGGTTTTTCGTGAATTGCCCGACGACCAGCTGGCCCGCCTGCAAGCCGCGCACGATGTGACCGTGGCCAACCCGCGCGTGGCTGCACAGCGCGATGCCTTTTTTGCAGCGCTGCCACAGGCCCAGGCACTGATCGGGTCGAGCTACCCGATCACCGATGCGCTGCTCGATGAAGCACCGCAGCTGCGGGTGATCTCCAGCATCTCGGTGGGCGTGGACAACTACCCGCTGGCAGCGCTGCGCGAGCGCGGCATTGCGCTGTGCCACACGCCGGGCGTGCTGACGGAGACGACGGCCGACACCATCTTTGCACTGCTGATGGCCACCAGCCGCCGCATTCCGGAGCTGGCGATGTATGTGCGCTCCGGCCAATGGCAGCGCAATATTGGCGAGGACCTGTTTGGCTGGGATGTGCATGGCAAGACCCTGGGCATTCTGGGCATGGGCCGCATCGGCATGGCACTGGCCCGGCGCGCCGCGCTGGGCTTTGGCATGCGCGTGCTCTACAACAACCGCAGCGTTGTGCCCGACAGCGAACTGGGCGCGCTGGCCGGCCATGTGCACTATGCGGCGCGCGATGCGCTGCTGCGCGAGGCGGACTTTGTTGTCTCCGTTGTGCCGTCGACCCCCGAGACCAAGCACCTGCTGGGCGCCGAAGCCTTTGCGCTGATGAAGCCCAGCGCCATCGTCATCAACGGCTCGCGCGGCGCGATCGTAGACGAGGCTGCGTTGCTGCATGCGCTCGACACCGACCAGATCCGCGCCGCCGGCCTGGATGTGTTTGCCACCGAACCGCTGCCGGTCGAATCCCCCCTGCGCACCCATGCCAAGGTGGTGGCGCTGCCGCATATCGGATCGGCCACGCACGAGACGCGCCACGCGATGGCCGAGATGGCGACCAGCAACCTGCTGCAGGTGCTGGCGGGTGAACAACCTGCAGGCAGATTCGACCTGAGCCAGGCCTGAGCCCTCAGCGGCGCCATGGGCTGCGCCGCGCGAGACTAGTGGAGGTCAGGCGCGCCCGCATAATGGCCGCCAGACCTTCCGATGCTGGCCACCCGCTTAGGGGCCAGCGGCCTCCCCTCTCGTACCGTCTCTTGACTGCGGCATGCCCTCCACGCTCCAGGTTCTCTCCCTCGCCTCCCCCTCTGCCGGCTACCGCCGCATCCGCTTTGCCGGTGCGCAGCTGGCGCCCTTTTGTCAGCACGACAACATCCACTGCCGCCTGGTGTTTCCGTCACCGCAGCGCGACGGCGCCAGCAGCACGCGCGTCTACACCGTGCGTGCCTTCGATGCCGATGCGCAATGGCTGGAGATCGATTTTTTGCTGCATGCCGATGCCGGCCCCGGCGCCTGCTGGGCCCAGCAGGCGCAGGTCGGCGACCGGGTCGAGATCCTCAAACCCGGTGGCCGCACGGCCCGCATCGCCGACTGGATGGTGCTGGCCGGTGACGATAGCGCACTGCCCGCGCTGGCACGCATCGCAGAGCAACTGCCCGCCAGCACACGCGGCCATGTGGTCTGCGAGATCGCAAACCCGCGAGATGCGGTCGACATCCCCCTGCCGCCGGGCATGCAGTGTCACTGGCTTTACCGCGCGGGTGCGCCCGCAGGCACCGGCGAGCAGCTGCAGCAGGCCGTGCAGGCGCTGGATTGGAGCGCCGCACCACCTACCGCAGGCACAAGCCGCTTTTTATGGGTAGGTGCCGAATTTGCGACCGCGCAGGCGCTGCGCGCATGGGCGGTGGACAGCCTGGGCCTGGGCAAGCAGGAGCAGCTGATCGTGGCCTACTGGCGCCGGGGCATGAGCGAGAACGAGCTGCGCGCGCCCAAGGCGGACCTGGAAAAAACCTAGACCCTGTTTTTTAGATTTCCGCCGAGCGCGAAATATGCCGGCGCAGCAGCGCGGCGGCATAGTCGGCATCGCCTTCTTTCAGCGCCTTGAGAATGCCCAGGTGGTCAGTGCAGGCCTGGCGGATGTGCTGCTCGCTCAAGTGGCTGAAGTGCGCAAACTCCGAGATCTTGCGCAGCGAGTTCTGCCGGCGCACCGACTCGATCAGAAAGCGGTTGCGCGACCAGGACACCAGGGTTTCATGAAAATTCGCATTGGCCTTGAACCACACATCCTGGCGCAGCTGCTCGACCGGCATCTGCAAGATGTCTGACTGCTCGCGGAACAGCTGCTGCAGCTGTTCGGAATCGGGTGCAAAGCCCGCCATCTTCAGCGCGCCGCACTCGACGATCAAGCGAAAGTCATAGCTCTCGTGCACGGCCTGGGGGTTGTCCAGGCTCTCGGTAAAGCGCCAGCCGTGGCCGGGCAGGCGCTCGGTCAGGCCCTCGGCAGCAAAGCGCATCAGCACGCGGCGCACGGCGCCCCGGGTCACGCCAAACAGCTCCACCAGCTGCGCCTCGGAGACTTCGCCAGCCAGCTGGCCGCTGGCGCGGTGGTTCATGATCTGGCTGTACAGCGCCTCGGCGTCGGAGGGGGGCACCAGCTGCTCCAGTGCATCGTCGCCATCGGGCACGCGCTCGACCCGAAAACCCCGGCCCGGGTGGTAGGCCACCAGGCCCTGGGCGGTCAGCAGCATCAGCGCCTGGCGCACCGGCGTGCGCGAGACCTTGAGCTCATCGGCCAGGTGCAGGTCGGAGATGCGGTCGCCCACGCGCCAGCGGCCAGCATGCATCAGCGCCGTCAGCTTGCGCGCGACGTCGATCTGCAAAGAACTCAGCGATTGCTTCAAACCGATTCTCCCCTGGGTTGTGCTGCTGCGGCCCGCGTCTGCGCAATGCGGTGGCAGTGGCGGCGGCGCGCAGCCTCTTGTTTTTGCCGGCCAGCCCCGAGCATACGCGCCAGGCTTCCCGTCTTGGCAGCATCCTTCATCGT
>Ga0308165_1002374_pt1 | contig 22726 bp, 20 predicted proteins | sample PhyWR2_FD_201032 | JGI IMG/M metagenome (GOLD analysis project Ga0308165, IMG submission 201032) | Phyllosphere microbial communities from UC Gill Tract Community Farm, Albany, California, United States - DLSLW.R2 | ecosystem: Host-associated > Plants > Phyllosphere > Unclassified | place: USA... | reverse complement strand
TTGATCCCTTTTAACAAGGAATTTCTATGGCACGCATTATTGTTGTGACTTCGGGTAAAGGAGGCGTTGGCAAGACCACCTCCAGCGCGGCCATCGCTACTGGTTTGGCCCAGAAGGGAAAGAAAACAGTTGTTATCGATTTCGATATCGGCCTGCGTAATCTGGATTTAATTATGGGCTGTGAGCGTCGCGTGGTGTATGACTTCGTCAACGTCATTCAGGGCGATGCCACCTTAAATCAGGCGCTGATTAAAGATAAGCGCACCGAAAACCTCTTCATTTTGCCGGCTTCTCAGACGCGTGATAAAGACGCCCTGACTCGCGAAGGCGTTGAAAAGGTGCTCGAAGAACTGAAGAAAATGGAGTTCGATTTCGTCGTCTGTGACTCCCCTGCTGGTATCGAAACCGGTGCGTTGATGGCGCTGTATTTTGCTGATGAAGCAATCATTACCACCAACCCTGAAGTGTCGTCCGTGCGTGACTCAGACCGAATTCTGGGAATCCTGGCGTCCAAATCCCGCCGTGCGGAAAATGGTCAGGATCCTATCAAAGAACACCTGCTGCTGACCCGCTACAACCCGGGTCGTGTCAACAAAGGTGACATGCTGAGCATGGAAGACGTACTCGAGATCCTGCGTATCAAACTGCTTGGCGTGATTCCGGAAGATCAGTCCGTGTTGCGCGCCTCTAACCAGGGCGAGCCGGTGATCCTCGACATCATGGCAGACGCGGGTAAAGCCTACGCTGATACCGTTGACCGTCTGTTGGGAGAAGAACGTCCTTTCCGCTTCATTGAAGAAGAGAAGAAAGGTTTCCTCAAACGCCTGTTCGGAGGATAAGTTATGGCATTACTGGACTTTTTTCTCTCGCGGAAAAAAAGCACCGCTAACATCGCAAAAGAGCGACTGCAAATTATCGTCGCGGAGCGTCGCCGTAGCGATGCGGAACCACACTATTTGCCGCAGCTGCGTAAAGACATTCTGGAAGTGATTTGTAAGTACGTGCAGATCGACCCGGAAATGGTCACCGTACAGCTTGAGCAAAAAGACGGGGATATTTCGATTCTGGAGCTGAACGTCACGCTGCCGGAAGCAGAAGAATCACGTCCATAGAAGTGTGAAGGTGATATAACCCCGGCGACGGCTTTGCGTGCCGGGGTTATCCTTTCTTACCGCGGATAGCCTTCCAGCAACGTATTCAGTCGATCGGCCATCAAATCACCGCGCCAGCCCGCCATCATTTCCGGCAGGCCATTTTGCGTTTTCAGCTTCCAGTGCCAGTTCAGCAGTTGGTTAATCTGACGACGTGACGCCAGCAGTTCCGGACTCACCTTGTTTTCCGTCCCCACTTCCAGCACCAGCGCTTTAATATCTTTGAACGCTTTGCGATAGCCAGGCATATCCATCAGATTAGCCAGCGGCTCAGGCAGTTCGTCTTCTGGCAGCTGTTGCGCTTGCGCGACCAACGCCAGCAGCGTTTTACCGTGGAAGCGGATCTCACTTCCGGATAAACCAATACTGTCCAGTTCACCCATACTGCCCGGCATGTAACGCGCCACGGCCCAAAGATGTTCTTCACGAACCACAAAGTTCACGGCCAAATCGCGCTCGCGCGCCTTACGCAGACGCCAATCGGCCAGGAGTTGCAGGCACGCAAGCTGGCGCGTACGCAGCTGCCAGGCGTTGGTGATATCGCGCCAGGCGTCTTTCGGATCAACCACTTCCTGACGGCGCTGCTGGGTCATCCGGCATTCATTCAGCGCCGCATCAAGCCAACCGGCGGCTTCGGCCTCTTTCATCAGTTGACCTGCGATAGGCAACAGATAGAAAACGTCGGCAGCAGCGTAATCAAGCTGACGTTCAGTCAGCGGACGGGCCAGCCAGTCGGTGCGCGATTCGCTCTTATCAAGCGCGATTCCGGTGTACTCTTCGACCATCGCGGCAAAACCCCAGGAGAGCGGGCGGCCTGAGAAAGCGGCCAGAATTTGCGTATCGATTAATGGCTCCGGCATGATGCCAAAGGTGTTGAGAAACACTTCCAGATCTTCACTGCCCGCATGCAGATATTTGGTGATGGCGGTATTGAGCAGCAGTTCACGCATCGGCGACCAGTCGGTGATGCCGAGAGGGTCAATGAGAGACACATTCTTGCCATCGTACATCTGGATCAAACCTAGCTGCGGATAGTAGGTCCGCGTGCGGACAAACTCCGTATCCAGAGCGATGGCGGGAAAGTCTCGGGTGACATCGCACAGCGTTGCCAGTTCGTCGTTGGTCGTGATCATCTGGTAATTCAAAACGGTTTCTCTTTGGTTTGCGCCCATAAAAAACGCCGGATAAACCGGCGTCAGAGCAATTTGCGTGAACCTTAGGCTTTATTGTCCACTTTGGCGCGCGCTTCGTCACGTAATTCTCGTCGTAATATCTTCCCGACGTTCGATTTCGGCAGTTCATCGCGGAACTCCACCAGCTTCGGCACTTTATATCCGGTCAGCTGGCGGCGGCAGAAGGTAATGAGTTCGTCTTCGGTCAGCGAGGCCTCTTTTTTGACCACGAAAATCTTCACCGTCTCGCCGCTGCTTCCCGCTGGAACGCCAACGGCCGCCACTTCCAGCACCCCGCTGTGCTGCATGACGACATCTTCAATTTCGTTGGGATAGACGTTGAAGCCGGAGACAAGAATCATGTCTTTTTTACGATCGACGATGCGTAAAAATCCTTCATCATCCATCACCGCAATATCACCCGTATGCAGCCAGCCGTCTTTCATGATTTCATCGGTGGCATCAGGTCGCTGCCAGTAGCCCAGCATCACCTGCGGGCCTTTGACGCACAATTCGCCCGGTTCGCCATGTGCCACTTCGTTGTCTTCATCATCCACCAGCTTAGCTTCTGTCGAGGGAACCGGCAGTCCAATGCTTCCGCTGTGGTAATCAATATCATGTGGATTCACGCTGACCAGCGGCGCGCATTCCGTCAGGCCGTAGCCTTCGAGCAGATACTGCCCCGTGAGTTTAACCCAGCGCTCAGCCACGGCTTGCTGAACCGGCATCCCGCCGCCTGCCGAAAGATGAAGCGTCGAGAAATCGAGCTGCTGGAATTCTTTATTATTCAGCAGCGCATTAAAGAGCGTATTCACGCCGGTCATCGCGGTAAACGGATATTTCGCCAGCTCTTTAACCAGGCCTGGAATATCACGCGGGTTGGTGATTAACAGGTTTTGCCCGCCCAGTTCGATAAACAGCAGGCAGTTCATGGTCAGCGCAAAAATGTGATACAGCGGCAATGCCGTCACGACCAGCTCTTTGCCACGATGCAGCAGCGGGCCGTAGGTCGCATTCACTTGTTCAAGATTGGCCAGCATATTGCGATGTGTCAGCATCGCGCCTTTCGCCACGCCGGTCGTCCCACCGGTGTATTGCAGGAAAGCCAGATCGTCCGGCACCACTTCTGGCTTAACGTACTGCATACGATAACCATTATGCAGCGCGCGACGGAATGAGATCGCATCCGGTAAATGGTATTTCGGGACCAGACGCTTAACGTATTTGACGACGAAGTTAACCAGCGTGCCTTTGGCGGTCGAAAGCTGATCGCCCATGCGCGTCAGGATGACGTGGCGGACCTGCGTTTTATCGACCACTTTTTCCAGGGTATGGGCAAAGTTGGAGACAATCACAATCGCCGCCGCACCGCTGTCGTTCAACTGGTGTTCCAGCTCGCGCGGCGTATACAGCGGGTTGACGTTGACCACAATCATACCTGCACGAAGGATGCCGAAAAGTGCCACCGGATACTGGAGCAGGTTTGGCATCATCAACGCGACGCGGTCCCCTTTCTTCAGCCCTAATCCTTCCTGAAGATAAGCCGCAAACGCCCGGCTGCGCTCTTCCAGTTTACGGAAGGTCATCACTTCACCCATGTTCACAAACGCAGGCTGATCGGCGTAGCGCGTGACGGAATTTTCAAATAATTCAACCAGGGATTGATAACGGTCAGGATTGATCTCCGCAGGAACATCTGCGGGATAGCGGTTGAGCCAAACCTTCTTCAATGCATCACCTCTGAAATGAGCGTTCGTCGTCATCACAACCCCGATAATAAACAGTTCGTTAACATTATATTAACTCAGCGTACCAGTTTATTAATTGTCCAGATTTAAGGTTGCGAAGCGCGTCACTCTTTTTTTTGTGTTATAGCCGTGAAAAACAGAGACAGCGGCTGAGCCGCTGCCTCTTATCTAATAATAACAATAAGTTACTCTGTAACGATGGTCTGCACCTGCGCCGGGCCTGGGTTATACCAACCCCAGCCGCCGTAGCCATACCGGTAAGGATGTGGACCCCAGAACCAAGGGTCAATCGGCTGCGGCGGCAGCATGACCTGCTGTGTGACGCGCCAGCGTTTATAGCCGTTCGCCTGCATTGTCATAAACTTATACGGCGTGCTGCCAATTTTGCCTTGCACTGCGCCTGTGATTGGCCCGACAACCGTGACCAGTTGTCCACGGAAATCGACCGGATCGAGGAAGCCATTCACATCAGCATAAATACGCCCACGGGAGGCTTCTCCCAGCTCTGGTCGCGCGCCACTATCCAGCGGAACGGTCGCAATCTCCAGTCGGGTTTTGCCCTGCTGGTTAACGACCTCAACCACTTTGCCGCCAAAGCGTGCTTCCTGGCCGACATACAGTTCAGGGGCATTCATCACCCGCACTAAATCTTGCTGTGGCGTCGGGCTGGTTCCTTTGATCGCGTCAGGGACGGTCACACAACCACTCAACGCGACGGCAACGGCGCTCGCCATAATCAGACGTACCACTTTCTTTTGAACCGCCATGATGCGACTCCCTTTTCTCAGCTCGTATTACTGAGATTCACGCTCTGCCCGGAAGTTTCTTCCAGGCGACTTCATTTCGCAAATAAACTGGCTCAGCCTGTTCAACTGCAACGGTTTTTCCCGCAGCAAAGCGCTGACAGGCAATCGGCAGCATATCTTCTGCGGCAGGTAACAGCACGTTGCCATCGACCAGCGTCAGACCGCTTTCGCTCGCCATATCCGGCCAGGCTGGCCATCCCGTTCCCACAGTATGCCAAACGCCAGAAAGATGTTTCAACCGTTCGCCAACGGCCTCCGGTTTGAGCACGCATTCGGTCTCTTCACCGTGCCAGACGCCCTGCTCGTCGCGGGTATATTCCGCCCAGTAGACTTCACCCATGCGGGCATCAATCGCCGCCAGCACACGCGTTGCGCCGGTATTTCGCCAGGCGCCTTGCGCCATCGTCGCGAGCGTCGACACGCCGATCATAGGAAGATTAGCACCCAACGCTAGGCCCTGCGCAATGCCGATGCCGATGCGCACGCCGGTGAAGCTGCCTGGCCCACGGCCAAACGCCAGCGCGTCAAGTTCAGTTAAGGTGGTGTTGCCCTGGTTCAGCATGTCTTTTACCAGCGGCAGAATACGTTGGGTATGTTCCCGGGGGCACTCTTCAAAGTGGGCAAAGAGTTTACCGTCATCCCACAGGGCGGCAGAACACGCCTCTGTAGCGGTATCAATAGCCAGAATTCGCATGGGTCTCGCGCTCTCGCAGTGGTCAGTCAGAAAATGGCGCGCATCTTAGCACACTCCTCGGCGAATTACTCCGCCGTTGGGTTCGCCAGGAAACGTACGGCGCGATCAATATCCCGCGTACGCGGCGCAGGTGGCAGACTCGCCAGGAACGTCGCCCCGTAAGGACGCATCACCAGCCGGTTGTCGCAGATAACCAGCACGCCACGGTCGTCGATATCACGAATCAGGCGTCCTACGCCCTGTTTCAGAGTGATGACCGCATCCGGTAATTGGACGTCATCAAACGGATCGCCGCCGCGCAGACGGCAATCTTCCATGCGCGCTTTAAGCAGCGGATCGTCTGGCGAAGTGAACGGTAGCTTGTCGATAATCACCAGCGACAGCGCATCGCCGCGCACGTCCACCCCTTCCCAGAAGCTGCTCGTCGCCACCAGCAGCGCGTTACCGGCAGTGACAAACTGCTGTAACAGTTGCCCTTTGCTGGTTTCGCCCTGTAGCAAAACGGGCAGCGTCATGGTGGCGCGAAACTGTTCCGCCAGGTCGCGCATCATCGCGTGTGAAGTGCAGAGCATAAAGCAGCGGCCATTGTTGGCTTCGATCATCGGCTTAAGCATTGCCGCCAGATGCCTCGCCGCGCCAGGCTGATTAGGCAGGGGTAAATTACGCGGGACGCACAGCAACGCCTGCGTTTCGTAATCAAACGGGCTCGGGAGCAACAGTGATTCGGTGTTTTCAATGCCCAGGCGTTCGGTGAAGTGATGCAGATCGTCATTCACCGACAGCGTGGCGGAGGTGAAAATCCAGCTGCCCGGTTTCTGGGCCATGACTTCTTTGAATTTATCCGCCACGGTCAGGGGCGTCAGGGCCAGCGTGAACTGGCGAGCGGTGCATTCGTACCAGTAGCTAAAACCAGGCTGGTTGGTCTCTTTGAGGCGTTTCAGACGAGCGCGATACAGCGTGGCGCGTTCAAATGCCGCATCCAGCAACGCGCTGCGACCAAGCGACAGTTTCGCCACGTCGTAGCACAATTCCAGCGCGTCATCGAGCAACAACAGCGCGCGCTGAATATTGCTGTCAGCCAGCAGTTCCCGCAGGTTGCCGCGAAAACCCGGCTCACCCAGTTGCAGGCGGAAATCCTGGGCGCTTTGCGCGAGACGATCGGCGCATTTCTGTAGCTGCTGGGTGTCTCTTAATTCGGTGCGATAGGCAATGGTGAAATCTTTGGCGAGATCCTGCAACTGACGGCTCGACAGCGACTGACCAAAATACTGGCTGGCGATATCGGGTAACTGATGCGCTTCATCGAAGATCATCACTTCGGCTTCGGGGATCAGCTCGCCAAAGCCGCTGTCTTTGACCACCATATCGGCCAGGAATAAGTGGTGATTAACCACTACCACATCGGCGTCCATCGCGGTTTTACGCGCCTTAACGACAAAACAGTCTTTATACACCGGGCAGTCGCTGCCAAGGCAGTTATCGTTGGTGCTGGTGACCAACGGCCACGCCTGAGAATCTTCCGCGACGCTGGCACAGGTGCTGATGTCCCCGTCGGCGGTTTGATTCGCCCACGCGCGCAGAATAATCACGTCGCTGAGGGTTTGTACCGGCAGGTCACCGCCCGCAAGGGCTTGCGCTTCGAGGCGTTCCAGACAGAGATAGTTTGAGCGGCCTTTCAGCAGCGCCAGGCGTCCTTTGTATTTCAGCGCTTTCGCTACTGTCGGCAAATCGCGGCTGTAAAGCTGATCCTGCAACGCTTTCGAGCCGGTAGAGATGATCACTTTCTTTTTTGCACGCAGCGCCGGGGCGAGATAGGCGTAAGTTTTACCCGTACCGGTCCCCGCCTCAACCACCAGGGGTTGAGTGTTTTGAATGGCGCGGGTTACCGCCTCCGCCATATGCCGTTGCGGCTCACGCGGTTTGAAACCGGGAATAGCCTGCGCTAACTGACCCTCTGCTGCAAAATCGTCCGTCACGTTTCTCTCTCACTGTATTTTTGCACAGGGATTATGTCAGCCCGCCCTCTCCTGTGCCAGTCGAAATAGTGACGAGTGAGGAACAATATGGCAGTCTTGCCGATTGCGATAGAAAATAATGAGGAAAAATTTATGACAATTTTGCGCATTGATGCCGAAGCCCGCTGGTCTGACGTCGTCGTTCACAATCAAACCATTTATTACACCGGCGTGCCGGAAAATCTGGATGCGGATGCATTCGAGCAAACCGCCAACACGCTGGCGCAAATTGACGCCATGCTGGAAAGACTGGGCAGTGAAAAGTCGCGAATTCTGGATGCGACGATTTTCCTGGCCAGTAAAGAAGATTTTGCGGCGATGAACAAAGCCTGGGATGCATGGGTAGTGGCGGGTCACGCGCCTGTACGCTGTACCGTACAGGCCACGCTGATGAAGCCGGAGTACAAAGTCGAGATCAAAATTATCGCGGCGGTGTAAGCCCCGATTATTCTTCGTCTTCGTCGTCCTCAAAAAGCGCCACAATCCGCTCGCCGGTATGGGTGGCGCGAATTTCCTGAGCCACCGTCGTAATGGCCTCTCCGCTGCTCATTCCCTGGGTCATCAGTTCCTGAATTCGCTCTACCGCTTTTTGCTGCTGTTCGTGGCTCAGAGAAGGTAAACCTGCAAACATTGTCAACTCCTGCTAAATTATCTGCGCTCATTATTTCACGCTGCCCGGTAGTATGCCACACATGAAGACGTTACCCCCCACTGTCATTACATTGCCCTGGCGCCATGACGCCGCCGAATTCTGGTTTGCGCGCTTAAGTCCTCTCCCCTGGGCGATGCTGCTGCATTCTGGGCACGCGGATCATCCATACAGCCGCTTTGATATTCTGGTCGCTGATCCACTGACGACGCTGGTCACCCAGGGTGATACCACGCGTATCTCATCGGTATACTCTCGCCTGTCTCACGAAGACCCGTTGTCGTTACTTGAACAAGAAATCAACGCGCTGGCATTGCCTGTAGATTCCCATCCGGATCTGCCCTTTCAGGGCGGAGCACTGGGCCTTTTCGGTTACGATTTAGGTCGTCGGTTCGAAACGCTGCCCGATATGGCACAGAATGATATTTCGCTCCCGGATATGGCAGTGGGATTGTATGACTGGGCAATCGTGGTCGATCACCACAAAAAAGTGGTTTCGTTGCTGAGCCATTGCGATGTCAATGCCCGACTGGCGTGGCTGGAAGCGCAACAACCGCCCAAAACGGCTGATTTTTCTCTGACGTCTGCATGGCACTCAAATATGAGCGCCGAGGAATACGCCGACAAATTCGGGCAAGTTCAGGCGTATTTACACAGCGGCGATTGCTATCAGGTGAACCTCGCCCAACGATTCCAGGCCACTTATCACGGTGATGAATGGCAGGCGTTTACGCGTTTAAACGTGAATAATCGGGCACCGTTCAGCGCGTTTCTGCGCCTGGAACAGGGCGCAATCCTCAGCCTGTCGCCAGAGCGTTTCATACATCTGGCTGATGGAACAATTCAGACGCGCCCGATTAAAGGCACCCTACCGCGTCTGTCAGACCCCGCAGCCGATCGCCAACAGGCCGAAAAACTGGCCGTATCGCCGAAAGATCGTGCCGAAAATCTGATGATTGTTGATTTGATGCGCAACGATATTGGCCGCGTAGCGATTCCCGGTAGCGTGCGCGTCCCTGAACTGTTTGTCGTTGAGCCTTTCCCGGCGGTTCACCATCTGGTCAGTACCATTACGGCGCGCCTCCCTGCCAGCCGTTCTGCCTGCGATCTGCTGCGCGCGGCGTTTCCTGGCGGGTCAATCACCGGCGCGCCCAAAGTCCGTGCGATGCAAATTATCGACGAACTTGAGCCGCATCGTCGCAACGCCTGGTGTGGCAGCATCGGCTATATCAGCGTTTGCGGCACGATGGACACCAGCATTACCATTCGCACTCTGACGGCCTGCGACGGACAGCTCTATTGTTCCGCGGGCGGCGGCATTGTGGCGGACAGTCAGGTCGATGCTGAATATCAGGAAACCTTTGATAAAGTGAACCGCATCCTGCAACAACTGGAGAGCTAACGGGTGGATACCAACGATTTAACCCTGGATGATTTTCTGTCGCGATTTCAGCTTTTGCGCCCCCAAGTCAGTCGCGAAGTACTGAATAGTCGTCAGGCTGCGGTGCTGATCCCGGTGGTGCGTCGCGAGCAGCCGGGATTGTTACTCACCAAACGCTCATCCCATATGCGTAAGCATGCGGGTCAGGTGGCGTTTCCCGGTGGCGCAGTTGATTCAACGGACGCGTCGCTTATCGCCGCCGCGCTGCGAGAAGCTCACGAAGAAGTCGCTATCCCACCTGACGTGGTTGAAATTATCGGCGTGCTGCCGCCCGTTGATAGCGTGACCGGTTTTCAGGTTACCCCCGTCGTGGGCATTATTCCGCCCGATCTGCATTATCACGCGAGTGAAGATGAAGTCGCCGCCGTTTTCGAGATGCCGCTCGCCGAAGCGCTGCGTCTGAGTCGTTATCATCCGCTGGATATTCAACGTCGTGGGCACGATCACCGCGTGTGGTTATCCTGGTATCAGCATTATTTTGTCTGGGGCATGACGGCGGGGATTATTCGCGAACTGGCGCTGCAAATCGGTCTGAAACCTTAATTTCCCCTCTTATATTGACCCGATACGCGCGTGTGTTTTTCGCGCGCCCACCCTTTCCTGCCAGCTAAATTACTTTGGCTCTATACTTTACTTAATGATTGCTGACACAAGTTTACCGTGACGGTCTCAGTATTAGTAAAATCACTGTTAATCATTAGTTTTATTCATGTGAATAGTTCAGCCGATCTGAGGGTTCCCTCTTACACTATGCGCAGTTATAACATCGTTACTGGAACCCCAGTAACCCTGTCAGGAGTGAGAAAGTGATTAGTATATTCGACATGTTCAAAGTGGGGATTGGTCCTTCTTCTTCCCACACTGTAGGGCCGATGAAGGCCGGTAAACAGTTCGTCGATGATCTGGTCGAAAAAGGATTACTGGAAAGCGTTACCCGTGTGGCTGTAGATGTTTACGGCTCGCTGTCATTGACGGGTAAAGGCCACCACACCGATATCGCCATTATTATGGGTCTGGCTGGAAACATGCCGGACACAGTAGATATTGACGCCATTCCGGCGTTTATTCGTGATGTAGAAACGCGCGGTCGCCTGCTGCTGGCAAAAGGCCAGCACGAAGTGGATTTCCCACACGACGACGGTATGCGTTTTCGCAGTGACAACTTGTCGCTCCATGAAAACGGAATGCAGATCCACGCCTTTACCGGCGACAAAGTGGTGTACAGCAAAACGTATTACTCCATCGGCGGCGGTTTTATCGTTGATGAAGAGCACTTTGGTAAAGATACTACGGGCGACGTTAACGTGCCGTATCCGTTCAAATCGGCCAAAGAGATGCTGGATTACTGCCACGAAACGGGCTTGTCCCTTTCCGGCATGGTGATGCAAAACGAACTGGCATTGCACAGCAAAAGCGAGATTGAAGCCTATTTTGGCAACGTCTGGACAACCATGCAGGCGTGTATCGACCGGGGCATTAATACCGAAGGCGTATTGCCGGGTCCGCTGCGCGTTCCACGTCGTGCGTCAGCCCTGCGTCGTATGCTGGTCACCACGGACAAATTCTCCAACGATCCGATGAATGTGATTGATTGGGTGAATATGTTTGCTCTGGCGGTAAACGAAGAAAACGCCGCAGGAGGCCGTGTAGTGACCGCCCCAACAAACGGCGCATGCGGTATCGTTCCGGCCGTTCTGGCCTATTACGACCACTTTATCGAGCCAGTGACAACTGATATTTACATCCGTTACTTCCTCGCAGCCGGTGCTGTTGGCGCGCTGTACAAAATGAACGCGTCCATTTCTGGCGCTGAAGTCGGCTGTCAGGGTGAAGTCGGCGTGGCCTGTTCGATGGCTGCTGCGGGTCTGGCAGAACTGCTGGGTGCAAGCCCGGAGCAGGTTTGTGTCGCGGCTGAGATCGGCATGGAGCACAACCTGGGGCTGACGTGCGACCCGGTTGCCGGACAGGTACAGGTTCCGTGCATTGAGCGTAACGCGATTGCGTCGGTTAAGGCGATCAATGCCACACGTATGGCGATGCGCCGCACCAGCGAACCGCGCGTTTCGCTGGATAAGGTTATCGAAACCATGTACGAAACCGGGAAAGACATGAATGCGAAATACCGCGAAACCTCTCGCGGTGGCCTGGCTATCAAGGTGCAGTGCGACTAAGCGCAGCGCCTAATACTTCCTTTCGCCCATCTGCAACGGATGGGCGAAATTCATAGCCTTTCTCGTCAGCGTAATATTTCCCCACTACACTTGCTTTGTTGCCTCTGGCATTGGGTGCCGGCGGCGTCTTAGGCGCCCTTTCATGCAAACTGCACAAAGGATCATTAAAAAATACCGCCGAAAACGCGTTATCGTCTGTGTGATGGTTGCGCTTCTTACGCTCATTCTGACGTTGGGCATCCGCTTTATTTCACAGCGCAATTTAAATCAGGATCGTATCCAGGCCTTTGCGACCCATTCCGTTAATGCGCTGGATAAGATCCTGCTTCCGCTGCAAAACGGACGAGATGAACTGCAGTCCTTAGTCGGCGCACCCTGCGCTGAGGCCCATCTGATGATGCGTAAACGGGCTGCAACGCTGCAAACGGTGCGTTCGATTGCCCTTGTTAAAGGGGGCATTCTGTATTGTTCCAGTATTTTTGGCGACCGCGACGTCCCGATACGTCAGATTCAACCCGCTTTGCCTTCCAGCCAGCCTCAGCTCGTCTTGTCTACCGATCAGTCGCTGGTGAAAGGCAGTCCTATTCTGATTCAGTGGTATCCCGTCTCTGATGGCGGGGAAGACGGCGTGATGCAGGTGGTGAATATCGACCTCATCACCAAAATGATGCTTGAGCCGCAGAATCCGCTTATCACCGGCGTCAGTTTGAAGGTGGGGAATAAATTTCTGCGCGAGGGTCAGAGCGTGACCGACACGCTGAGCTTCCCTGAAGACACCATGGTTTTGCGCCAGTCCTCTGCGCACTTTCCTTTTACAATCGTGGTCAGTGGTCCTGGCGCCAGTGAACTGGCATTAAAAAACCTCCCTTCGCAACTGCCGCTCGCGGTGCTGATAAGCCTGCTGCTGGGCTATATTGCCTGGCTTGCCACTGCCAGTCGCATGAGCTTTACGTGGGAAATTAATCTTGGATTAGCCGCGCGGGAATTTGAGCTTTTCTGCCAGCCGTTGCTCAATGCCCAAACGCAAAAATGTGTCGGCGTGGAGATCCTGTTACGCTGGAATAATCCCCGCCAGGGCTGGATATCGCCGGACGTGTTTATCCCGCTGGCGGAAGAACATAATTTGATTGTCCCCCTGACGCGCTACGTCATTACCGAAACGGTCCGCCAGATTGGTTATTTCCCCGCCAGCAAAGGGTTTCATATCGGTATTAACGTGGCGGCCAGTCATTTTCGCCACGGCACGCTGCTTCAGGATCTCAATCGCTACTGGTTTAGCGCCCGGCCAAAACAGCAGTTAATCATTGAACTTACCGAGCGTGATGCTCTGCGGGACGTGGATTATCGGCTTGTTCGGGAGCTGCATCGCAAAGAGGTGAAGCTGGCTATCGATGATTTTGGTACGGGGAACAGTTCGCTGTCGTGGCTGGAAAAATTACGCCCAGATGTGCTGAAAATTGATAAGTCCTTCACGATGGCATTGGGGACGGACGCGGTGAATTCTACGGTGACCGATATCATTATCGCGTTAGGTCAACGGCTACACATTGAGCTGGTGGCAGAAGGCGTGGAAACACAGGAACAGGCTCGTTATTTGCGCCAGCACGGCGTCAATACTTTGCAGGGTTTTTTGTATGCGCGACCGATGCCGCTGAAGGATTTTCCGAAATGGCTGGCGGAGAGTTCACCTCCGCCAGCACAGCGTAACCGGCATATTTTGAGAATTATGCCGTTACGTTAAGACTGATTACTCTTCTTCGTCGTGCGCAGACTGTTCTTTAACAATACGCACCATATCAACGCGATAATCATTTGCCTGCACGATCGTGATTTGCAGCGGCGGCAGTTCAATAATATCGCCCGTGCGCGGTATCTGACCGTTCACAGCAATCACTAAACCGGCAACGGTAGCGATATCTTCTTCATCGTTGATGATGTTATCGAGACCCAACGTGTGCTGTAGCGCGTGCAGATCCGTTGTGCCTTTCACCAGCCAGCCGTCGCCATCAGAAACAATTTCAGGCGTTTCATCGGCATCCGGGAATTCACCCGCGATCGCTTCGAGCACGTCCAGCGGCGTAACCAGGCCTTGCACCACGCCAAACTCGTTGGTCACGATAACGAAGCTACCGCGAGCGCGACGTAAGACAGTAAGCAAGTTGATAGGGTCCAGCGTTTCCGGGACGACAATCGCCGGCGTCGCGGCGGCAATCGCTTCGACGTTTGCCCCCTCTTCCAGACCGACCAACATCTCTTTAGCGCGAACCACACCGATGATTTCATCCAGTTCACCACGACACACCGGGAACAGGCTGTGCGGCGACGACAGCAGTTGCTGACGGATTTCATCCACGCTCAGATTGGCGTCAACCCAGCTGATTTCACCACGCGGCGTCATGATCCCGCGAAGCGAACGGGATGCCAGCGAAAGCACGCCGTTAATCATGTAGCGTTCCTGTTCGACAAAAGCGCCAACCGGCACAGGAACAGGGGCGTTGCCCGCAGATTCCGGCTGTACGGACTGACGACGGCCCCCCATCAGACGCAAAATGGCGTCGGCGGTACGGGCGCGCAGCGGTTGATTAGACTGCTGCTTGATGAAGTTACGGCTCGCAATCTGGTTAAACAGTTCGATAATGATCGAGAAACCAATCGCGGCGTACAGGTAGCCTTTTGGAATATGGAAGCCGAAACCTTCAGCGACCAGACTCAGGCCAATCATCAACAGGAAGCTTAAGCACAGGACAACCACTGTTGGATGTTCGTTCACAAAACGCGTCAGCGGCTTAGAAGCCAGCAGCATCACAGCCATCGCGATAATGACCGCAGCCATCATCACCGGCAGATGGTTTACCATGCCGACCGCGGTAATCACCGCATCCAGTGAGAAGACGGCATCAAGCACCACAATCTGCATGACGACGACCCAAAAACTCGCATACCCCTTGCCGTGTCCATCGTCGTGTTGCCGGTTCTCAAGCCGTTCATGCAACTCGGTCGTTGCTTTGAAGAGCAGGAAAAGTCCCCCCACCAGCATGATCAGATCACGACCGGAGAAGGTGAAATCCCAGACGGTGAACAGCGGTTTGGTCAGGGTCACCATCCACGAAATGACGGATAGCAGCGCAAGACGCATGATCAGCGCCAGCGAAAGGCCGATTAAACGCGCTTTATCGCGCTGTTTTGGCGGCAGCTTATCCGCAAGGATGGCGATAAACACCAGGTTGTCGATACCAAGAACAATTTCGAGCACAACCAGCGTGAGTAATCCCACCCAGATTGACGGGTCCATTAAGAATTCCATGACAAGCTCCTGCTAAAGGAATGACAAAACGGCGCCACGGAAAAAGTGGGCGAAATGGCGGTAGACATGTTCAACGTGTGGCGAGAATCGCCGGCGAGCGAGGCGCTAAATGGCCTGGTAGATGACTGACGTCGGTGACGGTCCATACAGTGGGCTAAGCCCTTTACTCCTGTCAATTAAACGGACGCTAAACATATCAGAGACAATAGGTTTTTAGCAAAGATTTACTTTCCTTTGCAAAGTTCTGTAACAGAGTCGATTTTGATTTGGGATAAATCTGTTATACATCGCTAAATTACGGATCTTCATCACATAAATTATTTTTTCACTGTCTAAAATAATTCCCGGAAGTCTTACTTAATTTAACTCTAACCCTTATCTGAATCGATTCGGTGCGCCGGGGAAGATTCTCAGTACGACTGCCCGGCAGGCGTATAAATGATAATAAAGGAGGTAGCAAGTGACCATTGCTATTGTGATAGGCACACATGGTTGGGCTGCAGAGCAGTTACTCAAAACGGCAGAAATGCTATTGGGTGAGCAGGAAAACGTCGGCTGGATCGATTTCGTTCCAGGCGAAAACGCTGAAACACTGATTGAGAAATACACCGCTCAACTGGAGAAGCTGGATACTCGCTCAGGCGTGCTGTTTCTCGTCGATACATGGGGTGGCAGCCCGTTCAATGCCGCCAGCCGCATTGTCGTCGATAAAGAGCATTATGAAGTCGTCGCAGGGGTCAACATTCCCATGTTGGTTGAAACGCTGATGGCCCGTGATGATAACCCGAGTTTTGACGAACTGGTCGCTCTGGCTGTCGAAACAGGGCGTGAAGGCGTGAAAGCACTGAAAGCACAACCGGTAGAGAAGCCTGCTCCGGTAGCCGCTGCAGTCAAAGCCGCCACACCTGCAAAACCGATGGGACCAAACGATTACATGATTATCGGGCTCGCCCGTATCGATGACCGTTTGATCCACGGCCAGGTCGCCACACGCTGGACGAAAGAAACCAACGTCAAACGCATCATTGTTGTCAGTGATGAAGTGGCCGCTGATACCGTGCGTAAAACGCTTCTCACCCAGGTTGCTCCTCCGGGCGTTACCGCGCACGTCGTGGATGTCGCCAAAATGATCCGCGTTTACAACAACCCGAAATATGCGGGCGAGCGTGTGATGCTGCTGTTTACCAACCCGACAGACGTCGAGCGTGTGGTTGAAGGCGGCGTTAACATCACGACCGTTAACATTGGCGGTATCGCTTTCCGTCAGGGTAAAACTCAGGTCAACAATGCCATTTCGGTGGATGAAAAAGATATCGAAGCATTCAAAAAGCTGAATGCACGCGGTATTGAGCTGGAAGCCCGTAAGGTTTCCACCGACCAGAAACTGAAAATGATGGATTTGATCGGCAAAGTTGGGAAATAACCCTGCGCTGATTTTTTACATAAAGCTTATGTTATAGGAGAAGTACAATGGAGATTACCACTCTTCAGATTGTGCTGGTGTTCATCGTCGCGTGTATTGCGGGTATGGAATCCGTACTTGATGAATTTCAGTTCCACCGTCCATTAGTGGCCTGTACGTTGATTGGTGCCGTTCTTGGCGATATGAAAACCGGTATTATCATCGGTGGTACGCTGGAAATGATCGCCCTGGGTTGGATGAACATCGGTGCGGCAGTTGCGCCTGATGCTGCTCTGGCTTCCATCATTTCGACCGTTCTGGTTATTGCCGGGCACCAAAACATCGGTGCGGGTATTGCACTGGCGATTCCACTGGCAGCCGCAGGCCAGGTTCTGACTATTATCGTTCGTACTATCACCGTTGCTTTCCAGCATGCGGCAGATAAAGCGGCGGAAAGCGGGAACCTGACGGCCCTCTCGTGGATCCACGTTTCGTCTCTGTTCTTACAGGCAATGCGTATCGCTATTCCTGCGGTTATCGTGGCGATTTCTGTCGGTACCAGCGAAGTCCAGGGACTGTTGAACGCCATTCCTGAAGTGGTGACCGGCGGTCTGAACATCGCTGGTGGCATGATTGTGGTAGTCGGTTACGCGATGGTCATCAACATGATGCGCGCAGGCTACCTGATGCCGTTCTTCTACCTCGGTTTTGTTACCGCGGCCTTCACCAACTTCAACCTGGTTGCTCTGGGTGTGATTGGTGCAGTGATGGCGATTCTGTACATCCAGTTGAGCCCGAAATATAACCGCGTCGCGGGTGCCCCAGCGCAAGCTGCAGGCAGCAACGATCTCGATAACGAACTGGACTAGCAGGTGAGCGAAATGGTTGATGTGACTAAAACTACCCCTGAGAAGAAACTGACTCCGGGTGATATTCGTGGCGTGTTCCTTCGTTCAAACCTGTTCCAGGGGTCATGGAACTTCGAACGTATGCAAGCGCTGGGCTTCTGTTTCTCTATGGTTCCAGCGATCAAACGCCTGTATCCGGAGAACAACGAAGCGCGCCGCCAGGCGATTAAACGTCACCTGGAATTCTTTAACACTCATCCATACGTTGCGGCTCCGGTTCTGGGCGTGACGCTGGCGATGGAAGAGCAGCGCGCAAACGGCGCTGAGATCGACGATGGTGCCATCAACGGTATCAAAGTGGGTCTGATGGGACCGCTGGCGGGCGTTGGTGACCCCATCTTCTGGGGTACGGTGCGTCCGGTATTTGCTGCACTCGGTGCGGGCATCGCGATGAGCGGCAGCCTGCTGGGTCCACTCCTGTTCTTTATCCTGTTCAATGCCGTTCGTCTGCTGACCCGCTACTACGGTGTGGCATACGGGTATAAAAAAGGTGTCGATATCGTTCAGGATATGGGCGGCGGTTTCCTGCAAAAACTGACTGAGGGGGCATCAATCCTCGGCCTGTTTGTCATGGGGGCGCTGGTGAACAAGTGGACGCATGTGAACATCCCGCTGGTGGTGTCAACCATCACTGGTCAGGATGGTCAAACTCGTGTGACCACCGTGCAAACCATTCTCGACCAGCTGATGCCTGGCCTCGTGCCGCTGCTGCTGACCTTCGCCTGTATGTGGCTGCTGCGTAAGAAAGTGAATGCGCTGTGGATTATCGTGGGCTTCTTCGTCATCGGTATCGTCGGCTACGCAATTGGCCTGCTGGGCCTGTAAGTTTTAGCGTTATCCGCCGGGGGCTTGCCCCCGGTTTTTTTATCTGGAGGATGAATGACGGTCACGGACATCGTACTGGTTTTATTTATTGTTGCCCTTCTGGCTTACGCCTTCTATGACGAATTCATCATGCCCCGCCGCAACGGCGAGACGCTTCTTACCGTCCCTCTTCTGCGCCGTGGGCGTGTTGATGCCTTTATCTTCGCCGGACTCTTAGCCATTTTGATTTATAACAACGTCATGAGCCAGGGTGCTTTATTAACCACATGGTTATTATGTGTGCTGGCATTAATGGCTTTTTATCTGTTTTGGATCCGAGCGCCTAAGATAATCTTCAAAAAGCATGGTTTTTTCTTCGCCAACGTATGGATAGAATATAACCGTATTAAAGAGATGAATTTATCTGAAGACGGTGTATTGGTCATGCAACTGGAGCAACGTCGCTTGTTGGTTCGGGTGAAGAATATTGATGACCTCGAAAAAATATACAAAATAATGGTTAAAACTCAATGAGTTGTCATTATAGCAGAGGCTATATATTGCTACCATTTTGCGTGAGTAATATATAGCCATCGCTATATTCCCTTCAGTATTTCCATTATATTTATTAACGTTAACTTTACCAATAAATCTAAATGAAAATCGTTATCAACAAGTTAATGATATAATACATTCCCGTTGTTGTTTTATATTCTCAAAATATGTTAAGGTTGCGCCGTCGTTGGGGAGTAGCCGATTTCCTGTTCAAGGAAATGTACGTGTCAACATACTCGTTGAAAAACGTGGTGCGTACGGATTGCTTACTGCACATTTTTTGTGCGTAAAAGTCAGGCGAGACCATAGATACATCAACTGCTGTTTACTGGGGGCAGTGATGTGTCATATGGATATCCCCGGTCTGGACGCTGTAATGAATATCTCCGCCACAATCCTTCTTGCTTTCGGCATGTCCATGGATGCTTTTGCTGCCTCCATCGGTAAAGGTGCTACGCTCCACAAACCCAAATTCTCCGAAGCGCTGCGTACCGGTCTTATTTTTGGCGCGATTGAGACACTCACCCCTCTGATTGGCTGGGCGCTTGGCATGCTAGCGAGCCAGTTTGTTCTGGAGTGGAATCACTGGATTGCGTTTACGCTGCTGGTTTTCCTGGGCGGACGTATGGTTATCGAAGGGTTTCGCAATACGACCGATGAAGATGAGACGCCTCAGCATCGTCACGGCTTTTGGCTGTTAGTGACAACGGCTATTGCCACCAGCCTTGATGCGATGGCTGTCGGTGTCGGGCTGGCATTCCTTCAGGTGAATATTATCGCCACCGCACTGGCAATCGGTTGTGCGACGCTCATTATGTCAACAATTGGGATAATGGTTGGCCGTTTCATCGGCCCGTTGCTAGGCAAGCGAGCCGAAATCCTGGGCGGTATCGTTTTAATCGGTATTGGTGGGCAAATTCTCTGGTCGCATTTCGCCGGTTAATGCATCGCGCTGCCAGCAGTGGATACTGAAATCCGTCTGGCAGCGAAATTCTTTTTCGTTCGCTAATGTTTCCCAAACTTCTGGTTTTGCACGCCATGCAAAAGGCGTCATCTGCAACAATGCAACCGCTTCTTTCCCTGTTAGCTGCATTTCATAACCCAACGATTGTTCATGCTTGAGCGTAAAACCTGCCAACTGTTCCGAATGCGGAGCATGTAAACGCACTTCGTCGTAAATCAGCCCTTTCATTTCCATCAGGTGCTTTGGCCCAGGCGTAACGGTCACGACCCAGCCCCCCGATTTTACAACGCGTGCCAGCTCTTCTGCTTTACAGGGCGCGTAAATGCGGATGATGGCATCCTGGCTCGCATCGGCAAAAGGGAGACGATGGCTGGAAGCCACGCAAAATATGACTTGCGGATAGCGTTTTGCGGCAGCGCGAATCGCCGATTTCGAGACATCCAGACCCACGGTTTTGGCACCGACACGCCCTGCTACGTCGCTAAATGCAGCGGTGTAATATCCTTCGCCACAGCCAATATCCAGAATTGAGCTGGCGCTTTCACTCAGCGTAGTCATTAACCATTCCGCTACCGCATCGCGCAGCGGTTGGTAATGCGCGGCGTCGAGGAATTCACGACGCGCCTGCATCATCCCGGCACTGTCGCCAGGATCGCGGGAGCGTTTATGTTGCACGGGCAGTAAATTCACATACCCTTCTTTCGCCTTATCAAACGTGTGCCCCTGTGGACAGATGTAGCTATTTTCGGCCTGCGTCAGCAGAGCGTGGCATAAGGGACAGCTGAATGACATGGTAACTCCCGATAATCTCAAAGCCTGAAAGTGTAACGCTATTCTCCCTGGTATAAAACGCCTGGCTTAACGCATCACCATAAGATGGCTGGAATCGGGGGCTAATCCATCAGGTTCAATGTTCTCGAGACGTAACACATCACCCATAATCTGACTGAATACCGGTGCAGAAACGGCCCCACCGTAATATCGGCCATTTTGCGGATCGTTTATGACCACCGCCAGGGCAAACTGTGGATGGCTGGCTGGGGCCACACCTGCGGTATAGGCAACATATTTATCTATATATTTCCCGTCATCACCGATCTTTTTAGCCGTGCCGGTTTTGACTGCCACACGATAATCCCGCACCGCAGCCTTAATCCCACCACCACCCGGCAAGGCCACACTTTCCATCATGTGTTCAACCTGATGAACGATTTCTTCGGGCATCACCTGGTGCCCCACAACCGGAGGATCAATGCGCGTTATCGACAGCGGGCGTTCCAGACCATAACTTCCGATCGTGGCGTACACATGGGCCAACTGGAGCGGTGTCGCCATCAGGCCGTAACCAAACGCGAAGGTGGCGCGATCGAGCTGGCTCCAGAATTTACGGTGAGGCAGCAGGCCGCTGCTCTCACCGGTAAGCCCCAGGCCAGTCGTCGAGCCAAACCCAAAGCTCTTATAAGTATCGAGTAAATGCTGAATTGGCATCGCCAGCGACAGGCGTGAAACTCCCGTATCACTCGATTTTTGCAAAATGCCCGTCAAGGAGAGTTCAGGATAATAGCCCACATCCCGAATACGGTGACCATCCAGCGTATAAGGGTGGGTATCAATGACGCTATCTGGCTTAACGATTCCGTAATGCAGCGCGGTCATGAGGACCAACGGCTTCACGGTAGAACCGGGTTCAAAGGTGTCGCTGATAGCACGATTACGGAAATCGTTGAGCGTGGCGCCATCCCTGTTGTTAGGGTTAAAGTCCGGGAAACTGGCCATCGCGAGTATTTCGCCGGTCTGAACATTGATTAGCACCGCCGCGCCGGACTCCGCTTTGTTCCAGGCGACGGCATTATCTAACGCATCCTCAGCGATCGTCTGCAGTCGTTCATCAATACTGAGCTGAATATTATGAGCAGGCATCGGAGAAACTTCCGTCAAATTCTCGATGACATGGCCGTAGCGGTCTTCCCTCACGCGCCTGACACCGTCTTGCCCGGTCAACTGAGCATTAAAACTCTTTTCAACCCCTTCTATCCCCTGGCCATCAATGTTCGTGAATCCAAGCAGATTTGCCGCCACGTGTCCTGCCGGATAAAAACGGCGTGATTCATCCCGCAGGTTGATGCCTGGCAAGTTGAGTTTATCAATCCACTGAGCCTGGGAAGGGTCAACCTGACGCGCAAGATAGATAAAGCGCCCATTTGGATCGTGATTAATACGAGACGCCAGCGTTGGCAGTGAAATATGCAGCGCCGTTGCCAGCGCTCGCCAGCGTTCATCAAACCCAACGCCGCCTTTAGCCAATACCGTTTTAGGATCGGCCCACACAGCCCTGACCGGTACACTGACGGCTAACGGTCTGCCGTCGCGGTCAGTAATCATTCCGCGCGGGGCATCAATCGACACCTCACGTAAGGAGCGCATATCTTCCTGTTTGACCAGGTTGTCAGGCTTGATAATTTGCAGCCATGCAACGCGTCCCAACAGGAACGCCAGGCTCAAAAAAATGGCGAGGCAAAGCAGTGCAAAACGCGCCGGGGTGAAATTGCCGGCAGGACTAGAGGGTTTCGTTTTCACCCTGGCTCCAGGTCTATGAAACAACGCCCTGATTTAACGGTAAAAAACGAATCAGCATGGAGAAAACAATGATTCTAATCTCGCAGCTTTGCAACAAACTACTAACAAGAACCGCAGGGGTAACAATTTGAAAAATAGTGCATAAAAAAGCCCCGCAAATGCGAGGCTTGATGTCTGAGTATGAGGCGCCATAGCGCTTCTGAATCAGCAATGATTCGATCAGATAGCGTTTACGTTGACAGCAGCCGGACCTTTCTGGCCGTCCTGAATTTCGAACTCAACGTTCTGGCCTTCAGCCAGAGTTTTGAAGCCGTTACCCTGGATTGCAGAGAAGTGTACGAACACATCTTTGCTGCCATCAGCAG
>Ga0308165_1002373_pt1 | contig 22731 bp, 18 predicted proteins | sample PhyWR2_FD_201032 | JGI IMG/M metagenome (GOLD analysis project Ga0308165, IMG submission 201032) | Phyllosphere microbial communities from UC Gill Tract Community Farm, Albany, California, United States - DLSLW.R2 | ecosystem: Host-associated > Plants > Phyllosphere > Unclassified | place: USA... | reverse complement strand
TGCGGAAGGTGAACGGGCCCATGGCGGTGATGCCGTCGGCGGTGTTGCTGGTGCCGAAGGCGACGACCTTGGCGGCGTTGGCGATCGGGTCAGCAGCGAATGCGGAATTGGACAGGGTCGGACCGAAAACCATCAGCACCTTGTCCTGGAAAATCAGTTTTTTGAAGACGTTGATGGCTTCTTCTTTCTTGCCTTGTTCGTCTTCTGCAATCAGAACCAGTTTGTTGCCGTTGACGCCGCCCTTGGCGTTGACTTCGTCAGCGGCCAGCGTGAAGCCGTTCTTGATGGCGACGCCGTATTTGGCGGCAGGGCCGGTCAGTGCTGCGGCGAGGCCGAGCTTGACGTCGGCGGCCAGCGCGGCATTTGCCAGGGTTGCACCGATCATCAGCGCAGGCAAGGTCTTTAAAGCGGTTTTAAGCATGTTGAATCGCATCGAGTTCTCTCCTTAGATTTAGATATTCTTATAGAGGATGACGCGAAATATGAACCGGAGGTAACCGGTGCAGGAAATCTTGGGTGGGATTTCCCTATTTTGCTCCATCCTCTTTAGACCGTCGTGCGGTCTTTGGGATACAACCGGTCAAGAATACCGTAAACCGGTTAAAACACACTGCTGCACTGCAACCTGGTAAGCCGCCGTGCAACCGTCTGCTGACTCCGCCGACAGCGGAGGTGACACAGATGACAGATTTGATGCGGCTCCATCCAAAGACGGAGCGGTCCTGCTGATTACCTCGCACTGCTACTTTTGGTACAGACTCAGTACAGCGGCATCCGGGTCGCGTTGGCAGTTCGGATGCCGCTGGTATTTCGTTATTGCTTTATTCCTCGCTGCGCATTTTTGCAGCTTTGTTCTTTACAGCGACTTGCGCAGTTCCGCGATCGCCAGGCGCACCTGGTTCGGCGCCGTGCCGCCGATGTGGTCGCGGGCGGCGACGGAGCCTTCCAGCGTCAGCACGCCGAAGATGTCGTTTTCAATCAGTGGCGAATAAACGCGCAGTTCGTCCAGCGTCAGGTCCGACAGGTCGCAGGTGCGGTCGACGCAGGCGCGCACGGCGTGGGCGACGGCTTCGTGGGCGTCGCGGAAGGGCAGGCCCTTTTTCACCAGATAATCGGCCAGGTCGGTGGCGGTGGCATAACCCTGCAGCGCGGCGGCGCGCATGGCATCCGGCTTGACGGTGATGCCGCGCGCCATGTCCGCGAAAATGCGCAGCGTATCGGTCAGCGTGTCGACGGTGTCGAACAACGGTTCCTTGTCTTCCTGGTTGTCCTTGTTGTAGGCCAGCGGCTGGCCTTTCATCAGGGTCAGCAGGGCGATCAGGTGGCCGTTGACGCGACCGGTCTTGCCGCGCGCCAGTTCAGGCACGTCGGGATTTTTCTTTTGCGGCATGATCGAGGAACCGGTGCAGAAGCGGTCGGCGATGTCGATGAAGCCGACGCGCGGGCTCATCCAGATCACCAGTTCTTCCGACATGCGCGAGATGTGAGTCATGACCAGCGCCGCGGCGGCGCAGAATTCGATGGCGAAGTCGCGATCGGAAACGGCGTCCAGCGAGTTGCGGCAGACGTCGTCGAAGCCCAGCGTCTTGGCAACGCGCAGGCGATCGATCGGGAACGTCGTGCCGGCCAGCGCGGCGGCGCCCAGCGGCAGGCGGTTGACGCGCTTGCGGGCGTCTGCCATGCGCTCGGCGTCGCGGCCGAACATTTCAACGTAAGCCAGCACGTGGTGGCCGAAGGTGATCGGCTGCGCCACTTGCATGTGGGTGAAGCCGGGCAGGATGGTGTCGGCGTGCTGCTCGGCCAGATCCACCAGGGCGGCGCGCAGGTCGCGCAGCAGGCCGCTGATGTCGTCGATGGCCGAACGCATGTACAGGCGGATGTCGGTAGCGACCTGGTCGTTGCGCGAACGACCCGTATGCAGGCGTTTGCCGGCGTCGCCGACCAGTTCGGTCAGGCGTTTTTCGATGTTCAGGTGGACGTCTTCGAGGTCGAGCAGCCATTCGAACTGGCCGCCGTCGATCTCATCCTTGATCTGCGCCATGCCGCGCTGGATGTCGGCGTAGTCCTGCGCGCTGATGATCTGCTGGTGCGCCAGCATTTCTGCGTGGGCAAGCGAGCCCTGGATGTCGAATTGCGCCAGGCGATTGTCGAAAAAGACAGAAGCGGTGTAGCGTTTCACGAGATCGGAAACGGGTTCGGAAAAGCGAGCCGACCAGGCTTCGCCTTTTTTCGATAATTGTGCAGTCATAGTGGGGATCCCGGAGAATACGCGATTATAGCAAGTCGATGACATTTGAGCCACGCCGCACCTGTTTGCGGGCGGAGTCAATAGGGAATTTTCTGCGTGGTATGGATGCCGATTGCGCTGATTCACGGCACAAAAACCATTGCACTCTTGGCAAATCTTTAAGATACTCAAAACGCTGTTTTGTAAATCCAAACTATTCGAATTTGCTGTATTTGGACTCGTCCGGGGAGAGGTCTCATGAATTTCGAAGCACTGTTTCAGCAGCAAGCGGCATTGCCCAGCATTCCCAAGGTGGTGCAGGAAGTGATCGAGAGCTTCAATAACGACAATGTCTCGATCGAAGACATCGCCAGGAAGCTGAGCGCCGACCAGGTGTTGAGCGCCAAGCTGCTGCGCCTGGCGAACTCGTCCTACTATCACGTCTCGCGCAGCATCGGCACCGTCGATGATGCCGTGCTGATGCTGGGTTTCATGACCGTGCGCACGCTGGTTGTCAGCACCGGCCTCACGGGCAGCTTCAAGTCCATGTCCGGCGTGGATCTCAAGTTGTTCTGGCGCTACAGCCTGCATACCGCCATCGTCGCCAAATGGCTGGCAAAGAAGCAGGGACTCAATTCCGACCTGGCGTTCACGGTCGGCCTGATGCACGCCATCGGCCAGCTCGTCATGCACGCGGCGATGCCCGAGCAGACCCGCCAGATCGACAAGATCGCCAGCACCATCGACGCGCGCCGCCTGGATGTCGAACATACTTCGTTCGGCTACGACTTCTCGGACGTCGGCGCGGAGCTGGCCAAGCGCTGGCGCTTCCCGGAAGAATTCTCGGAAGCCATCGCTGCCTTCCCTGATCCGCTGGAGGCAGAGCCGTTCAACAAGGTCGCCGCCGTGATCCATATCGCGTCCTGGCGTGCCCGTGCGGAAGAGAATGACTATTCCCGCGAGGAAATGGAATCGACCTTCCCGGACGACGTTGCCGCCAAGTTGGGCGTGAAGCCGGGGGTGCTGCTGGACGATCTGCCGCCGCTGGCCGAGTTGGGGGCGGGCATGGAAGAATTGATTTCCTGAGTTCCATCGGGAAGTGAAGACCGATTGCGGCCGGCTTTGTCGGCCGCAATTTTTTGTGCGGGGATGTCGCGCAGCGGCAATAGCACGGCGAAGTCCCCGGCGGGTGATATCGATGCGCGTCCAATAAAAAAGCGGACAGGCCTGCGCCTTGTCCGCTTCGTCAGGCGCCGAACGTTGTCAGTCCAGCTTGTCCTTCAGGAATTTCAGCATCTCGCGATAGGCCTCGGCGCGTGCGTCGGCGTTGCCGCCGCTGGTGACGCCGGCGCCGGGCTTGCCTACGCCCGGAATGTCCATGCGCACGTGGATCGGCATGCCCGGCGCATCGAAGTCGTGATAGGTGTCGGGATACAGGCGCAAGGTGATCGGCGTGTCGCTGTCCTGCATTTTCTTTTCCAGCGATTCGCACGCTTCAGGCGGGGTCCAGTCGTCGTTTTCGCCCATCAGGATGAGCATCGGCGCGGCTGGTTTGTAAGGTGTGCGGTTTTTTGAAAAAGCCGTGCAGGTCGGGTAAAACGCCACGGCCGCTTTGGGCTGCACCTTGCGCACGGCGACGTCGGTCTGCGCCAGGTTCAGCGCCGACAGGATGGTGGTGGCGCCGTGCGACCAGCCGACCATGCCGATGCGGGCATAGTCGACATCGCCCTGCGTGGCCAGCCAGCGCAAGGCGACTTGTACGTCGAGGCGGCGGTTGGCGCTACTGGCTTCGCGCTGTTGCAGGCTTTCCTGGCAGATCGAGCGGCGGCCGCGCGGCGTGAAGCTGTCGGGAAACAGCACGTTGTAACCGGCGTCGGTCAGCGCGCGCGCCATGGCGATATGGCGCGGCGTAAATTCGATCTTTTCCTTGTTGACGCTGCTGTAAAGGCCGCCGCAACCGTGCAGGGCAATGATGGTCGGCCGCTTGTCGGCCTTGCCTTTGCCCTTGAACCAGAAACCGAACAAGGCGGTGGCCTTGCCGCCCGGCGCATCGACACTGGTCAGCGCGACGCGTTCGGTGCGCAGCGGCGGCAATGACTTGACCGTCTCCTTCGGCGCGGCAGCGGCAACGTGTCCGCACAGCCCTGCGAGGCAGAGCGACGCGATGGTTTTACCCCAAGTACCCATGAACTTCCCCTTGTTGTATTGGCAACCCTGCGGCGCCGACCTGCATGAGGTCAGCTTGCCGAGGATTTGCCGTCGATCTTCTGTTTTGAGCCGGCTCGCGCAGGCATCAACACCAGCAGCAGCGCCATCCCGATCAGTGCGCCGCCGCCGGCATATGCCCACGATAATTGTTCCTGCAAGAACAGCCACCCCCACAAGACCCCGAACAAGGGGATCAGGAAGGTGACGGTCAATGACTTAACAGGACCTATATCGGCAATTAATCGGAAAAATAAAATGTAAGCCAGCGCCGAACACACAAATCCCAACGCCAATAAAGCAAACCACGTACCAATGCCGGCATGCAGCGGGGCGGCAGGGCCGTCCTCCAGGACTGTCATGACGACAAAAAACGGCAACAGCAGCGCGACTGCGCCCAACTGGCTGCCGCAAGCCACCAGCTTGCTGTCCAGGCCGCCGCGGTCGATGATCCAGCGCCTGGTCAGGAAACTGGCCAGGCCGTAGCAACTGGTCGCCAGCAGGCAGGCCAGCGCACCCAATGCGGTCGCCGTATCGAAATCCACCGGCCCGACCCTTGTCAGGACGGCAACCCCGGCCAGCCCGAGGATGACGCCCGCCGCCTTGCGTGACGTCAGCGTATCGCCAAAAAATAACGCCCCGATGACCACGCCCATCAAGGGAGCGGTCCCGTTGAGGATGGCGGAGTAACCGGCCGGTAATACCTTGGCGGCGAGGCTGAACAGCACGAACGGTACGCCCGAATTGATGGCGCCCAGCAACATTGTGGCGCGTAGCTTGCCTTCAAAACGCCATTTTACGCGCAAGATCGCCAGCAACAGCAGCAAACCGGCTGCGCCGAACAGCACGCGGAAGAACGCGGTATTGAGTGCGCCCATTTCCGGCACGGCGATGCGCATGAACAGGAAGCTGCCGCCCCAGATGGCGGACAGCGCGAGCAGGCGCAACAGATCGGCTGGTTTCATGACGCTTCCGGCAATAACGAGGCGTTCATCTTGACCAGGCAATGATGCCGCCGCACTCCAAAACTTGCTATCGTGATTTTCCTGATGCCGGGATGGCCCGACGCTGAAGCCAGCGTCGGGCGCGGACAGGGCAAAGCTTTAGCCTGTATTGCGCAGGCCGGCGGCGATGCCGTTGATGGTCAGGTGGATGCCGCGTTGCACGCGTTCCTCGACCTTCTTGCCGGACGCCGTAGTGGAGCGATGGCGCTTGATGAGCTCGACCTGCAAGTGATTCAGCGGATCGAGATAGGCGAAGCGGTTCTTGATCGAGCGCGCCAGCAGCGGATTGCCCGCCAGGCGATCCTTGTTGCCGGTGATCGAGCCGAGCAGCTGGCTGGTGCGTTCATGTTCGCCCACGATGCGACCGAAGATCGCGTTGCGCAGCTTGCGGTCGGGGACCAGTCCGGCGTAGCGCGACGCCACGGCCAGATCGGTCTTGGACAGCACCATGTCCATGTTCGACAGCAGCGCGGCGAAGAACGGCCACTCCTTGTACATCGCGCGCAGCGTGGCAAGACGCTTGGATTGCTCCTTGCTGCCGCCTTCCTGCAGCCATGCCGACACTGCGCTGCCGAAGCCGTACCAGCCCGGGAACAGCAAGCGGCACTGACCCCACGAGAAGCCCCAGGGAATCGCGCGCAGGTCTTCGATGCGGCGCGTCGACTTGCGTGAAGCAGGGCGTGAGCCGATGTTGAGCTCGGCGATTTCGGCGATCGGCGTGGCGGCGAAGAAGTAGTCGGTGAAGCCCGGGGTCTCGTAGACGAGATTGCGATAGGCTTGATAGGCGCGATCGGACAGGTCGCCCATGACGCGTTCGAACTCCGCCAGCTTGCGGGTCTCTTTGGCGTCGGTGGTTTCCGGCATCAGGCTGGCTTCCAGCGTGGCCGCTACCAACAACTCCAGGTTGCGGCGCCCGATCTCCGGATTGGAGAACTTGGAGGCGATGATTTCGCCTTGCTCGGTCAGGCGGATCTGGCCGTTGACCGTGCCCGGCGGTTGCGCCAGGATGGCCTGGTAGCTCGGGCCGCCGCCACGACCGACGGTGCCGCCGCGGCCATGGAACAGGCGCAGCTTGACGCCGGCGCGGTTGAACAATTCCACCAGGCGGTTTTCCGATTTGTACAACTCCCAGTTGGAGGTGAGGAAGCCGCCGTCCTTGTTTGAGTCGGAGTAACCCAGCATCACTTCCTGCAGCTTGCCTTGCTTGGCGATCAGCGGCGCCACCAGCGGGAACGACAGCCATTGCTCCATGATGTCGGCGGCACAGCGCAAGTCGGGAATGGTTTCGAACAGCGGGATCACCATCAGCTCGAGTTCGGACAGCTTCGACGGATCCTTGGCGTCGGCGTGCAGCAGGCCGGTTTCCTTTTGCAGCAGAAGGACTTCCAGCAAATCGGACGCGGTTTCGGTGTGCGAGATGATGTAGTTGCGGATCGCGCGCGCGCCGTAGCGCTGGCGGATTTCGCGGGCCGCGCGCAGGATGGTCAGCTCGGAATTGGTTTCGTCCGAATACGTCAGGTACGGCGAATACAGCAGGCGCGGCTTGGCGAGTTCGGCCAGCAGCAGGGCAATTTTCTTTTCTTCGGACAGGCCGGCATAGGACGGCTCGACCTGGGCGCTGGCGAACAATTCACCCAGTACGCGCTCATGCACGTCGGAGCTTTGGCGCATGTCCAGCGTGGCGAGGTGGAAGCCGAAGATTTCAATCGAACGCTTCAGCACCGCCAGGCGCGGCTTGACCAGCGCGCTGCCATGGTTGGCGTTGAGCGAGTCGACCAATACCTGCAGTTCGGCGATGCATTCTTCCGGGCCGGTGTAATGCGCGGCGGCGCCGACTTCTTGGCGCAGGATGTTGACCACGCCGAGGTGACGGGCGGTGGCTGCCAGGCGTGCGTACACGCCGATCAGCGCACGGCGGTAAGGCTCGTCAGCGCGATGGTTGGAGTTGTCCGGCGAAGCGTCGGCCAGCGCCAGCAGTTCGGTACTGGCGTCGACCATCAAGGTCGAGATCGACAATTCGGCGCCGAGCGCATGGACTTCGTCGAGGTAAAAGTCGAAGATCGTGGTCGACTGGCGTTGCAGCGCGCGCTGCATGGTGCCGGCGTTGACGTTGGGATTGCCGTCGCGGTCGCCGCCGATCCAGCTGCCCATCTGCACGAAGGGCGGCAATTCCGCCGGGGTGGTGCGGGCACTGGTTTTGGCACGTAAGCGCGACGGGAATTGCGCGTTGATTTCTTCTTCGATGTCGTCGTACAGCGCCGGCAATTCACGCAGGAAGGTGATGCGGTAATAGGACAGCGCGTTTTCGATTTCGTCGGCCACCGTCAGCTTGGTGTAGCGCAGCATGCGGGTCTGCCACAACGTGGCGATGCGCGCGCGCAGCAGTTCGGTGTTGTCGCGCAATTCCTTCGGCGTCAGCGGCTGGTCGCGCAGCGCCAGCAGGCGGGCGATTTCGCGCTCGGCGTCGAGGATGCTCTTGCGCTGCACTTCGGTCGGATGCGCAGTCAGCACCGGCGAGATCAACGATTCGGACAGGAAGTTGCGCACGGCATTGCCCGACACGCCGGCATTGTCCAGGCGCGACAGCGCGTAGGCCACGCTGCTCGGCTGCGGCGCCGAGCCGGCCAGCAAGTGGGCGCGGCGGCGGCGGTTGTGATGCTGGTCTTCGGCGATATTGGCCAGGTGCGAGAAGTACGAGAACGCGCGCACCACCGAGTTGGTCTGGTCGCGGGTCAGCTTCTTGAGCAGCTTGTCGAGTTCGGCGCCGGCCTTGGCGTCGGATTCGCGGCGAAAGCGCACGGCGGTCTGGCGAATGGTTTCCACCACTTCGAAGACGGCGTCGCCTTCCTGATGGCGCAACACGTCGCCGAGCAGACGGCCGAGCAGGCGAATGTCTTCTTTCAGCGGCGCGTCTTTGTCGGCGCTCGTTTTGGCGATGCGTTTTTCAATTGGCTTAACGGCAGGTTTATCGGAACGGACAGGGGCAGAACGAGCAGGGGGTTGGGTTTTTGGTTTAGTTGCCATGATCAACAATTGCTACGGTTTTCAGAGGAGAAAGTCGGGCGTGCTGGTCGAACTGTCAGTGATGCTGCGTGCTAGAATCTGCTCACTTGATTGCCTCACTTTTTTTATAATTTTCATGCGCCGGGCACCTTCACAGATGACTCGGCGACTACCGGAAGAGCCGTCTTGAAAGAATTTCCTCCCTCCAGTCTGGTCATCGCTTCGCGCGAAAGCCGTCTCGCCATGTGGCAAGCCGAACATGTGCGCGACCGGTTGGCTGCATTATATCCGCAGTGCAGCATAACCATCCTCGGAATGACCACGCGCGGCGACCAGATCCTCGATCGCACCCTGTCCAAGGTCGGCGGCAAGGGACTGTTCGTGAAAGAACTGGAGATCGCCATGGCCGAGGGACGTGCCGATTTTGCAGTGCATTCGCTCAAGGACGTGCCGATGGAACTGCCAGAAGGTTTTGTGCTGGGCGCCATTCTGGAACGCGAAGACCCGCGCGATGCGTTCGTCTCCAACGACTATGCCGGCCTGGATGAGTTGCCTGCCGGCGCCGTGGTCGGCACCAGCAGCCTGCGTCGCCAGGCGCTGATCGCCGCGCGCTATCCGCATCTGGTTATCAAGCCTCTGCGCGGCAATCTTGATACGCGCCTGGGCAAGCTGGACCGCGGCGACTATGCCGCCATCATTCTTGCCGTCGCCGGCCTGAAGCGCCTTGGCATGGAGTCGCGCATCCGTTCCGCCATCGCGCCCGAACAAAGCCTGCCGGCGCCGGGACAGGGCGCAATGGCGATCGAAATACTGGCCGAGCGCACCGACTTGCAGCGCGTGCTGGCGCCGATCAACCATCTCGCCACGGACCGCGCGGTGACTGCCGAACGTACGCTGTCGCGCACCTTCGGCGGCAGTTGCCAGATTCCGCTGGCGGCGTTCGCCACCCTTGAGGGGGATCGCATGCGCATGCGCGCCTTGGTGGCGACGCCGGATGGCAAGCAGGTCGCGGCCGCTGAAGCCGAAGGTCCGGCCGATGCGCCTGCGGCGCTGGGCAAGCGGGTTGCCGACTTGCTCCAGACGCAGGGCGCCGAAGCCATCCTGGCCACATGCAAGGCCGAGGCCGACGCGGCTGAATGATTTGGCGTCGTGTATTCGTCCCTCCATCGTTGATTTCTGAACCGAAGGGAACGCCGTGAAGGAACTCGCTTCCAGGCCGGTCGTCATCACGCGTCCTTTGGCGCAGGCCGGTGCGTTCGCCACGCAAGTGACGGCGATCGGCCGCATGCCGGTGATTTTTCCCTTGCTGGAAATCGCCCCGGTGGCTGACAGCGCCGAGCTGCAACGCGTCCTCTCCATGCTGGAGCGGTACGCGCTGGTGGTGTTCGTCAGCCCGAATGCCATCGACGCCGCGTTCCAGTTCATTGCGTCGTGGCCGCGGGGTGTCGCCATCGGCATTGTCGGCGAAGGCAGCCGGCTGGCCTTGCAACGCCACGGCCTGGATGACTCCGGCGCGACCATCCACGCACCGCGCAACAGCGAGCGCATGGATTCCGAAGAACTATTCAAATCGCTTGATCTTGATGCGCTGCGCGGCAAGCGCGTGCTGATCGTGCGCGGCCAGGCCGGCAGGGATTTCCTGACCGACATGCTGCGCGCCGGACAGGTCGAGGTCGACCACGTGACCGCGTATCGACGCTTGCTGCCGCAGGTCGACGCCGACAAGGCGGCGCGCCTGCGCAGCCTGATTGAGGCCGGCAGCGATTGGGTGGTGACCAGTTCCGAGGCTTTGCGTAACCTGCTGCAAATCACGGCGGATGCGCTGGGACAGGAGGGTGTGGTAAAACTACAACGCAATGAAATCGTCGTTTCGCACCAGCGGATCGCTGAAACAGCGCACTCGCTGGGTTTCTCCCATGTGACGATGACCGGATCAGGGGACGAACGCCTGATTGCCGCGTTACAATCCCCTGCATGAACGAACTGCAATCCTCCCCCGACCAGAACCAGCCGGACGCGAAAGCGGATCCCGGACTGCAGGCGAGCATGGTGCTCCCTTCCTTTACACCTTCGGACAACGGCGTGCTGAAAAAGCGCCTGCGGCTGCTGACCTTGCTGGTGGTGATCCTCGCCATCGTGCTGGTGGCGCAGTGGTGGGTCTCGCATAGCGAAATCCGCAGCCTGCGTGAAGAAGTCGCGCGCCGCCTGCAAACCGGCGACGTCGCCAACACCGAAGTCAAGGGCGTGCTCAAGACTGTCCAGGAAAGCACCAAGGAATTGCAAGCCAAGGTCAGCGTGCTCGACAGCAAGCAGGCCGAGTCGCAAAGCCAGCAACTGGCGCTCGAACAACTCTATCAGGACCTCTCCAAGAACCGCGACGACTGGGCCCTGTCGGAAATCGAGGAAGTGCTCTCGACAGCCAGCCAGCAGCTGGAACTGGCCGGCAACGTGCAGGGCGCGCTGATCGCCTTGCAAAACGCCGACAAGAGCCTGTCGCGCTCCGACAAACCGCAGTTCATCGCCATCCGCCGCGCCATCGCGCGCGACCAGGATCGCCTGAAAGCCTTGCCGACGGTTGACGTGCCAGGCATCGCCGTGCGCCTCGACAGCATCATCGGCCAGATCGACAGCATGCCTTTGCTGTCCGACGAAAAGCCGGTGGTGTCGGTGACCGAACCCAAGAAACAGCCGGTGCGCACCGCCCCGAAGGCGGTCGCCAAGTCGAACGGCAAGGAGCAACCGGCCGCCGCATCTACAGTTCCTGCAAGCGACTGGCTGGCAGACACGCAAGAAAAATGGCAAAGCTTCAGCGCCGAGATGTGGACCGAGTTGAAGCAGCTGGTGCGCATCCGCAGCGTCGACACGCCGGACGCCTTGCTGCTGTCGCCGACCCAGGCTTACTACGCCCGTGAAAACCTCAAGCTGCGCCTGCTCAATGCACGCCTGGCGCTGCTGTCGCGCAATGAATTCGCGTTCCGCAACGACCTGGCCGCAGCGCAAGACACCATCGCCAAGTACTTCGACACCCGCGCCAAGCAAGTGCAGACCACGCAGGCAATGTTGAAGCAAGTGCAGGGCAGCAACCTGTCGATCCAGATGCCGACGCTCAGCGAAAGCATCAACGCGGTGCGCAATTACAAAGGCCGGCGTTAATTAAGACGACAGAAATATGCGAATTCTCCTCTGGCTCCTGACCCTGTTTGCTTCCGCCATCGGCCTGGCGGTACTGGCGCGTTTCAATCCCGGCAACGTGGTGCTGTTCTATCCGCCGTACCGCGTCGATCTGTCGCTTAACTTCTTCCTGGCTGCGGTGGTGGTGCTGTTCATCGCGCTGTATGTGCTGATCCGCGCCGTGCGCCTGACGCAAAAGCTGCCTGGTCGCGTGATCGCCTATCGTCGCCAGAAGCGCGAAAACGACGGCAACAAGGCCTTGCGCGATTCGTTGAAAGCCTTCTTCGAAGGCCGCTTCGGCCACGCTGAAAAAGCGGCGACGCGCGCCGCCGAACTGCCCGACAATGCCGGCATCGCCGCGCTGGTCGGTGCCCGTGCAGCGCATCGCATGCGCCAGACCGAGCGTCGCGACATCTGGCTGGCCAGCACCGATGGCGACAATGGCCTCAAGGCGGCGCGTCTGATGACCACGCTGGAATTGCTGGTCGACGACCATCAATTCAAGGCCGCGCTCGACACCGTCGATGAGCTCAACGCCAATGGCACACGCCATATCCAGGCGTTGCAATGGGCGCTCAAGGCCAATCAGCAAGCCAAGAACTGGCCTGAAGTGCTGCGCCTGGTGCAAACGTTGGACAAGCGCAATGCGCTGCATCCGGCCTTGTCCAACCGGCTGCGCGAAATGGCCTATGACGCCTTGCTGTCGGATCGTTCGCACGACGCCGAATCGATTCGCCGCCTGTGGGCCGAAGTGCCCAATGCCGATCGCCTGAAGCCTTACATCGCGGTCCGCGCCGCCCAGGCCTTCAGCAGCCGCAGCCTGCACGATGAAGCGCGCACGCTGCTGGAACGCGCACTGGCCGCCGATTGGGATGATCGGCTGATCCGTGCTTATCGTGATTCGACGGCCGAAGCCGGCTCGCCGGCGCTGCTGGCGCAGATCGAACGCTGTGAAGCATGGCTGGCGAAGCGTCCCACTGATGCCGAACTGGCGCTGACGCTGGGCATGTTCTGCCTGCGCCAGAAGCTGTGGGGCAAGGCCCAGCGGCATTTGGAACAAGCCTTGTCCGATGCCCTCGAGCCGCGCACCGTGCGCGAATCGCACCTGAGCCTGGGTCAGTTGCATGATGCGCTCGACCAGCACGAACAGGCTGCCGCGCATTACAAGCAATGCGCGCTGGCGACGGCGATCCGCTAGCCTTTGCAGAATCAAAAAGAACCGCCGGGTCGCCGCAAGGCCCCGGCGGCTTTTTATTGCCTGTTTTCAAGAGCACGCCGATTCGGCGCAGATTGAGGTTGGCGGCCTGAATGCCGTTATAATCTTGGGTTTTCCCATCCCTTCATTTCTTTACGAGAAAGCACCATGAGCCTGAATAACGTCCCGTCCGGCCGCGACCTGCCCAACGACTTCAATGTGATCATCGAGATCCCGATGAACGCCGATCCGATCAAGTATGAAGTGGACAAGGATACCGGCGCCATTTTCGTCGACCGTTTCATGGGCACCGCGATGCACTATCCGTGCAATTACGGCTACATCCCGCAAACGCTGTCCGAAGATGGCGATCCGGTCGATGTGCTGGTGATCACGCCGTTCCCGCTGTTCCCCGGCGTGGTGGTGCGTTGCCGCCCCATCGGCGTGCTCAAGATGACCGACGAGTCGGGCGTTGACGCCAAACTGCTGGCCGTGCCGGTCGACAAGGTCCTGCCGATCTACACGCACTGGCAAAAGCCGGAAGACATGAACGAACTGCGCCTGAAGCAGATCCAGCATTTCTTCGAGCATTACAAGGACCTGGAAAAAGGCAAATGGGTCAAGATCGACGGTTGGGAAGGTCCGGAATCGGCCAAGGCAGAAATCCTGGCCGGCGTTGAAGCCTACAAGAAGCAGCAAGCCAAGTAATCTGCAGTCCAGGCATTGCCGACGAAAAGCGCGCCTGCGGGTGCGCTTTTTTTGTGCCAGTCGAAGTTACGCCGGATCGCGCGCCGGATCCCGGAATGGATTGCGTTCGTTGAGTTCGCTCAGGTAATCGTCGATGCCGCCGCCTTCTCGTTCGAGGAAGCGCTCCACCGCGTCGGCAAACGACGGATGCGCCAGCCAGTGCGCCGACCAGGTTTTTTGCGGCAGGAAACCGCGCGCCATCTTGTGCTCGCCCTGGGCGCCGCCTTCGAACCAGGCGATCTTGTTGTCGATGCAAAATTCCAGCGGCTGGTAGTAGGCCGTTTCGAAATGCAGGCAAGGGATTTCTTCCAGCGCGCCCCAGTAGCGGCCGTAGAGTGCGTCCTCGTCATAGATCACTAGCGACGAGGCGATCGGCTTGCCGTCGCGGTAGGCCACGGTCAGCAGCAGGTGCTGCGGCATATCGGCGGCGATACGCAGGAAAAAATCGAGATTCAGGTAAGGCGTCGAATGGTGTGCCGCGTACGTGTGGCGATAGCAGCGGTGGAAGAAGCGCCAGTCGCCTTCGCCGGCTTCGTGGCCGCGCAGGTGGCGGAACGTCACACCGGCTTCGCCCACCTTGCGACGCTCGGCCAGGATGTTCTTGCGCTTCTTGCGTTCCAGCGTCGTCAAAAATTCCGGGAAGTCGCGGTAGCCTTCGTTATGCCAGTGGAACTGCACGCCGCTGCGAAGCATGAAGCCGGCTTCGGCCAGCGTCTGTGCTTCTGCGGTCGGAGGATAGAGCACGTGGGTGGAGGATGTTTGCGCCGCTTCCTGAAGTTGCTGCAGCGCCTGCACCAGCGCCTGGCGCGCGGTATAGTCAACCGCGAGAAGCCTGCCCCCCGTGACCGGCGTGAACGGAATCGCCGACAGCAACTTCGGGTAGTAGGGCAAGCGGTGGCGTTCGTAAGCCTCGGCCCAGGCCCAGTCGAACACGTACTCGCCGTAGGAGTGATATTTCAGGTAGAGCGGCAAGGCGGCCTGCAAGGCGTCGTCTTGCCACAGCGTCAGGTATTGCGGCTCCCAGCCGGTGTCCCTGGCGGCGGATCCGCTTTCATGCAGCGCATGCAGGAAAGCGTAGGACAAAAACGGTGTGGCGTCGGCTTGGTTGGCAAGCAGCCCGTCCCATGCCGGCTGCCCAACTTCCGCCAGAGAAGAAATGATTCGCGTGCGATAATGAGGCTCTGCGTTCACTGCGTGCAGCTCCCCGGCACAGGTGTTGCGCCCTTGCTTTTCGTCATTTTCCTACCGTCATTTTTTACTTGTCGCCATCATGTCAGTCAAAGTCGCCATCGCCCAGATCAACAGCACCGTTGGAGATATCTCGGGCAATCGCAACAAAATCGCCGAATTCGCACGCCGGGCCGCAGCGCAGGGCGCCGACATCGTCCTCACGCCGGAATTGTCGCTGGTCGGCTACCCGCCGGAAGACTTGTTGCTGCGTCAGGCATTCTACGCAAAAACCGAAGAAGCGTTGCAAGCGCTGACGGCCGAGCTGGCCGGCTTGAAAGACGTGCATATCGTCGTCGGCCATCCGGTGCTCAAAGATGGTGCGCGCTTCAATGCGGCATCGGTCCTGCTCAATGGCAAAATCGCCGGCAGCTACCACAAGCTGGAACTGCCCAACGACAGCGTGTTTGATGAAAAACGCTATTTCACGCCTGACGGCGCGCCGTTGGTGTTCGACGTCAAGGGCACGAAATTCGGCATCAACATCTGCGAAGACACCTGGTTCCCGCGCGCGCCTGCCCGCGCCAAGGAAGCCGGCGCACAAGTCCTGCTGATCCTGAACGGTTCGCCGTACCACATGAACAAGCAGTTGCTGCGCCTCGACGTGATGCGCGACAACGTAACCAGGCAAGGCATGCCGCTGGTGTTCGCCAACCTGGTCGGCGGCCAGGACGAACTGATTTTCGACGGCAACTCGTTCGTCATGGATATCGCCGGCGAGCTGGTGGCCAGCCTGGCGCATGCGCAGGAAGATTTGCAAGTCATTGAGTTCGACGGCGTCCAGATCTGCGATCCGAAGATGGCGGCTCCGCTGTCGATCGAAGCGCAGGTGTACCAGGCGCTGGTGCTGGGCGTGCGCGATTACGTCGGCAAGAACGGCTTCCCTAGCGTGCTGATCGGCCTGTCCGGCGGCGTCGACTCGGCGCTGACGCTGGCCGTTGCAGTCGATGCGCTGGGCGCCGACAAGGTGCGCGCGATCATGATGCCGTCGCCTTATACCGCCGATATTTCCTGGATCGACTCGCGCGACATGGTCGAGCGCATCAAGGTGCGCTACGACGAGATCCCGATCAACGATTGTTTTCTGGCCTTCCGCAACACCTTGTCCGAAGAATTCAAGGGACTCAAGGAAGATACTACGGAAGAAAACATCCAGGCGCGTATTCGCGGCACGCTGCTCATGGCGTTGTCCAACAAATACGGCTCCATCGTTCTCACTACCGGCAACAAGAGCGAGATGGCGGTCGGCTATTGCACGCTGTACGGCGATATGGCCGGCGGCTTCGCGGTGATCAAGGATATTGCCAAGACATTAGTCTATCGTTTGTGCGCTTACCGCAACAGTATTTCTGAAGTCATTCCGGAGCGCATCCTCACGCGCGCGCCCTCGGCCGAGCTGCGGCCCGATCAGACGGACCAGGATTCGCTGCCGCCGTATGAGGTGCTCGACGCCATCATGCAAATGTACATGGAAGAAAATCTCAGCATCGGCGAGATCGAGCAGGCCGGCTACCAGAAGACGGATATCGAGCGCATCACGCGCCTGATCAAGATCAACGAATACAAGCGGCGTCAGGCGCCGGTTGGTATCAGGGTTACCCACAGGGCGTTCGGCCGTGACTGGCGATATCCGATTACGTCAAGATTCCGCGAATAATAATACGTAGTTCGGCGCACATAATTAAGAGTGTTTCGTAAAAACTTTCATTGATTTAATTCGATTTTCTGCGACATTTTATAAGGAGGGAATAGCCATGAAGCAAGTCACTGCTATCATCAAACCGTTCAAGTTGGACGAAGTGCGCGAGTCGCTGGCCGAGGTTGGCGTCACCGGACTGACCGTCACCGAAGTCAAGGGTTTCGGCCGTCAGAAGGGCCATACCGAACTGTATCGCGGCGCTGAATACGTCGTTGATTTTCTGCCCAAGGTGAAGATCGAAGTCGTGGTCGACAACAGCGTGGTGGAACCAGTGGTCGACGCCATCATCAAGGCGGCGCGCACCGGCAAGATCGGCGACGGCAAGATTTTCGTACAGGAAGTCGAGCAGGTCATTCGCATCCGCACCGGCGAGACGGGAGCGGAAGCGGTATAACACCGTGAAGGGGAGATCGCATGTCGGAGCAGCTTCGATGGTTGTTTCGAATTCTTCCGATCTTGTTTTCAACGTGTTTGCTCTCCCCCGCACATGCCGACGCCGGCGTTTCGGCTACCAGGATTCTCCTCGGGCAATCCGCCGGCATGTCCGGCACCACCGCGCAATACGCACGCCAGGCGCTGATCGGCGCCAAAGTCTACTTCGACAAGATCAACCAGCAAGGCGGCGTCCACGGCAGGCGTATCGAACTGCTCACGCGCGATGACCAGTACACGGCATCCCTCGCTGCCTACAACACACGACAACTGATAGAGCGGGACCGGGTATTCGCCCTGTTCGGGTTTGTCGGCTGGCCGACCAGCCAGGCGGGACTGCAGATCGCCTCACGGGCACGTATTCCTTTCTTCGCCCCTTTCACCGGCGGTGCGCTCCACACCTCTTTTGACCGTTATCTGTTCTCGATCCGCGCCAGTTATGTGGACGAACATGCCTACTTCCTGCGCAACATGAACTGGCTTGGCATACGCAAGCTGGCGCTGGTGTACCAACAAGACCAATACGGCGTGTCGATCAAGCAGGACATCGAGGATCGCGCGCGGCGCGAGGCCATCGAACTGACCAGCGTCGGCATCAACCATGGCGGCGTCAACCTGGCACCGCTGATCGACAAGACGCTGGCCGCGCAAGCCGACGTCGTGATGTTGGTCAACGCCGACTACCAGGTCAACGCGCGTATCGTGCGCGGCTTGCGAAACCGCGGGTTCCTCGGGCAATTCTTCGCGGTGTCTTTTGTCGGCAACAAGCAATTGGCCGGCGAACTGGGTGAGATGGCGCATGGCATCCTCGTCACGCAGGTGGTGCCGCTGCCGTGGCGGATGTCGATGCCGCTGGTGGCTGAGTATCGCAAGAACATGGCCGAGGCGGGTTATGAGGAATTCACCGTGACCAGCCTGGAAGGCTACATTGCCGCTCGCGTGCTGGTCGAAGGCTTCAGGCGGACTGGCCGCAATCTGACCCGGGAGCGCCTGATTCGCGCGCTGGAAAGCATCAATGCACGCAACTATGATGGCGGCGGCTACGCCGTCAATTTCTCGCCCACCAATCATCTCGGGTCCATGTACGTGGACATTGCCACCATGACCAAGGATGCGCGCTTCATGAACTGACGTCATCCTCCGGGACGGCTGACGGCATCGCCACATTGATTTAGAATACTGTACATAAACACAGTATCCGATGCGAGGCATGATCCATGAGCAAGTCCGGTTACCGCAAAGTGCCGTTGCAAATTACGCAAGTCCGCGAGAGCGAAGGCGAGACGTTCACGCGCGTGTTCGACGCGCGCAAGGGACGCGGCGCGGTCAGCAATATCCAGGGACGCTACGAGCTGGAGCAGCGTGTCGGCTTCGACGACGGCTGGGGTGCGTCGTCCGAGTCCGAAAATGGCGAAACAGGCGAACCGGCGGCCGTACGCACCGTCGTCACGGAAGAGACCGCCAAAACCATCATCAGTCGCAACAAGTCACCCGACCTGCCGTTCAATGCGTCGCTCAATCCGTATCGCGGTTGCGAGCACGGCTGCGTGTATTGTTTCGCACGGCCTACGCACGCCTATCTCGGCCTGTCGCCCGGGCTGGATTTCGAGAGCAGGATTTTTGCTAAAACCAATGCCCCCGAATTGCTGCTGCGCGAACTGGCGAAACCATCCTATGTACCCGAGACCATCACCGTCGGCATCAATACCGACGCCTATCAGCCATGCGAGCGCGAGCTGCAGATCACGCGACGCGTGTTGCAGATCCTGAGCGACTGCCGTCATCCGGCGGCGCTGATCACCAAGTCCTCGCTGATCGAACGCGACATCGATATTCTGGCGCCGATGGCCGGGCGCCGCCAGATGATCGCTGCGGTCACCATCGCCACGCTCGACCCGACGCTGGCGCGCAAGCTGGAGCCGCGTGCAGCCACTCCCACGCGGCGCCTGCGTATCATCCGTACCTTGGCCGAGGCGGGCATTCCGGTCAGTGTCAGCGTCGCGCCGGTGATCCCTTTCATCAACGAACCGGAGCTGGAGGCCATCGTCGCAGCTGCCGCCGAAGCCGGCGCCCGCCGCGCCGGTTATACCGTGCTGCGCTTGCCGTGGGAAGTCAATCCGCTATTCCAGCAGTGGCTGCAGACCTACTTTCCGGAGCGCGCCAACCGCGTCATGAACCGCATCCGCGAGATGCGCGGTGGCAAGGACAACGACGCCGATTTCGCCACGCGCATGCGCGGCGAAGGGGTGTGGGCCGAGCTGATACGCCAGCGTTTCGAAAAGGCCGTGCAGCGCAGCGGCATGCATGAGCGCGGCTGGTTCGACATGCTCGACGCGTCCCAGTTTGTGGCCCCGGCACGGCCGGCGCGGACGTCGCCGTCAGGGCAGTTCAATTTGTTCTGAGCGGCCGGGTGAGACGTAGAGCGATGGCTTACTTCTCGCTGTCCAGATGCGCCATGGCGTACGCGGCATAACGATCGCCGGCCGCGGCATTGGCCGGAATCGCTTCTTCGATGCGCGCCAGGTCTTCAGCGGTCAGCACCAGCTTGAGTGCGCCCAGCGACTCGGCCAGGCGTTCCGGGCGGCGTGCGCCGACCAACGGCACGATGTCGCTGCCTTGCGTCAGCACCCAGGCAATGGCGACCTGCGCAGGCGTCGCTTGCTTGTCGGCGGCGACGCTGCGCAGTATGTCGATCAGCGACAGGTTATGCGCCAGGTTGTCGCCCGAAAAGCGAGGACTATGGCTGCGGAAGTCGTTCGCCGCCAGTTGGCGCGACGGATCCCAATGACCGCTGATGAGACCGCGCGACAGCACGCCGTAAGCCGTGATGCCGATGCCCAGTTCGCGGCAGGTCGGCAGGATGTCTTTTTCGATGCCGCGCGAGAGCAGCGAATATTCGATCTGCAGATCGCTGATCGGATGCACGGCATGAGCACGGCGCAAGGTGTCTGCGCCGACTTCCGACAAGCCGATATGACGCACGCGGCCGGCCTTGATTTCTTCGGCGATGGCGCCGACGGTGTCTTCGATCGGCACGGCCGGATCGAGGCGCGCCGGACGGTAGATGTCGATATGGTCGGTGCCGAGACGACGCAGCGTATAGGCCAGGAAGTTCTTGACTGCCGCCGGGCGGTTGTCCATGCCGACCCAGTTGCCGCCGGCGTCGCGCATGGCGCCGAATTTGACGCTCAGTTGGACCTGGTCGCGATTGTTGCCATCGCCGCCCACGCTGCGCAAGGCTTCGCGGATCAGCATTTCGTTATGTCCCATGCCGTAGAAGTCGCCGGTGTCGAGCAGCGTCACGCCGGCGTCCAGCGCGGCGTGGATGGTGGCGATGCCAGCTTGTTCGTCGGCCGGACCGTACAGGTCGGACATGCCCATGCAGCCGAGGCCGAGCGCCGATGAGGATAGGCCGTTGCGGCCGAGTATGCGGTGTTCCATGATGATTCCTTCCAGTCGAAAAATGAGGGGCGTATCGGTGCTAGTCGGAGAGAAGCGACAGCAGCCGTTCTTTGGCGCATGGACGGTATTATTGGACTTATTGAATTTCGAATAAATGGCGTTAAAATGATTTCTTTATTCGAATATAGATAATTATCATGGATCGCTTGCAGGCAATGGAAGTATTCGTGCGCGTCGCCGAGCTGGGCAGCTTCAGCAAGACTGCCGAGCAGATGGGTTTGCCGGCGGCGACCGTGACCAACGCCATCCAGGCGGTGGAGAAACGCGTTGGTGTGCGGCTGCTGCAACGGACCACGCGCAAGGTCACGCTGACCGACGACGGTGCGGCTTACCTTGAGCGCTGCCAGCGCTTGCTGGCGGAATTCCAGGACGTCGAAAACCTGTTCGACAATGAGCAGCCGCAAGGCGTGGTGCGCGTCGATTTGCCCGAGCGGCTGGCGCACAGGAACGTGATTCCGCGCCTGCCGGAATTTTTCGCGCGCTATCCCGACATCCGCGTCAAGCTGAACGCCAGCGATCGCTTCGTCGACCTGATCGGCGAAGGCGTCGATTGCGTGGTGCGCGTCGGCATCCTCAGCGATTCGACGCTGATTGCGCGCAGTATCGGCGCGATGGAGCAGGTCACGTGCGCGTCGAAGGCCTACCTCGATCGTCACGGCCGTCCGCGCACACTGGCGGAGCTGGAGCAGCACATGATGATCAATTATTTTTCCAGCCGCACCGGCCGCGAGTTGCCTTGGGAATACCTGCAGAACGGCGAGCTGAAAACCTTGAAGCTGCGCGGCCAGGTGTCGGTCGCGAGTTCCGAGGCTTACATGGCGTGCTGCCTGGCGGGATTGGGGTTGGTGCAGGCGCCTTTGCTGGGCGCAGAAGACTTGCTGGCGCAGGGCGTCATCGAAGAAGTGCTGCCGGAGTTCAAGCCGCCGCCGTTACCGGTAGCGATCGTGTACTCGCACAATCGCCACCTGTCGCCGCGCGTGCGGGTATTCGTCGACTGGCTGGCGGAGATACTGAAAATCCGCTAGAGGTTCTAGCGACTCTGGCAACACTAGCGGTTGGCCGGCGCGCTCGATTGCAGCAGCACGATCAGTGCACCTGACCCGCCATCGGCCGGCTGCGCCTGGCAAAAGGCGATGACTTCCTCTTTCTGCGCCAGCCAGTTGCGTACTTTCTGTTTCAGCACCGGCTCCTTGTTGACCGAGCCCAGTCCTTTGCCATGGATGATGCGCACGCAGCGCTGGCCGCGCCGGCGCGCCTGGCGCAGGAATTCGCCGAGCGCTTCGCGTGCTTCGTCGCGGCGCAGGCCGTGCAGGTCAAGCTGGTTCTGGATCGCCCAATGGCCGCGCCGCAATTTGCTGAGCACGTCGCTGCCCACGCCGGGACGCGCGAAGCTGAGGTTTTCGTCGGTGTCGAGCAGGGTGTCGAAGGTGAATTCGTCGGACAGCGACTCCATCAGCGCGGCCTGTTCGTCGGCAATGTGGTGGCGCGCGATCGGCAAGGGTTGCGGCGGGAACAGGGCGGCTTTTTCGTTGCTGCGCAGCGGTGCTATCTTGCCGATGCTGCTGCGGAAAATGTCGGCTTCGGCGCGCAGGCGCTTTTCATCTTCCAGACGCTGGCGTTCGGCGGCGAGGCGCGCTTCTTCCTGCGCCTTGAGATCCTTGCGCAATGACTTGAGCGCCGAAAAATCCTTGATAGTCGCCATGAGTCGCGCACCGGTGAAAATTGAAAAAGCCCTCCCGCGATGAAGAGGAAGGGCTGCAACGACAGCCGATTACTCCAGGCCTTCCAGGTAACGCTGAGAGTCCAGCGCAGCCATGCAGCCGGTGCCGGCGCTGGTGATGGCCTGGCGATAGATGTGATCCTGCACGTCGCCGGCGGCGAACACGCCATCGATGCTGGTGGCGGTAGCGAAGCCTTCCAGGCCGGTACGGGTCTTGATATAGCCGTTGTGCATGTCCAGCTGGCCTTCGAAGATGCCGGTGTTCGGCTTGTGGCCGATGGCGATGAACAGGCCGTGCAAAGTGATCGGCGTGACGCTGCCGTCCTGCGTCGACTTGATCTTGATGCCGGTGACGCCGCTGTCGTCGCCGACGACTTCGTCGAGCGTGTGATGCCACTTGATGTCGATCTTGCCTTCGGTGACCTTGTGCAGCAGGCGGTCGATCAGGATCGGCTCGGCGCGGAACTTGTCGCGGCGATGGATGATGGTGACCTTGCTGGCGATGTTGGACAGGTACAGCGCTTCTTCGACCGCGGTGTTGCCGCCGCCGACCACGGCGACTTCCTTGCCGCGATAGAAAAAGCCGTCGCAGGTGGCGCAGGCCGACACGCCCTTGCCCATGAAGGCTTCTTCCGAAGG
>Ga0308165_1002367_pt1 | contig 22779 bp, 18 predicted proteins | sample PhyWR2_FD_201032 | JGI IMG/M metagenome (GOLD analysis project Ga0308165, IMG submission 201032) | Phyllosphere microbial communities from UC Gill Tract Community Farm, Albany, California, United States - DLSLW.R2 | ecosystem: Host-associated > Plants > Phyllosphere > Unclassified | place: USA... | reverse complement strand
TGGAGGCAGCAACAAGCGCCGTCGAAAAGTCGGCAATCAGGAAAGTGTCGTTACGGCTGGTGCCGTTCGTCGCACTGATGTTCTTTATCAATTTTCTGGACCGCACGGCGATTTCCTTCGCCGGTCCGAACGGCATGACCAAGGATCTCGCTCTCACGGCAGCGCAATTCGGGTTTGCCGCAGGCGTGTTTTTCATCGGTTACGTACTGCTGGAAATCCCCAGCAATCTGGCGCTGCATAAATACGGCGCGCGTCGCTGGCTGGCGCGCATCATGGTGACCTGGGGCATCGTCGCGCTGCTGTTCACCTGGGTCAGCAATGTCGAAGGGCTGTATGTCCTGCGCTTCCTGCTCGGCGTGGCGGAAGCCGGCTTCTTCCCGGGCGCGATCCTGTTCCTGAGCATGTGGGTGCCGGCCCGCCACCGCAGCCATATCCTGGCGCTGTTCTATCTCGCCCAGCCGTTGACGATCGTGATCGGTGCGCCGGTCGCGGCGCTGCTCATCGAGGCGCACGGCCTGTTCGGACTGGAAGGCTGGCGCGTGATGTTCGCCGGCGTTGCAATCCCGGCCATCGTTGTCGGCGTGATTGCCTGGTTCTACCTGGCCGACAAGCCGGCCGGCGCCAAATGGCTCAGCGAAGCCGAGCGCAACTGGCTCACTGCCGCGCTGGCCAGTGAAAACAAGACCAAGCGCATCACCGCCCAATCCAACGTTACCTCGGCGCTGACCAACAGTCGCGTATGGCTGCTGTCGCTGGTGTATTTCGGCCTGATCTACGGCCTGTATGCGCTGGCGTTCTTTCTGCCGACCATCATCGGCGGCTTCGAAGCGCAATTCGGCAGCAAATTCAACGTCTTCCAAAAAGGGCTGATCACGGCGATTCCTTACCTGCCGGCGGCGGTCGCGTTGTACCTGTGGAGCCGCGATGCCACGCAGCGCGGCGTGCGCAGCTGGCACGTCGGCGTGCCGGCCCTGCTGGGCGCGGTCAGCATCCCGATGGCGCTGTACATGAACACGCCGGCGGCGACGGTCGCAGCCATCACGGTCACCGCGTGCGCCATCTTCTCGGCCTTGCCGACCTTCTGGTCGATCCCGGCGCGCTTCTTGTCGGGCGCCGCCGCCGCGGCAGGTATCGCTTTGATCAATACGGTCGGCAACGCCGCAGGCTTCATTGCGCCGTTCGTCACGGGCGCCATCAAGGACGCGACCGGTTCCTATCAGGCGCCGATGTTCGTGGTCGGCGCGCTGATGCTGATGTCGGCGGTGGTGATCTTTGCCATCGGCGCAGGAGCACGGCAAGAGCAAACCTTGCCATCTGAATTACAAGGGAAGGCGATCGCAGACTAGCGTCTCGCGCCCTCGACAAATTTGTTTGTATTACCGAATCATTGAATAGTCACTGAGCAACTGGAGAATCGACATGAAGGAAAAAATCGCCCTGTTCGGCGCCGGCGGCAAGATGGGTGTGCGGCTCGCAAAAAATCTTGCCAAATCCGACTACCGCGTGGCCCACGTGGAAGTCAGCCCGGCCGGTCAGCAGCGTCTCAAGGAGGAACTCGGCGTGGAGTGCGTGAGCATCGACGCCGCATTGGACAACGTCGACGTCGTCATCCTGGCGGTGCCGGATACGCTGATCGGCAGAATTGCGGCGGAGATTTCGCCCAAGCTGCGTCCCGGCGTGATGGTGATGACGCTGGATGCGGCCGCGCCGTTCGCCGGCCACTTGCCGGACCGTCCGGACCTGGTCTACTTCGTGGCTCATCCCTGCCATCCGCCGATCTTCAACGACGAGACGACGCAAGAAGGCCGACGCGATTTCTTCGGCGGAGGCGCCGCCAGGCAATCGATTACCAGCGCGCTGATGCAGGGTCCGGAGTCGGCCTTCGACCTGGGCGAAGACGTGGCCAAGGTGATCTATCAACCGATCCTGCGCAGCTACCGCCTAACGGTGGACCAGATGGCGATCCTCGAACCGGGCCTCTCGGAAACCGTCTGCGCCACCTTGCTTTACGCGATGAAGCAGGCGATGGACGAGACCGTGCGTCGCGGCGTACCTGAAGAAGCCGCGCGCGATTTCCTGCTGGGCCACATGAACATTCTGGGCGCGGTGATCTTCAAGGAAATTCCCGGCGCGTTTTCGGACGCCTGCAACAAAGCGATCCAGAACGGCCTGCCGCGCCTGTTGCGCGATGATTGGCTGAAGGTCTTCGATCACGACGAAATCGCCGAAAGCATCCGCCGCATCACCTGAGCACCTGCCGTCGAAACATCCGTGGCGATCGTCGCCACGGATGCACACGACTTTCCGCGAGTAGATTTTCAGTGAATACACACCAGCGAGTACAACATGGAACGCATCTACGCCAGCTATTGGCTGGAAACCGGCGATGATCCGGCCCGCGCCGCCGAGGTCATCGCCGGTGAACAATCGAGCGGCACCTTCGTCGCCTTGCCGAACGAGACCCCCGAACTGAAGGAACGCTCCGGCGCGCGTGTCGAGCGCCTCGACATCCTCGGTCACAGCAAACAACCCAGCTTGCCGGGCGGCATGCCTTCACAACGTTATACCCAATGCGAACTGGAGATTTCCTGGCCGCTGGAAAACCTCGGCCCCTCACTGCCCAACCTGATGGCGACCATCGCGGGCAATCTGTTCGAGTTGCGGCAGGTGTCGGGCCTGCGCCTGACCGGCCTGCGCTTGCCGCCGGCGTTCGCCAAAGCCTACCAGGGACCAGCCTTCGGCATTGCCGGCACGCGCCGCCTGACCGGCGTGACGCACGGTCCGCTGATCGGCACCATCATCAAGCCGAGCATCGGCCTGTCGGTTGACGAGACGGTACAGCAAGTGCGCGAACTGGTCGCCGGCGGTGTCGACTTCATCAAGGATGACGAATTGCAGGCCGATGGCGCGCGCTGTCCTTTCGACGAACGCGTGCGCGGCGTGATGCGGGTTATCAATGCGCACGCCGAGCGGACCGGGAAGAAAGTCATGATGGCCTTCAACCTGACCGGCGATCTCGACCAGATGCGCCGGCGCCATGACCTGGTGCTGGCCGAAGGCGGCACCTGCGTGATGGCCAGTCTCAATTCGATCGGCCTGATCGGTTTGCAGGAGTTGCGCCGCCATGCGCAGTTGCCGATCCATGCGCATCGCGCCGGCTGGGGTTACCTGACGCGCTGTCCGCAGCTCGGCTGGGACTACGCGCCCTGGCAAATGCTGTGGCGCCTGGCCGGCGCCGATCACATGCACGTCAACGGCCTGCGCAATAAATTCAGCGAGCCCGACGACAGCGTCATCGCGGCAGCGCGCTCGGTGCTCAGCCCGGTGATGCCCGAAGCGCCGTTGCCGGCCATGCCGGTATTCAGTTCCGGACAGACCGGTTTGCAGGCGGCCGACACCTATCGCGCCATCGGTTGCGCGGATCTGATCCATACCGCCGGCGGCGGCATCTTCGGCCATCCGCAAGGCGTATCGGCGGGCGTCGAGGCCTTGCGTGAATCCTGGGTGGCGGCGATGGAAGGCGTGCCGCTGGAACGTCATGCCGAACGCCATCCTGCCCTGCAGGCCGCGCTCGGTTTCTGGAAATAAGTACCCTGCCCATGAACACAGACGGAAAAGAAAACGCCTTGCCGGCAGGATTGCTGCTGGCGTATTACGGTGACGATTTCACCGGTTCGACCGATGCGATGGAAGTGATGGCGGCGGCGGGGTTGCCTACGGTGCTGTTCCTGCAGACCCCCGACCGCGCCATGCTGCAACGCTTTCCGGACGTGCGCTGTGTCGGCATTGCCGGTTCTTCGCGCGGCCGTTCGCCGGAATGGATGGAGGAGCATCTGCCGCGGGCGTTTTCGCAACTGGCGGCGCTGCATGCACCGCTGATGCAATACAAGGTGTGCTCGACGTTCGACTCCTCAGCGACGACCGGATCCATCGGCCGCGCCATCGATCTGGGTGTGGCGCACATGCCCGGCATATGGTCGCCGATGATTGTCGGCGCGCCGCGATTAAAACGCTATCAACTGTTCGGCAACCTGTTTGCCGCCGTCGACGGCGTCGGCTATCGCCTCGATCGTCATCCGACCATGGCGCGCCATCCCGTCACGCCGATGGCCGAGTCGGATTTGCGCCGTCATCTGGCGCTGCAGACGCAACGCCGCATTCAGTTGATCGACATGGTTCAGCTGCGCGATGGTGCGGCGGCGGACGCGCAATGTCTGGCGCGCCTGAAGGGAGCGGATACGCCGGTTGTCATGCTGGACGTGCTCGACGAAGAGACGCTGCGCGAAGCCGGTCGCCTGGTGTGGGAGCAGCGCGGCGCAGGCGTTTTCAGCGCCTCGTCGTCCGGCTTGCAATATGCGTTGACGTCGTACTGGCGTTCGCGCGGCTGGATTGCAGAAAAGACTTCCTTGCCGAAAGCCGGACCGGTCCCCGTCATCGCCGCCGTCAGCGGCAGTTGCTCGCCGGTGACGGCGGGGCAGATCGCCTGGGCGCGCACGCATGGATTTGCGGTGGAACGACTGGATTTGGCGGCGGCGCTCGGCGCGGGCAGTCGCGAAGCGGAACTGGCGCGTGTGGTCGCGCGGGCGGCGGCCGCGATCCATGCGGGACGCAGTCCGCTGGTGTACAGCGCCGAAGGTCCGGATGATCCTAGCGTCATCGGTTTCGATGCGATCGCACGGCAGGCGGGTCTCGGCCGCTCCGAGGCCGCGCGGTGCGTCGGTGCGGCGTTGGCCGAGATCATGCGGCGCCTGCTCGATACCTGCGCGGTGTCGCGGCTGGCGATTGCCGGCGGGGACAGTTCGGGCGAGGTGGCCGGCGCCCTCGGTATCAGCGCGCTCAGCGTATGCGCCGCCATGTCGCCGGGCGCGCCCCTGTGCCGCGCCTGGTCGGACAATCCGCGCCGCGATGGCCTGGAAGTGGTGCTCAAGGGCGGGCAAGTGGGCGCGCGCAGCTTTTTCGGCGATGTGCTCGAAGGTGCGTCGCCGGCATCCGCCTGATCTTGGTCTGCGCCGTGAACGAGGGCGGTAAATTGATGTGCTAAAGTCCCATATCAATTTTCATCCACGCCCTATTCAAGCTGACGCAATGACGCAAGCCATGCCGGAAACCATACAGCGACGCAAGTTATATCAAGAAGTCCTGGAACGCCTGATGGAGCGCATCCATAGCGGCGAACTGCCGCCCGGATCGCAGCTGCCGTCGGAACGTGAGTTGATGGAGCAGTACGGTGTCGGCCGCCCGGCGGTACGCGAAGCGCTGCAGGCGATGGAGCGCTCCGGCTTTGTCGAGATCGCACACGGCGAGCGCGCCCGCGTCGTCGATCCCACCGCCGACCGGCTGATCGCCCAGATCGCCATCGGCGCCCAGCATTTGCTGCGCACCAAGCCCGCCATGCTGGGACATCTCAAGGAAGCCCGCGTCCTGCTCGAAACCAGCACTGCCCGCATGGCCGCCGAGCGCGCCACCGAAGAGCAGATCGCGCGCCTGCGCCTGAGCATTGCGCAGCACCGTGCGTCGATGGTCAACCTGGAAGAATTCATCGAACGCGACATGGCCTTCCATCGGGAGATCGCCGATATCAGCGGCAATCCTCTTTTTCCGTCCATCGTTGAATCGATGTTCAAGTGGGCCGGGGAATTTTATTTCACGCTGGTGCGCGCGCCGGGTGCGGAAGAACTCACGCTGGCCGAACATCAGCGCATCGTCGACGCCATCGCCGCCCATGACGGTGATGCCGCTGCGGAAGCAATGCGCAGTCACCTGATGCGCGCCAACGCGCTGTACCGGGAACTCGGGCAGCAGTAGAAGTCAGCAATAATCCAGTCGGAAAATCTCTTCAAGCGCGGATCAGCGCCACCAGCGCCTGCGCCAGTGCATCATCCCTGTCGGCCAGCTTCCCGATCACGTCGAGATGGTGACCGTCGGCCAGCCTGAGTTGCCGCACCGGGAATCCGGCTGCCTGCAAGCTCAGCCCATATGTCGCCAACTGGCGATGGAATTCGGCGGATTCACCACCGCCGGCGGTCAACACCACCGGTATCGGCAGCCGCGGCAGATGATGCAACGGGCTGAATTGCCGTACCTGAAGCTGATCCAGTTGCAGCGCGTCATTCAGGTAACACAGGCGCACCGGCTCCAGGTCATACAGCCCGCTGACGCCGCACAATCCCTTCACGACATTGTCGGGCAAACCGGCATCGCCCCAGTCGGTCGCCGCCAGCATGGCGGCAAGATGACCGCCTGCCGAGTGTCCGGCGACATAAATCTCGTCGGCATCGAAGCCCAGTTGCGCCGCCTGCCGGTACAGCCACGAGAACGCCAGGCGCACATCGCCGACGATCTCGGGCATGTCGACCTCGGGAGCCAGCCGGTAGTTGAGCATGGCCACGGCGATGCCGGCCTCGTGGCAAGGCCCGGCCAGGTGGCTGAAGTCGTCTTTGTCCAATGAGCGCCAGTAGCCGCCGTGGATGAACACCAGTAAGGGCGCATCGGCTTGCGCCGCCGGGAAATAATCCAGCGTCTGCAGGCGATGCGGGCCGTAATGCAGGTTGGTGCGCACCTCATGTTGTTGCCGGTAGGCGCGCGCGGTTTCATTCCAGCTGTCGAAAATATCCTGAAAACGCGGAATGCCGGCGCGCACATTGTATTGACGGTCGAGCTGGTCGCGGTCGTAGTGCAGGTAATGCTTCATCGCGTCTCCTGAATCTTGTTTCCTATTGTTCTGCAAAGTGCTCGGCAATGAATCCGCGCAGCCATTGATTGCCTTCGTCCTGGTTGAAGCGGCGGTGCCAGAAGATATTGGTCTGCAGCGACGGCAATCGCAGCGGCGGACGAACATATTGTAGGTTGAACGGTTGCGCCGCGCTCTCGGCGAGTTTCTGCGGCACCGTCACGATCAGGTCGGTGGTGCTGACGATGTAGGGCACCGCCGTGAAATGCGGCACGCGGAAATTGACGTTGGCGCGAATGCCGGCTTTTTCCAGGTTCTGGTTGATGCGATCGTACGGGCTCTCCAGCGAGGACACCACCAGATGCTGCGCCGCCAGGAAATCCTTCATCGTCACGGTCTTGCCGCTCAGCGGATGGCCCTGGCGGAACATGCTCACATAGTTCTGGCGAAACAGCCGGCGCTGGTACAGCGCGCCCGAGACGTTGTCGAAGGCGCCGATGGCGAGGTCGACGCGACCCGATTCCATCTCGCTCTTGAGGTCGATGGCGCCGGCGCGCACCGTGCTGATCTGGATGCCGGGCGCGAGCCGGGCACAGGTTTCGATCAGCAGCGGCATGAAATACACCTCGCCGACGTCGGTCATGGCGATGGTGAAATGGCGCGCGCTGTCGGCCGCTGAAAACGCTTCCTGTCGGTTCAGCGCCTTCGACACATGCATCAACGCCGCCGCCACCGGCTCAGCCAGCTGCTGCGCGAACGGGGTCGGCTGCATGCCTTGCGCGGTGCGCACGAACAACGCGTCGCCAAAGGTCCGGCGCAGGCGCGCCAGCGCATTGCTGACGGCCGGCTGCGACAGGTTCAGGCGACGCGCCACCGAGGAAATCTGGCGATCCTGGAACACCTCCTGAAATACCACCAGCAGGTTGAGGTCGATATCTTTGGGTTCGATCATACTCGCATCATGCTTCGGTTATTTCCTGCACCATTATTCACAATATCAATGGGCTACATTTACCCATTTATATCGTAAAAGTCGGATCATTGCACCACTCATAAAAAAACGCGGCATCGCCCGACATGTTGTCATGCAGGCAAGTCGCGACCATCCACAACCAATAAGGAGGAGCAAGGATGCAATCCGATGTCATCAATGTCGACCAGGTCGTCGAGCAGAGCCGTTTCGGTCCTTTCCAATTCGGCCTGCTGCTGCTCTGCGGCCTGTGCCTGATCATCGACGGTTTCGACATCCAGGCCATGGGTTACGTCGCTCCCGCCATCATCGGCGACTGGCACGTCAACAAGGCCAGCCTCGGTCCGGTGTTCGGCGCCGGCCTGTTCGGCATGCTGCTCGGTTCGCTGGTGCTCACGCCCGTGGGCGACAAGTACGGCCGTCGTCCGGTACTGATCATCTCCACCTTCTTCTTCGCCATCTGCATGCTGCTGACCACGCGCGTGCAGACCATCGATGAATTGCTGATCCTGCGTTTCATCACCGGCTTCGGCCTCGGCAGCATCATGCCCAATGCAATGGCGCTGGTCGGCGAGTTCAGCCCGAACAGCTCGCGCGTGACGCGCATGATGCTGGTGTCGTGCGGCTTCACGGTCGGCGCGGCGGTCGGCGGCTTCGTCAGCGCGGCGCTGATCCCGGCGTTCGGCTGGCGTTCGGTGTTCCTGGTCGGCGGCCTGATCCCGGCGGCGCTGGGTGTGGCGATGCTGATCTGGCTGCCGGAGTCGATCCAGTTCCTGGTGCTGCGCAAGCGTCCGATGAAGCAGGTCGCACGCTGGCTCAACAAGGTGCAACCTGGTTTGCAAGTCAATGAAGGCAGCACCGTGGTCGTCAAGGAAGCCCGCAACGATGGCATGCCGGTGGCGGAACTGTTCCGTGACGGTCGCGCCGGCGTCACGCTGCTGCTGTGGCTGATCAGCTTCATGAACCTGATCAACCTGTATTTCCTGTCCAACTGGTTGCCGACCCTGATCAAGGATGCCGGCTATTCGACCGGCGCCGCAGTGCTGATCGGTACGTCGCTGCAGGTCGGCGGTATCGTCGGCACGCTGACGCTGGGCTGGTTCATCAATCGTTTCGGCTTTACCCGCGTGCTGGGCAGCTGCTTCGTGGTGGCCTGCGTCTTCATCGCGCTGATCGGCCATGTCGCCGCGACGCCGGTGCTGCTGTTCATCTGCGTGGTGGTGGCGGGCTTTTGCGTGGTCGGTGGACAGCCCGCGGTCAATGCGCTGGCCGGCACCTTTTATCCGACCCAGTTGCGTTCCACCGGCATAGGCTGGGCGCTCGGCATCGGCCGCATCGGCTCGGTGCTGGGGCCGGTCATCGGCGGCCAGCTGATCGCCATGCAATGGGCCAACGGTTCGCTGTTCATGGCCGCTGCGGTGCCGGCGATCGTGTCGGCGCTGATGGTGGCGCGCCTGCATTGGTATCGCCCGCAGTAGTTTCAGAATCGGTTTTTTTGAGAAGGACGCATCATGAATACGCGTGCAGAATCTTTCATCGCCAAAGCGGCGGTCAACATGGCCGGTTACCAGACGGGATTTGGTAACGAGTTCGCGACCGAGGCCTTGCCTGGTGCGTTACCGGCCAACCAGAACTCTCCTCAGCAAGTCGCCTACGGCCTGTATGCCGAGCAGTTGTCCGGTACCGCCTTCACCGCGCCGCGCGGCCACAACCGTCGCTCGTGGCTGTACCGGATTCGTCCGGCGGCGATGCATGAGCCGTTCGAGCGCATCGGCAACGGCCTCATCGGTCGCTTCGACGACGTCGAGACGCCGCCCAACCAATACCGCTGGGATCCGCATCCCATGCCGGACGCGCCCACCGATTTTGTTGCGGGCCTGATCACCATGGCCGGCAACGGTTCGCCCGATGCACAGACCGGTTGCGCGATCCATTTGTACGCGGCCAACCAGTCGATGACCGACAGCTATTTTTATTCCGCCGACGGCGAATTGCTGATCGTGCCGCAGGCCGGTCGCCTGCAATTGCTGACCGAACTGGGCGCCATCGAGATCGAGCCGCAGGAGATTGCAGTGATCCCGCGCGGTGTGCGCTTCCAGGTCAAGCTGCCCGACGGCAGCGCGCAGGGTTATGTATGCGAAAACTTCGGTGCGCTGCTGCGCTTGCCCGACCTCGGTCCGCTCGGCTCCAACGGCCTGGCCAATCCGCGCGACTTCATGACGCCGCATGCCTGGTATGAGGACCGTGAAGGCGACTTCAGGCTGGTCGCGAAATTCGGCGGCAACCTGTGGCAGGCCAAGATCGGCCATTCGCCGCTGGACGTGGTGGCGTGGCACGGCAACTACGCGCCGTACAAATACGACCTGCGCCACTTCAACACCATCGGCTCGATCAGCTACGACCATCCTGATCCGTCGATCTTCCTCGTGCTGCAGGCGCAGAGCGACACGCCGGGCGTGGATACGCTGGACTTCGTGATCTTCCCGCCGCGCTGGCTGGCGGCGGAAAACACCTTCCGCCCGCCGTGGTTCCACCGCAACGTGGCGAGTGAATTCATGGGCCTGATCCACGGCGAGTACGATGCCAAGGCCGAAGGCTTCCGGCCCGGCGGCGCCAGCCTGCACAATTGCATGACCGGCCACGGCCCGGATGGCGCCACGTTCGAGAAGGCCAGCCGCAGCGATACCAGCAAGCCGAACAAGGTTGGCGATACCATGGCCTTCATGTTCGAGACGCGCAACATCATCAAGCCGACGCGCCATGCGCTGAGTTCGCCGACGCTGCAAAAGAACTATTACCAGTGCTGGATGGATATCAAAAAGAACTTTGACCCGCACTTCAATCCACAACATCGTCCGGAGCAACAATGAGCATCACCCTCAATGAAACCCACGACGTCGGCCTGCGCAGTTGGGTCGCCTCGGCCAATGCCGCCGGCAATGATTTCCCTATCCAGAATTTGCCGTACGGCGTGTTCCGCAGGAAGGGCTCGGGAACCGATGAAGTGTTCCGCGCCGGCGTGGCCATCGGCGACAGCATCCTCGACTTGCGTGCGGCGTTTGAAAGCGGCGCCTTCGCCGGCTTCGGAGAGGCTGTGCACAAGGCCATCGTTGCAGCCACCGCGGGTAGCAATCTGAATCCGCTGATGGAACTCGACGCCGCGGCATGGTCTGCCCTGCGCCTGGCCTTGTCGACGCTGCTGCGCGCAGGTTCGGTGCATCAGCCGCAGCTGCAAGCCGCGCTGGTGCCGCAGGCGCAAGCCGAACACGCCTTGCCGGCGCAGATCGGCGACTACACCGATTTCTATACCTCGATCCATCACGCCACCGCGATCGGCAAGCTGTTCCGTCCCGACAATCCGCTGCTGCCGAACTACAAGTGGGTGCCGATCGGCTATCACGGCCGCTCGTCGTCGATTGCGGTGTCGGGCCAGCAGTTCCGCCGTCCGCTCGGCCAGCTCAAGCCGCCGGCATCCGATGTGCCCGTGTTCGGCGCCTGCAAGCGGCTCGACTATGAAATGGAAGTCGGCGTCTTCATGGGGCAGGGCAATGCCCTCGGCGACGCCATCGGCATCGGCGCCGCTGAATCCCATGTGTTCGGCCTGTGCCTGTTGAACGACTGGTCGGCGCGCGATGTGCAGGCCTGGGAATACCAGCCGCTCGGTCCTTTCCTGGCGAAGAATTTCGCCTCGACGATTTCGCCGTGGATCGTCACCATCGAAGCATTGGCGCCGTATCGCGCCGCGTGGACGCGCGACGCCGCCGATCCGCAGCCGCTGGCTTACCTCGACGCGCCGGACCTGCGCGAACACGGCGCCTTCGACGTGCAGCTGGAAGTGCTGCTGCAGACCGGGGCCATGCGCGAGGCCGGCACGGCGCCGCAACGGCTGTCGCTGGGCAATTTCCGCGACGCCTATTGGACCGTGTCGCAACTGGTGGCGCATCACACCGTCGGCGGTTGCAACCTGCGCGCGGGCGACCTGCTCGGTTCGGGAACGCTGTCGGGACCGACGCCGGAATCGGCCGGCTCGCTGCTGGAACTGACTGCCGGCGGCAAGCAGGCGATCAGCCTGGGCAATGGCGAGACGCGCGTGTTCATCGAAGACGGCGACACCGTCATCATGCGCGGCTGGGCGGGAGGGGAAGGATTGCCGCGCATCGGTTTCGGCGAGGTCGCGGGCACCGTGCTGCCGGCGCGCCAGGTTTGATCACACAGAAGGAGACAGCGGCATGACGATTCATCTTTACAGCTATTTCCGCAGCTCGGCGTCGTATCGCGTGCGAATCGCCCTGCACCTGAAGGGCCAGTCCTACGACACCGTGCCGGTGCATTTGCTCAACAACGGCGGCGAGCAATATGCGCCGGCATTCAGCGCGATGAATCCACAGTCGCTGGTGCCGGTGATGGAAGAGGATGGGCGTCATATCACGCAATCGCTGGCGATCCTGGAATACCTGGAAGAGCGCTTCCCGACGCCGGCGCTGCTGCCGCCGGGATTGCTCGACCGCGCGCACGTGCGCGAGATTTCGCTGGCGATCGCCTGCGACATCCATCCGCTCAACAACCTGCGCGTGCTGCGCATGCTCAAGCAGGAGCTGGGCATGAGCGACGAGGTAAAGCAGCAGTGGATACAGCACTGGATCGCGCTCGGCTTCGGCGCGCTGGAGAAGCAGCTGGCCGCCAGTGCGCAGCGCGGCCGTTTCTGTTTCGGCGAGTCGCCCACCATGGCCGATTGCTGCCTGATCCCGCAGATTTTCAATGCCCGTCGCTTCAATGTCGACATGGCGCCTTATCCGACGCTGGTCGCGATCGAGGAAGCGTGCAGCGCGCTCAAGGCCTTCCAGCTGGCGCAGCCGTCGGCGCAACCCGACGCGGCGTAATCTTCCACAGCCTCGTTCGAGGTCCTGCCGACGGCGCAGCAACTTCAGAAGCGCCGCCGGCAATCTCTCTCATCCATCTTGGAATCCGTCCGGTCCGGTGTCACGCCGTTGCCGGGTTTCCATTTGATGCCTGTTGGAAATTTACCAAAGTTTGTGGCGTGGACGTACCGCGCATCCCGGAAATGGAGAGATGCGCGGGAGATTGCCGGTATAATTTTCTGCGCTGTCGAGAATAAAAAAACGGACGAGGTTCGATGGCAAAAAAGCAATATTGCAGGCGCTGGCAGCGTCTGCCCATAAAACGATTCAGTCTGACTCAGGGAATCACGTTGTCGTGGTGACGGGGAGCGGGAAATGACATCGACTTGACACACTGCGGGGCCGCGCGTCGCAAGATCGCTAGCGACGGCCGGATGCGTTCAGGTCGACAGATGTTCAGCGCCACATTCACGCATGCGCGAGGCTGTTTCCGGGGGGCGGTTTTTCTTCGCTGGGGTTCAAGTATGCAAGTGGTCAGCCGACCTTATCGCTGGGCGATCTACGGTTTGCTGGTGGTCGTGATCGCCGCCGGTATCGGGCTGTTTTTCGCCATGGCGCGCACGGCCAAGGATATTCGTGCGTCGACGACGCCGCTGCTGCAGGAGAAAATCCCCACGCTGCGTCACCTGTCCGATTTTGAAAGTGCGCTGCTGCGCTATCAATTGGCGCTCAACAAGTATTACGTCGCCTCGATCGGCCGCGACCGCTTTGACACCCTGGAGACCCAGGCGGGCGAAGAAATGGCCGACAACTTCGATTATGTGCGGCGCGACTTGCAGCAGGCGACCCAGATGAGCACGCTGCGCGCCAATTACGACGCCGTGCTGGCGATGGGGCCGGCGCTCGAGAAGATCATGCTGGCGCCGCCGGTCAACCGGGAAAAAGCGCGCCTGCTGCTCAGCGAACTCAACGTCAAGACCAACATCATCCGCAACCTGCTCGGCAAGGCCAAGCAGGAAGTCGAAGCCGGCGTGTATGAAGTGGGCGACATGGCCAACAGCGGCGTCGACGAAATTTCGCGCCTGGTGCATATCTATAGCGTCGGCATGCTGTTGACCGCTTTGTTCATGATGTATCACGTATGGGCGCGCTTCCGCTCCGAGAACGTGCTGGCCTTCCAGGCGGCGCACGATCCGCTGACCGGCCTGGCGCACCGCGGCTCGTTCGAGCGCCGCCTCAAGACGATGGCGGACCAGCCGCATACGGTGGTGCTGGGCATGATCGACCGTTTCGAGCGTGTCGTCGGCGGCCTCGGACATGCGTTCGGCGATCGCCTGATGCAGGAAATGGCGACCCGCATCAAGCGCGCAGCCGAACGTCATGGCGGCGAAGTGTTCCGTCTCAACGGCGCCAATGTGGCGATCCTGTACAAGTCCAATGGCGACAATCTCAGCTTCCAGGAAGCCCTGTCGAGCTTGCAGGAATACATGCGCCAGCCGTTCGAGTTCGGCCAGCACGAGATTTTTTCCAGCATGAGCATGGGCGGCGCCGAGTATCCGCGCGACGGCGCCGAGCCGGCGCACCTGCTGCAGAATGCTGATGCGGCGCTGCAGGCGGCGCGCGATGCCGGCGGCGATTGTTTCGTGCAGTATTCGAACGCGCTCAACACCCGCGCACAGGAACGCCTGGCGCTGGAAGCGCAACTGCGCCACGCGATCGAACGCAACGAACTGGAGTTGCATTTCCAGCCGCAGCAAGGTCTGACCGATGATCGCCTGGTCGGCTTCGAGGCGCTGGTGCGCTGGCGCCGCAACGGCGAGTTGATCTCGCCGGCCGACTTCATTCCGCTGGCCGAAGAGTCGGGCCTGATCGTGCCGATCGGCGACTGGGTGCTGGCCGAAGCGTGCCGTCAGGCCAAGATCTGGAGCCTGGAGACGCCGCGCAAATTCGTCATCGCGGTGAATATCTCGCCACGCCAGTTCCATCATCCTTCCTTCCTGCGCCGCGTCACCACCACGCTCAGCGAAAGCATGATCGATCCGTCTTTCATCGAACTGGAAATCACCGAGGGTATCGTCATGCGCGATGTCGAACGCACCATCGAGTTGCTGGAAGACCTGCGCAAGCGCGGCCTGACGCTGGCGATCGACGACTTCGGCACGGGCTATTCGTCGCTGGCCTATTTAAAGCGATTCTCGATCGACAAGCTCAAGATCGACCAGTCCTTCATCCGTCACCTGCGCCCCAACAGCGAAGACGCGGCGATCGTGCAGGCGGTCATCAACCTCGGCCACCATCTTGGCTTGTCGGTGATTGCCGAAGGCGTGGAAACCGTGACCCAGCGCGAATTGTTGCGTGCCTGGGGCTGCGATGAAATCCAGGGGTACTTCTACGGCCGGCCGTTGTCGGCTGACAAGGCGACGCAGTTCATCTTCGATAACTAAGCTCGCTAAACCGACGGACGGCGCGGCACCAGCAGATTGCCGGTCATCACCAGCACCGGCTGGTTGTCCTGGTTGAAGGTGGTGACGCGATGCTTGAGGAAGCCCTGTTGCGGCTTCGATTGCGAGAACTTCAGTTCCAGCACCTCCACCTCGATGTGCAGGCGATCGCCCGGACGGGTGGGGCGCGGCCAGCGGAATTCCTCGAAGCCGGCGCCAATGATGCCGCCGTGGATCGGCAGGGTTTTCACCAACAGGCGCATGGTCAGCGCGGCGGTATGCCAGCCGCTTGCCGCCAGTCCGCCGAAAAAGCTGTGCGCGGCGGCAACTTCGTCGAGATGGAAGGGCTGTGGATCGTAGCTGGCGGCGAACGCCTTGATGGCGTCGGCGCTCAACTCCTCATCGTCGGCGTGGCTGAATTTCTGGCCGGCGGTGAAGTCTTCCAGATAGAGTAAATACGCAGGCATTGGCGGTCTCCCTTGACTTGTCTTATAATGTAGATTGCAAAATGATAGTCAGTTGTTCATCCGAATGATAGCCAGCCAGATGGGACTTGTCCATGGAACGTAAAAGCTTCGGCAACATGCAATGCCCGGTAGCCCGCACGCTGGAGCGCGTGGGCGAGTGGTGGAGCATCCTGATCCTGCGCGACGCGCTGCACGGGCTGACTCGTTTCGACCAGTTCCAGAAAAGCCTGGACATCGCGCCCAACATGCTCACGCGCCGTCTCAACTCACTGGTCGAATCGGGCCTGCTGGAGCGCCGCCAGTACAGCGAACGGCCTCCGCGCCACGAATATATCCTGACCGACCTGGGGCGCGATTTCCGTTCCATCCTGGTTGCACTCAACGCCTGGGGCAACAAGCATTTTGCGCCGGAAGGACCGAGCGTGCTGCTGATCGATTCGACCACGGGCGAAGAGGCCGAACCGGTGATGGTCGACGGCAAGAGCGGCAAGCGCCTGAATTCGCCTGATTTTGTGTTCGCGCCGGGTCCGCAGGCCAATGAAGGCATGAAAGCACGCATCAACTTTGCCCGCGAACGCGCCGTAGAAGCGGCTGCCAACGATGCGGCAGCGAGCCCGCCCGAGGCACGTGCGGCGGCCAAGCCGGCCAAGGCGCCGCGCAAGAAGGCGGGCGCGCGCAGCGCCTGATCTCCCTCCGTTTATTGCGGTTTCGCTGGTCTCCAGGGCGTCGTTGTTACGACGCCATTTTTTTGCCGGTTTCAACACATGCGCTTGACAGGGATGGGACGGATGATTAGTATGCATATACATTAATGCATATGCATTGATTGTTTGAATTGCTGGGAAGGTCGATTTCCATGTTTAACCAATGCACCTGTACCCGCCTGCGTCGTCTGACGCGGCGCATTACCTCGATCTATGACCGCCATTTGTTGCCGGACGCGCTCACCATCAGCCAGTACTCGTTGCTGAGCCGGGTGGGGCGGCACGGTTCCATCGCCAATTTGCGCCTGGCCGCGGAAATGGGCATGGATCGCAGCACCCTGAGCCGCAACATCAAGCCGCTGATGGCGGCCGGATGGATTGCCACGGTCGACATGCCGCCTGACGAACATGTCGACAAGCGCTCGTTCGGACTCGCTCTCAGCGACGCAGGCAAGGCCAAGCTGGCGGCAGCACGTCCTAACTGGGTGCAGGCGCAGCTGGAAATCGACGGCCTGCTCGGCGAGGATTTGCATGCCGCCTTGTCCGGCATGATCGACGCGGCCTACGACAAATTGCAGGAAGCCTGAGCCGGCCAGTCCGGGCAGGCTGTTTCAATGCATCTTCAACGCAGCTCCAACGCATCTTCAATACCTGCACCATCAATGCCTGCGCGCATTGATGGTTTTTTATTCACCATTATTTTGAATGAGCGTCATGAATAAAGTCACTCAAGCCATCGCGCAGCGCACCTCGCACCGTTTCAGTTATGCGTGGGTGGTTGTCGCCGTGATCTTCCTTGTCCTGCTGACGTCGGCCGGCATCCGCGCCACGCCGTCGGTCATGATCCTGCCGCTGGAACATGAATTCGGCTGGAACCGTTCCACCATCTCGCTGGCGATTTCCTTCAACATCGCGCTGTACGGCCTGATCGGTCCGTTCGCCGCCGCGGCCATGCAACGCTTCGGCATTCGTCCCGTGGTGATGGGCGCGCTGGTGCTGCTGTCGATCGGCACTGCGCTGAGCACGCTGATGCAGATGCCGTGGCACATGGTCATGACCTGGGGTTTGCTGGTCGGCTCCGGCACCGGCGTCGCCGCCAACACCTTGGGCGCGACGATTGTCAGCCGCTGGTTTGAAATGCGCCGCGGCCTGGCGATGGGTTTGCTGACCGCCAGCGCAGCGACCGGCCAGATGGTGTTCCTGCCGCTGATGGCATCGATGGTCGAGCATTACGGCTGGCGCTCGGTGGCCTTCCTGGTGGCGATCGTCGCTGCCGCGGCGGTGCCGCTGGTGGCCTTGTTCCTGCCGGAACGTCCGTCCGACGTTGGCCTGCGCCGCTACGGCCAGGCTGCCGATGCGCCGGACGATGCCGCCGTGAAGGCGCGCAACCCGCTGGCGATTGCCTTCGACGCGCTGCGCCAGGCGATGAAGGTGCGCGATTTCTGGCTGCTGTTCTTCAGTTTCTTCGTCTGCGGCATGAGCACCAACGGCTATATCGGCACGCAGTTCATCGCCATGTGCAACGACTACGGCATTTCGGAAGTCGGCGGCGCCAGCATCCTGGCGGCGATGGGCATGCTCGATCTGGTCGGCACGACCTTGTCGGGATGGCTGTCGGATCGCTTCAACCCCCGTGTGCTGCTGTTCTGGTACTACGGCTTGCGCGGCATTGCGCTGATCTTCCTGCCCTATGCATTCGGCCTCGACTACTTCGGCCTGACCGTGTTCGCGATCTTCTACGGTCTCGACTGGATTGCCACCGTGCCGCCGACCGTGCGCCTGGCCAACGATGTGTTCGGTCGCCTGGCAGCGCCGATCGTGTTCGGCTGGATCGTCGCCGGTCACCAGCTCGGCGCCGCTGCCGCCACCACGATATCGGGCTTCATGCGCGCCAACCTCGGCGACTATACGGCCTCGTCGATACTGATGGGCGTGGCCTGCCTGATCGGTGCGGTGATGGTGTTGCGCATCAAGGGGCAGCAGCATGACAAGCCGCTGGCGGTTCCTGCATAGTCAGCTTCTTCCCGCCGGACTTCCCGACGCACGCAAGAACGCCCGCTTCACGTTGATGAAGCGGGCGTTCTTGTTTCAGCGCTGTTGCAAGATGAGTGCGGCGATTACTTGGCCAGCGCCTTGCGCAGGGCGGAGGTCGCCAGATCGACGGCGCTTTTCGCAGCCGGGGTGTCGCCCAGCGCATTGAGCATCACGAAGTCGTGGATGGTGCCGAGGTAACGCACCTGCGTCACCGGCACGCCGGCCTTGGCCAGCTTGGCGGCATAGGCTTCGCCTTCGTCGCGGAGGACGTCGTTTTCATCGGTGATGACCAGCGCCGGCGGCAGATCCTTCAGCTGTTCGAGTGTGGCGTTCAATGGCGCGATATGCGGATCCTTGCGATTGGCGCCGGCCGGAAGGTAGGCGTTCCAGAACCACTTCATCGCTTCCTTGGTCAGCCATGGGCCGTTGGCGAACTGGTTGTAGGAACCGTTTTCAAAATTGGTGTCGGTCACCGGATAGAACAGCACCTGATACTGGATCGCCGGACCCTTGCGTTCCTTGGCCAGCAGGCTCACGACCGCAGTCATGTTGCCGCCCACGCTGTCGCCGGCAATCGCCAGGCGGCTTGCATCGACGTTGAATTCCGCCGCGTGCTCGGCGACGTACTTGGTTGCGGCGTAGTCCTGTTCGATGGCGATCGGATAGCGTGCTTCCGGCGAGCGATCATAGTCGACGAAGACCACGGCAACCTTGGCGCCGTCGACGATCTGGCGCACCAGGCGATCATGCGTATTGACGTCGCCCATCACCCAGCCGGCGCCGTGGAAGTACATCACCACGGGCAGCGTTTCCTTGTTGCCTTGCGGGCGCAGGATGCGGATGCGGGTGCTGCCGGTCGGGCCGACCGGGATCACGCGGTCTTCGATGTCGGCAGCTGGTTTGGCAACCTTGCCGGACTGCGCGCCGGCCAGCAGGTTGCGTGCCTGTTCAGGTGTCAGCGTGTAGATCGGAGGACCGCCGGCGGCGGCCAGCGCGTCGAGGAAACCCTGGGTTTGCGGTTCGACGGAGGCGGCCGATGCAGATTGGGCGGTCGAAGCGGCAGCGAGTGCGATGGCGCTGAGGGCGAGCAGTTGTTTGATCGATTTCATGATGTTTCCTTTCGGGTGTCTGGCGGGTTGATTATTCGAGCAATTAAATTGTGTGCAATGTATTTGATGCTTTGGCAAATGAAACGAGTCATGCATGCGCTTGCCTTTCTGGGTGGGGGGCAGTGCATGGAACGAATAATAAATTGTTGAAAATTAAATTGCAAGCAATTTAAAAATAAAAATACGGCAGCTTCATTTTTGCCGACCGGAGAAGTGGAAAAAAGGGGAGCGGAAGAGGAGGGGGCTTGCGCCACGCAGGCGCAAGCAATGCATCAACGCCGCATCAATCCCACTGCGGCGCAAAGTCCGGATCGGCAAGGCGTTCGCCCTTGTCCAGTTTGGCGATGGCGGCCATCTCGGCGTCGCTGAGGCGGATGTTCTGCGCCGCCAGGTTGCTTTCCAGGTTGGCCCGCTTGGTCGACGACGGAATCGTGGCGAAGCCTTGCTGCAGCGACCACGCCAGCGCGATCTGGGCCGGATTGGCCTGGTGCGCCCCGGCGATCTCGATGATGGTCGGATCGCTCATGACCTTGCCGTAAGCCAGCGGCATGTAGGCCGTCAGGTGAATGCCCTGGCTGCGCGCGAACTCGACCACCTTGCGGTTTTGCAGGAAGGGATGGATCTCGATCTGCTGGCTGGCGATTTCCTTCGCGCCGACGGCGGCAATGGCTTGCTGCAGATGCGCGATGGTGAAGTTCGACACGCCGATCAGCCTGGTCAATCCCTCCGCCTTGGCTTCGGCCAGCGCCTCCATATAGGCCGCGACGGCGATACTGTCACCGGGCGCCGGCCAGTGGATCAGCGTCAGGTCGACCTGGTCCATCTGCAGTTTGGTCAGGCTTTCCTTCAGGCTGGGGATCAGCTTGTCCTTGCCGAGGTTGTCGGTCCAGATCTTGGTGGTGACGAACAAATCCTTGCGCGCCACGCCGGCAGCGGCAATGGCCTTGCCGACTTCGGCTTCGTTGCCGTAGATCTGCGCGGTGTCGATATGGCGGTAGCCGAGTTCAAGGCCATTGGTGACGGAGTCGATGACTTGCTGCCCTTTCAGGCGGAAGGTGCCGAGGCCGAATGCGGGAATGGTGCTCATGGAATTCCTTGGTTAATGAGATGGGGGAGATGGGACCGCGGGTTACATCCCGACGCGAAGGAGAGGGACGCGTGCGGTACTCACTCCATGGACAGCAGTATGCGGGCAAAGTGCTGTTGCAAAAATACGGTGCGAAGCAAAACTTTATTGCGTCTAAGGCAAATATCGATCACGCCGAACGTCCTCGATTTTACTTTCGAATATTTCGATGATTGACTGACATTCTTTCCGTTTTTCTTTCGTGCATCGTTCGCTCATACTTCGCTCCATGGTGAACGGCCCAGACAAAGACGGCCACCAACGAAGCAATCAACCCTTATCGAATTCATCGTCAATACCTCAGGAGAACATCATGGCAATCGCAAAAGCACAACCAGGCAAAACACTGTTGAACCCAACTAACCACACGCTGATCATGATCGACCACCAGTCGCAAATGTCGTTTGCCACGCACTCCATCGACATGGTCACGCTGCGCAACAACGTCGCACTGGTCGCCAAGGCCGCCAAGGAATTCAAGGTATCGACAATTTTGACGACGGTTGCCGAAAAATCCTTCTCCGGTCCGATGTTCGATGAAATCAAATCGGTGTTCCCGAACGAAGAAGTGATCGACCGCACCAGCATGAATACGTGGGAAGACCCGCGCATTGCCGACCGCGTCAACGCCATCGGCAAGGAAAAGATCGTGCTGGCCGGCCTCTGGACCTCGGTATGCATCGTCGGCCCGGCGCTGTCGGCGCTGGACCAGGGCTTTGAAGTCTATGTCATCACCGACGCCAGCGGCGACGTCTCGAATGAAGCGCACCAACGCGCCATCGAACGCATGATCCAGCTGGGCGCACGTCCGATGACTTCGCTGCAATACCTGCTCGAACTGCAACGTGACTGGGCCCGCACCGAGACCTACAATGAAACCGTCACCACCGCGATCGCCAATGGCGGCGCTTACGGCCTGGGTCTGATTTACGCCAAGACCATGTTCAACGCTTCCGAAGCGCATTAACCTGCTCACGATCCTACTGCGAGGCCGTGATCCGGCGCCGGGCGGTGCTCGGAATCCTCATGTACTGAAGTACATTCCGGTTCCTCCGCTCCATCCGCCACCGGCTGACGGCCTCTCGCTACGGATCGTGAACAGGTTTTACGTAGTTGAAATCCCTGACAACACCAACGAACAACCCCAGGAGTGAACATGAGCGCCGACCTGATTCTGCTGAACGGAAATTTCCACACCATCGACAAAGCCCAGCCGCTGGCAAGCGCCGTCGCGATCAAGGACGGCAAGTTCCTCGTCGTCGGCGACGCGGAAGCCGCCATGCGCCATCGCAGCGACGCCACCAAGGTGGTGGACCTGAACGGCCGCAGCGTCGTGCCGGGCCTGAACGATTCGCACATCCACCTGATCCGCGGCGGCCTCAACTACAACCTCGAACTGCGCTGGGAAGGCGTACCGTCGCTGGCCGATGCCCTGCGCATGCTGCGCGAGCAGGCCTTGCGCACGCCGCATCCGCAGTGGGTGCGCGTGGTCGGCGGCTGGACTGAATTCCAGTTTGCCGAACGCCGCATGCCGACGCTGGAAGAAATCAACGCCGCCGCACCGGACACCCCGGTGTTCATCCTGCACTTGTACGACCGCGCCTTGCTCAACCAGGCTGCGCTGCGCGCCGTCGGTTACAACAAGGACACCCCGAATCCGCCGGGCGGAGAAATCCAGCGCGACGCCGCCGGCAATCCGACCGGCATGCTGATCGCCCGTCCCAACGCCATGATCCTGTACGCGACGCTGGCCAAAGGCCCGACGCTGCCGCTCGACCAGCAAGTCAACTCGACGCGCCAGTTCATGCGCGAACTCAATCGCCTCGGCGTCACCAGCGTGATCGATGCCGGCGGGGGTTTCCAGAATTATCCGGAAGACTACGCCATCATCGACCAGCTGGCGCGCGAGCAACAGCTGACCGTTCGCATCGCCTACAACCTGTTCACGCAGAACAAGGGCAAGGAACTGGGCGACTTCCAACGCTGGACCGACATGATCAAGCCGGGCCAGGGCGACGACTTCTATCGCCACAACGGCGCCGGCGAAATGCTGGTGTTCTCGGCGGCCGACTTTGAAGACTTCCTCGAGCCGCGTCCCGAACTCGCCGCCGGCATGGAAGACGAACTTGAAAAAGTGGTGCGCCATCTGGTGTCCAATCGTTGGCCGTTCCGCCTGCATGCGACTTACGACGAGTCGATCAGCCGCATGCTCGACGTGTTCGAAAAAGTGAATCGCGATATTCCGTTTGGCGGCCTGCACTGGATCTTCGACCACGCCGAAACCATCTCGCCGCGCAACATCGAGCGCGTGCGCGAACTCGGCGGCGGCCTGGCGATCCAGCATCGCATGGCGTTCCAGGGCGAATATTTCGTCGACCGCTACGGCAAGGAAGCCGCCA
>Ga0308165_1002365_pt1 | contig 22828 bp, 21 predicted proteins | sample PhyWR2_FD_201032 | JGI IMG/M metagenome (GOLD analysis project Ga0308165, IMG submission 201032) | Phyllosphere microbial communities from UC Gill Tract Community Farm, Albany, California, United States - DLSLW.R2 | ecosystem: Host-associated > Plants > Phyllosphere > Unclassified | place: USA... | reverse complement strand
AGCCCATTGAACACGGTCTTGCAGGTAGTCCAGCGGGTCTTTGCGCCCGATCATCCGATTAGTCTTCCAAGTGATGAGCGCACAGTTCAGTGCCAAGTAGCTTGGTATCTCGGCTTCTGCGAGCAGGGCATCCGGAAAGATATGGTGGTACTCGCGCTTCTGAATGCTGTCGTAGGTCGCAGTTTTATGATCCGCGAAGTCGATCGCGCCCAGATAGGTTGTTACGCCTAGGATGGCACGTGCTTCAATACCCGCCGCCTTTGGCCAGCCAGCAGCCATCAGTGAATCCACATCCGCCAGCGGGAATTCGGAACGATTCAGCGCGGGCACGGTCGCCAACTCGGCATCGGTAAAGCCTGGATTCTTTAGCAGTGCCTTGATGGCCTTGAAGTCGGCAAACGCGCGCGACGCAGCAGTGTTCTCGTAGCGGTCTGTGAAAAAGGCCGACCACAGGTACCGGCGCAGTAGCTTTTCTGCCTTGGCCAAGAAATCACCGTGGTCCGGGATCAACTCGTAGGCAGCCGCGATAACTGCAAGCACCGCATTCGTCGGCAACCGAGCTTCATCGAATATACGCTGGCCTTCTAGGAAAGATGCCATCCGCTCAAGCCCGCGCTCCAGTTTGGGCCAGTTTTGCAGTAACTGCTTCTTGTCCATCTCGATCATGCCGCGCGTGTTGGGCAGCTTTTCCTGCAACAACGCCGAGGTAGACAAAATAAGATCGGACACATTGCCATAGCGCCGCGCCGTTGGGCATTTGTCGTTCAGACTGGCTTCCAGAGCATGGAGCGATTTCTCCGCAACGCTTTCAACTTCGGCCACGATGATGTCGTACAGAGACAGGGGCTTGCTGTTCGTGTTCATATTGATGAACACCTGCAATGCCACATCTTTGCTGGTATCGGCAGGCAGCGACAGGTATGGCAAATTGAAGTGCGTCACACGCTCGCGCAGCGTGGTGATCTCGCTGAGCAACTGCTTTTTGAATTCGCCAAATTTCTCCAGCTTGGCAAATGCATCGTCTTCGGTAGGTAACGGCTTCAACGGCCTAGCAGCTCCATCCAACCAGTGCTCAATAGTCTTGGACAGGTCGCCAGGCCGGAGCAAAGACACCGGAATCAATCCGCGCTCAAGGCACTTAGTTGGTTCTTCGGCCCAGCGCGGCATGCGAACCTGATGTTTATTGACCCAGCGCGGAATACAGCGGATCTCAGCGTCAGCCCTCGACTTGCTTTCACCCCGATCAAACTGCGGCAGATAGACGAAGAAAGTCTCCCACTCGTAGTTGTTGTGCATCGACCGCCAAAACGCCGTTAACCGTTGTTGGCCATCCAGCAAATGCTGTGTCACGGTGCCTGGCGCGGCTGGGTCAGATGTGGCGATGTAGCGAGACTCGAACTTCTCTGCACCAGCTACTTCAAGTGCCAGTGTCACGCCTACTGGCAGATTGTTGATGATGGTATTCAGAAAACTCGCAATTCGACCACGATCCCAGGCTTCGAAACGTTGAAAGCGCGGCAGCTTGATCATGCCTTGCTGGATGTTTTGAAACCAGACGCCAAGGGTTCTGTCCTGGGCTTTGCTTGATTGCTGCATGATGCTCATTCGCCTGCTCCTGTTTTTTTTCTGCCGCGCGTTTTCTTCGGTGCTGCTTCTGGCTCGACGTACAAATCCTCCAGGCCATGCGCAATGGCCAGGGACTTGTCGTTCCTGCACTTCTCACGCACGCGCTCGGGCCAGTAATTCATGGCCAGGTGCGCCCAGTCGTAGTCGCCTTTTTCCAGTTTGGCCCAGGTGTCCTTGAGGATCTTCTGCCAGGGCTTGTGGCGGAACAGCGGCCACAGCGGCGCGGCAGTGATCTGCACGCCGTCGTTGTGGTTGGGTTTATAGGTGGGCGCGAGCTTGAGCAGGGTATCGCGCAGCTCGATCAATTCCAGCTCGAAGGCTTGCAGGGCCTCGAACTGCTTTTCGTCGTCGCGCGTGCGGACAGAAGCCTTGTTGCGCAGCGCTGTCACGTCAGCGCCGATTTGTTTAAGCTTGGGCTCGACAAAGTCGTTGATGGCGGTGTACAGCGTCTGGCTGGTGACGCTGGGGTAATAGACCCACAGCGTATAGCTGCTAGACATCGTGGACAGCGGCCAGTAAATCGGCGCTTTACGGCGACTTTTAGAATAGCGCTGCAAATGGAAAGCAAAGAAGTCGCGTTGCAGCCAGCGGCGCGTATCGTCGGGCGGAGTCAAATTGACACGTCCAAACACTTCCTCAATGAGGAGCGCTAGATCATGAGGATGGCCTTGATCGTCAACCAGGAGGCCGGAGTGCGCATGGAAGGGTTCAGCTCCATCAGGGAGGGTGCCGGGACTCTTCGTAGGTAGCGGATCGAAAGGCGAGGGTTCAGGAGGCGCGGGGCGTTCGCTGGTCGCTAAACGCCAATCAAAGCGCCCAAATGCGACACCAATACACCAAGATAAAAGTGCTGGCTGGTTATCCGCAGGTACTTCGGTCTCAGCATCGTCCTCGTCTGAACTTACCTCACCACTAATGTTGTCATCCTTCAGTAGGAGTGGCATGTCAATAGCTGCTCTATCACCATCTTCGAATTTGTAAAGGTCAAACGCAATATCGTTAATCTGTCTCTGTATATCGGTCAGTGCAGATTCCGCTTGATTTGAGTCGTACGGACCAAGCCGAGAGCGAAGGAGCGTCGGCAAGAGAAATGCAAGTGATGTTTCTTCAACGGAATCAATGGTTCGCTTTAATGACCATGACCTAAGACATGCGTCTGCTAGAAAGCTTTTTTGAACCGGATCCAAGATAGGTACTGGCGTTCGCTTAATTGTGCCAACCTCATAAGAGCCAAACGCCATCTGGATACTTAGCAACAAGGAAAATGAGGAACTATTGGTGAGCGCAACTAAGGCAAGGAGTGTCTCCTCTTGGTTGTCGTTGACGAGTATTGCTGGTCCTTTGCTACCAAAAATACTATTTGGTGGTAACACTCGAAAGCTAGCACCTCTTTGACTTCTCGCTGACCATGTCACGCCAGGGCGAAAATATTTCGTCTGATTCCAGCATTTCGAATTATTCTCCGAAGCTCTACCCATACTCAGTTCGGCCAATTTCCACTGCCCAAGGTGATAACCATCACCTGACCAATCCACTACAACGTGGAATTTTTGGTAGAAGGTTGCAAATTCACCACCCTTGGCCAAAAAAGCCCACTTCTTTCCTTCTTTAGATTCCTTTCGGTTTTCAATCAAAAGATGGCTTGGGACTTCCCAAAGTAGTCGAAGCCACTGAAAATTCGCCCCCGTTGAGAGCCCCATCCAAGCCTCACGATCGGTCGAATTCATTGATGGAATTCTTCTAAATGAATTGCGAACGCAGTCGCTAACCCAGTATGCAAATGGCGAGGTTGGAATATTTCGAAAATATTCTGAAGGCAATGAAAAAATACCGCTCCCTAGCGTGCCGCCTCTTACATGGCGTACAGCATTTAACAAAGCCGTTGCTTTGTCCGCATCATCTAGGAGTCGTAGAAAAGTGGTCATAGCGCTTTCTCCAAAACGTAGGCAGCAGCTTCGACCATTGCATCATCCATTACTCCATGGCCAAGGTCGGCAACCACCTCAGGGTGGGCAACCCCGAGAATAATTTGCTCTCGCCAGGGTTGATATCGAGAAAGAAAAAAACACGTTCTAGAGGTGATAGCCCCAAGCAAACCCTTATTGCGGAGTAGTTCTAATCCGCGCTCGACAAAAATTGCGACCAAGTCGTTTTTTGAACGTGGATACGCATTAGTTAGCTTATCTTTGACCCCCACACATAACGCGCCAAATGGCGGATTCATCACCACCACATCAAACACCTCGCGGCACAAATCAATGAGGCGAAGCCCTTGCAGAGCATCCTGCGCAAACAGCCGCCCTTGGTAGGTGGATTGGGTCGCCTGGGCAAACTCGGTCAGCGCCAAGCGCAAGCGGGCTTCGGCTTTTTTCCACTGCTCCATGTCCGCCTCTTGAAACAAGCTGCCATGCTCACCAAACACCTGGCGAATTAAATGCGGCAACTCGCTCTCCACTTGAAGCAATACGCCCAGCTCGGGTAGGCCTTTGAGCAATTGCAGCGTTTTTTCAAACAGATCAGCATCCAAGTGATCCAGGGCGGCGGCAAACTGCTGGCGCAACTCGGGCTCTGCTGGCGGTGCAATGGCTGCAACCACATGGCCACGCCCAATCAGCGGGCGATCTTTGGCTTTGATACCGGCATCGTGCCAAGCCCGCTGCGCCCGCAGCCACAGCGCCAGGGAGGCAATCTGCGCAGCGCGGGGGTCGATGTCCACGCCGTAGATGTTGTGTTCGATGATGAGGCGCGGCACATCGCGCAGCAAGGCTGCTTCGTCGGCGTAGGTCGGGCACAGCGGTGCATAGGTGGCAGGAGCCGTTCTATTCACTTCGGTATTAATAGCTTGTAGCGCTTGACCACCAAGGGCTATAGCTGTTTTTGATACCTGTTCTGCTGTGTGCGCTGCATCGGAGGGCACATGCAGCGACCCGGGGCCATGCTGCTGCTCCCAGGCCCATGCCTCCCGGTAAATCTCGGCGAATAGGTCAAAGGCATACAAGCCGAAGTGCATGGAGCCGCAGGCAGGGTCCAGCAGCTTCAGCGTGCGCGGGTCGCGCACCGGGTGGTGGGCAATGACCATGGCCTTGCGCTGTGGTTCGTCGCTCTTCAAACGCTCGACGATTTCCTGGCAGACGGCCACAAACCAGCGCTCTTGGTAAACGCAGCCATCACCACCGTGCCGATCTGCCCGGCAAACTAGAAAAATGCCGTCCCATAGCTCTTGCGTGGACAGGCCTGCAAAACGCTGCTCACGCAAGGCGGGTTTGAGACGCTGAAAGTAATCGTCCCAGGTGTCATTGGAGTAACGGTCGTACGTGTTCACGCAATGCGCAAACTCGATCATGGCCTGGACTCCTGCTTCGGTAGTGTCGAAGGTGGGAAGATCTGACCACCGGCCAGCTTGAACGAGGGCCGCGACCGAACCTGGGCGAAGATCGTCAGAGTCAAACCTGCGCAGAAATACATCCTGCGGTGTGCAGAGCAGGTACTGGCAGCGATCGCGCAGAGCGGTTTTGCCCTGGGTGGCTTGGTACCAAAGGCGTCCCAAGGTGTTGTCCACCAAGAACTCCACCACGTAACGTGGCGTGAAGAACTGGTTGCGCACAGCCAGTTCGCGGCTGTTGCGCGGCGCCTGACTGGCCTCGCGCATCGCCTTGCGCTCTTCTTTGGAGTTGAAGTATTGGTAGATCCAGCCGATGGTTTCGTCCTGGCCCCACAGCGGGGCGATGTCGGCGTCGTTGATCAGGTTCAGCACCTGCAACAGCGCGGCCTCGCGCGGAAACAGGCGACCCTGTGGTGAATAGCGATCGAACAGGCCTGGCAGGTCTTGGGCAAGTTCATCGAAGACGCTGAACAGGTATATGCGGTAGGCATCACCGGTTTCGCCCAGGCCGGTGCCGGCCAAGCGTGCATAAAGTTGGAAACCCTTGGCCTGAAAGCCGTTGGCGACCGACTCCACCAACAGACCACGCGCCTCCGCCATGCGCAGTGCTGCCAGGCGGTTGAGCACAGTGAAGGCTTGCTCACGGACAATGCGGTCAAGCGCCTGGGCGGCATTCATGTCGCCACTGGCGGTGTAATGCGCCAGGGTGTCGCGCAGAATGCGCGCCGTTTCGCGCTGGGCGTCGTTGATATGGCGCAGGCTGACTAGCTTCGCCACGGTGCCCGTGTTCGGGTCCATGCCGTAGTCGTTCTGGAGCTGGCGGGTGAATTCTTCTTCCAGCACGCGGCGTGCATCGTTGACGAAGCGCTGCAGGCGGTTTCTTGTTGTTTGGTCGAAGGCCATGGTGTTTACCAGACGCAAGTGAAGTGGGGCCGAAGAGGTTCCATGGCCTGCGGAAGACTCTCAGCGCAGGTAACGCCCAGGAAAGTGGCAGCTCGTGTGGTGCCAACGTATAGATACTTGGCAAACAAGTCAGGATGTCGCTTTGCCAGTGCGTCGATGCCTACAAAAAAAACTGCTTCGAACTCAAGGCCTTTGATGTGCTGGATATCAAAAACACGCACATCGTTGTCGTTGCCCATAACTTGGCCTTTGGGGCAGGCCACGACTTGGATGTTGTCGTCCTCAAGAATCTCGTTCAGCGAATCCGCGAGAGGTTGAATTTCTGCTTCGCTGTTGACGAATATTGCGGTAGAGGGAAGCTGCTTCAGGTAGCTGGCGATATAGCGAATTCGGTCAGCCAGCCAAGTATTTGTCTCATCTGAATTGGTTGACTCTAGAAGCGCAGGCTGTTCGCCATCGTTGTTGACGTGTGGCGGCAAAGATGCGTCTTGTGTATCGCCACCTAGCTCTTGGATGATGGCACGCGCCAGATCATTTAGTTGACGACTTTGCCGGTACGACACACTGACACGGCGGATTTCAATTTCAGGGAAAAACCATTTCAAGTCCTCAACTGATTGGCTACCCCAGGTGGTTAAGCGCTGATTGAAGTCACCGCATGCGAAAAAAGATCGTAACTGCGGGTTGGCAAGCGCCGCCATGCATGCGAGTTGTATCGGTGAAAAGTCAGTTGCTTCATCCACCAGAATTTGGTTTTTGTGAAGGCCTTGCGCCGTTTGCAAAGCACTCCAGTACGGGTCTTGCACACGGCGAGCGATGGTGGCGCTGCGCAACAAATCACCAGCAGCGCGCAAACTGGCCAAGATGACAATGTCCAGCTCCAACGGGTGAAGATCTGTGGCCGGGAATGGTTCAGGGCGATACCAAGTGGCGGCTTCTTGCTGAGCTTTTCGGAAGGCGCGGTAGCGCCTTGGAATGCCATCTAAGTAGCGCTTGACAGGGCTGACAAACCTCCGCGCGGCAGAAAGCAACACCAATTGGGATCCCACACTGGCGCAATGCTCTGGTTTGAGGGAGCGCTCGCCCAACCATTCAATGATTTGCGCGTTCTTGCCCCCCTTGGAGACAACGCGCTTTGTTGCTGCTGATCGCGCTTGCGCCCTGAGCGCGGAGCGAAACGCACTGATGGCCGGTCCACGTCCTGTCTTGAGAACGGAGGGGTCGTCCTCTTCATCAGCATCGGTATCTGCATCATCTTCGGCATCGGCGGCGGCGTTGGCCTGAAGTTGATCAATGAATTGCCCCAATTCATCGAGGAAGCGACTGTTTTTGTTGAGCGCCAGATTGAGCGCATCGTCAATTCGCTGATCTGAAGCGGCCTTGAGCTCAGACACTAAACTTTGCAGACTGGCAGACTCGGCTTGGAGTTCGACCAAAAGGCTGGCCATGTTGGATGAATCTTGGTCCGTCAAAACGGACGCAATTTTCTTGCCGACTTGGCTGGCTTGTGGCTGGGCGGCGCTGACCAGCGTCTGAACCCCGATTTGCATGTCCTGAACAAAGGTCTGACGCTGCCAGGCGTTGAATGCGTCGAACCATTGACTGGGGCGGTTTAGCGCATTGACATGCAGGGTCAATGCCTGCTCTTTTAGGGTGAACAGGCCTCCAGTTCCAGGCAAACGCAAGATGCCGAGCACGTTGCGGCCAAGTTCGCGGCGGTAGTCGATCCATGTTTTCAACCGCTTATCAGACGCTGGCACACCTTCACGTGCGAAGGCTTCTTTCAAATACTGTTTGAGCAGTTCGGTGGGCGTGAACATCAGCCAGCTGTCAGGGTGGGCGGCACTACCTCCTGGTAATACTCGATCAATGGTTTGGCGTTCACCGTCAGAAAGGCTGTCCGGCGCTGTAATGTCAATTTTTTGGCCCAGTCGCCGGATCAGGGTCGTGGTTTTTCCGGTGCCTGGTGGCCCAAGAATTAACAGCCGTTGATCCAGTGGAAGGCGAAATATCTCGTCTTGGTATTTATCTAAAACAGGCTGATCCCGAAGGCCAATTTTGGTAATTCGCTCTTTACGAATGCCCTCGAAAACTTGTATTTCTTGAGCATCGCTAGCCAGCACTTGGCTGAGCAAGTCTTTGATCTTTTCGGGTGTGTTTTCATCCCGTACCAATGCCCGAAACGACTCGATAGTGAACGGGCCAAATTTGTCACCCTCAAATACAGACTCCTTGGAGTCCCAAACATCTAACAGCCGTGTAGGTCGAAGGCGGGTGCGCTCAAGCACCTCAACCATTTCCCCATTGGGTAGTAGAAAGCTGTCGCCAACAGGTAGCGAAGCCAAGCGCCCGACAGGCGCTTTGTAACTTGCCAAAATTCCCGGTGCGCCGCTCACTGGGGTCGCTCTGCAGATGTAATACACCCGCTCGTCGCCAGAATTCGTAACAACTACCACCCGAGCGATGGCAGGCTCTCGGGTCAGCGCCTGGACACTTTCCTGGTTGGCGTAGTTGACGTCTGCGAGAGCCTGAGCAACTCTGGCCGTGTTCAGTGTATTAACTGAAGCGAGTGCATCAGTCCCTACACCCTTCTGTGCTCTTTGACCACTGGCTATCTCAGCCACACGGGTCAGCATGTTGAGCGAATCGGTTGCAACTTTCTGGACGTGTTGTTTTGCTTCTGCTGACAGGCTCATAGCTTCTTATTTCCCTGACTAACTAATAGATTATTCTGCGTCTACGACAAAGCTGATATCCAGCTCGGCGTAAAGTGATGCGTCCGATTTCAACTCTTGCAACTGCTGAATGAGAACGTCAAGTTCTATAGTTGCTCCAATCCTTTTGGGTACCTTCACTCGCTTGCTTAGTTTCGAAGGTCCGGTTTTGCCTTCTTTAGCTTGCGTCTCCTCAAGTCGGTGACGCTTGCGTTCTTGGCCTTGGCGCTGAATAAAGCGCTTGAGTTCTTCTAACGTACTGTTAATGTCATAGTCGCGCGCTAGTAGTTTTTTAAGTCCAGTCAAGTCTTGGGTGGCTGCCAGGGCGAGGCCATCCAGCCGGTTCACGGCGTTGCCGCGTTCTTCCTGGGTGAGTTCTTCCCACTCAGGAATTCGCTGCAGGTCCTCGACCCCTTCCTTCAAGCGCAACTTTTGCTGCTCAGAAAGGGTGATGACTGCGTCGCGCACGCGACCCTTCAGATGGGTGAGCTGGGAGTTGAAGTCGGGAGTGTGCTTGAAGAAGTCCTCTTTACCAAGACGCTCTGACAGGGCACCCAGGTCTTCAGCGAGTTCGCGGCGCAGCTCGCCTGGTACGCCGGTGTCTGGCAACGATTCAATGTCGCGGCGATGCGCTTGAAGATCCCGCAGGGTTGTGTCGAGCCCGTTGTCGAGCACGCGCTTTACATCAAGCGCCCATTTGAGGTTGTCGTAAATAGCGGAGGTTTCTGCGCCCAAGCGCTGAGGAGCGTCAGAGGCATCGGTGAACAAGACGTCTGCAATGTCCTGGTTCAAGGTGCGAGTGCGCTCACTACCCGCCAGCCCGAGGCCACTGAGCTTTTCAGACAGTGATCCGTAATCATGCTGAAAGCGCGGGAAGTGCTTAGCAGCTGCCTTGCTGATCTCCTGCTCCAGTGGGATGACCATGTCACCCACTAACTCGGTGAGGCGCTCCGCAGCACGCCCCAATGTCTCGATGGAAGGGCGTTCGTCTCGCAGCGAAACGCCGATTTGTTTGAAAGAGTTGTTGGTCTTCAGTGCATCGATGGCTTGCTGGCCAGCGGCGGTGACTTCGCGGCCGGACACCTTGAGCTTGATTTCGCCTGCCATCAGCATGGCTGCCACGATGTAGCGCGTGGTATCAGGCGACCAGCCGAACGGGTCGCTGATGAAATCGTCCAGCAGGCGCTTTCCGTCCACAGTGCCGCGCTTGTCGATGTAGTCGCGAATACTGATCATGGCCTTGTGATCGGTCTTGAACGACGCACGGCCGGCCACAGTTTGCACAAGGCCCAGCGGGTCGAGCGCACTACTGATGGCTGCCGGGTTGGCGACTTTCAAGAACTTCTCGGCCGTGTCCGTGCCGGCCCGAACAGGGGCTTCGACATAGCGGTCGAAAACTTGGTCAGCCACATCGGAGAGCAGCTTCTTGGTTGCTTCTAGCAAGTCGCTGTTCAATGCTGTAACTGCCGTGGCCTGGCCCCGGAAGACAAACGAGCCTGCCTGCAGGGTCTGCTTAATCTTGCTCTGCAGTTGGGTCGCGAGCTTGGCTGCACGGTCGAGCTGGCCGGTGCAGTAGTCCTTGACCTCTTGGTCGGGTTCGTTGCGGTGCAACTCGGCGATGCGCTGGCAGCGATAGATTTCGTTCGCCAGATCATCGAGATCAGGGTTCGTCCGCGACAGCAATCCGATGGTGTTGCGGCCGGCGCGACTACGGGAGTCATCAAGCATGCGGTTCTTGGCCGACTCATAGTCGCTGACTGCAACAAGTTCAACCACGGTCTGGATGGCGCTTTGATCACCCGCCAAGCTGGTGATGGCGCTGCCCGACTGAACCTTTAAGCCCGTAGCTACAGCCATGGTGCCGTGCAAGCTGACGCGGGGTAAAGGGTCGAATGACTCGCGCAGTGAGTCGTTGAAGATGCGCTTTACATCGACGGTGCGCAGGGCAATGGCGCCGCGCTCCTGCTCGATATCGCGCAACTTTTCACTCAGGAAGACGAGCGTGCCATCCTTCTCGCCGAGCGGAACATGCACATCACCGAGCATTTCTTCGACCGCCTTGCGCACCATTTCCAGCTGCGAGCCCGCTGTGATGGACGGATGCATGAGGCTGGCGACGTTCTGCACCGACACGGGCAGATTGCCGAGGATCTGCAGCACGGCAACAGACTTGGCGATGTCTTGGTGAAGCTGTGAGTCCGGGAAGCGAATCTGAACCTTGCCAACTGCTTGGTGAATCGACGTGAAGGCGCGCCGGATGTCCTTCTCCAACTCGTCGTATAGCGTGACGGTGGTGGCTAGCCACCCCACCGGTTGATCAGCCATAGCTTTGGAGCCACCTTCGCCCTTCAACACGTCTTGGATCACCTTGATCGCCGACCGCAAGCCGATACCGCCAGTGGACTTGGCCAAGGCGCCAAGCAGGTGTAGCAGGATGTCGAAGTGCGCCGGCAGGAAGGGATACAGATTGATGAAGCTCGCCTTGCTGAAATCGGCATCGTAATACTTGGCGTCTTTCAGCTTGGTGTTGTGCCGTAGCGCCTGGCCATTAGCGTCGAACAGCTTGCCCAGCTCGGTCTCACCAGCAGGAGACTTGCCCAGGAGGCGGCGGTAGCAGATCTCCTTGATGTCGCTCGACTCGAGGTCGATCTGGATGGGGAACCGGTCTTTCAGCTTATAGAGCTTGTCTGAGTTCAGCGCCGCACGCGGGTCGTCTTCGGTCAGCGTCTGCTGTGCTGTCGAAATAATCCAGGCCTTGCCGTCGCCCAGGCGCTTGAGGTTCTTGGCCAAGCCATCGAGGTTGAGGATCAGGTTGTCGCGCGAAGCGACGTACTGGCCCACTTCGTCGACGATGAAAATGATGTTCTGCTTGCCGCTCTTCTCGCGGACGATGTCGATCATCTCTTGCACGCGTTGGTCTTCGAACTGGAAAAACCCATCGGTGCTGGACGAGAAAGATTTGTCCTCTGGGAAGAGCGCAGGATACATCTCGTGGGCAATCTTCGGAATCAGCCCGTCGATGGCAAGCGGGTTGTTTTGAACGCGTGCCCAGGTGGCACCCGGCAGTGCCTTGCCAATGCGCTCATGCAACTCCGGCGTGCGGCCATCCTTCTCAATCATTCGCTCGAAAGCAGCGACCTTGAGGTTGCGCGAGTAGCCTGCCCACTGGAGCACCTTGAAGTAGAGGACCGTGGAAACATCCTCCATCGTGGCGCCGGCGAGCATTTCACTGGCTAAGTCCAACATCACAACGGCGGCCGGGAATCGTTGCGCCACGGTGCTGAGTAGTGCCTTGGTCTGCGGCTTGTGTAGCCGGTCTTGTAGGTATTTGATGAACGGCGTTCCATCAATGGTGCGCTGATCGTCAAAGGCCAAGCCGAGATACTTGGTGAACGAGCTCTTACCTGATCCGTAGAAGCCTGAGACCCAAACGCCGACCTCGTTCTCTCCGCCCGACTCCATCGCCAACTGCATGCGATCGAGAAGCTTTCGAAACTGCTCCTCTATGCTCTCAGTGACAACGTACTCGGAGATCTCAGTCTTGAGGCGGCCCTCTTGCGATGCGCTATAGGTGATGACCTTTTCGATGGTTCGATGAATGTCTTTGCTGGGGTCGAAGAGTGAGCGGATCGTCATTGTTGTGTGTCTGGATTCTTAAAACTGATTAGCCACCGACGTGGACCGAACGGTAGTTGCCGTCTTCTGGGTAGAATCCGAGAAACTTCAAGCGCGTCTTGCCGGTTCGAACGCCGGGGTAGAGAAAAATCGTCGGCACATGAAACTTACCTTGGAGCTGGCTTTCGATAGCACCAATGCGTAAAAGTGGGTGCAGCGCCTCAAGGTCGGTCACCAAGAGGAGCGCGTTTTGCTGGTTCTCCAGAGGCTGCAAAGCGTCCTCAAGGCGTTTTAGCAAACCGTTGGCTGACGTCAGGATGTCAGCCAAGGCTTTATTGGTTCGCGGCCAGTCGAGGGGAGCTGACTTGTCCACCATCACGCAAAGTGACCAAAAAGGGTCTTCCTTGAGTACAGCCCAGATATGCTCTGCGATAGAGAATGTGTGCACGTCCCATCCTTCTTGATGTAGCTTGGACATCCAGGCGGGAGTTTGACGTTTCACCTCAAGTATTTGGTTTGGCGAAAAGACAAGGTAGTAAATCGGCTCGAAGCTGGCATGGCCGAGCTCGCGCCCGTGCCGAATGCGCTCGCGCAGTTCATTGAAATCAGCTTTGAGTGAGGACATCGCAGAGCATTTCCATGTTTTGTAATTTCCAGCTAATTCGAATTACATCACTCGCCGCTTGGGCGATGAGTAATCCTTTCAGCGAAAGCCGCTTGATCTCTTCCAGCACGTCTTCGCGCGCTAGGCCGAACAGTTGCCAGTCTTCATGCATCAGCAGGGCGTTGTCGCCAATGCCTGCGAAGTGCAGCTCATAGGCCAAGTAGGCCGCTACAGTCGGGGATACCCTTAACGGCAGGATTCGCCGCGTGGATCGCAACCCTCGCTCGAGCATCCCGTAGTCGGCGCAACACCTGGTCAGATAAGACGACACACGTTGCACCGTGGTTTCAGACCAGCGCTTGACTGTCTTTCCGTCATCAATCCCGCGCTCGACAAAGGCGCGGGCGTCCTGATTGGTGATCTGCGTGTAGCCGCCTGCATATCGAGACCAATAGACGTGGCGAACGAAGTCGCCAAGGATGGGGTTGGCTCGGCTCGTAAACACCAAAAAAAGCTGGGCCAGATCGGCCGTGGAGATCCTTGGAGCTAGGCGCTTAAGATGCAAAGCTGGTGTCCCACCAGCTGCTAAGTAGCGTGGAGCAAAGCATTCGACAACGATGTTGCGTAGCCGACGAGCAGTGACGGCCGGGAATCTGCCTGACTCCAACGCGACTTGGTAGAGCTGATTTGCTGAGATCCCGGGCGACCACAATTCCAAGAGCGTCTTGGTCTCATTGATGAGCCCAAAGCCTGCCTGTAACTGTGTCGTGTAAGGAGCGTTTTCAGCCACTATCGATCCACCCAGTACGGGTAAGTATTGGCGTGCTGAGAGAAGGCTGACAGGTACGTGCCTGCGACTGCATTCAACGCATCAGAGGCGTCGATGTCTTTGATGCTCCCCACAGCGATCGGACCTTCGCTAGATCTGGTGCCTTCTGGAGCAAGTTGCTTCAACGCATCCAGCGCCGTATCTTTGTTCTGGGGTACCTTGCCGGCGAGTTCTCCTCCAACGCTGCTCTGCACGAGTGCGTGAAGGTCCTGCTCGACCTCTTCTGGCAGACGGAATAGGTGGTAACTCCCAACGCTCAGATGTTCGTCATGCAGGCGGCGAGCGGCCTCCACGACGCCGTGGTACTGCGTCAATCTGAAGGTTTTGGCGAACACAGGCTCAAGGAAGAGACGGCTCGACGCTTCGTAGAACGCCGTCGGCCACCAACCAAACTGGGCACGTTCGCCAAGAAACCCGACAAGCAGTCTCATATGCAGCAGGGTTGACAAGTTAGAAGCAGTCATTTCTTTTCTCCACTTTCGTTCTTGTTAGATTCGATTCCTTCCATCGACTGCCGTTTGATCCAGGAGTCGATGTCCTCACGCGAGAAACGCCAAGTTCCTCCCACCTTAAAGGCCGGAATCTTCTTGGCTGCAGCCAAACGGTACAGCGTTCGCTCCGCAACCTTGAGGTATTCGGCGACTTCAGTGATCGTCAGAATGTCTGAATTGGGTCTGGTCATTGGAAAAAATTTCCATAACTGTCGAAATTGGCATATTTTGGCAGTATCTAATTGAAATTTTTCTAGCCTTGCCAAAAATAAGCTGGACATTGCAAACTCAAAAGCGAAGTGGTTTTACCTTGGAAAATGTATCCTTTGCTGATTGGTGCAAGCAATGCCGGGGAATGACCCAGACATGCTCACAGCCAGCAAGCCCGAGGCGAGTGCCCGAAGAATAGGTCAGGTATGTTGTTTTTTCAAGTTACTTGTTGACAAATAACTATAAAACAAAACACAATCAAAGGTCATGAACCTGCATGACACATCTACCCAGGAGCAGGCTGTTCTCGCGCTGGCCAGGCAGCGCACGCTTCTGCGCACGCGAGACCTGGCCGAACAGGCTGTGCCCACCGTCGTGCTCACCCGCTTGGTTGCTGCGGGCAAGCTCGAGCGCCTCGCGCGTGGCGTCTACAGCCTGCCTGGAAGTGCGGTAAGCGAACACCACTCAGTCGCTGAGGTGGCACTGCGCGCGCCGCATGGCGTCATCTGCCTGCTCTCGGCGCTGCGCGTGCATGGCATCGGTACCCAGGCGCCCTTTGAGGTTTGGCTGGCAATTCCCCACCACAGTGCAGTTCCTCGGCTCGATCAACCGGCCCTGCGCCCCACCTACATGTCTGATGCCGCCTTGCGCGAAGGCGTCGAGAGGGTTTGCATCGATGGCGTGCAGGTGTCCGTCTTCAACGCGGCCAAGACCGTGGCCGACTGCTTCAAATACCGCAACAAGATCGGTCTGGACGTGGCGCTCGAAGCGCTGCATGACGGATGGGCCCAGCGCAAGCTCACGATGGATGCGCTGCGGCACTACGCCCGCATTGACCGCGTGAGCAACGTCATGCGTCCTTACCTTGAAAGCGTCACGGCATAAGTAAGAATCTGGCCGCGTCCGTGCGAGCACGCCTCAAGCACCATGCGGACGCTGCCAAGCAGGACTTCAACCTGACGCTCACGCACTATGGGCTCGAGCGCTTGCTCTACCGGCTGTCCATCTCCCCTCACGGCGCCAACTTCGTGCTCAAGGGCGCGCTGCTATTTTCCCAGTTCTGTCGCGTTGCCGATTGATAAACGTGCTTGGCGCAGGAACGGATGCCAGTTCCTTAAACGAGACGGATTTTTCTTGCCAACGCGTAAAACTGGTTGGCAAACGACAGGTCGCTTCCGCCTGATAGCAGGAGCTGACCTTTTCGAATCATGTGCATCAACTCGATGCCAGCCAGCACATCTTTGGCCGATCGAAATGACTTGAAGTTGAGCATCGGCCTGGTGACACGTTTAATGGCCCTATGGTCTTGCTCCACCAGGTTGTTGAGGTACTTGACTTGCCGAACCACGATCGGCGTTTCCCGGTTGACATTGATCTCATCAATTAGGGGCCTTGTTGGCGCCGATCTTGTCCATGGTGACTTTCTCGGGAACACCGCTAGGTGTATGGTCCCGGGATGAGGTGACGGGGATCAGTCTTGAATATAGCCGGGTTTTTCTGCCAGGCATCAACAATGGTTTGGTAAGGCGTTTTCCATCTGAGCGCCTTGAGGTGCTTGGCAAAATTGAAGGCGCGGGCGTTGGCGAGCACATGCGCTTTCAAGCTCTCCAGGTCTGGATAATGAAAAGCCTTGATGGTGGCTTCCTTTATCTTGCGGTTCATCCGCTCGGCCTGCCCGTTGGTCCAAGGGTGGTAGGGCTTGGTGAGTTTGTGAACGATGCCGTTTTCATTGCAAACCCGGCCAAAAATATGCATGCCTAAAAAGGCGTGGATGGGCTTGTTGCGGTTCTTTGGCAAATCGGCAAAGGCTCTGGCCGTTGTCAGTAAGGACGGTGTGAATCCTATAAGGAAAGGCTTGGATGACGCCACGTAAAAAGTCCGCGCCATTCACCCTTGCCCATGTCGTCTCGAAACTCCACATAGGTGAACTTTGAAACCCGGTCAATGGCCAAGAACATATTGAGCTTGCCCTGGGCCAGGCGCAACTCGGCAATATCAATGTGCACATAGCCGATTTCAGTCGGCGCAAACTTGCTCCTACTGGTAGTTTTGATATCGCTCGCTGGCAACCGCGAGATGCCATGCCTGAGCAGACAGCGGTGCAGACTTGAACGGCTGAGCTTTGGAATGCTCTCACGAAGACAGCCCATCACATCGTCCAGCGGCAGCAGCGTTCTTCGCCGGAACTCCACGATTACCGCCTCTTCGGCAGCACTCAGTACGGAGCTTTTGGGCTCTGCTGGGCCCATGCGTGCATCTGCAGTCGTAGTGCGGGAGCGCCACTTCGTGACCGTGGTGCGGCTCAGACCATAGCGCTGGGCTAGGACGCTGGTCTTTTCTTTCGACCTTTGGAGTTCGGCTCGAATTCTCGGCGTCGTGCAGGCGCTGCCGTGAAGCATTGTTGCCATAACGTTTTTTCCTCCTCAGCGGACAGCATAACGTCACGACTCTCCGGGACCATACACCTAGGCGCCAGTCGGGTTGACCAGAGGTTTTGCAGACTGACTTTAGGTTTTCAAAGGCACAGCCAATATCAGTCTGATATTAGATTGATATCAGATATCATTTAAATATTAAATTGATATTTGAAATCTGTCTGATATTTGATACTATGTTGATTCTTGATTGCTATCAGATAGCAATCAGATAGCAAGTGGATATCAGAAAATGGAGGCAGCATGCCAGTGATAGATTTCGCAAGTTCTAAGGGGGGCGCCGGAAAGACAACTTCGGCCTTGCTGGTCGCGGTGGATCTGGCCGAAAGCGGGGCGAAAGTCGCCTATATCGATGCCGATAAAAACCAGCCGGTCGTAGCTTGGGGCAAGAAGGTGGGGAAACCGGACAATCTCACCATCATTTCCGATGTTGCCGAAGACACCATCATCGACACTATCGAGACAGCGGCGCAGCAATATGATTTCGTCATCGTCGATCATGAGGGGTCAGCCTCGATGATGGTCGCCTATGCGATGAGCCGGGCCGATCTGGTCATCATCGTTACCCAGGGCAGTCCGCTCGATGCACGCGAAGCAGTTAAAACGATACGCCTACTCAAAGGGCAGGAAAAAGCCTTCAACCGTAGGATTCCCTGCGCTGTGCTGATCACGCGTACCAGCGCCACGATCAGGCCGCATACGCTGCGCAACATCGAAAGCCAGCTGAAGGAAAGCGGACTCAACGTCTTCGGCACTCAGTTGATTGAACGGGACGCCTATAAGGCGGTGTTTGATTTTGGCGGTTCCTTACGCGACCTGACGCCTAAACAGGCACGCAACGTCCCGGCAGCAGTTGCCAATGTCCGCGCTCTGTCGAAAGACATCATCGCGGCCCTGAAATCCGAAACAAAGGTGGAGGTAGCCTGATCATGGAAAAGTCACGCAGCGATATTTTCGCGGATGAGGACAAGCTGGATCTGACCGGCCTGACAGGCGCCCGCAAGCCGGCTCGGCCAGCACCACACGTCGGGGAGATACGGGCGGTCGCAGAAGCGGCCAGTTTTTCAAGTCGGGAACCAAAACGCCAGCAACACCGGTACACGACGGGCCGAAACCGGCCAAAGGTATTCCAGCTAGATCAGCGGACTGATGAGCGGTTTACCGCGTTGTATGACAGTCTGAACGGCAAGCGCCGCACAACTTTTTGTGAGGTCTTGGAATATCTTCTGGACGCGCACGACGCGCAAAACAAAGTTTAAGCGTGCTCAGTGGCTGATATAACTTACTGAAAACCTGGATACTTGCCGCGCCGCTTGCAGAAGGACAGGAAATGCGAATTGGGTGCCCGGGGAATGATCCCTTTTTTGGCAACCCAGTCACGCCACTCTCCTTCAAGCCCATGAACGTCCCAGCCAGGGGCATGTTCACGGGCAAGCTGGTAAGTTTCAGGTTGAAGGTGAACCGAAGGGATCGACAGGGCAGGGGGAGGGCCGCCGCCTGGTTTGGCCCGCATCTCCACCATGTCGCCATCCAAGGCCAGTCCATAGCCGGGCATGTGGTCGTGCTGCTTGTCGTCTTCAATGATCGACTGCAGCAGACGCCGGAATTCTTTAAGCGTGGATTGTGAGCCGCATTTGTTGCGCAGCTTTTCCAGTCCGATCCTGAAACTGTTTTGCTGGCCGACATGCTTGCGCGCCAGTTCGTAAAGCCGTCTCTCTAGAGGTTTGGCGAGCTGAAAATAACGGCGATCCAAGGTCAAGACCTCTTGAGCCTGAACCGCTTGAAACACCCAATCGGACAATTCGATCTCAATCTCCTGCATCCTGCCGTCACGCCGCTCCTTGACGGTACGCGCTCTGGCGATAAGACTGAAGACTTCCCAAATATCTTTGTTGCCATTGATGATGTTGGTCTCAATCTGCGTTCCCTGCAGCCTGGCAAAGGTTTCTTGAAGCTGCAGATACCCGCGCCCGCTGGTATCCCGGTTCGTGGCAATCAGCAGATCATGAGCGCGGAGGTGAAGGGTCTTGCTGATCGGCCGTCCGTCATTCACCGCCGCCATAAGCTGGCTAATGCAGTAAATCAAAATATCCCGGTCAAAGACCGTGGCCAACCCTTTGGCGCTTGGCCTAATTTCCGCCCAGTTCCCCCCGTTCTCATAGCGCCGGATTTTCATGTCCGGCTTCTTAGATAGGGAAAAAATCGGGTGTTCCATAGATGCCATATCCCCCTTCAGGGCAGCGTCAAACACATCGCAGACAAAAAAATTCGGTTGATGACGGGCAGGTAGCAGCGGAGACCGCGGTCTTGGCACTTCACCAATTGCTTCATTCGTGTTATCACCCACCAGAGGTGGAATGTTCGTGTTATTACCCACTGCATCAATCCATTAGTGTTTTTACCCACCTCCAAGCCTGTGGATAACTCTGCCTTACTGTGCTCAATTCATTCGTGTTATTACACACCAAACTTCGTGTTATTACACACCAGTTTTCGTGTTATCACACACCGGAAGGTCTTGGGAAGTGTACTTTTCTTAATTAAAATCAACAACTTGAAAATTTTTTGGATTCACGTAACTCTATTCCTAACCGTTTTAACAAACTCTCGATGCTGTGGACAATTTAAGCATCGCTTCTTGGGGCTTCGCCCTGCTGGTTTTTTAGGCCTACGGCCTGCGCCCGGGCTTCGCGCTCCCTACCCCGCATCCCCTATACAGCAACAAACCTCTAAAGTAGTCACAAAAATATCCACGGATGCAGGCAATTCGTGTCCTGCAACGATAGCCAGTGAAGCAAAACCCCTCAGCGCTTGATCAGCTAACCCCCCAACCCCCTCTACACGAGGGGGAGAAACAGCCAAGCCTTTCAAAGGCAGGGACATCAAGCCAAGAAATAGCGCAAAGAAGGCTGGAAAGTAGCCTTGTAGCGGTTTTAAACCGAAGTCAAGGGGGTGGGTAGTCCTGTTGGGCTTCGCCACCTTTTGAAGTCCAAGGTAGGAGGTAGTTGGCCGTTCACCAGCCACCCTATCCCTATGTGCCTGTACCGGCTGAGCGTTTCATAGCACGCGGTCACGCTCGGCTGCGCCAGCAAAGCCGTGGCCAAGATCATCCTGGATCAAGCCGTTAGGATGCAAACTCATTAAAATGCGTTATGCACACAACGCCACAGGAGGCAACAATGCACAAACGGATGACGATCACGCTCGATGAAGCGGTGTACGAAGGATTGAACCGGCGCATCGGCAAGCGGCGCATGAGCCAGTTCATCGAGGACTTGCTGCGCCCGCATGTGCTGGACACGGCGCTCGACGAGGGCTACCAGGCGATGGCGGCCGACAAGGCACGGGAAGCCGAGGCGGGGGAGTGGTGCAACGCGCTTGCCAAAGACATGGCCCATGAAGCGCGGTGAGGTGTGGTGGGTAGAGTTTGATCCGGCCGTGGGCAGCGAGATCCGCAAGAGGCGCCCGGCGGTCATCGTGAGCAACGACGCGGCCAACCGCAACCTGGCGCGGGTGGTGGTGGTGCCCGTGACCAGCAACACCGGGCGGCAGTATCCCGGCGAGGCCGTGGTGACGGTGGGCGGGCAGAGCAGCAAGGCAATGGCCGACCAGATCATGGCCGCTGACAAGGCGCGGCTCACAAGCCCGCTGGGCACGCTGTCCAAGGCCGACATGCTGGCCGTCGAGGATGCGATCAAGGTGCACCTGGGCCTGCCCCGGTAGCGCCATGGCCTTGCCTGCCGCGCAGCCAAGGACGCGTGGCAACGTACGGCAATTTGCCGTATAGTCGCCAAAAGGAAGACCCTACCATGCCCACAGCCACTTCTACCGCTCGCCTGGAAGCGCGGATCAGCCTTGACCTGCACGCGATGCTCAAACGCGCCGCCGAGCTTCAAGGGCGCACCATGACCGATTTCGTGGTCGCTGCCGTGCAGGACGCTGCGCAGCAGGCCATCGAGAAGGCCGAAGTCATTCGCCTGTCCCTGGCCGATCAGGAGTGCTTTGCCCAGGCGCTGCTGTCGCCGCCCCCACCGACACCTGCCCTGGAGCGCGCCCTGGCTCGCCGCAGCCAGCTCTTGCGCGCTGAATGAGGCGCGCGCCGTTTGAGCTCGCGCTGCTCGATGCAGCGCACGACCGCGCCCTGTTCAGCAGCGACTCGCCACCGCTGGACCGGTACCTGCGCGAGCAAGTCACCCAGGACGTTCGCCGCCGCGTGGCGGCCTGCTTTGTGGCGCTGGCGGGCGGGCAGCGCATCGCGGGCTACTACACCCTGGCCTCGGCCAGCGTGCTGCTGGCGGACCTGCCGGCGAGCACCGGCAAGAAGCTGCCGCGCTACCCGAGCGTGCCGGCGGTTCGCATGGGGCACCTAGCCGTGGACCAGGCCTTCAAAGGGCAGGGCCTGGGCAGCGCGTTGCTCGCTGATGCGCTGGCGCGTGCTGCGCGCGCCGAGATTGCTGCCTACGCGATGGTGGTTGATGCCAAGGACGCGGCGGCAGCGGCTTTTTACCGGCATCACGGCTTCATCGCACTGCCCGACGCATCGCGCACCTTGTTCCTGCCCTTGGCAACCGTGCTGGCTGCTCAAAAAACAGCCAGCAAGGCACGCTGAGGCAAGCTGCCCGGCTGCACCTTCTTGGCGGTTCAGGCCGAGCTTCCAAAGATCGAGTCCCACCAGCTGACCTTGACTTTGGCGGCCGAGCTGCCCTTGGCCGACTTTCCAACAGACCAGCCCTGGACCAGGGTGTCCTTGCCCTGCCTGTGCGCATGGGGGTAGCAAACGCCCTTTGCCAGGACCCAGCCGGGGGCATTGCACCGTGCAAGGGTTGGCACGTCGCCGGCCTGGGCCAGCTCGTAGGCTAAATGCCCCTCCTCGGTGTTGGCCCAGGCGGCCATGGCCTTTTCGTCTGCTGCCGCCTGGTAGCCTGCAGCCTTGCCGGATGCAAAGCCGCTGGCGTAGCCTGTGGCATGGGTGAACCAACCCAAGGCCGTCAACAGCAGCGCCAGCCCGAGCGCGACGGCGCCCATCCACTTGGCTTTGTTCACCTGGTTGATATCGCTGGCAACCTTGACAACGGCTGCGCCCACCTCCGGCCCGAGCTCCTTGACCGCCTGCGCCACCGCGGTGTTGACGGCCAGGGTGCTTTGCGCCGCGGCCGTCCTGGCGGCCGCATCGGCTGCGCTCAGCGCTTTTTGCGGCAGCGCACTGAAGGCGCCATGGTAGGTGTCGAGCATGATCAGGATCGGCATCATGGCGTCGCTCGCCGGAATGTCCAGGCTGTGGGCAATGGCCTGGACATGGCGCACCTGCTCGGGCGTTGGCTCGACACCGGCAATGAGCCGGATCGCCGCCCGGGTGTCACTCACAGCAGCACTTTCAGCGCGCTGCCGGCAGCCTCACGGTAGCGGCGCAGCGCGGAGCGCTCGGCAATGCTCAAAACCCCATCGGCATTGGACAGTGCCAGACGGTTGTCGATCAGCTTGTCGGCGACCAGGTCGTTGAGCTCGGGAAAGGTGAGGGTTGCGCTCACGCGCTCCTTTTGCTTGCTGGCCTGAAAGCGCGAGAACTTTTCCACAGAACCAAAGTACGTGTTGAGCAGCGCGTAGGTTGCCGCGTAGCCGGTGGCGCCATCCAGAAAGCTCTTGAGCAGCTCGATGCTGTCGCGCTGGCGGTTCATCGGCCAGAGCATCACCAGCTCACGGCCGAGCTCCCGGGCGACATCGGCCAGGATGCCGCCATGCTCGACAATGGAGCCGGTGGCGCGCGCTGCCGTGTTGACCACGATGCAGGCATCCGGGTGGGCTTCAATGATGCTGCCGAGCTTGATGAAGCCTTCTTCCCTGTCGAGGTTGCACAGCTCGGCGGTGACGAGCTTGCCCAGCGCCTTGTGGGTGTCGGGGTTGCTGTCGTCGGACTCGACCAGCACCACGTTCTTGCCGTGCGACAGGAGCAAGTCCACGACGGCGAAAACGACGGTTGACTTGCCGACGCCACCCTTGCCGCCGCCCACGAGAATGATCT
>Ga0308165_1002364_pt1 | contig 22829 bp, 4 predicted proteins | sample PhyWR2_FD_201032 | JGI IMG/M metagenome (GOLD analysis project Ga0308165, IMG submission 201032) | Phyllosphere microbial communities from UC Gill Tract Community Farm, Albany, California, United States - DLSLW.R2 | ecosystem: Host-associated > Plants > Phyllosphere > Unclassified | place: USA... | reverse complement strand
CCAGAGGGAGAAAAGCGTAGGAGAAACCGTTAACGCTCCCGTAATGCCTCTTTGGCCCGGTTAAACGGCTTGATCATATAATCCAGCACCGACTTCTCGCCGGTCTTGATATCCACCGTCGCAATCATCCCCGGCACAATCGAAAAATGCCTGCCCGCTTTATTCACCAGGTAATCCTGGCCGGTACGGATAAACACCCGGTAATAGAACACTTCCGGCTTGGCCTCGTCCTGAATGGTGTCCGGCGAGATGGTCTCCACCACGCCGTCCAGCCCGCCGTAGATCGCGTAATCGTAGGCGGTGATTTTCACCAGCGCTTTCTGTTCCGGGTGGATAAAGGCGATGTCGCGCGGGGACAGGCGGGTTTCAATCAGCAGGTGGTCGTCCACCGGCACAATCTCCATCAGCTCCCCGTTCGGCGGGATGACGCCGCCGATGGTGGTCACCTTGATGTTCTTCACAATCCCGCGCACCGGGGAGGTCACCGTCAGGCGGGTCACCGAGTCTTCACGCCCCTTCAGGATCGCCGAGAGCATGTCCACTTCGGCGTTCGATTTGGACAGCGCCTCGCGCGCCTGGACGTAGTACTGCGAGCGCAGGTCGGTCAGCCGCAGTTCAAGATCGCTCTTCTGCCGCTGTAAACGCAGGGCTTCCACGTGGCTGGCGGCACCGGTTTTTACCAGCCGCTGGGTGATCCCCAGCTCCGCGTTCACCAGATCCAACGCCTGACGCAGCTCACGCTGGGAGTCCTCCAGCTGCTCACGACGGGATTTGTACAACCGGGTTTCGGCGGCGATCAGATCGGTCCATTTCGCCAGCGAGGTCGGGAAGGCGAGGGGTTCATCGTTTACCTCAGCATGCAGACGAGCGCTGGAGGCCAGCGAGGCGCGATAGCGGGCCGCGCTTTCGCCCACGTTTGATTCCGAGCGGGTCGGGTCGAGACGGGCCAGCACCTGCCCGGCGTTAACCTGATCCCCTTCGTGGACTTTCAGCTCGGCAAGGATCCCCCCGTCGAGGGACTGCAGCACCTGCTCGCGCGAGCTGGGGATCACCTTCCCGGTGCCGGTCGAGACTTCGTCGAGAATGCCGTACCACGCCCACACCCCGGCGATGATAAACAGCAGCAGGGTGTAGACCACAATCCGTCGCGCACCGCTGTAGCCGGTCTCGGTATCCAGCGAATTGTCCAGGTCGTCCATCGCGGCGGCATCATGCTGTTTGGTTTTCATTTTTCCACTCCCGTCCATTCGCCTGCTGTTGCGCCATCCGGCTGTTGTTCAGCGCCTGTGCCTTCGGCGCATCCATCACCAGCATCCCCTCTTTCAGCACCACCACGCGCTCGACCAGCTCCAGCATCGGCACCCGGTGGGTGGCGACAATCAGCGTCCGGTTGCCCAGCCACTGGCCCAGACGCTGGATAAACTCGCGCTCGGTGTGTTCATCCAGCGAGGCGGTGGGTTCATCCAGCAGGACGATATTGGGATCGCGCAGGAACATGCGCGCCAGCAAAATCGACTGGCGCTGGCCGCCGGAGAGCCCGACGCCGTTCTCCATAATCGGGTGATCCAGCCCCTTCGCCAGCTTCTGCACGTAGTTCGCCGCGCCGCACATCTCCAGCACCGCAAAGATTTCCTCGTCGGTAGCGCGCGGCATCCCGAGGGTTATGTTCTCGCGCAGGGTGCCGTAAAACAGCCGCGCGTTCTGGCTCATCAGCCCCACGTTGCGGCGCACGTCCGCCATGTCGAGATGCGGCAGGCTCAGGCCGTCGAGACGCAGCTCGCCCCCGGTCAGATCCATCCCGCCGACCATCGCCTGTAGCAGGGTCGATTTGCCCGCGCCGTTGCGGCCCAGCAGGGCAACACGCTCGCCGGGTTTGATCTCCAGCCGGTTGATGCGCAGGGCCGGGTTCTGCACGTCGCCGCCGTAGGCAAACTGCGCCTGCTCAAACAGATAGTGGCCGCGCAGCACGTCCCGGCGGATCGGCGTCTCTTCGCGCTGGTTCTCGGTCGGGAGCTGCATAATGTTGTCCAGCCCCTCTTTGGCGGCCTTCACCTGCTGCCAGCGCGCCAGCACGCCGCACAGGGTCGCCATCGGGGCAATCATTCTTGATGCCAGCATTGAGGCGGCCACCACCGCACCGGTGGTCATCTCGCCTTCGATCACCATCGGCGCACCCACTACAATCACCGCGGCGTACACCAGGCTCTGAATGGTCATCCCCCAGCTGATTAAGCCCTGGGTCAGCTCGCGGGTCTTCAGGCCCGACTCGGCGGTGATCTGAATGTAGCTGTTCCACTGCTGCAGAAAACGGTTCTCCGCCTGCATCAGTTTGATGTCCTCCAGCCCCTGCACGCTCTCAACCAGCACCGCATTGCGCAGGGTCGACTCATGGGCCGACTGTTTCGCCAGCACCGCCAGCTTTTTCTGCAGCAGCAGGCCCGGCAGCACCATCAGCACCGCGGCCACCGGGGCGATCCACGCCAGTGACGGGGCAATGATCGCCAGCACCACCACAAACAGGAAGAAGAACGGCAGGTCGACGATGGTGGAGATGGTGGACGAAGTGACCATCTCGCGGATCTGCTCCAGCTCGCGCAGCTGGGAAATAAAGCTGCCGGTGGAGCGCGGCACCGCGCTGTTGCGCAGGCGCAGGGCGTGGCCGAAGACCCTGTCCGAGACGCGCAGGTCGGCGCGTTTACCCAGCAAATCCATAATGTGGCAGCGGGCGAGGCGCAGGATAAAGCCAAACAGGGTGGCGATCAGCACGCCAATGGTCAGCACGTACAGCGTGGGGTAGGACTGGGCGGGGATCACCCGGTCATACACCTGCATCGAGAATAAAATCCCGGCCAGCGACAGCAGGTTAATGAACAGCGCCGCCAGCATCACCCAGCCGTACGGGCGCAGGTCGCGCATCACCAGCCGGTACAGCCAGTCCGGGCGGTATTTGGAAATATAGGCGTCAACGCGGCTGTCTTTCAGCGCCGCCAGCGGGCGCAGGGCCACCACCTGATGAATGGCGGGCAGCAGCCCCGCCAGCGAGATGCGGTTGGTCTGGGCCTTGTCGTCAAAGAAGCAGACGTCGAGGGTGTCTTCCCCGTCGAAGTGCTCAATCACTCCGATTTTGCCGTCGTTAAGCTCCACCACCACCGGCAGACGCCAGCTGTTGATCGCCTCCTGGCCGTTGTTCAGCACCCTGAACGACAGCCCGGCATCGCGGGCCAGCCCGGTAAGCGCCGGGATTTTGGTTTTGCCCTGTAGCCAGGGGGCGCTGGCGACCAACGCCCCGGGGGAGCAGGCCACACGGTAACGGGTGGCGACATAGCCAAACGCCTGCGCCCAGTGCTCCAGCGCCTCTTGCGTCAGCGCGTCCTCTTGCAGGATATCGTCTCGCATCATGGCTGGATCTCCACGGACTGAATGGTGCGGTTCTCAAGGTCGAAAGCGTTACGCAGGCGGCCAGTGTTATACAGGCAGTTAAGCTGGAGCTGGTGCAGCTGTCCGGCGGTCTGCCATTGGGTAAAGCGGGTCTGGTATACCTCCTGCTCAGCGTTCAGCACGTCCAGCAGGGGGCGGGAGCCGAGGTCGAGATACTGCTGCTGATAGAGTTCCCGGGTGCGCTGGCTCAGCGTCTCCTGGCGGGACTGGATCTGCAGGGTGCTCATCAGGCTCATCACCTGGCTGCGGGACTCGAGCAGCTTCTGGCGCACGTCGAGCCGGGTACGCTGAATGTTGGACTGGGCCGCTTCCACCGCGTGTCCGGCGGCGTTGCGCCGGGCGCTCAGGCCACCGCCCTGGTAGATAGGCATCTGCACGTTCACCCCCACCGAGTACTGGGTTTTATCCAGCGTGTCGTGCCCGGCGTAGCGATTGTTCATGTAGTGGCGCACCTCCGGATCCAGCGAAACGGTCGGGGTCATCTGGGCGTTGGCGTAATCGAGGTTGGCTTGCGCGACGCCCGCCTGCGCCCACGAGGCTAATACCGCAGGCACCAGCCGGTCGTCCGGTTCACCGACTTCGCAGCTGCGGGCCAGTTTCTCCGGGAAGGCGTTGCTGACGTCATTCAGGTTGCTCCAGCCGAGGTTGCTCATCAGGGTGGCGCGGGAACTGTCGAGGCTCGCCCGATACTGCATCAGCTGCGAGCGCGCCCCTTCGATACGGGCATCGGTCTGCACCACGTCCGAGAGCGAGGTGGCTCCTTCGTCGTTGCGCTGGCGGGTCAGGGTGCCGATTTTACTTAACGCCGCCAGCTGCTCTTCGGCGGTATCCACCATCTGCTGCCAGGTCTGCACCTGCACCATCGCAGTGGCGGTATCCAGCGCGATGGTGTCGATACTCACCAGCACGTTGGCCTGCTGCTGGGCCACGCCGGCGTTTTCGGCGCGCACCTGGCTGGCGACCTTGCCAAAGTCATACAGCATCTGCGACAGGGAGAGCACCACCGAGGGGGTAAAGCCGGTATCGCTGGAGGAGTTGCTGTAGCGGTTGTCTATCCCGGCGCTGATCTGCGGATAGTATTTTGATTTGGCGACGTCGACCTGTTGGATCTGTTCGTAGAGTTTTCCCACCGCTTCGCGAATGGTCGGGTGCCAGTTAACGGCCCGGGTGACGGCATCGCTTAGGGTGAGGGTGCCGGGCGCGGCCTGGTTTGTCGGCAGGGCAACGCGTCCGTTCAAAGAGGGGAGTTCCTGGTCATCGCTCAGTTGACCAAAGTTAATTACCGCGGGTGAATCTGCGGCCAGAACCTGCATGGAAAACAGGCAGCACCCAAGCCACCAGCAAGGCACTTTATTCATAGATTATCCCTAACAAAACGTAACAACTTTATAATGTTAAGCCCGGGCGACGTGCGCCCGGGGCTTATTATGGGCATTAGCTGGTAATGATATGATTCTGGTTGACCAGTTCGTCGTAGGTGGTCTGAACGCCATCTAATGTGACAAGTGTAGTATTGGTGTAAGTATTTGCTACACCGTCACGGTCGATAGAGATCACGGTATTGCCATTACTGTTGGTGACGTGCAGATAGTTACCCAGCGTAGCGGCTTGTCCGTTCCAGCCCACCAGCAGATCGCTGATGTCAATCTTGTCTCCTTGGGTGAGTGAGAAGTTGGTCCAGTGGTCGTTGCTGCCGTTACCCGCCGTCCCGTTGCCTGCGGTGTTGTTGAGCACTTCGTAAATCAGGGTGTCGCCATAGGCGCTACCGGTGAAGGTATCGCTGTGCTCGGTACTGGTGATTTTCGGCGCCATGTTGATGGTCAGCGTGGCGGTGTCGGTCTGGCCGTTATCCCCGGTCAGTTTGTAGGTGAAGGTCTCTTTAGTGGTCATCGAGGCCAGCGAGACGCCGCTGTTCAGGGTATAGGTATACGCCCCGTCGACCCCGATTTTCAGCGTGCCGTAATGCCCTTGAATGGTCGCCGTGGCGTTAGCCGTCGTATAAGGATCCAGGGTGGTGACGGTACCGTTGTAGGCAGTGACGCTCAGGCGGCTATCGACCGAATGCAGCTGGTCCGCGACCCCCTGCGAGTCCGTACCGTCGTAGATATTGCCCGCGACGGTGTGCCCGGCGGTGGTCAGTTCATTGTTGAGATACACCGTGGTGCCGGTGACGTAAGGGGTGATGGTGATCCCCCCTAGCGCCAGCGGGCCCATCGCGCCGGTAAAGCTCAGGGTGTAAGTCCCGGCATCCAGATCCAGTCCCGTGACGTTAATGGTGGCAACACCGCCCAACAGCAGGCCGCCAGGGAAGGAGCCGGTGCGGCTCACGCCCGGACCCGAAATGGTCCAGTTCACGTTCAGGCCACCCAACGACAGCAGCGAGGTGATGTTGAAGTGAAGGACGATATCGTGCAGCGCCGTGTTGGCCCCCACCACAAATGTCCCGCTACCTGATCCCGAGGTCGAGGCCAGCAGGGCGGCATTCCATGTCGCGGTACCCACTGTGTCATCGCGGTATGCCGCCACCTGCGGCGTCATATCCACGCTCAACTCACGGCTGACGTCGTTGACCGCATCCAGCGCCTGCGGCGTTGGGGTAATGTTGAGCGAGGCGGTGTCCTTATCCCCGTTCGGCGCGGTCACGGTATAGATAAAGCTGTCCGGGGTGCTGACATGGTCGGCACCGACGCCCGCCCGCAGGGTGTAGGTATATTCCCCCTGAGCGTTAATCAGCAGCGTACCGTACAGCCCGTCGATGCGGGTGTCCCCGGTCGCCAGAACGTCCACGCCGTTCACCTGAGTGACCAGCGTGCCGGCTGGCACGATGTCATCGGTCAGCACGTTACCGTCGGTTGCCGCCGTGGTACTGGAGACGGTGTAGACATGGTCCTCCAGCACGTTGATCGTGTAACCGGTCAGGGCAGTGATCCCCGACACCGTGTTCAGCAGGAACATGTAATCGCCCGCCGCCAGGGTCAGGGTCAGCTTGCCTGAGGTGCCGCCCAGCAGCGGCGCACGCAGCCAGCCTGCCTCGGTGCGCATCCGCTCATAGCTCTGGGTCGCCGGGTTGAACTTGTAGATATACAGGTCAAACACCGATGCCAGCGCCACGCCGCCGACGGTGGACTGGATGGTCATGGTGCGGGTGGTGCCTTCCGCCACGCTGTACTTCATGGTCTCGCTGCGATCGTCCAGCAGGTTGAGGTTCAGCACGTTGCCCAGATTCACCGCCACCACGCTAAAGCCGCTCTGGCTTGAGGTGCCGTTGTCGATGGCCTGCACGGTGGTGTTGAAGGTCAGGGCGTCGGAGTCATCAATCGCCGTCACGCTGTTGGTGACCGTGTTCGCCCCCAGCGATATCACCAGCCGCGCGCTGTCTGAGGCATTACCGCCCGCAATGTTGTAGGTGAAGGTTTCGGTCCGGCCCAGCACCGAGGCACTGGTATTGGTCAGGGTGTAGGTGTAGCTCCCGTCGGCGTGCAGGTTCAGGGTGCCGTACAGCCCGTTGATGGTGGTGCCTGCCGGGCCTTGCACCACGTTCACCGTCACGTTGTTGGCGTTGGTGATGCTGGTGACCAGGGTGCCGTTAGGCGCACTGTCGCTGCCGCTGGTCGGGTCGGTGTCGGTGATCACGTTGCCCTGTTTCACCAGCGCCCCGGTGATGACGCCCGCCGTGGTCTGGGTGACGTCCACGTCGAGACTGGTGTACGACCCGGTCGCCAGCAGGTTGCTGTTGTAACTCAGCACCCGATACTGGCCGCCCGGCACACCGGCCAGGTTCAGCGTCACGCCGCTGGCCCCCAGCGTCAGCAGGTTGGCAAACTGCGGCAGACCGGTATCCACTTCGGTGGTCCAGGTGGTGCCGTTCCAGCGCTGAACAATCACCTCCAGCGTGTTGAGCAGCGAGAGCACAATCCCCGTCGCGCTGGCGTTGATCTGCATGTCGGCGCTGCCGCCGTCCGGCACGCTGAAGGTGACCTGCGCGGAGTTATCCCCCAGCAGCGACAGCACGTTCCCCACGCCGCCGACCAGCTGGACGCCAAAGTCGCTGTACTGGGCGGTGCTGGTGGTGGCGGTGGTGGTCAGCGCCAGCTCCACCACGTTATCGCTGGCAGACAGCGGCAGGTTCGGGGCCACTATCGTTCCCGGCGCGGAGGTGTTACCCGCCGCATCGGTAGCCGACACCCGCACCCGCTCCCCTTCAGACTGCTTGTCGAGGAAGGTGTAGCTCCAGCCACCCTGCGCGTTGGCGGTGGTGGTGACCACGCTGTTATCGCTCAGCAGCAGGGTGACGGTGCTGTTGGCTTCGGCGGTGCCGCTCAGGACGCTGCCGTCGGCGTTAAAGGTGCCGACCGGGGTGCCCGGCGCCACGGTATCGACAATCACCGTGCTCAGCGGGACTGGCGTACTGGTGCCGACCGCATTGCCCGCGGTGGCGGTAAAGGCGTGCGGGCCGTTCGCCAGCGGCGTGGTCGGGGTGTACGTCCAGACCCCGGCGCTGTTGGTGGTGACGGTCGCCAGCAGGGTGGTGTTGTCATACAGGGTGATAGTCGAGAACGGCTGCGCGGTCCCGGTCAGGGTTGGCGTGGTGTCATCCGTGCTCTGCCCGTTGGTCAGCAGGCCAATGATGCTGCCGACGTTATCGCTGACGCTGGTGATCGCCGGTGGGGTTGGCACCAGCGAGTACGGCATCGGCAGATCCACCGTCAGGCCGACGTTACCGGCTCTGTCAGTGGCATACACGTGCAGCAGCTCCGCGTTCACCTGCGGGGTGGAAAGGGTGATGCTGAAGCGTCCGGTGCCGTCTGCCGCGCCGCTGCCCAGCACGGTCACGCCGTCGGTGCCCAGAATGGTCACCGTGCTGCCCGCTTCGGCAGTGCCGTTGACCAGACCGCCGCTGTTCAGCACCGTGAAGCCGCCCGGGGTCCCCGGGGCGAGGGTGTCCACGGTAATGCTGGTGATTGGCGACGCCGGGCCGGTGTTGCCCGCCGCATCGGTGGCGGTGGCGGTGAAGTTATGCACCCCGTCACTCAGCGCGGTGGTGGTCTGAGGCAGGGTCCACTGGCCGGTTGGGCCTGCAGTGACCTCGCCGATCAGGTTCGCGCCGTCGTAAATGCGCACTACCGCGTTGGCCTCGGCGGTACCGTTCAGGGTTGGACGGGTGTCGTTGGTTGGGTTGCCGTTAATCACCGGTCCGGTCACCGAGCCGACGTCATCGACGATCGAGGTGATCACCGGCGCCGCTGGCGGGGTGGCATCGACGTTAATAGTAAAGCCGCTGGTCGCGCCGCTGGCGTTACCCACTGCGTCGGTGGCCGTCACCGTCAGGGTATGCAGCCCGTTGCCCAGCGCGGTGGTCGGGGTAAAGGTCCAGCTGTTATTGGCCGCCACCAGCGCGGTGCCCAGCAGGGTCGCGCCGTCGTAAATGCTCACCGTCGATCCCGCTTCCGCCGTGCCGTTCAGGGTCGGACGGGCGTCGTTGGTTAACTGACCGTTGGTGAGCTGCACTACGGTGCCGACATCATCGGTGACCGCAAGTAACACCGGTACCGCTGGCGGCAGGGTATCTACCGTCAGGGTGAACGGTACGGACGGATCGCTGGCGTTGCCCGCCGCATCCGTCGCCACGGCGGTGAGGCTGTGCTGGGCATTACTCAGCGGGGTGGTGAGGGTGATCGACCAGGCGCCGCTGTCGTTCGCCGTTGCGGTTCCCAGCAGAGTGGTGCCTTCGAAAATCTGCACCGTCGCGTTGGGTTCGCTGGTCCCGGTGAACACCGGCAGGGCGTCGTTGGTGCTCTGTCCGGTGGTCAGTGGCCCGGTGATCGTCCCTACGTCATCAAAGGCGAGGGCGATGGTCGGAGCGAGCGGTTTCAGGGTATCGACAATCAGGGTAAAGCCCGCAGAGGCCTCGCTGAGATTGCCCGCCGCATCGCGGGCGCTGGCGGTAAAGGTATGGCTGCCGTTCGCCAGCGCCGTGCCCGGCACAAAGGTCCAGTCGCCTGAGCCATTGGCCAGCACGGTGCCTGCCACCGCGCCGTTATCGTAAATCACCACCGTGGCACCGGCATCCGCCTTACCGGACAAGCCCGGCGTGGCGTCGTCGGTGACCTGGCCGGAGACGGTGATCGTGGTCTGGATCGGGCCGACGTTATCGGCGGCCGACACAATCGATGGCACCGCCGGGGCGACGGTGTCGACCGTCAGGGTAAAGGTGCCGCCGGTCGGGCCGGTGTTGCCTGCGGTATCGGTGGCGTTAAAGGTGAGGGTGCGCAAGCCGTCGGCCAGCGGATCGGTTGGGGTGAAGGTCCAGCTCCCGGCGGCATTGACCACCGCGCTGCCAATCTCGGTGCCGTCGTTGAAGATGCGCACCGTAGCGCCCACTTCGCCGCTGCCGGTGAAGGTTGGACGGGCGTCGTTAGTGACATCCCCGCTGGCCAGCGTTCCGGTGATCGTCCCCACATCATCGACCACGGTGAGGACCGTTGGCGTCAACGGTGCCACGGTATCGACGATAATCGGGAACGCCGGTGAGGTGCCCGACAGGTTGCCTGCCGCGTCGGTGGCGCTGACGCGCAGGTCGTGTGCGCCTTCGGACAGATTAGCGGTTGGGGTAAAGCTCCAGCTCCCCGTTTCGTCGACCACCACCGTGCCGATCTCGTTGCCGTTATCCAGAATATGAACGGTCGAGCCCGCCACGCCGGTCCCGGTCAGTTCCGGACGGGCGTCGTTGGTGAGCTGCCCGCTGACCAGCAATCCGGTGCTGCCCGCCACGTCGTCGTTGATGCTGACAATCACCGGGGTCGCTGGCGGCGTCATGTCCACTGTCAGGCTGTACTCGCCGGAGGCCGGGCTGACGTTGCCCGCCGTATCGGTAGCGATGGCGGTGAAGGTGTGGATGCCTTCCGCCAGCACCACGGTTGGGGTAAAGCTCCAGGCCCCGGTTGCACTGGCGGTCACGGTGCCGAGCAGTTTTTGACCTTCGTAAATGGCCACGCTGCTGTTGGCTTCGGCGGTCCCGGACAGGGTCGGGGTGTTGTCATTGGTGCTGCCGCCGCTGGCGACGTTGCCGGTGACCGGCCCGACGTTATCGTCCGCGCCAGCGATCGTCGGTGCCAGAGCGACGGTATCCACCACCAGCGAGAACGACGGCGAGCGCAGGCTCTCGTTCCCGGCCGGATCGGTGGCGCTGAGGGTCAGGGTGTAAGTGCCATCGGTCAGCGGTTGGGTTGGGGTATAGCTCCAGGCCCCGGTAGTGCCGACCGGAACGCTGGCGAGCAGGGTGTCACCGGAGTAGATGTTGATCGTATCACCCGGCGTGGCGGTGCCGTTCAGGGTTGGCCGTGGGTCGTTAGTTGGCGTGCCGCTGGCTACCGATCCGCTGACGGTGCCCACGTCGTCGACCACGGTGCCAAAGGCCGGGGCCGCTGGCGGGGTCAGGTCGATGGTGACCGTGGCCCCCGGCGACTGGCCGCTGGTCTGGCCGCCGACGGTGGCGGTGGCGGTAAAGCTGTGGCTGGCTTCACTCAGCGCGCCGCCTACCGGGAAGGTCCATGCCCCGGTGGTGGCATCGGCGGTGACGGTACCCAACGGCGTGGTGCTGCCGTCGAGATACAGGGTCACCAGGCTGCCCGGAATCGCCGTCCCGCTGAGGGTTGGCGTGGCGTCGTTGGAGCTGAGGCCTTTCACGTTGGTGGCCGCGTTGCCCACGTCATCGGAAATGGCGTCGATGGTCGGCACCGCAGGCAGGGCTGGCGTGGCAGGCACGTTGAAGCTGGACGGTTCGCTGTCGTTACCCGCCACGTCGCTCGCCGTCACGCTGAGGGTTACGACCTCGCTTTGCGGCGGCGTCAGGGCGATGGAGAACTCCCCGCTGAGGTTGGTGACCCCGGTGCCCAGCACGTCGCCGTTCGGGGCGCGCACCGTGATGGTGGAACCTGGCTCGGCGCTGCCGTTGAGCGGCGTACCGCCCGACACGATGTCGGTGACCGTTGGCGCATCCGGTGCCAGCGTATCGACAATCACGCTGACCGGAGCGCTGTTGCTGGTGTTGCCCGCCGCATCGGCGGCCTGGGCGGTGACGGTGTGGGCGGCATTGCTCAGCACGGTGCCGTCAGGCAGGGTCAGCGTCCATTGTCCCTGGCCGTTGGCCTGCACCACGCCGCGATCGATGTCGTCGACAAAGACCCGGACAAAGCTGTTCGGATCGCTGGTGCCGCTGATGACTGGCGTGCCGCTGTTGGTGTAGAGGTTGCCGTTCGCCAGAGTGCTGTCGGAGATGGCGAGGATCTGCGGAATAGCCGGCGGCACGGTATCGACGGTAAAGGCAAAGTCGCTCCCCGCCGCGCTGACGTTACCCGCCGCGTCCATCGCCGCCACGGTCAAGGTGACCGGGCCGTCTTTCAGCGCGCTGGTGGTGATGGTCCATTCGCCATTCACCACGTCACCCCGTCCGACTTCGATGCCGTTGCTGTAGAGGATCACCGTGGTGCCGCTCTCGCCGGTACCGCTGATAGCGGGGGTGGCGTCATTGGTGCTGCTGCCGGCGGCAATATTGCCGATGCCCGGACCCGCGTTGTCATCGGCGCTGACGATCACAGGGATGTCCGGCACGATGCTGTCGACGGTGACGGTCAGGCTGTCAGAGACCTGCGAGGTATTGCCCGCCGGATCGGTGGCGGTGGTGGTAAAGACGTGCGAGCCCTCATCCAGCGCGGCTTCCGGACGCCAGGTCCAGTTGCCGTTGATGTCGACCACCACTTCGCCCACCTGGACGTTGCCGTTCGCCAGCGTGTTGTCGAAGATGGCGATCACGTCATCCGGGGTGCCGGTGCCGCTCAGCACCGGACGGGTGTCGTTGGTGGCACCGTTGTTGCCGATCGGGCCGGTGATGTCGCTGACGTTATCGGTCAGCAGCGGCAGATCCGGCGCGTCTGGCGCGACGGTGTCAATGGTGAAGGTGATGGACTGGGATGGCGCGCTCTCGTTGCCTGCCCCGTCACTGTTGGTGACGGTCAGGCTCAGGGTGTAAGTGCCAGGTTCCAGCGCCGGGTCTGGCGTCCAGCTCCAGCCCCCACCCGGCTGGACGGTGGTTTCACCGATTTTTTCCGTGCCGTTGTAAATGCTGACGATATCCCCTTCGGTTCCGCTGCCGGTGAGGGTTGGGCTGGTGTCGCGGGTGCTGCCCCCGGACGGCAGGATGTCACCCGGACCGCCATCAGGATTCACGCTCACCGTCGGAATTGCTGGCGGCAGCGGTGCCACGGTATCCACTACCAGGTCGAAGGTGACCGAGGTTCCCACGTTGCCCGCCGTATCGGTGAAGGTTGCGGTCAGGGCGTGGGTGCCATTAACCAGCGGGGTCACGAGGGCTAAATTCCATGCCCCCAGCCCGTCGGTACTGGCGGTGCCGAGCAGGGTGGTGCCGTCATAAACGCTGATCTGCGCATTGGCCGGACCGGTGCCGTGCAGCACCGGACGGGTTTCGTCGGTCGCCACGCCGCTGGTGACATTGTCCTGAATGCTGCCGGTATTGTCCTCGGCGTAGGTGATGGTCGGGGCATCCGGGGCCACGGTGTTAATGGTGACGTTAAAGGCGGGCGATGCGTCCCCGCTGTTCCCGGCGGTATCCGTTGCCACCACGGTGATGGCGTAGGTGCCATCGTCGAGGGCGTCTTCTGGCGTAAAGGTCCAGGCCCCGCCCGTGCCGACCAGCGCGGTGCCCACTTCTGCACCGTCCACCCGAATGCTGATGGTGGCCCCCGGTTCCCCGGTGCCGTACAGGGTCGGACGGTTGTCGTTGGTCGCGCCGTTGTTGGCGACTTCCACCGCCGTGCCGGACAGATCGTTGATCACCTGGTTGATGGCCGGGGCGTCCGGTGCGGTGCCGTCGACAATAATCGTCCAGCCGTTGGAGGCGGCGCTGGCGTTGCTGTTGCCGTCCACGGCCTGGGCAGTAAGGACGTGGCCGCCGTCCGGCAGCGCGGTGGTCAGTTGGATCTCCCAGAAGCCTTCGGCATCGACGGTGGTGGTGCCGACCAGCACGTCGCCGCTGTAAATGTTAAGGGTGGTGTTGGCATCGCCGGTGCCGCGGAGCAGCGGCGTGGCGTCGTTGGTGAGCGCCCCGCTGTCGATAATGCCGATCCCCGGGCTGACGTTGTCCAGCACCTCGGTGATGACCGGAACGGCTGGCGGGGTGGTGTCCGGGGCGGTGAGGGTGCCTTCCAGCCCGGTGTTGCCCGCTTTGTCGGTGGCGGTCACCGTCAGCGGTTCCCCGTTACGCATCGGCGGATTAAGGGCAACGGAGAAGTCGCCGGTGTCGCGCACCACGGCGGTACCAATCACCGTCGTGCCGTTATAGACGGTGACGGTGCTGCCCGCTTCGGCCCGCCCGGTGAGGGTGGTGCCGGTGTTGATCACCGTGAAGCTGTTCGGCGCATCCGGGGCAATAGTGTCCACGGTAATGGCGGTCACCGGCGAGCGCAGGCTGGTGTTGCCCGCCGGATCGGTGGCGGTGGCGGTAAAGTTATGCTGGCCGTTATCCAGCGCGACGGTGGTCTGGGTCAGGGTCCATTCCCCGGTTTCACTGGCGGTGACTTCGCCGACCAGCGTATCGCCGTCGTAAATGCGCACCACCGCGTTGGCCTCGGCGGTGCCGCTCAGGGTCGGACGGGTGTCGTTGGTCGGGTTGCCGTCGGTGACCGGGCCCTGCACCGAGCCGGTGTCGTCGACGATCAAGGTGATGGCCGGTGCCGCTGGCGGCGTGGTGTCGACGTTAATCGTAAAGGCGTCGGTTGGGTCGCTGGCGTTCCCGGCCGCATCGGTGGCAATCACCGTCAAAGCGTGTTCCCCGTTGCCCAGCGGAACGGTTGGGGTAAAGGTCCAGGCGTTGTCGTCCCCGATAAGCGCGGTGCCCAGCAGGGTGGTGCCGTCGTAAATGCTGACCGTCGCGCCCGCCTCCCCGGTGCCGTTAAGGGTCGGGGTCGGGTCGTTGGTCAGTTGCCCGTCGGTCAGCGCCGTCACCGTACCGACGTCGTCGGTAACGGCCAGCAGCTCCGGCACCGCTGGCGGCAGGGTGTCCACGGTCAGGATGAACGGCGTCGACGCATCGCTGGCATTGCCCGCTGCATCGGTCGCCACGGCGGTAAGGTTGTGCCGATTATTGTCCAGCGCCACGGTGAGCGTCACCGACCAGTTGCCCAGGCTATCCGCCGTGCCGCTGCCCACCAGGTTCTGACCATCAAAAATCTGGATGGAGGCATTCGGCTCGCCGGTGCCGGTCAGCGTCGGCAGGGTGTCATTGGTGGTCTGGCCGCTGGAGAGCGGCCCGGTAATCGTGCCAACGTCATCGTAGGCCAGGGCGATCAGCGGGGCGGTCGGTTTCAGGGTATCGACAATCACCGTAAAGCCGGCGGAGGTTTCGCTGAGGTTGCCTGCGGCATCGCGGGTGCTGGCGGTAAAGGTGTGGCTGCCGTTGCCGAGCGCCGTGCCAGGGGTGTAGGTCCAGACACCGGATTCGTTAGCCTGCACAGTACCGGCGAAGGCACCGTTATCGAAAAGGGTGACCGTGGCGTTTGGATCGGTGGTGCCGGACAGCGTCGGGGTGGTGTCGTCGGTGACCTGGCCGCTGGCGAGCGGATTCTGGATCGGCCCGACGTTATCCGCGGCGGCCGCAATCAACGGCGCGGTCGGGGCGACGGTGTCGATTGTCAGGGTGATGGCCCCGCCTGCTGGCGTGCTGTTGCCCGCAGTGTCGGTGGCGCTAAAGGTGAGAGTGCGTGCGCCCTCGGCCAGCGGATTGTCTGGCGTGAAGGTCCAGCTGCCGGCGGCGTTCACTACCGCGCTACCAATCTCGGTGCCGTCGCTGAAGATGCGGATCGTTGCCCCCACGTCGCCGGAGCCGGTGAAGGTTGGACGGGCGTCGTTGGTGACATCGCCGCTGACCAGGGTTCCGGTAATCGTGCCGACATCGTCGACCACGGTGAGGACCACCGGAGCCGGTGGCGGCGTGGTATCAACGTTGATCGTGAAGGCCGGAGAGGTGCCCGACAGGTTGCCCGCCGGATCGCTGGCGCTGACCCGCAGATCGTGGCGTCCTTCGCCGAGATCTGCGGTCGGGGTAAAGCTCCAGCTGCCCGTTTCGCTGACCACCACGGTGCCGATCTCGGTGCCGTTATCCAGAATATGGATGGTGGAGCCTGCCACTCCGGTGCCGGTCAGCTCCGGACGGGTGTCGTTGGTGATTTGCCCGCTGGTGAGCAGGCCGGTGCTGCCCGGGACGTCATCCCGGACCGAGACCACCACCGGCACGGCTGGCGGGGTCATATCGACCACCACCGTGTAGGCCCCTGACGGCGCGCTGACGTTGCCCGCCGTATCGGTGGCGATGACGGTAAAGTCGTGTTGCCCCTCTGCCAGCACGGTGGTCGGGGTGAAGCTCCAGATCCCGGTTTCACCGGCGGTTACGGTGCCCAGCAGTTTGCTGCCTTCGTAGATCGCCACGCTGCTGTTGGCTTCTGCGGTGCCGGACAGGGTTGGGGTGTTGTCGTTGGTGCTGCCGCCGCTGGCGACGGTGCCGGTGACCGGATCGGCGTTATCCAGCGCGCCGGTAATCACTGGCGTGGTGGAGACGGTGTCGATGTTGAGGGTGAACGGCGAAGAGAGTTCGCTCTCGTTCCCGGCCGGATCGGTGGCGCTGAGGGTCAGCGTGTACGAGCCATCGACCAGCGCCTGCGGCAGGGTAAAGTTCCACGCCCCGGTGTTGCTGACCTGCACGCTGCCGAGCAGGGTGTCGTTGGCGTAAATGTTAATGGTATCGCCCGCCGTGGCGTTGCCGGAGAGCGTTGGCTGGGTGTCGTTGGTGCGCTGGCCGTTGATCAGTGTACCTACGACGGTACCGACGTCATCCACCACGCTGCCGAGAACCGGCGCGTCAGGCGCGGTCAGGTCGATAATCACCGTCGCACCCGGCGACTGGCCGCTGGTCTGCAGGCCGTCGTTGATGCTGGCGGTGGCGCTAAAGCTGTGGCTGCCTTCGCTCAGAGGTACGGTGACCGGAATTGACCATGCGCCGGTGGTGGCATCGGCAAATACGGTGCCCACCGGCAGAGGGTTGCCGTCCAGGTACAGATTCACCAGGCTGCCGGGGATCGCCGTCCCGCTGACGGTTGGGGTGGCGTCGTTGGAGCTGAGGCCTTTGACGTTAATCGCGTCAGTACCGTTGTCATCCGCAATGACGTCGATGGTAGGCACGGCAGGCAGGGCTGGGGTCGCTGGCACATCAAAGGTAATTGGATCGCTGGTGTTACCGGCCACGTCGGTCGCTTCGACGCTCAGGGTCACCGCATCGCTCTGCGGCGGCGTCAGGGCGACGGCGAACACACCCTCGGTATTCGCGATCCCGGTGCCCAGCACGTCGCCGTTCGGGGCGCGCACCGTGATGGTGGAACCCGGATCGGCGGTGCCGTTCAGCGGGGTGCCGCCGCTGGTGATGTTGGTCACTTCCGGTACGTCCGGCGGCAGCGTATCCACGGTCACGTTGAGCGGCACGCTGTCGCTGGTGTTGCCCGCCGCATCGCTGGCGACCACCGTAATGGCGTGCGGGGCATCCGTCAGCGCGGTGCCGGTAATCGGCAGCGTCCACTGACCGAGGTCATCGGCCTGCACCTGGCCTTGATAAACATTGTCGATAAACACCGACACGGTGCTGCCCGGATCGCTGGTGCCGCTGAGGGTCGGCAGACCGCTGTTGGTGTACAACGTGCCGTCGGCCAGGGTGCTGTCGGAAATGGCGAGGATCTGCGGGATCGCCGGCGGCACGGTGTCGATGACAAAGGCAAAGTCGCTGCCCGCCTCGCTAACGTTGCCCGCGGCATCCATCGCCGCCACGGTCAGGTTAACCGGGCCGTCTTTCAGCGCGCTGGTGTCGATGGTCCATTCACCGTTGACCACCAGCCCGCGCCCCACTTCGACGCCGTTGCTGTAGAGGATCACCGTGGTGCCGCTCTCGCCGCTGCCGGTGATGGTCGGGGTGGTGGTGTTGGTGGTGCTGCCCGGGTCGATGGTGCCGGTGACCGGAGCAACGTTATCCTCCACGCCGGTGATGGTCGGGATCTCCGGTACCTGGCTGTCGACGGTGAAGGTGATGCTGTCGGAGACGGTTGAGACGTTGCCTGCCTTGTCGGTGGCTGTCACCGTAAAGCTGTGCGATCCTTCATCCAGCGCGGTTTCCGGACGCCATGTCCAGTTGCCGTTCACGTCGACAGTCACTTCGCCGACTTTCTCATTGCCCCCGGTTGGGGTCTGGTCGTAGATGCTGATCACGTCATCCGGCGCGCCGGTGCCGCTCAGCACCGGGCGGGTGTCGTTGGTCGCCCCGTCGTTACCAATCGGGCCGGTGATGTCGCTGACGTTATCCACCACCAGCGGAATGCCGGGCTGATCCGGGGCCACGGTATCGATGGTGAGGGTCACCGGCTGGGACGGGGCGCTCTCATTGCCCGCGCCGTCTTTGTCGCTGACGGTTAAGCTCAGCTCGTAGGTGCCGCCGCCCAGCGCCGGGTCTGGCGTCCAGCTCCACTTCCCGTCCGGCTGAATGGTGGTTTCACCCAGCTTGTCGCTGCCGTTGTAAATGGTGACGATATCCCCGGCGGTGCCGGTGCCGCTTAAGGTCGGGGTGGTGTCCCGGGTGCTGTCCCCGGATTTGAGCACCACGCCCGGTTCGCCGTCCGGGTTGACGGTTACGGTCGGCAGGCCCGGTATTCCAGGTGTGGTGGTATCCACCACCAGGTTAAAGGTACCCGAGGTGGCGACGTTGCCCGCCGCATCGCTGACCGTCGCGGTCAGGGCGTGGGTGCCGTTAACCAGCGGCGTAGTGAGGGCTAAATTCCACGCCCCGTCGGCGTCGGTCGTCGCGGTGCCGAGCAGGGTGGTGCCGTCGTAAATGCTGATCAGCGCATTGGCCGGGCCGGTGCCGTGCAGTACCGGGAGGGTTTCGTCGGTCGGTACGTTGCTGGCGACATTCTCCTGAATGCTGCCGGTATTGTCCTCGGCGTAAGCGATGGTGGGGGCGGTTGGCACCACGGTGTTGATGGTGATGTTAAAGGCCCCGGACGCGGTGCCGATGTTTCCGGCGGCATCCGTGGCTATGGCGGTGATGGCGTGCGTGCCGTCAGCAATGTCCTGGGTTGGGGTAAAGCTCCATTCACCACCCGGGCCCACCAGCGCGGTGCCAATTTCGCTGCCGTCCACGCGAATGCTGATCGTCGCGCCCACTTCCCCCGAGCCGTACAGGGTAGGGCGGTTGTCATTGGTGACGCCGTTGTTGCCGATGGCGACAGGGATTTCAGGCCGATCGTTGATCACCTGGTTGATCGCCGGCGCGTCCGGGGCAGAGGCATCGATGATAATCGTCCAGCTGTTGGACGGTGCGCTGTGGTTACTGTCGCGGTCGACCGCTTCGGCGGTAAGAACATAGCCGCCGTTGTCGAGCAACAGCAGTTCCGCTTCCCAGTTGCCGTCCTGATCCACCTCGGCAAAGCCCACCTGAACCGTGCCGTTGTAGATGAAAATGGTTGAGCCAGGTTCGCCGGTGCCGTGGACAACCGGGGTGGTGTCGTTGGTGACCTGTCCGTTATTGATATTGCCGGTGATGCCTTCTACGTCATCCACGACAGAGGTAATCACCGGCACTGCAGGCGGGGTGGTGTCCGGGGCGGTCACGGTGCCCGGCAGGCTGGTGTTCTGCGCCGCGTCGGTGGCGGTGACCGAGAGCGTTTCACCGTTCAGCTTCGGCGTGTTGAGGGTAATCGAGAAATCGCCGCTGTCGGTGGCGGTGCCTTGCCCGACGATGCTGTCGCCCACCCGTACGATGACGGTGCTGCCCGGCTCGGCTTTACCGCTGACGATGGCGCCGTTTTCAGCGATCAGCAGGTCGGTTGGGGCGAGGGGCGCAGTGGTGTCAGGCGGGGTAGCGTCCGGGGCCTGGAGGGTGGTCGGCATGCTGGTGTTGCCCGCCGCATCCGTGGCGACTGCGCTCAGGGTCTGGCCGTCGTTCTGGATTGGGTCGAGCGGGATGGTAAAGCTGCCGTCGTCATTCGCCACGCCGTTACCGACCACCACGCCCTCGCTGTTGGTGATAACGATTTTGCTGCCCGGCTCAGCGCTGCCGGTGATTTCGGTGCCTGCTTCGTTGATTCCCAGGGTCGGTTGATTTGGCGGGGTACGATCGACCACGAACTCAAAAGCCGTCGTCGGAGGACTGGTATTGCCCGCCCGATCGGTGTCGGTCAGGGTGATGGAGTGTGGGCCTTCGGCCAGCGGCTCGGTCGGGGTAAAGAGCCAGTTGCCGTCGGCGTCGACGGTGGTTTGCCCGACCATCAGACCGTTGTCATACAGGGTGATGGTGCTGCCTGCTTCGCCTCTGCCGCTCAGCTCCGGATGGGTGGCGTCGGTGGTGGTTCCGGCGGCTATCGGGCCGAGCAGCGTCCCGGTGGTGTCAACGATCGTGATGTCCGACGGGGCATCCGGGGCGGTGGTATCAATCGTCAGAATAAAGCTGGCGGATTCCGGGCCGACGTTGCCCGCCGTGTCGGTAGCGCGGGTGGTGATGGCGTGGACGCCTTCACCGAGCGCGGTGGCCGGGGTGAATGTCCAGCTGCCGTCGCTGTTCACCAGCGTAGTGCCGATGGCGACGCCGTTATCGTAGACGGTGATGGTTGCGCCGGGCTCGCCGCTGCCGGTAAAGCCTGGGCGGGTATCGTCGGTGGTCTGGCCGCTGGCCAGCGCTCCGGTGATGCTGCCCACGTCATCGCTGACGCTGGCAATCAGCGGCGCATCCGGCGCAGTGGTGTCCGGTGCGGTGACGCTGGTGCCTGGCCCGACGTTGCCTGCGCCGTCGGTCGGCGTCGCGGTCAGGGTTTCGCCGTTTTGGTACGGGGTATCCAGATCGACGGTGAATTCGCCGTTGCCGTTGGCGGTGCCTCTGCCGACGACGTTCCCGTTGGCATCGGTGATGGTGATTTGGCTGTTGGCTTCAGCGGTACCGGAAAGCTGCTGGCCGTCGGTGGAAAGCCGGAGATTGCCGGGGGCAGCTGGCGGGGTGGTATCGGGCGGGACGGGATTGGGAATGTTGTTATCGCCATCGCTTCCGCCGCCCCCTCCGCCGCCACCGCCTGCGGCCAGCGCAATACCGCCCGCGACGGCCAGCCCACCGACGGCCCATGGCCAGATGGCGGCCTCGCCAGAGGCGGTGGAGGCGGTGCCCGCCAGCAGGGCGTCAAGGGAGGCGATGGACTGGTAATGCTCTACCGCCAGCGGATCGGCAATCCACCACAGTGCGCCGTTGTTTTCTTCCAGCACCAGCTGGCTGATGCCGTTTGCGCCGTTGGCGTAGAAGTTTTTCAGCGTAATGGTTTCACCGGAATTGAGCCTGACAATCAGGTCATTATTCACGCGCTCATACCCGGCAATATCGGCCCGTCCTGCATGGATTTTAACCACAGAGGCGTCATTCAGCGTGACCAGCGACCCGTCTGTTACCGTTTCCTTGTGCGTCAGTTTGGAGATGACAGTGATTTTGCTCATCGGTATGACTCCCATTAAATGCAACGAAATGGCGCATCGTGCGGACCATGTTTGTGTGCAGATTAAGTGCGTCCCGTGGAAAACTATTGGCAGGCAACAGTGACCAGAGGCAATAAATTCAGGGCGAACGATGCCTGCCCGCGCGAAATGTGGCGGCATTGTTTTAAAAAGCTTTTTTTGCTCAGGAAAGCGTGCGGCGTTAATTGGTTGTCGGCAGTAAAACCCCTGATCTCATTAATAGTATTAATTCATTATTGACTAATTTTGATATAGCCAGAAAGTCGCAAAGGCGCAAATTAAGTGTCGGTAAATAAAAGGTAAGTTGAGCTGAAAATAACGTTTCGCTCGCTGGCTAAAATAAGGTGGCTTAAGGGTTTGTGGCTGCGCAGCCCTTCTGGTGCGGGCTTTGTGGTGATGTGGCATACGCGGAATCAGGGGCGGCGATAAATCTAAATATCGTGCCGGATCACATTTCTTGAATGTTAGTGCAGCTGATTAATTAATTAAGCAGGGGTGAAGAAGATATTGAATATGATATATTTGCCGGGTTTATTTATTAATATTATGCATGGGTTGCATTCGCAGGGAAATAGACTAATGGTGTAAAGGGTTAAACAAATATAAATGGAATTATTTGAATTGTTTATTATTCGTAAGTAATAAGAATAATACGCGGATTAAGCCCGGGCAAAAATGCCCGGGCTGTTATTGCCATTAACCAGTAACAATATGATTTTGTGAGACCAATTCCTCATAGGTGGTCTGCACATCATCCAGCGTCACCAGCGGGGTAGGGGCATAGCTGGCCCCGGTGCCATCCCGGTCGATGGAGATCAGGGTGTTGCCGTCGCTGCCGGAAACCTGGATATAGTTCCCCAGCGTCGCGCGATCCCCGTCCCAGCCGACCAGCAGTTCGCTGATATCGATTTTATCTCCGTCCGCCAGCGAGAAGTCGCTCAGGTGATCGCTGCCGCTGTTGCCCCCTGTGGCGTTGCCCGCCGTGCTATCCAGCACGTGAAAAATCACGGTCTCGCCACTGTCGCTGTGGGTGAGGCTCTCCACCGCCAGCGGTTCAACGCTTGCCAGCGTCGCAACCTGCGGGGTTTCTACCGGCGTCTCCACAGGGGTACCGGGGACGCCCGGGGAGGCCGGATCGACGTTAATCGTCCAGATATCGGACAGCTCGCTGTGGTTGCCGCGTCTGTCCACAGCATCGGCTGTCAGGTCATGGATGCCGTTAGTCATATGGGCATTCACCTGGAATGACCAGTTACCGTCGACGCCCACCTCGGTGAAACCAATTTGATCCGCGCCGCTGTAGATAAAGATTTTGGTGCCAGCTTCACCCGTACCGACGATCAGCGGGGCGCGGTCGTTAGTGATGTCGCCACTGTGGATGGTGCCCAGTCCGTCTGGAACGTCATCGATCACGTCAGTAATGATCGGTTTGGCCGGTGGCGTGGTATCCGGCGCGATCAGCATGCTTTCCGGGCTGGTGTTGCCCGCCTTGTCGGTGGCGGTAAACAACATCTCTTCCCCGTTCTTTTTCGGCAGCGGGAATACCACCGAGAAGCTGCCCCCGTCGCCCACGGTGACGCGGCCCACCTCGACGGTGCCCTCACGAATGATCACGGTGCTGCCGGCTTCGGCGGTGCCGCTGGCCGTCAGGCCATCACCCGAGAGCGCAAGGTTGTCAGGACGCAGCGGCGCGGTGGTGTCAAAGGCACCTGCTTTGCCGGGAGGACTTTTATTCTCTGAGTGATCCCAGGCGAACACGTCCAGGGTTTCGCCGTTGACCTGGCGCTGGGCGA